>ERZ1066125.44-NODE-44-length-116193-cov-42.011495_pt1 | contig 116193 bp, 87 predicted proteins | sample MGYA00382772_ERZ1066125 | MGnify/ENA primary metagenome ERZ1066125 (study PRJEB33369, sample SAMEA5778355) | biofilm metagenome | biome: Industrial cooling water; feature: Water cooling tower basin; material: Biofilm | place: United Arab Emirates | collected... | reverse complement strand
GCCCGAGCCGGCACCGGTCGAACCGACGCCGGCACCCGCGCCGGCACCAGGCTTGTTGAGCAATCCCTGGGTATTGGGTGGCATCGGCGCGGCGCTTCTGGCGCTGCTTGGCCTGCTGTTTGCGCGGATGCGCAAGAAGCCGGCGGAGCCCGAGCCGATGATCGCCGACGGTGGAGAGGACGAGCCGGCACAGTTCTTCCCAACACCCGCTGCCGTCCAGGAAGACTCCGAAGAGGACATGCTGCTCGATCAGGTGGCCATGAACCCGGCCAATCTGGCGCCGCGCATGGCTTTGCTGCGTCTCTATCACGAGCGTGGCGATGCTGCCGAGTTCGAAAGCACGGCGCGCGGCTTGCGCGCACAGATTGCCAGCGAGGATCAGCCCGAGTGGCGCGAGGCCTCGCGTTTGGCGGCCTCCTTACTGCCAGGCCACGCGCTGTTTCAGACGCTTGATGAAACGCCGGCGTTCGCCGCCCCCAGCGAGCCGCTCGATCAAGGCTTCGATCTGGATGTGTTCGACGAGAAGCCAGCGGAGCCAGTGGCCCCAGTGCCAGCGCCAGCGGTCACCAAGCCTGAGCCAAGCTTCGATTTCGACTTCGACCTCGAAGGCCCGACGCAGGCGATGCCGCCGGTGACGGCACCGGCGCCGGCACCCGCACCAACGCCGGCACCCGCTCCAACGCCGGCACCCGCGGCTGACCTGAGCTTCGATTTCGATCTGGCCGTGCCCTCGCCTGCACCTACGCCGAAGGCCGATATCTCACTCGACCTCGATTTTGCCGAGCCGCTGAAGTCGCCGCCGGAGCCAGTGCGCGTCGAAGCACCGGTTGCGGAGGCCGTGGACGATGATTTGGGCGATCTCGGCGTGTTCGGCGACGATGCCGTGGCGACCAAGCTCGATCTGGCACGCGCCTACCTGGATATGGGCGATCCCGACGGCGCGCGCAGCATGCTCGAAGAGGTCATCTCCGAGGGCAATGCCAGCCAGCAGTCCGAAGCTCGCAAGCTTTTGGATTCGTTGCGCTGATCGTCATCGGCTGCACCAGAGCACGGGTGCGGTAGCCAACAACGGCGCTTCGGCGCCGTTGTTCGTTTAGGGGCGAGAGACTGCGCCTGAAGATTGCAACATCGAGATCTCGGATTTGCCCTGGATGTGCTCTAGTGTGGTGTTCCGTAATTACCTTGAACTATTTCCGCGCCTTTTGACCCGAATACGTCGTTGTTCGTCGTCGCTGAATGCATGGGTTCACACGAAGGCACAAAGACCGCAGGAATCGTAGAGGCGCGATTCATCGCGCCCGGCATTGATCGCCCCTCCGAACGGGTGTGATGAATCGCGCCCCTACATCCCAAAACCAGTACACCATCAGACCACCTATCAACCGACAACCAAGAACCACCAACCAAGAACCCAAATGAGGCTCTTTAAGAACACCGCGATCGTCGGTGCCATGACGTTGCTGTCGCGCATCCTCGGCCTGGTGCGCGATCTGGTGTTCGCTCGGGTTTTTGGCGTCAGCGGTGCCACGGATGCGTTCTTTGTCGCGTTTCGCATTCCCAATTTCTTGCGCCGACTGTTCGCCGAAGGCTCGTTTTCGCTGGCCTTTGTGCCGGTGTTGGCACAGATCAAGGCGCGGAACGACGCTGCCGAGTTGCGCGCGTTCGTGGCGCATGTCGGCGGTACGCTGGCGGGCATCCTGCTTGTGGTCACGGGCATCGGCTGTCTGGCATCACCGGCTTTGGTGGCAGTGTTTGCCCCCGGCTTTGTCGATGAGCCGGAAAAGTTCGCGCTGACCAGCGACTTGTTGCGCATCACGTTCCCCTACATTTTGTTGATCTCGTTGGCTGGATTTGCGGGCGGCATCCTGAATAGCTTCAACCGTTTTGTGTTGCCGGCGATTTCGCCCGTGCTGCTCAATGTGGCGATGATTGCGGCAGCCCTTTATGGCGCGCCGTACTTCGCCGAGCCGATCACCGCGCTGGCCTGGGGCGTGATCGCCGGCGGTACGCTGCAATTGGCGTTGCAGATTCCTGGGTTGATGCAACTCAGACTGCTGCCGCGGCCGCGCTGGGGCTGGCGCGATTCGGGTGTGCGCCGGGTGTTGACGCTGATGATTCCCACCCTGTTTGGCAGCTCGGTGGCGCAAATCAATCTGTTGATCGACACGCTGATCGCGTCGCTGCTGATGAGCGGCAGCGTGACGTGGCTCTATTACACCGATCGTCTGCTCGAGTTTCCGCTGGGCATCTTCGGCGTCGCGCTCGGCACCGTAATCCTGCCGCACTTGTCGGCCAAACACGCCGAGAAAGACCCCGTCGCATTTTCGCGATCGGTCGACTGGGGCTTGCGGGTAGGCCTGTTTATTTCCATCCCCGCGATGGTGGCGCTGGTGGTGCTCGCCGCGCCAATGTTCTGGACGCTATTTGGCTACGGCCGCTTCGGTGAGCGCGATGTAGTGATGAGCGCACTGAGTCTATCGATGCTGGCGATGGGCTTGCCGGCGTTCATTGCCGTCAAGGTGCTGGCGCCCGCGTTCTATGCGCGCCAGGACACGATGACGCCAGTCAAGGCCGGCATCGCCAGCATGGTGTCGAATATGGTGTTGAACGGGATCATCGTTTTCGCCTGGACACGCAGCGGGCGCGAAGGTGCACATGCGGGACTGGCGCTTTCCAGCGCCCTCGCCGGGTACATCAATGCGGGATTGCTCTACTACTGGTTACGCAAGGGCAACCATTTCGTACCGGACGGCGGCTGGCGCCGTTGGTTCCTGGCAGTGAGCGCTGGCGGCGTCACGATGGGTTTCGCGATCTGGCTGCTGCTCGCGGAGCTGCCGAGCTTCGGCCGCGAGCCGGCGACGATGCGCGCTGTGTTCCTGGCGTTCCTGATTGCGTCAGGCGGCGCGATTTATCTCGCGATCGCCGCGCTTTGTGGCGTGCGCGTACGTCACCTGCTCGATCGCAGCGCAACCTGACCGCGATCACTCGACTGGGCAGGCGATCGCCGCAACTTCTTCGCCGCGCGGCATGCCAGGAACCAAAGCCGCGACACGCCTTGGGCTACCGTCGATGCGCCAGTCGTAGAGCACCGAGAACGCCATCACTCGCGCTACGTACTCGCGCGTTTCCTTGTAGGGAATCGTCTCGATCCACAAATCCCACGGCGGCCGCGGTTCATCGAGCCAGCGTTTGACCGCGCCGATACCGGCGTTGTAAGCGGCAGTGGCGAGAACCGGGTTGCCATCGAGGTCGGCCACGCGCCGCGACAAGTACGTCGATCCCAAGCGGATGTTGTGATCGCCATCGTTCAGTGGCTCAACCCGCAGTCCCAGGCTTTTGGCGACCGCCGCTGCCGTTGCCGGCATCAATTGCATCAGACCTCGCGCGCCCACTGGCGATCGCGCGCCGGCATTCCAAGCGCTTTCGGCGCGAATCAAGCCAAACAGCCAAGGCTCAGACAGCCCGGTGCGCTGCGCAGCTGTCGCCACCGCTCGTTGGTGCAGAAGCGGAAAGCGCGCCTCGTATTGGCGCAGATCGGCCTCGCCGTTGAGCGTGAAAATCGCCCATTCGTGCAACCCTTCGCGACTGGCAATCAAGCCCGCCTCGCGCTTGAGTTCGGGTGAGAACTTGGCCATCTGCCAAAACCACTCGGCCCGCGCGCGCGTCGCGTCGCCCAGCGCCAACCATTCGAGCGCACGCTGCACGCCCCCGGCGCTGAGCACTTGCAGCGCGCGTTCGGTGTCGAGCAGCGGACTCAACGGACAGATCGCATAGGGACTGCCGAGTTGATCGGCTGCCAGAAAGCCATGGAAATTGGCTTGCTGTGCGGCAAGCGCGAAGTTTGCGCGCGCTGCTTCATCGTCGCCAAGCAGCTGCTGGACCCGGCCCTTTGCGTACGCCCAGCGCGCCTGCCCAGCGAGCGCGTGCGACATGCTGGACAGCGCTTCAAGCGCGGCGCCGTAGTCGGTCCGGCGCAGGGCGTAACGCACCTGCCATTCGCGCAGGTTGTCGTCGACCGCGGCGGCCGGCACCTGCGCGGCCAACGCCAGCGCGTTGCCCAGGCGCTCGACAAAGGCATAACGTGCGATTTCGGCGAGCGCCAGTCCCTTGTCAGCCTCACTGAAACGATAACGTGCATCAAGGCGCAGATAGCGCTCATAGGCGCTGGCCGCGTTGGCACGCGCGAGGCGCGATACCGCCATTGCCGCCGCGCGCGCGTGCGCGGCGTCGGTGGGCCATTTGCCGAGCGAGTTCAAAGCTACTTGCGGTTCGCTTCGCGCCAGCAATAAACGCTGCGCCGGCAAGCGCTCGGCCGTTGGAAGGCGCTCGGCCCAAAGTGCGGCCAACGCCACCCGGTCGGCTTTGACTGCCGCATCGAACCGCGTACGAACTTCTGCGGAGGGCAGCGCCGCATTGGTAAGTGCGGCAGCACAGGCCGGAATACTGCGATCGATGCGTGCAACGACGCGAGCCGGGATGTCCGTTGAGAGCGGCTTCTTCAATGCGACTTGCGCGTTGAACGCATGGCAGTCGGCTTCCACACTCGCCACCGACGCATCGTAGATCGCCAATAAATCTGCATGACGCTTGGCGCGCGCCAGCCCATCGATGACCTGAGCGCGCAAGCGCTCACCCGGCAACGTGTCGCCATAACGATCCAGGTACGCCACAATGCGCCCGAACGGCTTCTTCAGCGGTTCGCGGCGCAGGTATTCGTAGTGCAGGTAAGGCGTTAGCGGATATCCGCCAAGCGTGTCCTTGATGGCGACATCGGCGCCCGCCTGTGCCTGGCGCCAGACCGGCGAGAAGGCTTTGCGCTCCGGCGCCCGATCGGCCGCCGCTGCACAGCTAGCCAACAACATCAGCCACCACAAACTCCGCATCATCGATGACCTATGACGGCGCTGGTGCGCCTACAGCCGCAACACTACCCAACAGCGACGCAGTTTCGACGCTTGATGGGCCGCAGGTTAGCTTTCGATTCATCGGCGCTTTGCGTTGCTGGGCAAAGGCGCGGCGACGGGTGAGCGCCTATGCTGGCGACTGTACATCGTCGGGGCTTCGCCCAATGCGTTCTGTCGCTTTGCTGCTGGCCTGCATGCTGACTGCCTGTGCGACACCGGAAACCGAATCGCCGGTGCTCACCGATCCGCCTTATGAGGTGATATCCAGCGAACAGCAGGTCGACGTCGACGAGAAAGCCGCGTCGATCCGCATCGACAATCCGCACGGCGATGTGCGCGTACGTATCGTTGAGGGACTGAAGATCGGCGTGTACGCGACCATCCAGCGCATCGGCCAAGCACCGCTCGACCCGAGCATCGTGATCGACCGCGACGGTGTACAGGCCGGCGTGACCGTGCGCTACCCGAGCGCAGGTCCGGGGCGCGTCGATCTGGCCGTATTCGTGCCTGAGCGACTGGCCATCGATGTCCAAACCAGGAGCGGTCTTGCGCAAGTCCGCCGGGCGAAACGTGATGTGCGCGTCCGCACCACGAGCGGCAAGATCGAAGTGACCGGGTATGCCGGCTTCGACCTCGTCACCGCGAGTGGCGACATCGTTGTACGCCAAACCACGGGCGCATTCAATGTTGCCATTGCCGAAACGGACGCCGGCACAGTGTACGCAACCGTTCCTGCCTTTGCCGACATCATTCTCGACGTGGCCGCGAACCGCATCGATGTGCAGCAGGGTCTGCCGCCGCCTACCTCGCAATCCGGCGCGATGATCTTATTCGCCAAGTTCGGCCGCGCGCTGCGCACGATCCGAATCCGCGGCCACGCGGCGTATCTGACGCCGGAGATTCAGTTGCCGTAATGCCTGTGCGTAATTCGTTTCAGCGCAAGCCCTCGCGGACGCACCGGGCATCGCCGATATCGATCGGCGATGCCCGCGCTCGACCTTAACCGCGCCATTGCCCCAGCGCCGCCAAACCGTTTTCCTTGGCGCGCTGCGCAACCGTTTGCTGCGCTGCTGCGAAGTTGCCGACCATGTCCTTGGCCCACAGCTTCAGCGCAGCCGATTGCATCGCGCGGCCATAGGAGAAGCTGAGCGGCCACGGGTGCGGGCCCATCTGATTCATCGCGTTCAAGTGCGCCGTAGCCATCTCGTCGCTTTGCCCGCCCGACAGGAACACGATGCCCGGCACGGCCGCCGGCACCGCAGCGCGCAAGCACATCAGCGTTGCCTCGGCGACTTCATCGATATCCGCCTGATCGTCGCACTGCTTGCCCGGCAGCACCATGCTCGCCTTCAGGATGGTGCCCTCGAGGAACACATTGTGCTCGTACAGCGCCGTGTACAAAGAGCGCAGCGTGGCCTCGGTGACGTCGAAACAGGTTTCGATGTCGTGATCGCCATCCATCAGCACCTCCGGTTCCACCATCGGCACCACGCCCGCCTCCTGGCAGAGCGCCGCATAGCGAGCCAGCGCGTGGGTATTGGCATCGATGCACGCCGCGCTCGGCATGTCATCGCCGATGGTGATGACCGCACGCCACTTGGCAAAGCGCGCGCCCAGGCCCACGTATTCCTTCAAGCGATCGCGCAAACCGTCCAGACCTTCGGTGACCAGCTCGCCGGGAAAACCCGCCAAACCGACGGTGCCCAAATCTACCTTGATGCCCGGCAACACGCCTGCGGCATGCATCACGTCCACGAAGCGCTGCCCGGTGCGCGTCGACTGGCGCAGGGTCTCGTCGTACAGGATCGCGCCGGAAATGTGATCGCCCAGGTTCGGCGTGGTCAGCAGCATCTCCCGATACGCGCGGCGCGTGTCCTCGGTGCATTCGAGGCCGTATTGATCGAAGCGTTTTTTGATCGTCTTGCTCGACTCGTCGATGGCGATGATGCCCTTGCCCTGGGCGACCATTTGCTGCGCCACTGCCGCCAAATCCTGGATATCCATCGTGCCACTCCGACCGTCAATGAGGGCGCGGAGTATACGTGCGTTATGCTGTGCGATTCCTCGGCTATCACACGGAGTTCCGATGCGGCTCTTGCCCCTAACCCTGGCGCTGCTTGCGCTCGTCGCATGCGAGCAGTCGCCGCCGCCAACCGCGCCAGCCGCGGAACCGGCGCCGCAAACGCAAACGCCAGCAGCGGCGGACAACGAGCCAGTCTCAGTCCCGACACCCAGCACGGCGCCCGACATTCGCATTGAGGACCTGTCGGCGCACATCCAGAATCTGGCGTCGGACGATTTCGCCGGTCGTCAGCCGGGCGGCCCCGGCGAGCGCAAGACCGTGGCGTATCTGACACAAGAGTTCAAGCGCATGGGCCTGGCACCCGGCAATGGCGATTCCTACCTGCAACAGGTGCCGATGGTTGAGATCACCAGCGAACCCACCGGCCCGGTGACCATCGCAGTTGACGGCGGCGAAGCCATGAGCCTGGAGACCGGCAAGGACATTGTCATCCAGACCCTGCGCGAGGATGCCGAGGTGTCGATCAAGGACAGCCCGCTGGTGTTCGTCGGCTTCGGCGTCAACGCCCCGGAGCTGAACTGGAACGATTACGCCGGGCTCGACGTGAAAGACAAGACGGTGGTGATGCTGGTCAACGATCCCGGTTTCGAAACCGGCGATGCCTCGCTGTTCGGCGGCAAAGCGATGACCTATTACGGCCGCTGGACTTACAAGTACGAAGAAGCGCTGCGCCAAGGCGCGGCGGCCGCGATCATCGTGCACGATACCGCTGGCGCTGCCTATGGCTGGGAAGTGGTGCAGAACAGCTTCGTCGGCGCTGAGTTCGACCTGCCGCACAAAGCGGGCGATCCCAAACCGCTGGCGTTGCGCAGTTGGATGACCACGGAAGCCGCCACGGAGCTGTTCAAACGCTCGGGCAAAGACTTCGCGGCCGAGCGCCTGGCGGCGAATAAGCCGGGCTTCACCGGATACGCGCTGCCGGCGCGCGTCAGCATGGGCGTCACCAGCCGCGTGCGCCATGCCGAGTCGGCCAACGTCGTGGCGCTGGTCAAAGGCACCGAAACGCCCGACGAGGTGATGATCTTCACCGCGCATTGGGATCATTTCGGCCGCAATTTCCAAGGCAAAGAAGATGGCATCTTCAATGGCGCCATCGACAACGCCACCGGCGTTGCAGCGATGTTGGAACTGGCCGAGGCCTTCGCCGCCGCCCCGCCGAAACGCTCGCTGATGTTTCTGGCGGTGACGCTGGAGGAGTCCGGATTGCTCGGCTCGCGCTATTACACCGAAAACCCATTGTTGCCGCTCAACAAGACCGTGGCCACGATCAACATGGACGCGATCCAGGTCATTGGCCGGACCCGCGATGTGGTGGTCATCGGCTACGGCAAGTCCAGTCTCGATGAAGTTTTGCGCGACAAAGCCGCCGCGCAGGGCCGCGTCATCATTCCGGAGCCAACACCCGAGAACGGCTTCTACTACCGGTCCGATCACTTCAACTTTGCGCGCGCCGGCGTGCCCTCGCTCTATGCGAAGAATGGCCACGACCACATCGAAAAGGGCGAGGCTTATGGGCGCAAGATCGCCGAGGATTATGTGGCGAAGGACTATCACAAACCGTCGGACGAATTCGATCCGACTTGGGATCTGTCCGGCAACGTCGAAGACGCGCAGTTGAATTTCGAGGTCGCCAAGCAAATCGCCAACGACGGCTCCTGGCCGACGTGGGCCGAGGGCAGCGAGTTCAAAGCAGCGCGCGATGCGATGCTCAAATAGTACCTATTGAGGCGGCACGATTTATTCGTCAACCGAAGCGGGGGCGGGGGGCGGGGGTCACGGGCCGAGCATGATTCGCTTCGTAAGCACTTCCCTGCGTCTGCCAGGGCTAAAGCGGTCATCTGCATAGACGATAAATTTGGCCCCTGCCGCCCGCCCCCTGCTCCGTCGCTGAACTTAAATCGCCGGATAATTCTGGCCGGATCAATAGTTCGGTTGGCACAGCAGGCTGTTTCACAACAGCCTGCTGGTGCAGCTTCTGAGGGCTCGGCCCGCCGGCTGACCTCGTGCTCATTGCGATTCGGCGCAACGTCACTCGAAGCCGTCGGCCAACAGCCGTGCATCGAACGATAAGCAGCCGGACACTTCAGATGTGCTGCGCGGCTGGCTGTCGCTGCTGTTACTGGCCAAACGTGTGGCAGCGGCGGCGATCAGGCGCGGCGTGGCGAAGAAATCCGGATCGCCAGCGGCAGCGATAAGGCCGGTGAAGCTGGCGCTGCCGTCGAAACTGGCGCTGCCGTTGCTGATCGTCGCGTAAGTGGCGCCGAGCCAGGTCTGCGGCGAGCCGCTGCCGAAGATGATCGGTAGCGGGCAGTCGATCGCCGCATAGAAGTCGATGCGATACGTGCCGTTGCTGGAGTTCAGGCTGCCGTTGACAACACCCGCTGCCAGACTTGAGGCGCCCTGACCGATCGCGCTGGTCAACGTCGGCCGGTTCTGGCGGAAATTGCCGGAGCCTGCAGGTACCGGCGCGGAGTTGTTGGTGTTCTGGCTGGCGCCGTCGTCGGACAGGTCGATCGGCTGCTCACCATTGTCGGTGATGGTGTTGCGCAGTACGGCGATGCGCACCGCGTCGCCGGTGATCACCACGCCATCGTCGCCATTGAAGCGAATCTGGTTTTCGTCGACGACCGCATCGGCCGCAGCGTTGTCGAAGCGGATGCCGTCCTCGGCATTGCCGAAGGTGCTGCCGCAGCCCAGTGGCGAGCAGAGTGCGCTGATGCCGATGCGATTGCTGTTGATCTCGGTCCCGCGCGCGTTGCTGCCGGTGACAAGAATGCCGTGGCGAGTGTTGTTGCTGATGGTGTTGCCGGTGACCGTGGTGAAGCGGCCGGCGATGACGATGCCATCGCGGTTGGCTTCGGTGCTCGTGCTGCCGCCGGGGCCGACGCCGATGTAGTTGTTGACGATGTTGGTATTGCGCGCGCCGCCGCCGATGCGGATCGCCGCGTCGGTGCTGTCGGAGAACACGTTGCGCTCAGCTGGATCGGGCCCGCCGATGTCGACACCCGCCGCTGCGCTGCCTAGCAGTGAGCCCACTTGCACGCCATTGACACTGGGCAACAACGTGACCAGGTTCGAGGCTGGCCCGATTTGGCCGCCGAACTGCGAACCAACGAGGCGATGGCCATTGCCGCCGGTCAGATTGAGCGCGATGAAGCTGAAGCCGCCGAAGCCGATGCCGTCGATGGTGACCGCCACCGTATCGTCGGTGTCGGTAGCCAGCCCATTGATCACACTGCCCTGGCCGTTGATCCCGATGCAGCGCACCGCATTGCTGGCCGTCGGTGCGGTGTTGCGCGCCGCACCTGGCTGGGTGTAGCCGTCGATGATCACCGGGCCGGTGATCGTCGGTAGCGGCGTGGCCAGATTGATGATGCGCGGCCCGCAAGTGCTGCCGATGTCGAAGTGGATGCGGTTCAAGTTGGACGACACGTTGGCGTCCAAAATCGCCTGCCGCAACGATCCGGCACCGCTGTCGTTGGTGTTGGTGACGGTGATCGTGGTCGCGGTGGTGCCCACCGAGGATTCGAAGGCGCCGCGGTCCGGCAGCGTGCCGAACCAGCGCACATTGCCAACGTGATCGCTGCCGGTTTGCGCGACGCCGATGGGCGTGCCGGTGTTGATCACCGGCGAGGTGTTCTGCAGGCGGTAATTCTGCGCGGCGGCATTGACGAACAGCGGATCGGCTGTGCTGCTGGCGACCGGGGCCACGGCCAGCGGTGCCTCAGATACGATCGAGCTAATCACGTTGTTGGACAGAACGAGACTAACTCCGGAGTTGTCGCCCTCAACGCGCAGGTCAAATCCGTTGTCCCAGAAAATGTTGTTGCGAGCGGTGCCGGCGCAATCGCGACATACGATCCCATGCAGGTTGTCGGCGAAGGTATTGCCATCCAGTCGCAGATTATCAGTGGTCGAATCGAAGAAAATGGACGCATTGGCGATGCTATTGCCTGAGCGCGTGACCAGGTTATTGCGGAAATTCACCGTGTCGGCGGTGACTTCGGCGAGCCCTACATGATCGAACCACACGCGTTCGACGTCGGCTTGGACATTGCTGTCGAGGCCGCCCTCCTCGACGACGCGAAGGAAGCGGATGTTGCGAAAGGTCAAGCGATCGATGCCGATGTCCACGATGTTGAGCAGACGGGTGAGTTCCAGGTTGCGGCCAGGTGCCGTGATCACCGTCAGTGCTGGATCGGTGCTGCGTGAGCTACAGTTGCTGTTGTAGCCACCACGGAATCGGATGTTGTTGTCGGGCGTCTCGCAGGTGAGCAGCGAGTCGGCGTCCAGGCAGGTCTGGGTGACATCGTAAGTACCTGTCACGATGCGGATCTCGACTTCCTCGTCGGCGGCAACCTGGGCCGCCGCATTGAGCTGGGCGACTGTGCTGACGCAGCGGACTTGTTGTGCGGCTGCGGACTGGGTCGCAACCAGCAGCGCAAGGGCAATCAGGGAACGCATGACGGGTCTCCAGCACAAGCTTCTGGAGAGGTGAATGCGCCAGGGCAGGAAAAGCGAACAACGTGGGCCGGCCAGAAGCGGGTAGCTGCCGTTTAGCGCGCGGTGTGATGCTGCACCCACCAAAGTCCATCGGTACGCACAACAAAGGCGCGCCCGCTCGGGCTGCCGGAAATCACCTTGCCATGGAAAACAACCTCGGCGCTATCGCCGTCGATGCGAACCCGCTCGACGACGGCCTGGCGCATCGCAAAGGGACGCCAGTGCTGGAACTGTTCTCGATGCTCGGCAATTTTTTCGGGACTGCGAAGGTCCTGATGCCCTGGCGGTGCGGACAGCTTCATGGCCGTCTCGTAGTCGCCCTTGGAGCGTGCTTCGAGCAGCGCCAGCAGCGCCTTGGCCGGGGCCGAATCGTTCACCGCGGGCGAGCCAGGTGGCGCCAGGGTATTGGTGATTGGCACATCGATACTGAGATTGGAACGCGCATAGTGCCAGGTCGCTTGCAACCGATCACCGTCCACGGGTGCCATCAAGCGCCATCCGCCGACGGGGTTCCGGTCGTCTTCGAGATCTGGCGTTCCGGCACTGTCGAAGGCCCGAAACTCGCCATTCGGATCGAGTTCGAAGATCGCTGTCGAATAACGATGCCGCATCTGATGCGTATCGCGAATGATCCTCTTGTTCACCACCCCCGCGTCAGCGATCGCAAAGCGATCCAGCCGGTAGTCGCTGATGGCGACAAAAAGCTTATCGTCCTCCCGCCATGCGATAGCGTCCAACACCTTCCAGGGACGACCGGCGTCGAAGAACGCGCCGGTAACAACTGACGCCGCTTGGACCGGCGTGGATAGTGTTATCGCCAACAGCACCGCTGCCATACGCAACATATTCGGCGTGCTCAATAATCCGGGACCTGATTGGCTTACGCTTGATGGCGGCAAAAAGGGCCAGGCGATCTTTGCGACGACACCGTAGCCAGCGCTTCAAGCGAGCGATTGTCCTCCGACCGATTCTGCTAGATCGCCTGCCCCGAAGGTTGGCCCTGTCCTGCGCGATCTCGCGTTCGTACGGTCAGAATCGTCGCTCTGGACGTGTTTGGAATCTCTGAGGCCGAGTATGAAAAAGATCGCAATGCTGGCGTTGTGCTTGGTGTGCCTGGCGCCTTTGGCCGGCGCCGCGGAAAAGCTCAAGTTCGTCACCATCGAGCGCCCGGGATTCACCGTCGACCTGCTGAAGATGCCGGTGGTGACCGACGAGGGTATGTCGGGCTTTGGGAAGTTCAAGATGGCAACGGCCGACAAGAGTACGGCGGCGGAAATCAGCTGGGATGGCGAATTCGAAGGAACATTGGACGAACTCGAGCTGATTGCCGATACCTTGTTCAAGGGCACGCAGTTGGACACCGTCATCGCAGAGCGCCGCAGCACAGCAAACTGGGACCAGGTTTCCTCGCAAGGAAACCTTTACAACCAGGTGTTCATCCACATGATTCTGAGGCACTGCAAGCAGACCGGATTGCTGCTGACGATTGGCAGCATTTCCAAGGACGAAGCGCAGGCCCAGGCGATGCATCAGCGCAGTGCCAAGTCCGTGACTTGCAAAGCCGGAAATCGGGCGGATTTTGCCGGACGCCAGCCGCCGGGCACGTCGTTGCCGGCGACGTTCGCGCACCACAAGCGAGACAACTTTGAATTTCTGGCGAACACCGATGGCGATGTGCTTTTGTCCGAAGGCGGCTCGTCAGAAACCTTAAGGCTGTCGATGAAGCGGCCCGAGCTACTGGCGACCATTTACGGAAATGTGCTCGGCACAACTTTGGGCAACGCTACAGCCGTAGAAATTGCCAAGGGCCTCGACGATGTCGAGCACCAGCGCTTCAGCGCATTCACCGGGTCGCAGCAGGAGGTTCGTTTCGCGGCCATGTTCTGTCCCGCGGACCAGCAGCAATACCTTCTGCTCGCCTACAACGGCGACCGCAAGCGCAAGCGCGCCGATTTGGACCGCATGCTCGATCAGATCGGTTGCCCCAGCAGTGCGCCCGGCAGCTATCGCTCGCGCCCCAGCGCCTGCGAGCTCGGGATCGACGCTTTCTGCGAGCGAGGCAAGAACGACGATTCGTGACCGACGCAAGGTCGACCGAAGGCCCGGTGAAAGGGCATTTTCGGGTCAGCGCGGCAGCTGGGGGCAACAAAAAAGCCGGGAACGGGGCCGCGTACCAGAAAACGCGCGCCAAGGCGTCGCGAAGCGAAAGGCCAAGACGGTTCCCGTCTGAGCGATCATGCTGCCCAACCTAATCGAACCGCACCACGATGTCCCTCGATCTTTTCTTTCATCCACGCAAAACCGACTTCGATACCGTTCGCGCTGCGGATTTCTCGCCCACACCGGCTCAGCTGCGCGTGCGGCGCAAGCACATCGATAGCCTGCTGGCCCGCTATCCGCAGAGCCGACTGGTGGGCGATTACACCAAAGGACATATCGCGGATTTCCCGGTGGGCGACCTGCAGGTTTTTCCTGGATATCTGCATTTGAGCTTTCATGGCAAGGCCGATGGCCTCGACCGCTTGAGAGCTGTGGTCGATGGTCTCTGCGACGACGGTTGGCTCTGTATAGATCCGCAGGATGCCGGCTTTGCGACCGGCTCCCCAGCGCGCCTGCGGTCATTCGATGAGTTGATCGGCAGCCGATTCTCTGGATTGAGTCTGCTGCGCGAATGGGTCTGTGGCATCGCGCTCGATCTGAGCTGGGACGGCGACGAGGACGATGGGCGCACAGCGCGCATCGAGTTCGTGCGTGCGAGCCGCTGCTCGTTGCCGGACCCGATGACGCTGCTGAATGCACGCGTGATCAAGGTGGACTGCGGCGAAGGCGCGACCGAGTTCGATGACCTGCAGATGGAGTTCGACACTGGCGCGGTGTTGCAGATACACGGTTGCCTATTCAACAAAGGCGTTATTTCGCCGCCCCGTCGCCGCTCGCGCTGACTTCGCGGCGCCACGTTCGGGCGGCGGGCGAAGGCGGGTCGCCTGCGACCGGCCGCAGCGAAGATCAAACGGGAACGGTCTACGGATCGGCCACGATCCCGAGCACACGTGACGGGCGGCCGGCCTCCACGCAGCTGACGCGCGGACCGAGGTTGTTCCCGTCCGCCAGCCCATGCTCCAGCACCAGCAGACACGATCCGTGCGCCGCCAGCCCGGTCGGAAACCAGGGCGAGGGAACTTCGTGGACGACCTGTATTTTGCCCTCGGCATCGAAGGCGATGACCTGACGCAGACCAGGATCGGTGGTGTAGATCGTACCGTCCGCGCCCAGCGCCAGTCCCCATAAATCGCGCAAGCCCAAGATGCGGTCCCGCGACAGTTGCGGCGCGCTGCCGATGATGCGCACGCCGCCGTCGGTGTCGACACGCAGCACCTCGCGACCGCGGACCGCTACGATGCCGCCGTGCGAGTCCACGCCCAGGCTGCTGACGGGACGCTCGTTCGCCGGTAGCGTAATCGTGCGGATCATGCGCCCATGGCGCCGGACCTCGATGACCGCAAGCGAGTCGCGTGCGATGAGCAGATCCGAACCACGCACCGCGAATGCGCCGGCATCCAGTCCATCGGGGTCCGGGCGCGGCGCGATCTCAACCTGAACCGATCCCTGCGCATCGATGCGGACCAGGCCGCGCAGAAACTGCTGCGTCTGCGCGTCGTAATGCACGTGGTCTGCGAGCACCGCATCCTCGGCCGCAAGCGCCAGCCAATGGGCATGCACATCGCGCGCCGCAGCCTCGATGCGGCCGTCGGGCGCTAAACGCCAGACGACGCTACGCACGGCGTCGGAGACGTACACTTGGCCATCTGCGTCGACGACGATGCCTCGACCTGGGTGGGCGTGCGTCGCAAAGCCGATGCAGACAGCGAGCACCAGCGCCAAACCCCGCGCGCAACCGTTTGTGTGTGATCGGGACAATGGCTGCATGGGATCACCAGTGTGCAAATACACCATGTTGAATCAGGCAGCGAACGCGCCCAGGATCGCGCGCCAACCGGCTTCCACCGCTGCGGCGTCGACACGGCCCATGATCGAGTCGACCACCTCGATCTCACCCTGGCCGGACCGCCCTGAGCGCACATCGAAGCGCAGCAGCGACAGCGCCGGGCCACCCCAGGGCGGCGCAATGTGCCCGGCAAGCACCAACCATTGTCCCGCTAGTGCCGCTTGCACGGTGTACCAGAGCACGCCATTGCGACCGTCGCCTTGCTCAAGGAGTGTGCCGCCAGGTCGCGCATCGAGCACCATGCGACTGTCGGGGAGTACCCGGTACTCTGGCGGCCACCACGCATCGATGTCGTCTACCAGTCGTCGCCACGCAGCGTCGGCGCGCCGCGACAGCGGCAACGTGAATCGGACTTCGACGATACGGGGCAGATTCGTGTCAGCCATGGCGCAACTCCTCTCCGGTTTCGAACCAACGCGCCATCCCGGCGCCGATCGCGAACACTCGCGGTGCTTGAAAGGGCGGACCCGATCGTGCCCACGAGCGCGGCGTGCAACCAAATCGCGCCAAGAAGGCACGTTGGAACGCCTCGTTACTGCGGAAGCCGGCCTCGGCGGCGACACGCCTGATCGATCGAGTCGCTCCCAGCAGCGAACAGGCTGCAGCGTCGAGCCGACGTCGCCGCTGGCGCGCTGCCGGAGTTTCACCGAGCAGCATTCGGCACAGGGCACGCAATCGCGATGGTGAATATCGGGCCGCTGCCGCCAGCGACTCGCCTGGTACTCCGTGCGCCCCACGCGGCAGGCTCAGTAAATGACTGATGGTGCGCCGCTGGCGAGCGGTCAGAGTCGGTCCAGGCATGGGGGAGAAAACTCGACGCATGACGAAATCATATTCGGTCGAGGCTGCGGAAAACTGATCGAAACGACTACGTTCGCTGCCGCTGACGGGCGAGATAGACGGCCTGGCGACGCGCAATGCCTCCTTGACCTACTCCCAAGGTGCGAGCCGCACTTCATCCATCCGATAGGCCGCGTGAGCCAGATCGTTGCTGGCGGATACAGCTCGCAGTCGACCGCTGAGGCGACCGCGCGTTCCTGAGGTCCGCCTAGCGCACTCGTGCGTTTCTCGGCAGGGCGACGTTTTCGAGGGAGTCGCCTAAGTCGGGGAAACGCCAGTGCGCGCTCTGTTTTTTGCCGGTGCTTTGATGGCTGTCGTCGCTGCTGCTCAGGGCGATGTGCCGTTGCAGCAGCTGCTCGATGCCGACGGCAGCCTCAAGCTCGATACCGGTTACGCCGGCGCCATCGATGCGACCGGGTTCGACATGCACATCGGGTTGGATGGACGACCGCAATTTGCGCCGAAGAGCGTACCGGCGAGCCAGGTAATCGATCCGGGCGTTTGGGCCGCGTTCGGCGGATTGCCTAACGGCTGCAATGGACAGATTTTGGCGATCTCGCCGATGCCTAGCGGCGAAGACATCGCGTATGGCGGAAACTTCAGTGTCTGCGGGGACGTCACGGTGGGCAACTTTGCTTTGTATCGGCCGAGCACCAACACGTGGCGGGCGTTGCGCCAGGATATTCCGCTGGTCAGAGATCTGCTGGTGTTCGACGGCGACCTCTATGCCGCTGTCGATGCCGGCATTTCGTCTGCCGACTCTGGCGTCCTGCGCCTCAACAGCACGACAGGTATGTGGACGCAGATCGGAGTGACCAATGACGCCAGCATGGCGTTAGGCATCTTCAACAATCGACTCCACGTTGCCGGCGAATTCACCGAAGTGGACGGCGTCAGTGCCAGCGGCATTGCGCGCTTGGAGGGAGACGCCTGGTTGCCGCTCGGCAGCGGGCTCAGCGGCGCTCAGTTCAGCGGCCGTGCGATCACCTCGACGGCAAACCGCCTGGTGGTGGGCGGAGTCTTCAGTACCGCGGGCGGTGTTGCGGCGAGCAACATCGCCGCATGGAACGGCAGCGTCTGGAGTAGTTTGGGGCTCGGCGCCGCGAACGGCGTCGACGATGATGTTCTCGATCTTGCCACGATCGGCAACGACGTCTACGTTGCCGGGCGTTTCGACAATGCCGGCGGTCAGGCCGCCTCGGGCATTGCGCGATGGAACGGATCGGCTTGGGCGAGCCTCGGTGTGGGCGTCGACAACGGCGTGGCTGGAACCGCAATCGCATTGAGCGCCAACGGCAACAATTTGCACGTCGGCGGGCAGTTCAGCACGGCCGGCGGAGTCGCCGCGGAGAACGTTGCGCGATGGAATCACGCAAGCCAGACCTGGTTCGCCATGGGCAGCAGCGCAAACGATGCCGTTCAGGCGTTGTCCGTGGCCGCAGGCCTGGTTTACGCGGGTGGCGTCTTCGATCGCAGCGGCACGCTCTCGGTGAATGCGGCCATGCGCTGGAACGGCAGCAGCTGGAGCGCTCTCGGCGATGGACCCGGACTCGGCGTCAACGGCCGCGTGCAAGCACTGGCGCTGGGCTTGGGCTCGGTGTACGTGGGCGGCAGTTTCACGCGCGTCGGTACGGTCAACGCCAATGGCATCGCGCGTTGGAACGGCAGCAGTTGGAGTGCGCTTGGATCCGGCGTGTCCGGAATTGTCCGATCGATCGCAGTGATCGGCGGCTTCCCTGAAGCCATCGTTGTGGGCGGTGTGTTTCCGAGTGCAGGTGGCGTACCGGTGAACAATGTTGCGCGCTGGAACGGCAGCGCGTGGTCCAGCCTCGGCGGTGGCGTGAACAGCTCGGTCAATAGCATCGCCATCGTCGGCAGCGATGTATTCGTGGGCGGTTCCTTCACTTCGGCCGGCGCGCTCGCCGCCAATCGAATCGCGCGCTGGAACGGCGTCAACTGGAGCACGCTAGGCGCAGGTTCGACGAACGGTACCAACAGCACGGTCACGACTTTGGCTGTTTCTGGTCCTGATCTTTACGTCGGCGGTGTGTTTTCCCAGGCCGGCGGCTTGCCGGCCAGCCACATTGCACGATGGCAAAGTGCCAGCGGTTGGTCGGCCCTGGGCTCGGGAATTAGCGGCCAGTTTGTGAGCAGCTTGGCCGTTCTGGGAACCGATCTTTATGTCGGCGGGCGTTTTTCGACCGCGGGCGGCACCGCCGGCAGCAACATCGCTCGATGGAACGGAAGCGTCTGGAGCGCGCTGGGTGCCGGGCTAAATGGCAGTGTCTCGAGCGTTGCCGTCCATCGCGGCGATGTCGTTGCAGCCGGCGCCTTTACCGCCAGTGGATCGACCGTCGTCAATCACATCGCTCGATGGGACGGCGTTGCCTGGCGAGCGATGGGCTCCAGTCCGAACGTCGGTGCCCGGGGGCACCTGAGCCCGCCGCTCGACGCGCTGCTGTCCGCCGGCGATACGCTGTTCGTCGGCGGCGGCTTAGGTGCCATCGGTGGCGACGTGTCCAGCGGGATCGGCAGATGGTCGAACGACGTGTTGCTGGCGGATGGATTCGAGTAAGTGCGCCGACTCAGTCTTTTTCCAGTGCCTCCCTGGCCATCGGCACCGTCAGCGCGGTGCTGCTGTTTTCAAAACCATTGGCGAACACGCCCTCGGGCACAATCGGGTCCTGATCGGTGGCGCTGTCGTTACCGGTGTTCAGTGCGGTGGTGCCCGCTGGCGTACTGACGGTTGCGGTGTTGGTGACAAAGGCACCGACTGCACCGTTCACTTCGGCCAGCAGATCGAAGCGCAAAAACTGATTGACGCCCAGATCGACCAGAACATTGAGATTGCCGGTGCCCGCACTGGGGCTTGGGCAGGTCGCAGTCGATTGCGCCGCTACGCACATCCACATGCCATTGATGAGCGTGGCTGGCAGGTTATCGATGACGTTCGCTCCCGTCACCGCATTGGGGCCAGCGTTCGCGACCACGATCGCGTAAAGCGTTTGCTGGCCGTTGACCAAGGCGTTGCGGTTATTGGTCTTGGCGATTTGCAAATCCGCACCCGGCGTGACGCTGATGCTGAACTGCACCGCTGCTGAGGTATCGACACCACCATTGGCGGTGCCGCCATTGTCGCGCGCGCGGGCCGTGATGGTGGCCGTGCCACCGACGCCGGTGAGGGAGTAAGTGAGCGTGCCGTTGTTGGCGATATCGAGCGAGTTAGCGACGAGAACGCCGGCGGGATCGCTGACCGTGTCGATCAGAAAATCGGCGACGGCTTGTGCAGTGTCCTCATCGGGCGGGCCGAGATCTACCGTGGCAAACCCGGCCTGGGTTTGCGCGCCCGTCGTGCCGGCCGGATGGGTGGCCACGGTTCCCAGGCTAAGCGACGGCGCATCGTTGACGGCATTGACGGTCAAGACCAGGGTATCGCTGCTACTGCTGTTACCGTCGGAGACCGTCAGCGTAATGGTGGCGCTGCCGGATCCGTTCGCCACCGGCGTTACTGTCACCGTGCGTTGAGCGCCACTGCCGCCAAACACAATATTGGCGTCGGGGACCAGCGTGGTGTTGCTGGAACTGCCGCTCAGCGTCAGCGACGCCACGGAGGTTTCGGCATCGCCAACCGTCATCGCCAATGCGCCAGTGTTGCCATCTTCATTGATCGTCTGATCGACAAGGTCGCTGATGGTCGGCGGCGTGTTCGGGCCATAGAGTTCGAGTTCATCAATGCCGATGCCGAAGACCGGTGCGAGGGTCTTCAGGCGGAAACCGGTCGCGAACACGCTGGGGAAGCCATACATCTGGCGCAGGGCGGGATTGACCACGCTGCCGGGATAGGTGACGGCGGCGATGGTCTGCCAACTGGACTCTGGCGTGGTGGCGTCGGGATTCGGCACGGTGGTGAATTGCAGGGTGTAAATGCCGTCGGAACGGGTGGTCTGCACGCCAGTGTGGTCGCGACCAAAGGCGACGCGGTGGATGGGGATGGGCGTCGCGCCGAGATTGATGCCAACAAAGCTGTCGAGCGTGTCGGCAACCCAACTGTTGGCGTTGCCATAGAGTCCATCGTTGACTTTGGCGATCGCGTGCGGAGCCGCGGGAATCACGTCCTTGGCAAAGGCGGCTTTGTCCCGAGCGAGGTTCTGCGGCACGCTGCCGCCGACAGGGACGGCGGGCGGGTTCGTGGTTGCAGCAATGGTAATGGTGAAGCTGGCGGTGGCGCTGATGTTGGTGTTGTCGGTCGCGGTGATGGTGACGGTGGTTTCGCCGATCGGGAAGCGCGAACCACTGGGGTGCGAGTAGCTGAGCGTAGGCGGCAGACCGCTGTCATCGGTGGCGGTCGCGGCCGGATAAAAGAGGACGAGACCCTGCGAATCGGCGGCGAAATTGGTCTGGTTCGCATAGCCGGAAATCACCGGCGGCTGGCCGGAAACGCCTGCGAGCGGGACACGGAAATCGGCAATGGTGGGGTCATTGCTCGGGATGTGCAGGAGCGCGGCGAGCGCGCCCTGGATGCCGGGTGCGAAGGTAACGGTGAAGGTAGTGCTTTGGCCCTGCGCGAGCGTGTTGCTGGCAGGCGGCGTGAGCGTGAACTGCGCCGCATGCGTGCCGGACAAGGAAAGCGTACCGAGATTCAGCGGGGCGTTGCCGGCGTTGGTGAGGGTGAAAGTTTTCGTGCTGCTGTCGCCGGGCAGGAGGTTGCCGAAATTCACGCTGCTGGTGTTGTGAGTCAGCGGGGTGCCAGCAGGTTGCTCGACCACCAGCTGGGGCAACTGGCGGTAGATTTCCAGTTCATCAATGGCGTTGTTGCCGGTGCTGCCAACGAGGCGCAGGGCGGTGGCGGTAACGGGGTTGAAGCTGAAAACATGGCGCCGCGACGGCGTGGCGAAGTTGACGCCACCGGCGAATCTGTAATCGAGCGTGCCGATGGTGGTCCAGCTACCCGCGGGCGTGTTGGCGTCCGGGTTCGCAACGTTCGTGTATTGCAGTGTGAACACGCCAAAGGTCCGGTCGGTAAAGGCACCGGTGTTGTCCCGGCCGAAGGCGATTCGATTCACGGTGCGGCTCGCGCCGAGGGCCACGCCAGCGAAAGGCGCGGGGATATCGTTTACCCAGCTGAAGTCGTTGCCATATTGGCCGTCGTTGAGGTGCGCGATGCTGTGCGCGGGGACGCCCGGAATAACACCGTCGGCGAAGGCTGTGGCGTTGGGGCCGCGGGCAAGATTCTCCGGCGCAAAGGTGCCGCCTTCGCTCACGAGCGTAAGCCCGCCTCCGTTCAGCACGAGACCGACTTCGGGATAGATTTCGATCTCATCAATGCCGGTGTCGGCCGATACGGCGACCAGCCGCAATCCGGTGGCCATGACCGGCGTGAACGAGTAGCGGTGCCGCAATGCCGGCGCGGCAAAATTCGCGCCGCCCGCGCTCAAGTAGTCGAGGGTACCGATGGTGGTCCAGCTCGCGTCAGGCGTGGCGGCATCGGGGTTCGCCACGGTGGTGAATTGCAAGGTGTAGCGGGTGAGGCTGCGGTCGGAGAAAACGCCCTGGTTGTCGCGGCCAAAGGCAAACTCGTTGATCCGCACAGGCGTTGCGCCGAGGCTCACGCCAGCGAAGGAACGCGCGCTGTTGGCAATCCAGCTGTTGCTGTTGCCAAAGTTGGCGTCGTTGAGATGCGCGATGGTGTGCGCGTGGAAGCCGGGCAGCACGTCTTTGGCGAATGCGGTGCCGCTGGGCGCCAGGTTGCCGGGGCCGAAGGTGCCGCCTTCCTCCAGCAGCGTCAGGCCGCCGCCGTTGAGCACGAGTCCGCCGGTACGCGTTGCCGTGAGGGTGTAGGTCTTCTGCGCCGTGAAGTCCGACGAGGTCACCACAATGCTGACCGGGTTCGCGCCCATCACCAGCGGGATACCGGGACTGTCGCCGCCGTTGGTGGTGAAGTTGCCGTTCACCGTGATGGTCGCGAGCGGGTCGACGGCGGTGGGCGTGACGTAGAGCAGCGCGACGTCGGGGCCGACAAAGATTTGGTAGCTCGTCGTGGCGCTGCTGAAGGCAGGCGTCAAATGGCCGGCGCTGACGCCGAGTAAGCTCAAGTTCGCGTTGTTGCTCGCCTGCTGGATGTTGAGTGCATAGGTCGCGCCGGTGCCGGTGCTGCCGTATATGTCGGTGGCGGTAACGGTGATGGGGAACGTCCCCGTCTGCGCGGGTGTCCCGCTGAGCGTGCCGTTGGCGGCGAGCGTGAGTCCACCCGGCAGCGAGCCGCTGGCGAGGGTGAAAGTCGATGCGCCACTGCCGCCGCTTGAGGTGAAGGTCTGGCTGAACGGAACGTTCGTGCGGCCGTTGGCGGTCGTGGGATTGTTCACCGTGATGATGGGACGCGAAAAGCTGAGTGTGCCAGCTGCGTCGGTGAAGAAGCCATTGGCGTCGGTCACCCGGACGCTGAAGGAGAAACCGCCCTCCTGTGTGGGAATGCCACTGACGACGCCGGCGCTGGACAAGGTGAGTCCAGGCGGCAGCGCGCCGGGTGAATTCGGCGTCAGGCTCCACGTCACGGCACCGAATGCGCCGCTCTGCGTGAAGGTGCCACTGTAGGGCTGGCCGACGGTGCCGCTGGTGACCGCGGGGCTCGTGATGGTGAACGCCGCCGCACCGTTGGAGGTGACATTCAGCAAACCCGGTCCGGTGATCAGCGCCGTTTCGTGCGTCGCGCCGGAGCCGATGGCACCCCAGGTGCCGGTGGCTTGCAGCAGGCCATTAATCGTTAAGCGGCGGATGGTATCGGTGCCGGTGAAGGCGAGATGCAAGGTCGTGCCGGTGCCGAGTGCGACATCGGCGCCGTCGGCGAGTGTGGGCAGGTTTACCGCGAGCGTGCCGGCGATGATCTGCGTGGCGCCGCTGTAACTATTCGCCGCCGCAAGCGTGAGCCTGCCCGCACCGGTCTTGGCCAGGCCGCCGGCACCGGAAAGCGCGCCATTGAAGGTGGCGGTCACGCCGCTGGTATCGACCAGCGACAGGTTCGACAGCGTCATCGGCACGGCCGTGGTGAGGTCGCTGCCGGTGACCTTCAGCAGGCCGCCGGAGAGGTTGAGCGTGCCTGCGCCGTCGCCTTTGGCGATGCCAGCCGCGCCACCGACATTGAGTGTGCCGCCAGGATTGAGATTGAAGTAGCCCTGACTCGCAGGGCCAAACGCCAGCAACAAAGTGCCTGCCGTGACACTGGCGCCCCCACCCACCGAGACCCCGCCGTCGCCGTTGTAGCCGATGAACATCGTGGTGCCGACCGACAACGAGGAGCCGGTGCCCGAGACATTGGCAAACCCGCTCGTGCCACCCGGCAATACCGCGAATGCGAGCGAGCTTGGCGTGCTCACTTGCGCGCCATTTTTTACCGTGAGCGAGCCCGTTCCGCCAACGCCAATCTCCATAAAGCTCGCCGCACTGAGTGAGTGGCCCGCGCCATCCACCGTGACCGCGCCATCGCGCGAGAACGTGCCGGTGCTTTGGAGCGAGCCGCCGAGGACGGAAATCGGGCCCGTGCCGAGCGCGTTGGCGGCAGGCACCACGATGCTGCCGCCGAAGAGGGAGGTACCGCCCGCGTAGCTGCCGGGGGTATTGAGATAAAGGTTGCCGCCGCCGATCTTCACGAAACCGCCCGGGCCGCTCAATGCCCCGCCGAACACGCCATCGACACCGCTGGTGTCGATCAGCGTGGAGTTGTTGAGAATCATCGGCACGGTGGTGGTGAGGCTGCTGCCGGTCACCTTCAAGGTGCCGCCGTTGAGGTAAAGGCCGCTCTCGCCCGTGCCAGTGCGGATGCCGTCCGCGCCGCCGACATTGAGCGTGCCGCCGGTCGCCAGTACGAAGGCGCCGCTACCGCCAGGCTGTTCGCCGAGCCGAAGCTGCCCGACCGTGGCCACACCGCCGCTGCCCACGGTCATCACGGCAGGGCCTTGAAGGCCAACGAAAAGCGCGGTGCCGGTTGTGAGCGAGGAGCCGTTGCCGGTGACATTCACCTCGCCACTCGAACCCGGATTGACGGCCAGCGCGGTGGTCGTGACGGAGGTCACTTGTGCGCCGTCCGTGACATTGAGCGTGCCATTGCCGCTGCTGCCCACTTCCAGATACTCGCTGCTGCCGAGCCGCGCATTCGCGCCGCTGACCGACATCGTCGCCACGCTGCCCGGTGCCGCACCGAGCGCGATCAGGGCCTTGCCCGTCGCCTGCCCTGGCACCGCGACCGCACCGCCATTGACGACAAAGGCACCCGTCCATGGATGCGCGCCGTTCAAGGTGAGCGTTCCAGTGCCGAGTTTAGTCAGCGGACCTGTGCCGGTGACCGGCGCTGAGAAGTTCACGTTATTGGCGCCGATATCCACCACACCGCCGCCAGCACCCAACGGTTGCAGGCGCGGCGTCACGTCCGCCGTGTTGCCCGACGCCCAACGCAGGCCGCCGCCGTCGAGGGTCGCAGTGCCGCTGCCCAGCGCAGCGAGCGATGAAAACTGCACGAACCCGCCCCTCACGGTTGTGCCGCCGGCGTAGGTGTTGCTGGGCGCGAGCGTCAGCGTGCCCGCGCCTTGTTTTGTCATGCCGCCTGTGCCCGCCAGGGGCGTGGCAAAGCTCACGTCGTTGCCATTCAGGTCGAAGCTGAAGTTGTTGAGCAGTCGCAGGCGCGGAGAGATGTCAATCGTGTTGCCCGGTGCCCAACGCAGACCGCCGCCGTTGAGCTGGATGTTCTTCAGACCCGTCGGCGTCTGGCTTGGATTCGCCGCCTGGTTGAGAAAGCCGCCGTCGTTGAGATTGCCCGAGGTCGAAAATTCAATGAAACCGCCGCGCACGATGGTGCCGTCCAGCAGCCCCTGACCGCCGCCGCCGTAGTAGTTCTCGCGCGTGAGCTTGAGGATGCCCGGGCCTTCCTTGATGAGCGCCCGGCCCCAGATGCGCCCGTGGATGACCGCTCCGCCACCCGTGGTATCGATGATGGTGTTGTTCACCCCGAAGCCGATGTTGCCGCCGGCGACGGTGAGAAAGCCGCCCGGTCGAACTCTGATTCGCGTTCCGGGGAACTGCACCGAGGGCGCGATGCCAACGTCGCCACCGGTGGTGAAAAAGGTGCCATCCAGAGCGGGGCTACCGTTGTCCGCGATCGTCAGAGTCGTGTTGCGCAGCCCCACCGTCGCCACAGGCAGGTTGTTACCAGTGGTATCGTCTGCCAGGCGGATCACGCCGCCGATGTTGATGCTGCCGCCGTCGGCGAGAAAGCTGCCATTGTCGCCCTGTGCAACGCGCAGATTTCCGGCGATGTTGAAGGTCGTCTCCGTCGTCTCGACGATGCCAAAGCGCGTCGGTCCCGGCGTCACTGTGAAGTCGCCCGTGTTCACCACCGCACCGGGGAGCGCTTCGAGACGCGCGAAGGTGTTCGCATCGGAGCCAACCGTCAGCGAGCTGGCGTTGAGCACCGCGCTGCCGCCGAGCCTGGTGATGTCCAGCGCCACCACGACCGGGATGGCCCCGCAGTCGATGGAGCCGTTGAATCGCAGCCTCCCTCGTGTCGTGATGGGGCCGACACCGGGCGCTGGAACGATAGTGCTGTTGATGGTGCTGAAAACGGTGCTGCCGCCGATGAAGGATCGCCCTTGCAACATCTGCAGGAAAGCGCCCGGGACCGCCGTCAGCGTGACGCCATTGTTCAAGGTCAGATTGCCGCAAACACGCGGCACTTCCAGCGTTACCGCCACCGGTCCATTGATCACCGGGTTGACGGAAGTGGCATTGGCATAGGGCACGGGTTGGCCGTTTTGGTTCAGCCAATTTACGCTCGTGTCGTTCCACACGGTCGCCCCGGGCTGCAGTGTGTAGGTCTGCGCCCGCAGCGTTCCTGAGAGGCCGAACAGGAGCAGGGCGATGAAGAGCAACGTGCGGCGAGTGGTTTGCATCCAGATTAGCGGCAGCTTCTCGAAACCGGCTGCGCGAGCCGATGACCCCGCTGCCTGGTGCTCGGAATCCTGATGGCCCTGCCTGTCCGCTGTGGCTGCGCGCAGTGCGCCTGGTCCGCGGCCCCGTTGCGACCATTTCGAGAGGTTCCCTGGGGAACCCTTAGGCGTCGTAGGGCTGGCAATGCGCTGTGAGCGCAGTTCACCGGTGGTTTCGGCAGCATCGAACATAAAAGAAGTTCCGCGGGGGGCGTTAACTGGCTTAACGCGATCGAGCGACGGAATTATCAAGACGCGCATGCGTCAGCCGGCGAACATCCGCCGCACCGCGAATCGAAACCCAGCGTGATGGCTTGCGGCATGATGATCTTGCGCAATCCTGTCCAGCATCGAAGCGGCGCTGTCGCGCTTGCCTGCGGCGGTCATGAACAGCCTGTACACTGCAGTGGGCACGCGCCAGCTTGGCCGGCTCGATCTGACCGAGTTCAATATGTGGAGTCGGAATCTCTCAATGAAAGCTGCATTTCGAATTGCGCTCTTCTGGCTGCTGGCGATCGCTTTTCAAGCGCCTGCGCATGCACAGTTCTCCAATCCACCGGCGGCACGCCCGCCGGGTTTGGACGAGGCCAGTTGGGCATCGCTGAAGCTGGCAGTGACTCGTTCACTGGGCCAACCAGCTCGGCTATACGGCGATGGATCGATATGCGGTGAAGATGGCGAAGACCTTGACCAGTTCGGTTATTCAGTGTCTCTGTCTGGCAACACCGCATTGATAGGAGTGCGATGGGACGATGTAGGCTCGCATAGCAATCAGGGTTCGGCCTACGTTTACGTTCGCCGCGACGATACGTGGAAGTTGCAGGCAAAACTCACGGCCGATGATGGCGCGGTCGACGATGGATTCGGGGTTTCGGTTGCGCTCTCGGGAGATACGGCGGTAATCGGGGCGTCGACGGATTTCGTCGGCAACAACTTCAGTCAAGGCTCGGCATATGTGTTCTCGCGCAGCGGCGAAAGCTGGACGCAGCGCGCAAAGCTGACGGCCGACGACGGTGCACGTGGCGACGAATTCGGCGCGGCTGTGGCCCTTTCTGGCGACACGGTACTGGTTGGCGCGCCCAGGTACGATGAGGGTGCAAAGGCTGACCAGGGCGCGGCATATGTATACGTTCTCTCAGGCTCAACTTGGGCGCTGCAAGCGAAGCTGTTGGCTGCGAATGGCGCTGCAGGCGACGTATTCGGCAGTTCTGTTGCTGTTTCCGGACACGCCGTGCTGGTCGGTGCCCCACGGGCCGACGTCGGGGGCAATGTCAATCAAGGGCAAGCTTATGTGTATCAACGCGATCAGACGGCATGGATTCAACACGCAACCTTGTCGGCTGTCTCTGGCGAGCACGGCGGCTATTTTGGATTCGCCGTGGCGCTCTCCGACCACACAGCGATCGTCGGTGCGCCGCTCGACACAGTCGGCTGGAATATCGGCCAAGGCTCGGTCTACATTTTTCAGCGCATTGGCCCCAACTGGCCGCAGCAAGCCCGGATCACGGCCAGCGATGGCGCCGCGAACGACTACTTCGGGTCGTCGGTGGCTGTGTCTGGTGACATAGCGGTGGTTGGGCTAAACGGCCTTAGTGCTGATCTTTCCCGAGACGCTGCCTATGTCTACAGCAGGAATGGCGCGAACTGGGCTCAGCGAACGAAATTCTCAACAGGCGGTGGCAGTTTCGGCCCCACATTTGGCACCAGGGTCGCCATTTCCGGCGACTCCATTCTCGTTGGAACGCCATTTGACGACCCAGAACCCAATGGCGACCAGGGCTCTGTGTTTGTGTACACGGTCAGCGGCAGCTCTTGGACGCAACAGGCCAAGATTACGTCCGGCGCTGGCGCCGGCAACGATCAGTTCGGCTGGTCGGTGGCGCTGTTCGGGGACACAGCGCTGGTCGGTGCCCCGTTGGACGACGTCGGCTCGACACTGGATCAAGGGTCCGCATATGTGTATGTCCGGGACGGCGCTTCCTGGATCCTGGAGGCCAGACTTGTTGCTGCAGATGGCGCTGCTTACGATCAGTTCGGGATGTCGGTGGACCTGGTCGACGACACCGCGTTGGTGGGCGCCTATTCGGACGACGTAGGCGCGAATGTCGACCAAGGTTCCGCCTATGTTTTTGTGCGGAGCGGAACTCTGTGGTCGCAACAAGCAAAACTGGTGTACTGGAACTCTGCCCCTGGAGCTGGCTCTGGAATTTCGGTGGCACTATCTGGCAATACAGCAGTTGTCGGCGCATTCCGGGACGGTAACCAGGCTCAGGGCTCAGCGTCGGTATTTGTGCGCAGCGGCACCAACTGGTCGGGGCCAACGACACTCAAGGCTTTCGACGGTGCAGCAGGAGACGAGTTTGGTGAGTCGGTAGACCTGTCCGGCGATACCGCAATAGTGGGCGCCAGATCCGACTTCATCGGAATCTACGAAGGTCAAGGTTCGGCTTATGTGTTCACGCGCATCGGCGCAAACTGGCAGCTCCAGGCCAAGATCACGGCTGCGTCCGGCTTGGCGGGAGCCAATTTCGGCGAATCTGTCGCTCTATTCGGTGACCTCGCGCTCGTTGGAGCACCTCGCGCCCCCGCTGGTGGCTTCAACCGAGGGGCCGCCTATTTGTACGCCCGAAACGGATCGAACTGGGTAGAGCAGGCTCTGCTTACGGCAAGCGATGGCGTAAACCATGATCGATTCGGAATCTCCGTTGCTCTTGATGGTGATATAGCCATTGTCGGAACGATTGGGGATCCCATCCGGTCCCAAGATGGCCAGGGCCCGGCGTACCTCTACAAGCGCAACGGCGCGAGCTGGGCCGAACAAGCAAAGTTCGTGTTGCGGCAAGGCTCTGCATTCGACTCGCGCGGGACCTCGGTAGCCCTTTCCGGCGTCACGACGCTGATCGGCGCCAGCTGGGTCAACGGTACTCAACCGTGCGGCAACTTCCGAGAGGGCGCGGCGTTCGTATTTGATGGCGCGGATGAGTTGTTCCGCGACGGCTTCGAGTAAGCGCGAACACTCGCGTTTGTGTCAGGACCTTTCGACAGCCGGTAGCTGTCCGCAAGCCCACTAGCCCCCCAACACCCGCGCCAACACCGACCGCAAGGCCAACGGCCGCACGGGTTTATGCACCAACTGCACATCCGCTTCGGCGGCTTTGTCCTTCAATGCCACGGAATGATCGGCGCTGATCAGGATTGTTGGGCGATCGCCGCATGCTTCGCGTAGCCGCTCGCGCAACGCCAGGCCGGTGAGGCCGCCGTCGAGGTGGTAATCGAGGATCCACACATCGGTCTGGCCGGCAGCGGATAGCGCATCGTCAAGACCGCCGGCGCACACCACGCTGATGTCCCATGCCGCCAGCAGTTGCGCCAGGGCGGCGCGGCCGTCGGGTTCGTTGTCGACGATCAGCACGCGGCGGCCTGCGGCGAGGCGTGGACTTGCCGGTGCCTCTGGGCGCGGCACGGCGGCGCAGACCGGAACTTCGATGGAGATGGCGGTTCCGCGCCCCGGAACGCTCTCCAGCGCAATCCTATGCCCCAGCAGCCGCGCGATGCGTTGGCTGATGGCGAGGCCCAATCCCAGCCCTTCGGGCGCGGTTTCGCGGGCGGTGTCCAAGCGCTGGAATTCCTCGAATACGCGCTCGCGATCGGCCGGTTCGATGCCAACGCCGCTGTCGACCACGGTGAGTCGCAAATTCGGCCCTACGCGCCGCACACCGATTAGCACGCCGCCGCGTTGCGTGTAGCGCAGCGCGTTAGCGATGAAGTTCTGCAGCACGCGGCGCACGAGGCCGGCGTCCGATTGTGCCCAGGCTTTGGTCGCGACCACGCGCAATGTGAGCCCACGCTCCTGCGCGGAGAGTTCGAATTCGGCCGCGAGTGTGGTGATCAGCTCGCCGACCGCAAATGGTGCACACTTGGGCGCGGCGCCGCCGACATCGAGGCGCGACAGATCGAGAAGGCCCGCCAGCAGTGCTTCGGTGGACTTGAGCGCGCTGCCGATCTGGCGCACGCTCGGCGCGTACTCGGCGTGTTTGAGCTTGAGCGCCAGCGCGTGCGTGTACAGATTTGCAGCGTTGAGCGGCTGCAGCAAATCGTGGCTGATGGCGGCGAGAAATCGGGTCTTGGCGGCGTTGGCCTGCTCGGCGCTGGCGGTGGCGGCGGCCAGCGCTTGCGTTCGCTCGGTAACGCGCGCTTCCAGAGTTTCGTTGCTGAAGCGCAGCGCCCGCTCGGCGGCGCGGAAGGCGCTGATGTCGGTGTAGGTGGTGACAAAGCCGCCGCCGGGAATGGGGTTGCCGCGGATTTCGATGACCACCTCATTCGGCCATTGGCGCTCGAACACGTAGCTCGATCCGGATTGCAGAAAGCTTAAGCGCCGCGCGACCAGCTCATCGATGGCGCCCGGGCCAAGCAACCCGCGCTCGGCGTTGTAGCGGAACAGCTCGGCCACCGGCCGGCCGACGCGCAGAAAATCGGGCGGGTAGTCCAGGAGCGCCGCGTAACGCTGATTCCACGCGACCAGACGCAGATCGCCATCGACCACGCTGATGCCCTGGCTCAAATTCGCCATCGCGGTGTCGATCAGCGCGTGCGAAAAACTCACGGCCTCGCGCGCCTGACCGACGACTTCGGTGATGGCGACCAGCTCCTCGCGCGCACCGCGGCGCGCGGCGTCGAGCAGCAGGCGCGCGGACGCGGCGCCGATCAGCGCGCTGAGGGCGTGTTCGATGGCCTGCGTTTGGGCCTCATCGGCGCGGCGGTCCCCATCGTTCTCGCTGGGCCCGAGCAGGCGCTGCACGTGCGCCGCATCCAGCAGGCGCAGCGCGGTCTCGCGCAATGCCGCGAGCAGCGGCGTGTGCGCGCGCGGCGGCGCGCGGCGCTGCTCGCGGCGCGAGACGATCAACAGCGTCAGCGTGTTGATCGTCAGGCTCCACAGCACGCCGTGGGTGAGCGGATCGATGCCGGACAGGCCGAACAGCGCGCGCGGCGAGAGCCACGTCAAACCGAGCGGTGCGGCGATCCACGCCGGCTCCGAGATCAGCGCTGGCAGCAGCAAGGTGTAGGCCCAAACGGCGAGCCCCGCGGCTAGCGCAGCGAGCACGCCGCTGCGTCGCGCCTGCGGCCAGTACAAAGCGGCGAGCAGGGCCGGCGCGAACTGCGCGAGCGCGGCGAAGGCGATGGCGCCGACGTCGGCGAGCGCATCGCCGGCATCGATCGCGCGGCTGTACGCGTACGCGGCAACCAGCGTGGCGGCAATCACCGCGCGCCGTTGCCAGAGCACCGTGAGCGTGAGATCGCCATGGCCGCGACGCACCACCAGCGGCGCGAGCCAGTGGTTGCCCACCATGATCGCGAGCGTCAGCGTCGCCATCACCACCATGCCCGCCGCCGCGCTCACGCCGCCCAGGAATGCGAGCACCGCGAGGCTGTTCGCTCCAGCGTTCAGCGGCAGTCCGAGCACGTACAAATCGCTCGGCACCGCGCGCGCATCGAGCAGCGTTTGCCCGGCCACTGAGAGCGGCAATACGAATACGCTGATCGCCGCCAGGTACAGCGGGAACGCCCAACGCGCGCGGTCGAGATGGCGCGGATCGCGGCACTCGATGACGCCGAGGTGGAACTGATGCGGCAACACGAACATCGCCAGCGCGCCGAGCGCAATGAGCGTGACGAAGTTCATTCCCGGCGGCGCCGGCGCCGGCAGCGCGGCGCGCGCTGCGAGTAAGGCCGGGATGCCATCGAACAACACGAACACGGTGAACACGCCCACGGCGCTCAGCGCCAGCAGCTTCAGCAGCGATTCGAACGCCATCGCCACGACCACGCCTCCGGCGCTCACACCCGCGTGGCGCGTGCCGAACAGCATCGCGAACAAGGCCATCGCCAGCGCGGTCCACAGCGCACTGTCGTGGCCAGCGGCGCCGAGCAGAGCGGCGGATAGCATGTCGAAACTCTGAGCAACGGCCTTGAGCTGCAGCGCGATGTACGGCACCAGGCCGACCACCGCGATGAGCGTGGCGAGCGCGGCAATCGCGATGCTTTTGTCGAAGCGCGAGGCGAGCAGATCGGCGATCGACGTTGAGCGGCGCGCGTGGGCCTCAGACACCAGGCGCTTGAGCAGCGGCGTGGCGAAGGCGAATACCAGCATCGTGCCGATGAAGGTCGGTGGTATCCACCAACCGTGGCGCGAGGCTTGCGTGACCGTGCCGTAGAAGGTCCACGACGTGCAGTAGACCGCCAGCGACAGCGTGTAAATCGTCGCCGCGTGGCGTGCCAGAAAATCGCCCCTCCGCTCGCCGTAGCGCGCGGCGGCGAAGAGCAGCAGCAGCCATGCGATGCCGGCGACGGCGAGCAGGGTAGGCATGCTCATCGCTCGTCAGGCTTTTGAGAAGCTCGGTTCACATGAAGGCACGAAGGTACGACGGTGGGAGCGAAGATAGCGCTGGGGGTGCGATTTTGGTTGGGGATGTTGGCGTGCAGCAGAAGGTCCAGTTCGATTGCCAAGAGCAATACCGACATCTGCGAGATGCTCGAAAGCGCCTGACCAGCTCCCTCTCCCGCTGGCGGGGGAGGGAACGCGTTCCGCAATTTGTCAACCTTACGGGGTTCGTCGGGGACTTCACCCGCGCGACGGATCGGCGAGCGCCAGCTCGCGTAGCGCCACGCCCGCCTGGGTGCGATTGCGCACGCCGAGTTTGTCGAAAATCGCCTGCAGGTGCGCCTTCACGGTGCGCTCCTGGATGCCCAGCGTATCGGCGATCTGTTTGTTGAGTTTGCCGCTCGCGACCAGCTCCAGCACGCGGAATTGCTGCGGCGTGAGCGTGCCGAGTTTGTCGATCGCCGGATCGCTGCCGCTCAGCTGCACGCCCGGCGGCAGCCAGACCTCGCAGGCGAACACTGCACGCAGCGCGTCGGCGAGCTGCTCGGGTGGCGCGCTCTTGGGAATGAACGCCTGCGCACCGGCGGCGAGCGCTTTGCGCATCACTTGCGGATCGTCGTTGCCGGAGACCATCGCCACCGCAACTTGCGAATGGCGCGCGCGCACTGAGGCCAAGCCTGCGAGACCGTGGCTGCCGGGCATATGCAGATCGAGCAGCAGCAGATCGGTGTCCGGCTGCGCGCTGAGCTGCTGATGCACGGCGTCGAGTGAAGCAACCTCAACCACGTCGGCGTCGATCGCCGCGCGCACGGCGCTCGCCAGGGCCTGGCGGAACAGCGGATGGTCGTCGGCGATCAGGATGTGCGTCATGGCGGCAATGTAGCGCGCCAGCGGCGCCGGCCACAACATTCTTGCGGCGCCCACCTACAATAGCCGCATGACCCGTCTCGAATCCTGGCTCACCAAGCTCAAGGACCGCTCGCCCACCGAGCGCGCCGAAGCGTTGGCGTTGCTTGCCCAGGAAGACCCGACGCTGGCTGAAGAGTTGCAGCGTGTGAGCGGCGGCGCCACGCAAGCAGAGCACGCCATCGTCGCTGCGATCAGCGGCGAGATGCCCAAGCGCATTGGCGAGTATCAGATCCGCAGCGTGCTCGGACGCGGCGGGATGGGCGTCGTTTATCTGGCCGAACGGCCGATGGCCGGCACGGTGCAGCGCGTGGCGCTGAAAGTGCTCGGCGATGCCTTGCTGTCGCCGCGCGCGTTGAACCATTTCTTCATCGAGCGGCGCATTCTCGCCAGCCTCAATCATCCGAACATAGCCACCCTGATCGAAGCCGGTGCGGCCGACGACGGCACGCCGTTTCTGGCGATGGAGTATGTCGACGGCCAGACGCTCGACGAGTACTGCGCGGGCCGCAGCGAGCGCGAACGAATCGATTTGCTGCAGGGCGTGCTCGATGCGGTGGCGTTCGCGCACCGCAATCTGGTCGTGCACCGCGATCTGAAGCCGAGCAATATTCTGGTGACGGCGAGCGGCGTGCCCAAGCTTCTGGACTTTGGCATCGCCAAGCTGCTGGACGACACCGGCCCTCAGGCCACGCAGAGCCGCTTGTATACGCCGGACTACGCGAGCCCCGAGCAGCTTGCGGGTGAGCCGGTGACCACCGCGAGCGATATCTACGCGCTCGGCATCGTGTTCCATGAGGTGCTCGCGGGCAACAGGCCCACGCGCCAGGGACGCGAGCGCGGCGTTTCGAGTGCGCTGCGGCCGGGCTTGCGGCGCATCGTCGAAAAAATGCTGCAGGCCGAACCGGCGCAGCGCTACCACTCGGTAGCGGCAGTAGCAGACGATCTGCTCGCGCACCTCACCGGGCAACCGTTGGTGCATGCCAGCGAGACCGCCAGCGAGCGCGCACTGAAGTTTGCGCGGCGCCATCGCGTCGGAGTCACGTTGGTGGCGGCCTCACTCATCGCCGGTGCGCTGCTGCTGGGATTGTCCTTGTACGGCGCGGCGCGGCTTGCCGCCGAGCGCGATCGCGCATTGGCCGCCGAGCGCAGCTCGCAGCAGGTGGTCGAGTTTCTGGTGAATGTCTTCGAGCAGGCCGATCCCGATACCAGCGAGGGCCGCGAGATCACCGCGCGCGATGTGCTCGACACCAGTGTGCGCAGCGTCGATGCGCTGGCGAGCACGGACCTCGCCGCGCAGGCGCAGTTGTATCGCGCGCTCGGGCGCATTCACGACAATCTGGGAATGAACGCGCAAGCCTTGACCTTGGGCCAGAAAGCGCTCGATGCCTATCGGCAACTCCAACCGCCGCAGCTGTCGGCGCAGCTGTCGCAAATGCGCCATGTGATGATGCGCCGCAATGCGGCCGGAGACTTAGCTGGCGCCGATGCGCTGCTGGTGGAGATGGGCGAGCTGATCGAGCGCCACACGCTGCCGCCGCGCGAGCGCGCGCTGCTGAGCCTGGCGCGCTCCAATTTGTACGAACAGCGCGGCGACTCGGTAGCCGCGGTGCGCGAGGCGGATGCCGCGCTGGCGCAATTCCGGGCGATCGGCGAAACCGATTCGATCGACTATGCAGATGCGCTGTCCAATCGCGGCGAGCAGATGATTGCGGCAGGCGACCCGCGCGGCGCCCTGCCGCTGCTGCAGATCTCCGTCGACATTCGCAAGCGCGAGTCGGGCGAAAATCACTCGCGCACGATTCATGCGTTGATGCAGCAAGGGCGCGCGCTGCGCGAGGCGGGCGAAGTGCAGGCCGCCCTGGCGCAGCATGAAGACATGCTGGCGCGGCGCATGCGCTTGCTGGGGCCGATGCATCCGGATGTTGCCCTCAGCGCCAACGAAATCGCGAACGTCTATCACGACCTCGGCGATGTGCCGAATGCCGAGCGCTACTACCGCCAGGCGCTCGCGATCCTGCGCAACGAGGCCACGTTCGATGGCCGATCGCTGGCGCAGACCAGCAACAATCTGGCGATCCTGCTAGAGCAGGCCGGGCGCTTCGATGCTGCGGCTGAGCTTTATCAGGAATCGATTGCGCTGCGCCGCAAGTACGCGGGCGACGACACGCTGGTGCTGGTGCGCGCCGAGCACAACTACGGCGTGTTCCTGAGCAAGCTCGGGCGCTTCGACGAGGCCCTGAAACTGCTGGAGCGTTCGGTCAAAGCACGCGATACGGCGCTCGGCGCGGACCATCTGGACACGCTCCTGGCCAAGACCAATCTGGCGTTCACGCGTTTTCTCGCCGACCCAAGCGCTGAGAATGGAGCGCAGAGCCGCGTCGCGTTTTCGACGCTGATCGAGCGCCTCGCCGATCAACCGGCGATGCGGCAGATGTACGAGCTGCGTCTTGCGCAGCTATTGCTGGCGTTGGGCGAATCGGCGCAAGCGGCAGATATCGCGCGCACGGTGCGCGATGCCAACAGCGATGCGAGCAGCGTTAACCACGCCGTGGCGGAGCTGACGCTGGGTGTTGCGTTGGTGCAGAGCGGCGATGAGACCGGGCGGGCGCTGATCGCGCGCGCGCGGGGCGTTGCCGAACCGACGTTGGCGCCGACCAGCCCACTGCGCGCGGCGCTGCGTGAGGTTCTTGGCGAGCCCGCGGCGAGCCAGTGAGCTGGTCATTCAGTCGCGGTCGCCCGTTTCCGAGCCACCAACGGTTTGGTGAGTCCCGCAAAAGAAACATGGCCGTTTCGCTCGAGAAAACGCGGGTCCACGTACCTAGGGGCAAAAGCAAAGCTGCGGACCGTGGGTCCGCGTACCTGGAGCAAAAGCAAAGCTGCGGACCATGGGTCCGTGTACCAGGGGCAAAAGCAAAGCTGCGGACCGTGGGTCCGCGTACCTAGAGCAAAGGCAAAGCTGCGGACCACGAAGGCGCTGGTTCCCCGCGTTCGCGGGCTGACAACCCGATGGTTTTGCTACGCACAGCACATCTGCCCGCCGCGCGCCCGACTTTGGCCCGATGGAACGCGATGCGCGGTCTTAGCGTGCGCGATCGTTCTCCTGGATCGCGCCCATGACTTTCACCCGTCGCCAATGTTTGTCCGCCGCGCTCGCGCTGCCGCTGCTGATCACTTCCAAGGCCAACGCGCGTGGCGCCGAGGCACTGGCCGCCATCGAGCGGCGCTCGGGCGGGCGACTGGGCGTGCATCTGTTCGATGGCGAGACCTCGCTCGGACATCGCGCCGATGAGCGTTTTGGCTTGTGCTCGACGTTCAAACTGGTGCTCGCCGCGATGGTTTTGCATGAGGCCGATCGGGGTCGACTGGCGCTCGATCGCGAACTTCAGATCAGCGAAAACGACCGCGTGCCGCACATGCCGAGCACGCAAGCGCAGGTCGGCGGCACGATGCGCGTCGATGCGCTGGCCGAGGCGGCGCAAAAGACCAGCGACAATCTGGCCGCCAATTTGCTCCTGCGCGAGCTGGGCGGACCGGCGGGGCTCACGGCCTTTTGCCGCCAGTTCGGCGACACCGAAACGCGCATCGACCGCTACGAGCCGGAAATGAATCTTGTGCCTGCGGGCGAAGTCCGTGATACCACCACGCCGCGTGCGATGGCCGGATTGCTCGCGCGTCTGTTCAGTGAGGATGGTTTGTCGGCCAAAGCGCAAGCGATCTTGCGACGCTGGATGATCGATACCACCACCGGCGCGCGTCGCCTGCGTGCGGGCCTGCCCCAAGACTGGATCGTTGGCGACAAAACCGGCACTGCCCTCAGTGACGGCATGAACGACAAGATCAACGACATCGCGGTTGTCTGGCGCGCAGATCGCATGCTGACCATCGCCACGTATTTCGAGGCCAGCGCCGGCAACGCCAACATTCGGCCAGAAGATGAGGCGGTGTTGAAAACCGTTGGTGAGTGGGCCAAGCGGATTGCCAGTTCGGGTTAACCATCGAAAGCGTCGCCGCGGCAACCTCAACCACTTCCTCGGAATGCCGAGTGCAACTCGGCGTTCCAGGGGCAGGTCGCGACCCATGGCCCGACCTCGTGCGAGAATGCCGCATCGTCTTTTCCGCAGCCTTCCGCATGACCGCCCCAACGTTTCAAGACATCATCCAACGCCTCAACCACTATTGGGCCGACCAGGGCTGCGTGCTGATCCAGCCGCTCGACACCGAAGTGGGCGCCGGCACGTTTCATCCGGCAACGTTTTTGCGCTGTCTTGGTCCGAAGCCGTGGAACGCCGCGTACGTGCAGCCTTCGCGCCGTCCCACGGACGGCCGCTATGGCGAGAACCCCAATCGCTTGCAGCACTACTATCAGTACCAGGTGGTGCTCAAGCCCAGTCCGCAGAACATCCTCGACCTGTACTTCGGATCGCTCAAGGCACTCGGCATCGATCCGCTCACGCACGATCTGCGGCTCGTGGAGGACAACTGGGAATCGCCGACGCTCGGCGCCTGGGGCCTCGGTTGGGAGGTGTGGTTGAACGGCATGGAGGTCACGCAGTTCACGTACTTCCAGCAGGCCGGCGGCATCGAATGCAAGCCGGTGACCGGCGAGATCACTTATGGCCTCGAACGCTTGGCGATGTATTTGCAGAACGTCGAAAACGTCTACGATTTGGTCTGGACCACCGGCCCCGCGGGCACCGTGACCTACGGCGATGTCTTTCACCAGAATGAGGTCGAGCAAAGCCGCTACAACTTCGAAGAAGCCGATGTTGCCGGGCTGTTCCGCGCTTTCGATCACCACGAACGCGAGGCGCAACGGCTCACCGAAAAAGGCTTGCCGCTGCCGGCGTACGATCAAGTCTGCAAAGCCAGCCACAGCTTCAATTTGCTCGACGCCCGCCGCGCGATTTCGGTGACCGAGCGGCAGCGCTATATCTTGCGCGTGCGCACGATCGCCAAGGGTGTGGCGGAGGCGTATGTAGGTGCGGTGGGCACAAACGGATAGACCGTCGTCTTTGCCGACTGCCCGAGCAGGTTGTGGAGAAACGCACTTCCTGTGCGTTTCTCAAGCCGCGAGTCCGGCGCTTGTCCGGACACGCTCTCCATGAAGCGCTGTGCTCGACCCATGCGAACCATCCATGGTTCGCGCCAGCAGGCTGATTCCCAACAGCCTGCTAGAAGCCCTATCATTACTCAGCCTTAATAAGGGTGAGTGCGATGAAAAACCTGACGCTCTCGGTCGACGAGGACGTATTGCAGCGTGTACGCAAGCTTGCAGTTGAGCGCAATACCACGGTGACGCAAATGCTCCGCGATCACTTGGAGAATCTGGCACGGGAAAGCGACCGAACGGGCGAGGAACGGGCTCAGGAGTTCTTGCGCGTGATGCGCGAAATGGGGCGCCCCGCGGGTGGCGAGAAATTCGACCGCGAGGCGCTGTATGACCGACCGATCCTTCGTCGACACTAATATCCTGGTCTACGGTGTCGATACCGATCTGCCGCATAAGCGGGATATCGCGCTCAGCCTGATCGCTGATCTGATCCGCCGCAATCACCTGGTTCTATCGTCCCAGGTGCTCGCGGAGTTTGTCAGTGCGTTAATGAAGCCTCGATTTCGTCTTTCGCGTGAGCAGATCCGAAAGTGCCTGGGTCCTTACCAGCTGAGCCCACTGGTGGCGATCGATCACATGCTCGTGCTGCGTGCGCTGGATGCGCAATCGCGCTACCAGTTGTCCTGGTGGGATAGCTTGATCGTCGCTGCGGCCGAACGCGGGAGCTGCAAAGTGATCTACTCTGAAGACTTGAATCACGGCCAGTCGTATTTCGGCATCGCCGTATGCAATCCGTTTTCTCATGCTGTGATGGACGCCGAATGACTGCTCACGCCGACCTGCTCGTTGAACTCCTCTGCGAAGAATTGCCCGCCAAAGCGGTGGGCGAACTTGCGGCCGCCTTGCTTGCGAATCTCACGTCGCGATTGACCAAGGCCGGCATTGCGCACGGCACCGGCCGGGCGCTGTACACGCCGCGCCGCATCGCGGCGCACATTGATGCGGTCGCCTTGCAGCAACCGGAACAAACGCTCGAGCGGCGCGGGCCGGCGATCGCCGGATCGATGGTCGATGGCGCGCCGGGCAAGGCCCTGCTCGGCTTTGCGCAGTCCTGCGGCGTGGCGGTGGACGCGTTGCAGAAGCTGGAGACCGACAAGGGCGCCTGGTGGGTACATCGGCACGTCAAGCCCGGCGCACTGACGCTGGACTCGCTGCCGCCGATCATCGAAGAGAGCCTGAAAACCCTGCCGCTCGGCAAGCCGATGCGTTGGGCGGATCGCGACGATGCGTTCCTGCGCCCGGTGCACGGGTTGATCGCATTATTCGGCGATGCCGTTGTGCCGGCCCAGGCTTTTGGCGTGCACAGCGGCCGGCGCACGCGTGGCCATCGGTTCCATAGCCCGGATGAGTTGTCGATCGGCTCGCCGGCAGCGTATGTCGATGCGCTGCAGGCGGCGCATGTCATTGTCGATCCCTCACTGCGCCGGGAGCGCGTGCGCGCCGAAGTGTTGACCGCCGCGCGCAAGCTCGGCGGGGAGGCGCGACTGCCGCAGGATCTGATCGATGAGGTGAGCAATCTCACCGAATGGCCGTGCGCCATCGGCTGCACGCTGCCTGCCGAGTTCATGCGTCTCCCGGACGCGGTGATCGTCACCACCATCGAAACGCACCAGCGCTTTTTCCCGGTGCTCGCCCCCGATGGCGGCTTGCTGCCGAGTTTCGTCGGCGTGGCCAATATCGACAGCAAAGACCCGAACGAAATCCGCAAAGGTTACGAGCGAGTGGTGCGTCCGCGACTGGCCGACGCGGCGTTCTTCTTCGATCAGGACTTGAAGCAACCGCTGGCCGAACACCTCGAAGCGCTGAAGACCGTGACCTATCAGCAAAAGCTCGGCAGCGTGTTCGACAAGAGCGAGCGCGTCGCTGCGCTGGCGCGCGAGTTAGCGCCAGCGGCGAATGTGACGCCGGAGGAAGCGGGCGCCGCGGCGATGCTCGCCAAGGCCGATCTGATGAGCCGTGTCGTCGGCGAATTTCCGGAGTTGCAAGGCCAGATGGGGCGCGCGTACGCCATCGCGCAAGGGCACAGCGAAGCGCTTGCCATCGCACTCGATGAAGTTTATGCGCCGCGCCAGTCGGCGTCGCCGATCGCAGCCACACCGCTCGGGCGCGTGCTGGCGATTGCCGAGCGCCTGGACACCCTGGCCGGCATCTTCGCCGTTGGCATGAAGCCGACCGGCAACAAGGATCCGTTTGCGCTGCGACGCGCGGCGCTGGGTCTGGCGCGCACGCTGATCGAATCTGGCTTGCGTATCGATCTTCCGACGATGCTGGAGAAAGCGGTCATCGGCGTGCCGGCGCAAAGCCTGAAGGATCATTTGGCCAAGATCGCCAACCAGGCCTTCGACGAGGGCCTGCTCGGCAAGCTCGCCGATCGGCTGACTGCGCCGGCGGTCAATGAGTTGTACGAGTTCATTCTCGAACGCACCCGCGCCTATTACAGCGAAGGCGGCGTCACGCAGGATGTGTTCGATGCGGTCGCCGCGCGCCGGCCGGACGATCTGGTCGATTTCGACCGGCGCCTCAAAGCCGTGCTGGCGTTCAAGCAACTGCCGGCCTGCGACAACCTGGTCGCCGCCAACAAGCGTATCCGCAACATCCTGCGCAAGGCCGAAGAATCCGGCGCCAGCGTCGGCCGCGACATCGACAGCAGCTTGTACCAGCACGACGCCGAGCGCGCGCTCGACGCAGCGCTCGAACAGGAGTTCGGTATTGCCGATCCGGCCTTCGCGCGCGGCGAGTATGTACACGGCTTGACCCAGCTCGCCCAACTGCAGGCACCGATCAACGCTTTCTTCGATGGCGTGATGGTGATGGCCGAGGACCCGGCGGTGCGCGGCAATCGACTGGCGCTGCTGCATCGCGTCAGCGAAGCGTTCCTGCGTACTGCCGATGTCAGTTTGCTGAGCTGAGCACAGGGATGCGCCCGTACCTGTTGCTGGCGCTGATCACGCTGAGCGCACCGCTGGCGGCGCAAAGTTTGAGCGTGCGCCACGCCAAGGCGCTGGACCTACCCGCGCCGAGCGTGGCCCTGGATTTGCGCGCCGAGCTGGGCGCCGCCGCCACCGCCGCACTCGATGCCGGTATCGTGTTGCCATTTCAGGCGCAATGGCAGCTCGGCGCCGGACGCACGCTGACGCAATCGCTCAACCTTGCTTACAGCCCGCTGCTCGATCAGTACGCGTTGACCATCGGTTCGCGCGTGCAGCGCCATCGTTTGCGCAACGCGCTGCTGGCGGCACTCGAAAACGCCACGCTGAGCTGGCCCGAAGCCACGCCGTGCGCAAGCGCGTGCGGCGGACGCATTCGCGTGGTGCTCGATCGCGGCCGGCTGCCGGCGCCGCTGCGTTTACAAGCGCTGACCGACCCCGACTGGAACCTGGATAGCGCGTGGACGACACTCGACCCGTAGGCTATCGGCAGGCCTTGCTGCCGCTCGCCGCGCTCGCGCTGCTGGCGCTCGGCGCGCTGTATCTGGCCGGACAGAACAACGAACTCGGGCCGCGCATGGGCAACGAGTGGCCGTATGTCATCGGCGCGATGGGTGCGGCCTTGCTGCTGCTGCTCGGCGCCATCGGCCGGCAGGCGTGGCGACTGTGGCGCGATATGCAAAAGCGCATGCCCGGCGCGCGCCTGAGCTGGCGCCTGCTCAAACGCCTGGCGCTGCTGGTGCTGCCGCCGCTGGTGCTGTTGTTCTTGTTCTCGCTGCGTTTCGTCCACGGCGCGGTCGATGGCTGGTTCAAGGTCGATGTCGCCGCCGCGCTCGACGATGGGCTCAAGGTCGCGCGGCGCTCGATCGACGTTTCCGAGCAGCAAATGCTTAGCCGCACCGCTGCACTCGCCAGGCGCATCGATAGCGGCGAGGTGGCCATCGACGATGGCGATCTGATACGCGCGCTCGATGAGCTGAATGCCGACGAGCTGATTGTGTTCGGCGCCGACCGCAGCGTGCTGGCGCGCGCCAATCTCGACCCGTCGGCGCTCGGTTCGCCGAGCCCGGACGAATCCCTGTGGCGCGCGGCGCGGCGCGGCGGCGAAGCCTCGGCCACCGAACGTCATGGCGAGTCGCTGCGTGCGCTGGCGCTGGTCGATTTGCCCGAGCGCGATGCGCTGCTGCAGGCGCGCTTTGCGCTCGACAACGAAATCGCTACGCTGGCCGGCGCCATCGAGCAGCGATACCACGACTATCGCCAGCTCTCGGTGATGCGCGAGGCGCTCAAGTACACGGTCAGCGTGGTCTTGAGCGTGGTGCTGATCGCGGCGGTGTTGTTCGCGCTGTATCTGGCCTTCGCGCTGGCGCGCGGCCTGGTCGAGCCGTTGCGGCGTCTGGTGAGCGCCACGCGCGCGGTGGCGCAGGGCGACTACCGGATTACAGTGCCGGAGATCAGCGACGATGAAATTGGCGGCCTGGCGCGCGCCTTCAACCAGATGGCCGGCCAGCTCGATCAGGCTAATCAGCGCCTGCTGCGTTCGGCGGCCGATGCCGAGGCTGGGCGGCGCTATTTCGAGGGGCTGCTCGATCGCATTTCCTCCGGTGTGTTGAGCCTCGATGGCGCTGGCCGCCTGCGCACCAGTAACGGCGCGGCGCAGGAAATACTCGGCGTCGACCTGCAATCCTGGCAGGGTCTCGCCATCGAACGCCTGGGACGCGCCGACCCGCCGCTGCAACCGCTGGTGCAGCGCCTGATCGAGGCGCTCGCGCAGCAGCCGGGCGACTGGCGCGACGAGGTGCGTTTGCTGCGTGGCGCGCAGGAGCAGCGTTTGCTGCTGCGCGGTGCGCGTTTGCCCGGCGGCGATGGCGAGGTCGGTGGTCTCGTGCTGGTGTTCGACGATGAATCCGAGTTCGCGCGCGCCACGCGCGACAGCGCCTGGAGCGAGGTCGCAAGGCGTCTTGCGCACGAAATCAAGAACCCGTTGACGCCCATCCAACTCGCCGCCGAGCGCATGCGCCGCAAGCTGCTGGAGCGCTTGGGAAGCGACGATCGCGATCTGCTGGATCGCGCCACGCACACCATCGTCGCCCAGGTCGAGGCGCTGAAATCGATGGTCAACGCCTTCGGCGACTACGCGCGTCCGCCGCGCCTGGAACTCAAGGCGATGCGGCTATCGACTGTGATCCGCGAGGTCGTCGAGCTGTACATGGGCGAGACCTCGCGCGTCGACATCGCACTCAAATTACCCGACGACGAGCCGCTGGTGCGCGCCGATGCCGGGCGTGTACGGCAGCTGTTGCACAACCTCATTCGCAACGCCGAAGAAGCCCTGCCCGAAGGCCGTGCGCAAGTCGAAATCGCGCTCTACAGCGGTGCCGACGGCTCGCGCTCGTTCGTCGAGCTGGATGTGCGCGATCACGGGCCGGGCATTCCCGAGAACCTGAAGGACCGCTTGTTCGAGCCCTACACAACGACCAAAGCCAAAGGCACTGGCCTGGGCCTCGCCATCGTCAAAAAGATTGTCGAAGAACACGGCGGCCACATCCGCGCCGACAACCTGCAAGGCGGCGGCGCGCGATTTAGGGTGCGGTTTCCGATGTAGGGCCTATCGTCGTCGCGCTGTGCCTATCATCCAACCTGTCGCCGTTCGAAAGAATGTATGGATCCCTTCGCGTTACCCGACGCCGCCTTGGGCGATTACCTCGCGCGCCATATTGATGGCTTCGCCGGGCCGCTCACCAGCCAGAAGTTCAAGGGCGGGCAGTCCAATCCCACCTACTTGCTGAGCGCGGCAAGCGGCAACTATGTGCTGCGCCGCAAGCCGCCCGGTGCGCTGCTGGCCTCCGCGCACGCGGTGGATCGCGAGTTTCGGGTGCTCACTGCGCTGGCCGGCAGCGATGTACCGGTGGCCCGCGGTCTGCATATGTGCAGCGACGATTCGGTGATCGGCTCGATGTTCTATGTGATGAGCCATGAGCCGGGGCGCATCTTCTGGGATCCCTCGCTGCCGGAGATCGAGCGCGATCGGCGGCGCGACTTTTATGGCGAGATCGTTCGGGTGATGGCAGCGTTGCACCAGATCGATGTCGCGGCGGTGGGTTTGAGCGACTTCGGTAAGCCGGGGAATTACTTCGCGCGCCAGCTGAAGCGTTGGAGCGAGCAGTACCGCTTGAGCGAAATCGGGCGCATCGAGCCGATGGAACAATTGATCGCCTGGCTGGCCGAGCATGTGCCCGAAGACGATGGCGCCGTGGCGCTGGTGCATGGCGATTGGCGCATCGACAATCTGATCTTTCAGTCGGACGTGCCGCGCGTGCGTGCGGTCGTCGATTGGGAGTTGGCGACGCTCGGCCATCCGCTGTCGGACTTGGGCTACTTCTGCATGGCGCTGCGTTTGCCGCGCAATCCGGTCATTCCGGGCTTAATGGGCCTCGATCGCGCCGCGCTCGGCTTGCCGGAGGAAGCCGAGATCGTTGCCGCCTACGAAGCCGCCAGCGGTCGGCGCGTCGAAAACTGGAATTTCATGCTGGCCTTCAATTTCTTCCGCCTCGCCGCCATTGCCCAGGGCGTCGCCAAACGCGCGCAGCAAGGCAACGCATCGAGCGCACAGGCGGTCGAGACCGGGCGCATGGTGCCGGCGGTTGCGGCGCTGGGGATCGAGGCGGCAGGGCGGTAGTGCAACAGTATCCCGGCGATCGGGTCCACTTAACTCGTAGATACTCGGGATCTTCGTTCGAAGCCAGACCGGTTCCCTCCCCCGGAGGGTGGCTCTCGCGGACGAGAAACGCCGGGGGTCAAGGCGACCATCGACGTGGATCGGGTTCAGACCTCATCGCTTCGATCGGCGACCACCCTCTCCCCAGCCCTCCCCCGCCAGCGGGGGAGGGAGCGGACCTGGCAGCTACGGCTGAGTGCGGGACCCCGATCGGAAAGCTTGAATCAAGATAGGAACGCAATGCTCACTCTGCAAAACCTCACCCACAGCGTCGGCGGACCACCGCTGATCGATAACGCCACGCTGTCGATCGAAAGCGGCGAACGCATAGCGCTGGTCGGCCGTAACGGCGAGGGCAAGTCGACCTTGCTCAAGCTCATCGCCGGCGAAATCGTGCCCGACGATGGTCGCGTATTGCGCGGCGAGGCGCGTGTGGCCTTGATGCGCCAGGAAGTGCCGCGCGATCTCGATGGCAGCGTGTTCGATGTGATTGCCGGCGGCGCTGGCGACGCCGGGCATCTGTTGACCGAATATCACCACGCCACCGAGCGCGGCGACGAAGCGGCGATGTCGCGCTTGCATGAAGCAATCGATGCTGCCGGCGCGTGGACGCTCGATGCGCGCGCATTGCAGGCGGTGGAGCGTCTGGGCCTGAAACCTGACCAGGCTTTCAGCGCGCTGTCCGGGGGCATGAAACGCCGCGTGTTGCTGGCGCAGGCGCTGCTGCTGGCGCCCGACGTGCTGCTGCTCGATGAGCCGACCAACCACCTCGACATCGACGCGATCGCGGCGCTGGAGAACATGCTCGGCGAGTACCGCGGAGCCCTGGTGTTTGTGACCCACGATCGCGCTTTCCTGCAAGCACTGGCCACGCGCATCGTCGAGATCGATCGCGGCCAGGTGACGAGCTGGCCCGGCGACTGGCAGAACTATTTGCGCCGCAAGGCCGAGCGTGCGCATGCCGAGGCGCAGGAGCGGGCGCTGTTCGAGAAGAAACTGGCCCAGGAAGAGGTGTGGATTCGTCAAGGTATCGAAGCACGGCGCACGCGCAACGAGGGCCGCGTGCGCGCGCTCAAAGCCATGCGCCGCGCTTACGCCGAACGGCGTAACACCCAGGGCACCGCGAAGCTGGAGATTTCCGAGAGCGAGAAATCCGGCAAGCGCGTGCTGCGCGTCAAAGACGTGACCGTGCGCTTGGGAGAGCGCACCATCATCAAGGATTTTTCCTCGACCATTTTGCGCGGCGATCGGGTTGGCATCGTCGGCCCCAATGGCAGCGGCAAGACCACGCTGTTGCGCACGCTGCTTGGCGAAATCAAGCCCGATAGCGGCGAAGTTCTGCCCGGCACGGCGCTGGAGATCTCTTACTTCGATCAGTACCGCGCCACATTGCGCGAGGACTGGAACGCGCTCGATAACGTCGCCGAGGGTCAGGAGTTCATCGACATCGGCGGCAAACGCGTGCATGTGCTGGGTTATCTGCAGGACTTCCTGTTTTCGCCCGAACGCGCGCGCGCGCCGATCACGCGCCTGTCGGGCGGCGAACGCAATCGCCTGCTTCTTGCGCGCCTTTTTGCCAGGCCCTCGAACTTGCTGGTGCTCGACGAGCCGACCAACGATCTCGATGTCGAGACGCTGGAGCTGCTGGAAGAGCATCTGGGCGACTACCAAGGCACCGTTTTGCTGGTCAGCCACGACCGCGCGTTCCTTGATGCGGTGGTCACCAGCACGCTGGTGCTCGAAGGCGATGGGCACATCGCCGAGTACGTGGGCGGCTATAGCGATTGGGAGCGCCAGCGGGTGGTTGCATCCAAGCCCGCGACCACAGCCAGCGCGTCGAGCCCCGCACCCACGCCCGCCACGCCTGCAGCCAGCGCGCGCCGCAAGTTAAGCTTCAAAGACCAGCGTGAGTTGGACCAATTGCCGGCGCGCATCGAAGCGCTGGAAGCCGACATCGCCGCGCGCACCGCCGCCATGAACGAACCCGCCTTCTTCCAACGCCCAAGCACTGCCATCGTCGCCGACCAGCAAGCCTTGAGCGACGCCCAGGTTGCGCTGGATCAAGCGTATGCGCGTTGGGCGGAATTGGATGCGATGTAGGGGTGCCGGATCGGCCACACCCAAGCGGCGTTCGATCCGGCATAGGCGATGTGAGTGGAGTTCGGTGCGATCTAGTGTGGTGTCCCAAAAATAACTTGAACTAATTGTGGCGAGGTTTGTCTTTGTAGAGTACCTCACAGAGACTCTCGCGATGCGCAAGAAAGGGCGGCCGGTAAAGGGATTGATCGTGAGCGCGGCGGACCGCGAGGAGCTGATGCGTGCAGGGAAATTGATTACTATTTAATGGTAGTTATTTTTGGGACACCACACTAGTGTGGTGTTCCGTAATTAAGTTGAAGTAAGTTCCGATGCATTTTGGCCCGAGACTAGGCGAGAGGAGGGTGAAAGTCGGCCGCTTTCGCGGCATGCCGCGAGCCGACTTGAACGCCCGGCGGCTGCGCCGCCGGGCCGGGCGTCATAGCAGCGCTATGGCGACGACGAACAACGACGTATTCGGGTCAAAAGGCGCGGAAATAGTTCAAGGTAATTACGGAACACCACACTAGTGTGGTGTCCCCAAAATAACTTGAACTAATTGTGTCGAGGTTTGTCTTTGTAGAGTACCTCACAGAGACTCTCGCGATGCGCAAGAAAGGGCGGCCGGTAAAGGGATTGATCGTGAGCGCGGCGGACCGCGAGGAGCTGATGCGTGCAGGGAAATTGATTACTATTTAATGGTAGTTATTTTTGGGACACCACACTAGGTGTGCCGAGTTGGTGAGATGGAGGTCGGCGCCGAATCAATAGCCGGTACGCACACGTAGCCCGAAACGGAACGCAAAAAAGGCCCGAAGGGCCGCAATGCAATAGCCCAGGGCGCAAGCCCTGGGACCGCAACATCAAACAAGCCAGAGCCCTGCAAGGGCGAAACAATGCGGTTGCGCCCTTTCAGGGCTACCTGGTTTTCTATGACCTCTACCCAGGGCTTGCGCCCTGGGCTATCGCATTGCGCCCCCGTTGGGGCGCGGGGTCCTGATTGCGACAAGCCGCATATACTCGACGAACTCCGATTCAGCTCTTCCCAAGGTCATCGAGTCCCAATGCCGCAACTACCGCTCTACGAAGAGTTCAAGGTCGCGAACTTTCGCGGTTTCGATCTGCTCGAGATTGACGGCCTGCGGCGGATCAATGTCGTCGTTGGACGAAACAACACGGGAAAGACATCGCTCCTCGAAGCGATGGCCGTTCCTATCGAAACACAAGTCGAATGGCCTGCCGATGCCTTGCGGGAAGTGGGCGAAGCCGAGCTGCGCACTTATCAGTTCAGACCGATTGGTTCGATCGACGAAGAGTCGAATTTCTGTTGGAAGTGGCGGGGAGGGGCTGTGGCCCGATCCGTTCGCGACTTGGGCACCCGGCTGGAAGCAATAAAGGCAAGCAAACAGATTTTTCAGTGGACCAAAAATCTCACGGCTGTTGACCGTTTCTATGTGTTCGAATCGGCGGATCATTTTGGCGATGGCGACCGTCGCGGAATCGGACAGATAGTTCCTGGGCTCCTCGGAGCGCGCGGAGACGATGTCGCGCGCTTTGACAAAGCAATGATCGATACGGAGTTTGAGGTCCAGATAGAGGCGATCCTGCGCTCTCTGGACGCCCGCGTTCGATCAGTGCGGGCGCTTGCTGTGAACAACGAGCGCCAAGTCTACGTCGATGTTGGATTGCCCAAACGTTTACCGCTGAACCTGCTCGGCCAAGGCATGCAGCGACTTATGTCGCTTGCTACTCACGCCTATGCTGCGCGTGGCGGCATCTTGTTCATCGACGAAATTGAAATCGGTCTGCATCACAGTTACTTCGAACGACTGTGGGCTGGCATTCGCGCAATGGCCGATGTGCTGGACATGCAAGTAGTGGCAACAACCCACAGTTACGAATGTCTTGCCGCTGCGACAGCATCGGAAAGTGCCAAGGAAGACTTGGCCGTGGTTCGCCTGGAGCGCGGAGCGGACAACCGAATCACCGCGACGACGCTCAGTGGCGAACGCTTGCTCAACGCGATTGCGCATGGGGTCGAGCTGCGATGAAGGAGAAGGGCAAGAAGAAGCTCGAGATTCGATCTCCGTTCTTGTTGCTGGGCGAGGGCTCCGATGAAAACGCGGTATTCAAGAAATTGATCGAATTGCTGAAGATCGACCACGTGCAAGTTCTCGACTATGGCGGTAGAGACAACTGCGCAAACTTTCTTTCGGCACTGGCTGTCACCTCAGACCCTGTTGAACGCGTGCTGGTCACGCGCGATGCGGATGAAAGTACCGAACAAGCTTTGCAGTCGGTTCAAGATGCGATCGCGAGAGCACAATTCCGGTCGACCGTGTCTGTCGAGAGCTTCATCATCAGCGGACACAACGGTATCGGCGCGCTGGAGGATCTTTTCCTGATTCAGATCGCGCATGAAGACGCTCCGAGTTTGGAATGTATCAATCAGATGTTCGCGTGTGCAGGTATCGCGAAGCCGCTCGCCAAGGCACGTCTGCATGCGTGGCTGGCGCTCCAGAAAGAACCTTGGAAGCGGCTTCGCGAGCAGGTCGCTTCGAAAGCCTCGCCAATTGCGCTCTCTGTCGAGACGCCCAATTTCGACGATCTCCGTGCAAAGCTGAGTGCGTTTTTCGCGCGCATGTAATCGACCGCGCATGCACTGCTGGGAGCAGAAAAGGCGTCGCGACATGGCGCGACCCACAAGAGCGGGACACCTCTCCAGTCCTCAAGGGCGGATTGGCTGGAGCGCCTTCCTGTCTTCGTGCCTTCGCGCGAAACCCACATTTGGCGCTGAGTTCGATTTGCGCGAGCACAGCACGACGCCTCACTCGCCTATATCGATCTGCTTGTCGGAACGCGCGCCGAGCGCATTCAGAACCGCGAGCACGTCGGGCTTTAACGTGTAGTCCGCAGCCAGTCCGCTGGCAAGGTTCGGCGCGGACCAATCGCGCTTGTCGATGGCGGCGAATTGCGCGCGTAACGCGGCAATGGTGCGCGTGCGCGCTTCGATTTCGCCGGTGAAATCGTAGCTATCCAGGGTGGCCGCATCGAACCAGCGTTGCTCGGCGTTAAGTGCGCGCAACGAATGCCAGGCGAAGCGCCGGATCGCTGGGCGATCGTCGTCGAGTGCGGCGAGCAGCCAGGGGGTACGGGTACGCGCGACGTTCGCTGCGGGCGCTTGATCGAGCTGGCCCAGCTCGAACGCCGCCACCGCCTGGCGGACCGGATCGCCGGCGAGCAGCGCGACCAGGCCATCGGCCAGTTCCAGGGGCGCGCCGTCATGCCGAGCGCCAACGGTGCCGGCAAATGCGGGCGCCTCGTCGGCATGGCAGTTCAGGCAGGCATTGGGTTTGCCGGCGGCAAGATCGCTCGCCACATTCGGCACCGCGATGGCGTGCGTACGATGGATGGTCATCACGCCGTACACAGCGCGCGGCATGTGGCAGGCCATGCAGCGCGCGCCGCTGGATTCGACCGGGTGCCCGGAATGCTCGGCGATCTGATCGCGCAAGTCCTGGTGGCAGCGCAGGCACGGCGTGTCGCCGCGATTGACCTCGGGCAGCATCCCGGCCGGATCGCCGCCGTGCATGGTGTGGCAGGTGATGCAGTGAAGTTCCCCCGCCGCCCCGCACGCGCTCTGCGCCTGGCCTTGATACTCGTACGCTGTCAGGCGCGGCGAGCCGTCGTGCCAGAAGCGATTGCGAAACAGGTCCGGCAGTACCGGCGAGGGCGAGGGCGTATCGGCGCTCACAATCGACAGGTGATCGGCGAGCGCATCGCCGGGGCGAAACGTCGGGCCCTCGGTCAGCCACCGATCAAGCGCGTCGCTGTGTGGCAACGTGCGGCCGGCGTGGCACAGGCCGCAACCATCGTTGATTTGCGCCGCCGACAGACGCTCGGGATTGAGAATGCTGGTGTCCCGCTCGGGCCGCATTTTCGCGATCGTGCGCGGCGCCCATTGCTGCATCCGCGCAACGTGTTCGGCGCCCGGCCCGTGGCAGGCTTCGCAGCTGATGCCGAGCTCTGCGACCTGCGTGGCGAAACGCATCTCAGATTTGATGTCGATCGGCTCGCCTGCGGCGGCTCGGCGGCGAATATCGCCGAGGTTCAGCGCTTTGGGTTCCGGACCGGTGTTGTGGCAGAACACGCAATTGGCGTTCCACGGCGTGACTTGTGCGTCGAAGGCCTGATCGTCGCTGCCGAGGAATGCGGCGTTCATGTGCACCCAACGCTGGTCGCCCATGTGGTACAGGTAATGCAGCCGGTAGTGCGTCTCGCTGCCGGTATCGCGCGTCAGGTATTGCTGGTAGCGGTGCGAGCCGACGGTGCGCGCGATCGGCAGCGTCGCCAACACCTCTCCGCTCTGCATATCGCGATACTCGAAGGCGTAACCCTCGCCCTGGCGAATCGGCCGCATCTCTCCGCCGAAGGCGCGCTGCGGTGCGCCATCGAATACGCCCACGACGCTTTGCGGTGAGGCGGTTTGGGTCATCGTGCGATGGTAGGTGCGATGCCAGCTCTGGTGCCGATCATCGTGGCAATCGGCGCAGGCTGCGGCGCCGACGTAGGCGACATCGGCGAAGGCCACCGGCGTGTCGAGCACCGCCGCAGCTCGCCACCAGGCCACGCCGCAGGCGGCGAGAACGGCAGCGCCGATCAGGACGATAACGCGCATGGCCGCCGCTTCAGCGCTGACGGCACCTGCGGGTGGGAACCGGGCAATTCGCGGCGCAAATACTGATCACGTTGCGGCTCTCATCGTGGGGGACGCGCGCTGCGGCCCAAACCTTGCCGGCCGCCAGACGCCATCCAAGTTTGCGGCAACCCTGTGGGCGCCGCAACTTGCAGTCGCCTTACGATCAGAAACGCCAGCCCCAGGACACTGTCAGCGCCCACGGGCGATAGTCGGCGCGAATCTGTCCCAGCGCGCCATCTTCGCCGTCCAATTCGACATCGCTGGCCGCCAGGTAGCGCAAGCCCGCATCGATGTAGCTGTCTTCGCCGAGGTCGTAGCGCGCACCGAACAGGGCCTGGACGGCGCTGTCGCTGCCTGAGTACGAGCGCTCCACGCCTGCCGATTCGAAGTCAACATCGACCTCGGTGATGCGCACCAAGCCCAGGCCCACATAGGTACGCGCCTTGGGGGTTCCGAGCAGATCGAACTCATACAGCGCGTTCACAGCGAACGAGGTCGAGGCGTAATTGCCGTCCCCAGCGGGCAGTCCGGTGCCGAAGTTGACCGCGTCCATATCGACCGACTGATAGATGAACTCGCCTTCGATGCGCCAGCCATTTCCGAGCGCGTAGCCGGCGGCGCCGCCGCCAAGAATGCCGCTGCCCAGCGCCGCCTCGCGGCGCACGTTGCCGGGCGTGTACACAAGGGTCTGATCGGCCTGACTGGCCAAGCCGCCGCTGAGCTGCGCGTACCAACCGGCATCGGCGAATGCGATCGGGGCGTGAACGAAGGCGATAGTTGCAGCGAGCGTCGACAGATTGTTCATGTGCTACTCCTTGTGATGATGGACGGCGGATGCGCGTGCCAGGATCAAGCTCACCACAAAGCGCTCTACCGTTGACGCCACTTGGCATCAGCGGTCGCTATCTTTCATCAGCGGTCGTTTCGCCTGGACGTGGATTCATTGATCAACGACATTCCGTTGACCCGAAACCTAGGTTTGGCGCTCGTCGTGCTGACGGCGCTGTTCGTAGCCATCGGCGCCGATCCGGCCGATCGCTTGCCGCTGGGGCTGGGTGTGCTGTACTGGCTTACGCATATCGGCTTCGGCCTGGCCGCCGCCGTGATCGCCGTGCATCGCTCGTTCTGGGTTGCCACGGCGCATGTCAGGCGGATGGTCAAAGGCCCTTATGGCTGGACGTGCGAGCTCAGCAACGGCAGCAAAGTGCCGGTCAGCCGTCGCCGCGTCAGCGAAGTCAAGCAGCGACTCAACCTCGCTTGATGCGTCGTCGTGGCCCATCCCGACGCAGCCGCGATTATGCGTTCAACCACCAGATCGCCGCGTTCAGTGCCAGCGCGAAGCTGATCCACCCCAGGTACGGCCAGAGCATTGCGCTCGCCGGCCGGTCGATGCGCCAGAACTGAATGATTGTGGCGAGCACGATAGGCACCAGCATGGCAAGCACCACCAGCGCCGCGCCGATCGCATGGGCGCCGAAAAACACCGGCGTCCACGCTGCGTTGAGGACCAACTGCAGCGCGAACAGCATCAACGCTGCACGCCGGTCGCGCGATGGCGGCAAACGCCAAATACGCCACAATGCCACCGACATCAGTGCGTAAAGCAGCGTCCAAACCGGCCCGAACAGCCAGTTCGGCGGCTGAAATGCCGGTTTGATGAGCGCCGCGAACCAGGCGTCGGGCTTGAACGCGATGCCAACCAGGCTCGCCGAAAAGCAGATGGCGAAGGATGCGACAAGCAGCAAGACAGAACGGGCCATGAGCGCGGTCTTCGTTTGGACGATTGCGCACCATGCCATTGCCGCTGTCGTGATGGCGACAAGCGGATGGCGGTCAAGCGTGGGATTCGTGCTCGACCAGCTCCGGATCGTTGCCTGCGGAAACGCTATGCTGCGCCGCCATATCGCCCGACGAAGCGCCAAGAACATGCTGACCGATACCCTGAACAAACTTGTCGCAGGCCACGATCTCGATGCCCTCGAGGCCGAAAGCGCGATGCGCGCGATCATGGCCGGCGAGGTCAGCGCGGCGCAGATGGCCGCATTCCTGGTAGCCCTGCGCATGAAGGGCGAGACGCCGGCAGAAATCGCCGCGGCGGCGCGAGTGATGCGCTCGCTGATGACGCCCGTCGACTTGCCGGACGAGCACCTGACCGACATCGTCGGCACCGGCGGCGATAACGCCAGTACCTTCAATGTTTCGACCGCCGCCGCATTGGTGGCGGCCACTGGCGGTGCGCGCATCGCCAAGCATGGCAACCGATCGGTGTCGAGTCGCTCCGGCAGCGCAGATTTGTTGGAGGCGGCCGGTGCAAAACTCGATCTGACGCCGGCGCAGGTTCGCGCGGCGGTCGAGCAGCTGGGTTTCGGCTTCATGTTTGCGCCGGCACATCACGGCGCCATGAAATATGCGGCGCCCGTGCGCCGCGAGTTGGGCCTGCGCACGTTGTTCAACCTGCTGGGTCCGCTGACCAATCCGGCGCGTGCGCCGCATCAGGTGCTCGGCGTGTTCGATCGGCGCTGGCTCGAATCGCTGGCACGTGTGTTGGGCGAATTGGGCAGTCGCCATGTGCTGGTGGTGCATGCGCTCGATGGCCTGGATGAGCTGTCGATCGGCGCACCGAGCCAGATCGCCGAGCTGCAGAACGGCAATGTGCGCATGTATTCGATCGCCCCGGAGGACTTTGGCCTCCAGCGCGCCGACCTGGCCAGCGTGCGCGTCGACTCACCCGCAGAGAGCCTGAGTCTGGTGCAGCGCGTGCTCGGCGGCGAGTCGGGCGCGGCAGCGGATTTTGTCGCGTTGAACGCAGGTGCGGCGCTGTACGCCAGCGATATTGCATCCAGTCTTGCCGACGGCGTGGCGCAGGCGCAACGTGTGCTCGCCAGCGGCGCGGCGCTGAAACGCCTGGATGATTACGTGGCCTTGACGCAGAGCTTTGCATGAGCGACATCCTGGCGAAAATCCTCGCCCACAAGGCCGACGAGGTCGCCACGCGGCGCGCCGCACGGCCGCTTTACGAGCTCAAGGCGCGCGCGGCTGACCAACCCACGACGCGCGGCTTCGAGGCCAGTTTGCGCGCGCGCATACGCGCTGGCTTCCCCGGCGTCATTGCCGAAATCAAGAAGGCAAGCCCGAGCAAAGGCGTGATTCGCGCCGAGTTCGATCCGCCGCAGATCGCCAAGAGTTACGCGGCCGCCGGCGCGGCGTGCCTGTCGGTGCTTACCGACGAGCAGTTTTTCCAAGGGCACGATCGCTATCTGAAGCAAGTCCGCGGCGCGTGCGTGCTGCCGCTGCTGCGCAAGGACTTCACGATCGATGCCTATCAGCTCTATGAGGCGCGCGATCTTGGCGCCGACTGCATTCTGCTGATCGCCGCCGCGCTGCCGGATGCGCGGCTCGGCGAGTACACGGATCTTGCGTTTGACATCGGCCTGGATGTGTTGCTTGAAGTGCACGATGGCGAGGAGCTGGAGCGCGCGCTTGCCACCCGCGCCAGCTTGATCGGCATCAATAACCGCAGCCTGCGGACTTTCGTCACCTCGCTCGACACCACGCTCGAATTGAAAGCCAAAGTTCCGCCGAACCGGTTGTTGGTCACGGAAAGCGGTATCGCCACGCGCGAAGACGTCGCCCGTATGCGTGCTGCGGACGTCCATGCCTTCCTGGTCGGCGAAGCCTTTATGCGCGCACCCGATCCGGGTGAGGAGTTGGAGCGGTTGTTTTTCGCTTGAGGTTAACCAGTTGCTTTCTTCAGCAGCGCCAAGCCTTCCGCGTTTCGTCCGGCGCCGAGCGCTGCGCGCTAGCGGAATCGTTGTTCTGCATCGGCCTGCGCTATGACGGCGTCGGCCGCCATCACCAGCAGGTCTTCGACTGTGGTTTCGCGCAATTTCGCGACCTGACTGAGGCGCTGGAGTGTGCTGGTTTCGAACTTCAATGTGAGTTCAGTCATTTTCGATCGAATCCATCATTTGCTTTGACGTCAAAGCACTCGGCCACAACACGATTGGGCGAGCCCTGCCCGAGCATCGCACTGACCAAGATATTGGTGTCGATCACGACACGGATCGAAGTTATCGCCATCGCCAGATGGTAGCAAGAGCCTCCAGTCCGCAGAACCTTGTTAGCATCCGCCGCATGGCCAAAGTCATCGCCGTTACCAACCAGAAAGGCGGGGTGGGGAAGACCACCACCTGCGTGAACCTCGCGGCGGCCCTGGCCGAAGCGCGGCGTAAGGTGCTGCTGATCGATTTCGATCCGCAGGGCCACGCGACGATGGGTTCCGGGGTTCCCAAGCGCGAGGCGAAGCCATCCGGTTGTGAGGTGTTGCTTCTGGAAGCCAGCATCGATGCGGCGATTCGGCATGTCGATGGTGGCTACGACCTTCTTCCCGGCAACGGCGATCTGACTGCCGCCGAGGTGCGCTTGATGCCCCAGGTTGGGCGCGAGATGCGCTTAAAGCAGCTCCTGGAACCAATACTCGGGCGCTATCACTACATCTTGATCGATTGTCCGCCGTCGTTGGGCGTGCTGACCTTGAACGCGCTGACGGCTGCGCACAGCGTCTTGATCCCGATCCAGTGCGAGTTCTACGCGCTCGATGGCTTGACGGCGCTGCTGGACACCATCAAGGCGGTAAAGCAGAGCGTCAATCCCAATCTGCAGATCGAAGGCTTGCTGCGCACCATGTTCGATGTGCGCAACAACCTCGGCAACGAGGTCTCCAGCCAGCTCATCAAACACTTCGGCGACAAGGTGTTTCGCACCGTGGTGCCGCGTAACGTGCGTCTGGCGGAGGCGCCCAGCCACGGCCAGGCGATCACCCAGTACGATCGCGAATCGCGTGGTTCAGTGGCGTATCTGGGCCTGGCCGGCGAGATCATTCGCCATGAGCGCGAAGCGACGCGCGCCACCAAGACAGCATAGGATCGAGCATGTCGGCAGCCAAAAAACGCGGTCTGGGTCGCGGCCTCGATGCCCTGCTGGGCTTCACCGGTAACAGCGAGCCGACGGCAGAAACGGCCGCACCGTTGCCAACCAACGCGCTGCCGATCGAGCAGTTGCAGCCCGGCCGCTATCAGCCGCGCACCGGCATGGACCCCGAACGCCTCGCCGAGTTGGCAGCATCGATCCGCGCGCACGGGATTGTGCAACCGATCGTCGTGCGGCGCCTGGGCGCCGAGCGTTACGAGATCGTCGCCGGCGAGCGCCGCTGGCGCGCCGCGCAGCAGGCCGGACTTCGCGATGTTCCGGTGGTGCTGCGCGATATTCCCGACCAAGCGGCGATTGCGATTGCGCTGATCGAGAACATTCAGCGCGAGGACTTGAATCCGCTGGAAGAAGCGCAGGCGCTGAAGCGCTTGATCGACGAGTTCGATCTCACCCATCAGGCCGCCGCCGATGCCGTGGGCCGCTCGCGCGCTGCAGTCAGCAATCTCCTGCGCTTGCTGGAGCTGGCGCCGGAAGTACGCGTGCTTGTCGATCAACGCAAGCTCGATATGGGCCACGCACGCGCGCTGCTGACGCTGCCGCACGCGCTGCAGATTCAGCTGGCCCGACAAGTCGCCGAACAAGGTTTGAGCGTGCGCGAGCTGGAAGCGCTCGCGCGCCGCGCGCAGGCCGCGCCTGCGGCGAAGCCGGCGCCCCGCGTCGATGCCAACGTCGCGCAACTGGAGCGCGATTTGTCCGAGCGCCTGAGCGCGCCGGTTGCGATCCAGCAAGGCCGCGGTGGGCGCGGCAAGCTGGTCATCAGTTATCACAGCCTCGACGAACTCGACGGGATCCTCGGGCGCATCCAATGAACACCGTGCACCACGATGTACCGCAGCGGCGCTTCGAGATCGCCTTGGATGGCGAAGTGGCGCACCTCGACTACCGCATGCTGTCCGACAACGTCATAGACTTCACGCACACCTACACACCTTCCGCCCTGCGTGGTCGCGGTCTGGCCGCGCAACTCGTCGAGGTGGGCGTTGCGTACGCGCGCGAGCGCGGCTGGCAGGTGATCGGTAGCTGTAGCTACGTGGCGGCATGGTTGACCAAGCGCGGCGCGTAATGGCGGGGATGGCTCGGAGCGCGATTGGGCTATGCTGCGCGCGCCCCGGCGTTGGGGCATTTGCAAGGAGAGTTGCCATGAACGCACAGTTCAAAGATCAGGCGAGCTTTTGAGGTCACCCGCAAACGCCGCAAAGGTTTCCCTTCCGAAACCAAGGTCAAACGCGGCACCCGCGTAGTCCATGTCGACAAAGAGCTGCTGGAAAAGCTCGGTCGCAACGACCTCTGCCCCTGCCAGTCCGGGAGGTTGTTTCAAGCGCTGCTGCCTCGCCAGCGGTAGCTTTTGACGGCAGCAATCGCGCCGAGTACGTTCGCTAAATCCGCGTGCCGCGATTCGTCGCGGCACGCTACCTCTTTGAAATTCCGACAACGCGAGCTCAACGCATGCGAGCAGGCCCGCTCTATCTCAATATAGACAACGCGCCGAAGGCCAATAGGGCCGTCGCTTCTGTGCTGCTGTTGTACTTCCACCTCTTGCGCGAGGGCGGGTTCTCGAACGATCAAACGGTGTATGTCAACAGCGACGATTTTGATCCTTTCGCCTACCTGTTGGTCGAGGTATCAGCAGACATCAACTTAGAGGTAGACCAATCGCTACTTCGCGAAGGTGCGGTAATCCACATGCTTTGCGACCTCTGGGATACGGTGGGCGAGTTCGATTCCGACTACCTGCGCCAGCCGTCTGTCAAACGAATACTGGGGGCGCTTGAGCAGGCGCAGGGCGGTGCCATCCCCGAAAGCATGAAGATCACGTCGATGCTGCGGGCCGGAGAGTCCAACTTGGACTATCCCGAGCTAGCTCAGGCGCTGAGTGAAATCTACCAACGCTATGTTTCAGGCCGTTTCCAATCGCTGATCGCACAGAGCGATCAGCGTTCCAGTCTCATCGTCGCGTCACCGACAGTCCCACCAACAACACAACTAAACCTAACAAAACCAACGCCCAATGACCGAGCAGCGGCACTCCGATCGCGCTGGTTCCTTGGGCGACGGCGCTGATCTGCTGGCGGCCAACCTCGATTTCGATGGGGCCACCGGAGGGTGTAACGGTCCAGCCTTTGGTGACGGCGAGGGCGCGGAAGGCGCGGCGGTAGACCAGACGCGCGTCCACAGTGATCGGCGTCCCGGCGGTAACGCCGGCCAGCGAGAACGCGTAAGTGCTGCGATCGGTGGCGCCGCTCGGGATCACGGTATCGGAGGCGAGGCGCTCGGCGTCGATGAACAGCACTGGTCGCACCGTGGCGCCCTGATCGTTGATGCGGCCCTCGAGGACTTTGGCGAAGCCTTTGCCCGGCAAGCCGGCGAGATCGCCCGGTTGCGTACCGGGCACATCGTCGCTGCCGTAGAACGGGACCACCGGGCCGCCTTGCTGCGGCAGCGGCACGCCGTTCGCGCGCACATCGAGCGAGAGGATGGCGTTGCGGATCGATACGCCGCCAGGGAAGGAATGGCCGGCGCCGCGATTCTCGACTTCAGCGTTGACGATCAGCACGCCCGCCGTTTCGCTGACGCTGGCGCGCAACAGAATGGCGTTGCTCAACGTGGCGGGCGTCGAGCCGATGAAGGTGTGCCGATGGCGCTGCGAGGCGGGACGATCGAAGCCGGCGGTGGTCGCGATCGGACCTGGGCCCGATTCGTTGGGCATGTGGCAGTTCTGGCAGGTGCGGAAGTTTGGCCCGGGCTGCGCAAACGGCGAACCCAGCCATTCGGCGTAAGTGTTCTGCCCCGGCGCGCCGTTGTCCGGGCGGTTGTATTGATGGCACCCGGCGCAGGCGATCGACTGCTCGATCTGCGGGCGATAACTGTTACGCATGATCGAGGCTTCGACGTCAGGCAGCGGCCCGAATACGTACAAGCTCGTCGGGTGTTTGGAATCGCTGGGGAAGCGATAGCTGACTTTGCCGTCGACGTGCGCAATCCCGTTGATCCGCGCGGCGTCCACGTTCGCTTGCTGGTGGCAGCCCAGGCAACTCACGCCATCGCGGCCCGCTTGTGTCGAAACCGCATCGAATAACAACTGGCCCGGCGTGAATACGTCCTGCATCGGTGCGTGGCAACTGGCACAAAAACCAGACTCGCCGGGATCGTGACTGGTCTTGAAAACATAACCGGCGCCGCCGCCGGGTGTGCCATCGCCACTGAACAGATCGCGCACCCACGGGTTGACCGCGGCGCCTGCGTGGCGGGAACTTTGCCATTGCTCGAACTGCTCCCCATGGCATGCGCTGCACAGCTGCGCATCGGCCGGCGTGTAGGCGTTGTTCGGCGCATTCGGCAGACGCTCAAGACGGATTTCGACGTTCGTCTGCCCGTTGCTGCCAAAGCCGATATTGCTCACATAGTTGAGCGCGCTCGCATGGTCGTAGGGCCGCGCTGCACCGATCGCGACGGCATCGGCAGGCGTGATATTCAACGTGAACTCGCCGGCCGCATTGGTGGTGGTCTGCGGGCCATCGGTCGCTTGTTGGCGTACGATGGCACCCGCAATCGGCGCATCGGTGCCGGCGTCGACGACGCGTCCGCTGATGGCGGCGTTCGCCATCGATGAGCTGGCCAATGCCAGCGCGAGTATCCAACGCATATGTGTTGCCCCGTCGACGATGCGCGAATGCTACACGAGGCTCCCTCCAATCGAGTCAAGGGCAATCAACGTGTTGAACCACATTTTGAATCACCTGGGTGAAGATCGCGCAGCGCACTTCGGTGCGGTGACACCGCCGATCTACGAGACCAGCAATTTCGCGTTCCCGAGTGTGGCGGCCATGCGGGCCGCGGGCAAGGGCGAATACGACACGCACTTCTACACGCGCGGCAACAACCCGACCACGGCCATGCTGCGCGCCAAGCTGGCAGCGTTGGAGGGCACTGAGGACGCGCTGGTATTCGCCTCCGGCGCCGCGGCGATGGCCGCCGGAGTGCTCGGCTGCGTGCGCGCTGGCGAGCACGTGGTGGCGGTGCAGAAACCCTACTCCTGGACGCGAGTGCTGCTGCGCGATGCCCTGCCGCGTTTTGGCATCGAAGTGAGTTTCGTCGATGCGCGCGACCCGCGCGACGTCGAGCGCGCGCTGCAATCCAACACGCGCCTGATCGTGCTCGAAAGCCCAAACTCGCTGACCATGGAACTGCAGGATTTGGGCGCGATCGCCGCGCTGGCCAGGCCACGCGGTATCCGCACCTTGTGCGACAACTCCTACGCAACGCCTCTGCTGCAAAAGCCGGCCGAGTTCGGCATCGATCTCATCGTGCATTCGGCTACCAAGTATCTGAACGGGCATAGCGATGTCGTCGCTGGCGTTTTGTGCGGCGCAAGAGCGCTGTTGCAAGAAGTTTTTAAAGGTCCGCTGATGACCTTCGGCGCGATTCTGGGGCCGTTCGAAGCGTGGCTGATCCTGCGCGGATTGCGCACGCTGGAAGTGCGTCTCGAGCGCATCGCGGCGACAACGGCGCGAGTGATCGAGTTCTTGCAGGATCATCCGCGAATCGAACGAATCTACTACCCAGGCCACCGCGACGACCCGCAGCGCGAGCTGGCGCTGCGGCAGATGCGCGGCGGCTCGGGCCTGCTTTCGTTCACGTTGAAGTGCGATTCGCGCGCGCAGGTCGAGCGCTTTTGCGATGCGCTGCGGTGCTTTCTGCTCGCAGTGTCCTGGGGCGGACACGAGTCGCTGGTGTGGCCGATGGCGGTGGTGCTCTCTGGCGAGCAACGCCCGAACGCGCCCGTGCCGTGGAATCTGGTGCGCTTGTCGATCGGGCTCGAAGCGCCGGAGGTGTTGATCGCGGACTTGCGCCAAGCCCTCGATCAATCCGAAATCCTCCGGTAGTACTGAGGAAAACTGGGGCGCGTCAGGTCAGTAGTGAATAGTCAATCGTCAATAGGAAGGCAGTTGCGTGAGCTACTCAGCCTTTCAGACGGGAATGGCAGGAACAAAGGCAGGACCATCCCCCTCCCGCCTGCCGCTCTCCCATTGACCATTGACTATTCACTATTGACCTTCGCCTTTTCCCATCGCCGCTCCGCTCCGCACGGCCCGCCACCCAGACCGCAAACACCGCCGAATCGCTATGCCATCATCGCGCAGGCGCTTGGCGCCATTTCTAGGGAGATCGATGTGAGTGCACTGGAACAACTGTTGGGACAATTGGATCCCGCTACGATTCAACGCATAGCCGGGCAGTTGGGCGTCTCGCCGCAACAGGCCCAAAGCGGCATCCAGGCGGCGCTGCCGCTGTTGATGGGCGCCATGCAACGCAACGCGAGCACGCCGCAGGGTGCGCAGGCGCTGCATCGGGCGGTGGTCAAGGATCACCAGCAAGTGGATCTGGGCGGGTTGCTCGGTGGCTTGTTGGGCGGCGCATCCAGCGGCGGTGGCGCCAGCGGCAATTTCGGCGGCGCTGGCGGTTTGATGGGGGCGGTGATGGGCGCGATGGGCGGCAGCCAGCCGGCGCAGCGCTCGCCGATGGAGAACGGCATGGCGATCTTGGGCCATGTGTTCGGCGGCAGCCAGCCGCGCGCCGCCACCGGCGTCGCGCGCGCCGCTGGCATGGATTCGGGAACCGCAGCGCAATTGATGGCGATGCTGGCGCCCTTGCTGATGGGTGCGTTGGGCAAGCAGACGCAACAGCGCGGCCTCGATGCCGGCGGCCTGGCGGGGATTCTCGGTCAGGACGTGTCGCGCATATCGGGCGGGCAGGCGAGCCCGATGCAAGCGGTGCTCGGCAACGTGCTCGACAAGGACGGCGACGGCGATGTCGATGCCGCCGATTTGCTGGCGCATGGCGCCGGATTACTGGGGATGTTCGGGCGCCGCTGAGCTGGCCCGGACCGAGCCGTCAGCGAACGCTACGCTTGTTCGGCGCCGGCCACAGCGCTGGCGCCGTCAGAGCGCGGCGAGCGCATCGACAAAGCGCACCACGGCGTTCGCATCGGTCTGGAAAAATAACGAGGGCTCGGTCAGCTCCAGCTCCAGCAGGCACGGTGCGCCCGACGCATCGAGCAAGAGATCGACGCGCGCGTAGAGCAGCGTCGCAAATGGAATCGCCGCGAGTACTTGAGCGCCTACGGCCAGCTCGGTGGCGCTGGGCATGCGCGCGGTGATGTGTTCGGCGGCGAACAACGCGCGCGTGGGTTCGCCATTCGGCGGCAGCAGCGGGCCTTTGCGGATGGCGTGCGAAAACTGGCCAGCGAAGTACAACAGCGAGGTCTCGCCGAGCGTATCGACGCGGTCGAGATAGGGCTGGATCACCACATCGCGGCCGCGCTCCAGCAAGGCTTGTCCATGCCGTTGTGCGCCCAGAGGATCGCCGACAAAACGCTTGGTGCCGCGCGAGCCGGCGCTGACCGCAGGCTTGACCACGATCTCGCCGCCGCCGATAAGCGGCATCGGCTCACCGGCCCGCACCAGCGTCGTCGGCACAATCGGAACGCCGCGCGCGGCGAGATCGAGCAAATAACCTTTGTGCGTGTTCCAGCGGACGACCGCAACGGGATTGATCAGGCGCGTCAGCGCCGCCACCCGCTCGGCCCATGCCAGAAACTCGGGCAAGCGATCGGTGTAGTCCCACGTCGAGCGAATCACGACCATTCGATAGCGCCGCCAATCGATCGCTGCATCGTCCCAATCGACGACCTCATGGGCCATGCCGCGCTGCGCCAATTCGGCGCACAGCAGCGGCATATCGTCGTCTTTGTCGCGGGCCTCGAGGGCGGTAGCAAGGGCGATGGTCATGGTCGTGCGGCGCGTGGTCGGCGCCGAAGAATAGCGACTGCGTCGGCGCTTGACCTGCCTTATGATGGCAAGGTCGACCGGGAGGCGCCGCGATGGACCTGATCAAGCTCTACAGCTACTGGCGTTCGAGCGCAGCCTACCGCGTGCGTATCGCGCTGAATTTGAAGGAGCTGAAGTACGACTATCACTCCGTACATCTGACCGACGGCGGCGGTCAGCAGCATCAGACGCAGTTCCATCAGTTGAATCCGCAGGAGCTGGTGCCGGTGCTGGTCGATGGCGAGCGCGTGATTCGCCAATCGATGGCGATCATCGAATACCTGGAAGAAACCTATCCGGACCGAGGTTTCATGTTGATGCCGCCGAGCCCGCGCGAGCGCGGCCGCGTGCGCGCCATCGCGCAGCTCATCGCATGCGACATCCACCCGATCAACAATCTGCGCGTACTCGACTACCTGAAGGAAAAATTCTTCATCACCGACGCGCAGCGCGAAGCGTGGGTGCAGCACTGGATCGGCGCCGGTTTTGTCGCGCTTGAGGACTTGCTGTCGAAAAATCCGGTGACCGGCGAGTTTTGCGATGGCGATGTGCCGACCATGGCCGATTGCTGCTTGATCCCGCAGGTGTACAACGCGCGCCGTTTCGGCGTCGACATGAAGCCGTTCCCGACGATCACGCGCATCTATGAGCGCTGCATGGAATTGCCGAAGTTCCAGACGGCCGCGCCGGAATTGCAGCCGGATGCGCCGGTGGCGCGTTGATCGGGCGCCGCTGTGGGACCGATGCTGGCATTCGTCATTGCGATGGCGGGCTCGGCACTTGTGGGCGGCGCGATCCGACTGTGGCGCTGGCGTAGCGATCGTTGGGACGAAGCCCTTGGCAGTGGCTTACTGATGGCGATGGGGATCGCGGTTGGCGTAATGGCCCAAATCCAATGGGTCAGCAACTACGCCAAAGGTGGCGCGCACATGGAGCCGCACAGAGCCGAGTTTCTGGCGAAACTGTTCATGACCATCGCGGTACTGCTGGTCTGCCGGGCGATCGCCTTCGCGCCGCCGCGCGACCGGCGGCCCAGATTCTGGGCCACCGCCGCGCTTGTCGCCTTGCCCATCGCCTGCCAGTGGCTCGCAGCCTGGCATCTGGTCCCGGTTTGAAGATGCGGCAGGAATCGATCGTCTAATCCCGCCGATGCCGCTATTCGTCGTGCAAATATGTATAGCCGGTCAGCCCCGCCTCGAGCGCTTCGGACAGCCGCTTGGCCTCGCCGGCATCAAGCTTGAGCGCGCCGACCTTGGCACGATAGGCCATGCGCAGCTGGTCGATGTCGTAACCAACATACTTCAAGAGCTCGTCTGTGGTGTCGCCCTGGCGGGCGTCTTCGAGGGCGAAACCCTCCGCTGTTACGCGCACGCTGACGCTGTCCGTGTCGCCGAACAGGTTGTGGATATCGCCGAGCGTTTCCTGATACGCGCCGACCATGAACACGCCAAGGTAGTACGGCGTGCCCTCAACCGGCGCGTGAACCGGCATGGTGCCCTTAAGCGCCTCGGAGTCGACGTAATGATCGATGCGACCGTCCGAGTCGCAGGTCAAATCCTCCAGCAAAGCGCGACGCAGCGGCGCGGCATCCAAGCCAGCCAGCGGCAGAATCGGAAATACTTGGTCGAGCGCCCAGACATCGGGCATCGACTGGAACACCGATGCGTTGACGAAGAACTTGTCCGCCAGCGCCTCGGTCAACTCGTCGATGGTTTCAGCGCTGGCGCGCGGATCGGCCTTCAGGCGGCTCAAGACGGCGTGCACGATCGCGTAGTACACATCGTCGAGCGCAGCACGCTCGTCGAGATCGATGGCGCCATGGGCGAACAAGGTTTGCCCTTCCTGGGCGTAGTGCTGCGCCTCCTGGTAAATCTCCAGCAACGGGCGTTTGTCGAGATCGCCGTGCAGTTCGCGCAGATGGCGCAACGCCGCCGAGCCGCCTGCATGCCCGGCCAGCGCATTGCCCTCCGGCATGCGTTCGACCGCCGTGACATCGGTGATCAGCACTGCATGGTGCGCGGTCATAGCGCGGCCAGATTCGGTGACGATACGCGGGTGCGGCAAACCGAACTCGGCGCACGCCTCGGCGAGCGGCGTAACTATGGCTTGCGCGTACTGATCGAGGCCGTAATTCATCGAGCAAAAACTGCGCGAACGTGTGCCTTCGTAGTCGACACCCAGCCCGCCGCCGACATCGACATGGCTGATGGTATGGCCGAGTCTGCTGATCTCCACCAGATACCGCGTCGCCTCGCGCATGCCGCCGGCGATATCGCGTACATTGGAAATCTGCGAGCCCATGTGGAAGTGCAAGAGCTTGAGCGCTTCGGTCAGCCCGGCGGCCTTGAGCCCCTGCGAGAGCTCCAGCAACTGGCGCGGCATCAGGCCAAACTTGGCTTTATCGCCACCCGTGTTCTGCCATTTGCCGGCGCCGATGGACTTAAGGCGCATGCGCACGCCCAACAGCGGTTCGACGCCCAGCTTTGCGGCTTCTTCGATGACCAGCGGCAACTCGCCGGCCTTCTCGATGACGATGTAGATTTCCAGCCCCAGCTTGCGGCCGATCAGCGCCAGGCGGATGTACTCGCGGTCCTTGTAGCCGTTGCAGATCACCACGCCGCCGCGGCTCATCGCCAGCACCGTCATCAGCTCAGGTTTACTGCCGGCTTCCAGGCCGAAGCTTGGCCCGGAGTTGCCGATGAACTCGTTGACGACAGCGCGCTGCTGATTGACCTTGATCGGGAACACGCTGGTATAGCCGCCGCTATAGCCGCGTTCGCGCATGGCCTTGCCGAAGGCGCTCTGCAAACGCTGCACGCGATGGCTGAGCATCTGCGGGAACCGCACCAGCAACGGAACGCGCAGGCCACTTTCCAGTGCCGCCGAGATCACCGCGGGCAGCGAGACTGTAGCACCGCTGTCGCCCTCGGGACGCACCACCACGTCGCCGCGCGTATCGATATCGACATAGCCATCCGACCAATAGGGAACGCTGTACGTCTGACGCGCGGCATCGATCGACCAATTCATCTGCTAGTGCTCCCTAAACCGGTGGTTTTGGTTGTTGGCGCGGCGGCATCCGGCGGGGTTTTGCCGTAGATCCTGCCAGCGGGCGCGCAGCATACGGCACGCATGTTCGGTGCAATCGATAGAAGCTCGTCTCCTGCATCTGCCTATACTCTGCATTCACGTTACCGGATCGCTTCATGCGCTCGCGATTGTGCCTTGCCGTTTGGCTTCTTGCCTTGACGCTTGCGACGCCAACCATGGCGCACGACACACTGGTCATAGGCCGCATCAGCGACGACCCGAAAGCGCACTACGAGAGCATGCGGCCGATGGTGAACTACGTCGTCGCGCATATGGGCGATCTGGGCATCGTGCATGGCCGCGTGCTGATGGCACGCGATGCGCAGCAGATGGTCAGCTACCTGCGCCAGGGCAAAGTCGATTGGATCAGCGAAACGGCCGGCGCGGCGATCGGACTACAAGATCGAAGTGGTGCCGAGTTCCTGGTGCGTGCCCGCCGCGGCGGCCTTTACGACTACCACAGCGTGTTTTTTGCGCGGCGCGACAGTGGCATCGATTCGATCGACGACTTGCCCGGTCGGGCACTCGGCTTTGAGCATCCGATGAGCACCAGCGCCTATCTGGTGCCGGCCATCATCTTGCTCGATGCCAACCTGAGCCTGGCTATTCAGAGCTCGCCGCTGGAGAGGCCGCCGCCGAACTTCGTGGGATACACTTTTGCGCGTTCGGAAAGCAATCTGGTGACCTGGGTGCAAAAGGGCCTTGTCGACGCTGCCGTCTTCAGCAATCAGGACTGGAGCGATCTTGTGGCCGACGATCATCGCGCCTCCGAGCAACTGGTGAGATTCCACACCTCGGAGGAATTTCCGCGCGCGCTGGAGCTGGTCAGGCCAGGGCTGGCGGTGCCGATCAAGGAACGTTTGCGCGCCTTGTTGCTGGATGCGCACAACCAAGCTGATGCCAGCGCTGCTTTACGTGCTTACCAGCGCACCGAGCGCTTCGATGCCATCGACGCGGCGACCCTGGCGCGCGTGAATGCGTTGCGCGAGGGCGTTCGGCGCGTGCGCAGCGAGATTGAGTAGCATGGGTCTGCGCGGCAAGTTCATTGGCGGATTGTTGATTACGGCGCTGGTCTGGTCTGCGGTGCTGATCGCGGCCTGGCTGAGCGCCCGCAGCGCAGTGGACGACGTACTGGCCCAGAACGAGCGCACGCTGCGCGACACGGCGCGCGTGGCGATGGAGGAGCGTGCGGCGCAGCTGGCTACTTTTTTGCGCGATGCGCTGACGAACCCGGTTTACTATTTCGATTTGCTGGCGATGCGCGAGGTGCTGCGCTCGGCGCTCGACCAGCCCGACGTGGCATACGTGCTGGTATACGACGAACGCGGCCGCGTCATCCACGATGGCTCCGGCGACATACCGAAGTTCGGGCAAGTGATGGACGACACGCTTGCCGCAGCGGTGGTCGCAAGCGCCGAGTCGCGCGTGCAATGGGATGGCAAGTTACTCGACGCCAGCACGCCGATGCAGATCGGCGAACTGCGCCTGGGTGGGGTGCGCGTCGGGATGTCCACCGAGCGCATGGAAGCGGCGGTGGCGAAGGACACCGGGCAGGCGCTCGGTAGTTTGCGTGCAAACCTCGAGTCGCCCGCGCGCGTGCTCGTCGTCGGCCTGTTGGCGCTGCTCGGCAGCATCGTGCTGCTGGGCTGGTGGATCGCACGCGGTCTGGTGCAGCCCATTCGCGAACTTTCGCTGCGCGCTGAAGAGATCGAGCAGGGGCACTATGGCGCGGCTGCCTCCAGCACGCGCCGGGACGAGCTGGGCGATTTGATGCGCGCCTTCGGGCGCATGAGCGAGGGTGTGCGCCGTCACCACGCCGACATTCGCCAGCTCGCCTACCAGGACAGCCTTACCGGTTTGCCGAACCGTTTGAGTTTTCGCGAACAATTGGAGAACGCGATCGCCAGCAACGGTCAGCGCGGTCTGGCGCTGCTATTCATCGATCTCGACGACTTCAAGCGCATCAACGACACGCTCGGCCACGACATCGGCGACCACGTGCTCACCGAGTTCGCAACGCGTTTCTATCGCGCATTGCCGCCAGATGGCGTGATCCCGACGATCACACTGGCGCGGCTTGGGGGCGATGAGTTCGTCGCACTGATCGAAGGCCCGGAGGCCGCGGCGCGTGCGGAAACCGCTGCACAGGCTCTGCTTCATCAGCTCAAGAGTCCCTTCGATGTCGGCGGCAAGTCGTTGCTGGTAGGCGCGAGCATCGGCGTGACCGTCTATCCGGACGACGCGCAAAGCTCCAAGCTATTGCTCAAGCACGGCGACCTGGCGATGTACCAGGCCAAGCAGCAGGGCAAGAGCTGCTATCGCTTCTTTGCCGGACATTTGACGCTGCTCGCAGAAGAGCGATTGATGCTCGAACACGAACTTCGCGAGGCGATCGAAAAAGCGCAGCTGTCCATTGCCTACCAGCCCATCTATGTGCTCAAAACCGGCGAAATCGTCGGCGCCGAGGCCTTGCTGCGTTGGCAACACCCACAGCGCGGCGCGATACCGCCGTCGCTGTTCGTGCCGGTGGCCGAGGCCACCGGCCTGATCGATGCGTTGGGAGATTTCGTCTTGCGTCGCGCGTGTCGCGATGCGGCCGCGTGGCAAGCAAGCGCACCTGGGCGCTGCGTTGCGGTGAACGTGTCGGGTCGCCAAATCCAACGCGAAGGGCTGGAGACGCGAGTTGCCGCAGCGCTGGCGGAGTCGGGATTGGAGCCGAGCCTTTTGCACCTGGAATTGACCGAGTCGAGCTTGATGCACGACGAGGCGCAAGCCTTCGCCGTGCTGGCAGAGCTTCGCAAATCCGGCGCGCGCGTTTGGCTCGACGACTTCGGCACCGGCTTTTCGGGACTTTCGCACTTGCGCCGAGCGCGTGTCGATGGGGTCAAGATCGACCGCAGTTTCATCGCCGATATCTTGAACGACCCGGAAGACCTCGCGCTCGCCAGCGCCATCATCGCGATGGCCACGTCGCTCGGCATGGAAGTCATCGGCGAGGGCGTGGAAAGCGCAGCTCAATACACGCTGCTAAAGTCTCTGGGCTGCCAAATGGCGCAGGGCTTTTGGATGAGCAAGGCTGTTTCCTCGGACGAATTGATGCGAAAGGGCGCGGTCGCTGTGCCCTGACCACTGCGGGGTGTGCGCATGAACCTACCTACCCAGGCATGGCTGCCGATCGTGCTGCTGATCGGCTCGAACATTTTCATGACCTTCGCCTGGTACGGCCACTTGCGCCACAAACAAAGTGCACTGTGGCTGGCGATCGGCGTCAGCTGGCTGATAGCGCTGCCCGAATACATCCTGCAGGTGCCCGCCAATCGCCTCGGCCACGGCTATTACAGTGCCGCACAACTGAAGACACTGCAGGAAATCATCACGCTGACCGTGTTTTGCTTTTTCAGCTGGCTGTATCTCGGGGAAGCCATCCGCTGGAACCACCTCGTCGCGTTTGCATTGATCGCGCTGGCGGCGTATTTCATGTTCTTGCCGGCTTGAAGCGATTGTTGGTTGATGGACATCGAAGGCACGGTTCGGGCGGTCGGATAACCAGCAAACAAGAACCAGGAGCTGAGATGTACACCGCCGCCCTTCTCTTCCACCTGCTCTGCGTCGTCTATTGGCTGGGCTCGGATCTGGTCGTCTATCTGGTGAGCGGGCATGTGCTCGACACCAGGCGCCCGCTGGCTGCACGCATGTATGCGGCGAAGCTCATGCTGTTGGCGGACATGATTCCGCGTACCTGCCTGGTGTTGATGTTGGCGAGCAGCTTTACCCTTGCGCAGACCATGGGACTCTTGGCCATCGATGGTCCTGGGCTCGCGGCGATCTGGTTGTTCTGTGCGGCCTGGCTGGCGATCGTCTGGATCGTGCATTGGCGCGAACGCAGCGAACTTGGCGAGCGCTTGAAGCGCTTCGATTGGGCATTGCGCGTTGCTATCGCTCTGGGCTTACTGTTGCTGCTGATCGGCAGCGCGCGTCGCGGCTCGCCGCTGGTCGACCAATGGTGGTTGCAGGCGAAGTTAGGTCTTTTCGCCACGATCATCGTTTGCGGTTTGGTCATCCGCCAGCAACTCATTCCCTTCGGGCCGTTGCTCGGCAAGCTCGCCGACGGAACGGCGAGCGCGGCGGATGAAACGGCGATGCGGCGGATCATCGCGCAGGTAAAGCCGGTCGTCTGGGTCATCTGGCTAGCGCTTGGAATGGCGATGTGGTTTGGCATCGCCAAACCGCTATGAACCTCTGGCCGGGTGCCGCTCGTGCTCGGACCGTGGGTTGCAAAGGGTGCTACCAGGTCGGCACACGTCTGCCATCCCGCAGGGCCGATCGGCGTTTCCTGGCGCTGCCGCAACTTCGCCATTGCATTTGCGCCGCAATGCCCCCAGATTGCGCGCCATCGCTCGTTCGGAAGCAGCTCCCGTGTCGGACAACCCTCATATTTTTAATGCCACGCAAGAGAACTTCGAAGCAGATGTGCTCGAAGCCTCGTTCCAGACGCCGGTGCTGGTCGATTTCTGGGCGCCATGGTGTGGGCCGTGTAAAGCGCTCATGCCGATGCTCGACAAGGTGGTGCGCGAGGCCAATGGCTCGGTCAAGCTGGCCAAAGTCAACACCGACGAGGAAATGGCGATTGCCGGCAGCTTCGGCATTCGCAGTTTGCCCACTGTGGTGCTGATTAAAGATGGCCGACCCGTCGACGGTTTCATGGGCGCGCAGCCGGAAAGCGTGGTGCGTGCGCTGCTCGCCAAGCATGTGGTTGCCAAAGCGCCGGAACCGGAGCCGGAGCTTCCCGATGAGGCCGATGTCGATCTGGAAGCGGTGATCGATGCGCTGCGAGCACAGGTCAAAGCCGAGCCGAAAAAGCCCGAGCTGCAGGCCGAGTTGGCCGACGCGCTGTTGCGCGCTGGCGCGCTCGGCGAAGCGATGAGCCTGCTCGACAGGCTGCCTGGCGATGCGCAGTCGAGCGACGTCGCCAAGCGCGCACTGGCGCGCCTCAATTTCGTCCAGGCTATCGATGGCGCGCCAGGCGAGTCTGAGCTGCAGGCGGCGATCGCGCGCGATGGCGCCAACCTGCTGGCCCGCTATCACCTGGGCGTGCGCTTCCTGTTGGGTGGCGATGCGGCTGCGGGGATGGATCAGTTTCTGGTGATCTTGCGGACCGACCGTAAGTTCAATGACGACCTCGGGCGCCGCGCCTTGGTCGATGCCTTCAAAGTACTCGACGATTCGGAATTGGTCGGCGAATACCGGCGCAAGATGACCAGCTTGTTGTTCTAAACGAGGTAGCGCGGTGACGCCCTCTCGCTTGCGGCGGATCTTGCGCTTCTGGCCGCCGTTCTGGATGAGCGGCATCCGCGTCACTGAGGCCAGCAACGATTGGCGACGCATCAGCGTGCGCCTGCGCCAGCATTGGTTCAACCGCAATTACGTGGGCACACATTTTGGCGGCTCGTTGTTCGCGATGACCGATCCATTCTGGATGATCATGGTCATGGAGCGCTTGGGCCGCGACTACATCGTCTGGGACAAAGCCGCTGAAATTGAATTCGTCGCGCCCGGCAGGGGCGATGTCTTTGCGCATTTCGTGCTTGACGATGCGGTCATCGACGAGCTGCGCGGCGCTGCAGCAGGTGGAGAAAAAGTGCTGCGCTGGTTTGCGGTCGACGTGGTCAACAGTGCTGGCGAAACCGTCGCGCGGGTGCGCAAGCAGCTCTATGTGCGCTTGAAGTCGCGCGCCCGCGCCCGCGCCTGACCCGATTTTGTACGCGGACCCATGGTCCGCCAAGAGAAACAGCATGCGGACCACGGGTCCGCGTACCTAAAGCGGCCGTCCGCGCGTCTCCGGCATCAGGAGGAACGCGGTGATCGCGCAGATCGTCGCCAAGCCAATCGAGTAGTAAAACCCCGCATACGGATCGCCAAAATGCGCGCTGATCGCGGCTGTCGCCAGCGGCATAAAGCCTCCGAACCAGCCATTGCCCAGGTGATACGGCAAACCCATTGCGCTGTAGCGAATGCGCGTTGGGAACAGCTCAACGAGGTACGCGCTCGCTGGCGCACACACCAGCGCCACAGGTACCGCCAGCAGCATCAGCCAACCGAAGGCAGCCGCAAACGAGAACGGCGCACCGGCAGCACCGAGGTCTTTGAACACCGGCATGATCGTGAGCGCTGCGAGGACGAATCCGCCGATCACCACCGGACGGCGCCCAATGCGATCGGCGAGCCAGCCGGCCAACGGAAACAGCGGCGCGCTCGCGGCGAGCACCGCCGCCATCAGGCCTGAGGCCACGCCGACATCGAGCTTCATGGTCGATTGCATGAATACCAGCGGATAGAACTGGCCGGTGGTCCAGACCACGCCTTGGGCCATCGTCAGCGTGACGATCGCCAGGCACATCGACTTCACGTGAGCCGGGCTCGAAAACGCCTCCTTGAGAGGCGCTTTCGACAGTGCGCCGGCAGCCTGCTCGCGCTCGAATAATGGCGACTCGTGCAACGACAAGCGCATATAGATCGACAGTGCGAGCAGCAGTACCGACAACAGGAACGGCACCCGCCAGCCCCAGTCATTGAAGGCCTCCGGGCCAACCGCCTCGCGCACGGCAGCGATCACCAACAAGGCCAGGAGAAGCCCGAGCGTGCCGGTACCCTGAATCAAGCTGGTGTAGAGCGCGCGATGACGATCCGGCGCGTGCTCGGCCACATAGGTTGCCGCGCCACCGAATTCGCCGCCGACAGCGAAACCTTGCAGCAAGCGCAGAACCACCAGCAACACCGGCGCTAGCAAACCGATCTGCGCATACGTCGGCAGGCAGCCGATCGCCACCGTTGCCCCGCCCATCAGCGAGATCGTGATCAGAAACGTTTTCTTGCGCCCGATGCGATCGCCCATGCGTCCGAAGTACAGAGCGCCAAGCGGACGCACCACCCAGCCCGCGCCATACGCCGCCAGCGCCGCAAGCAAACCGGCGGTCGGGCGGTCTGCTGGGAAGAACTGCGCGCTCAAGACTGCAACCAGACTGCCGTAGAGGAAGAAGTCGAACCACTCGAAGACAGTGCCGACGACGGCAGCGGCGGTGGCGCGGGGGGCTTGCATCTCTTGGGGTTCCCGGTTGTTGGTTCTTGGTTCTCGGCGGATCACCGAGCGTCAAGCGCTTGTTCGACCAAATCGGTTGCGAGCCATCGCGCTAGCCGCTACTTTCGATTCTGCGGCGTTTGACCACCAAGAACCAGCAACCAAGAACCAGGAACCACCAATGAGCAAACGCCTCGTCCTCGGCCTCACCTTACTGGCACTGATCGTGGCGTTTTTCGCACTCGATCTGCAGCGCTTTTTCACGCTCGAATCGCTGCAGGCGCACCGGGCTTCGCTTCTGGAGTTCGTCGCACAGCGCTGGTTGCTGGCGGCCGGCGGGTACATGCTGCTGTATATCGCGGTGGTGGCATTGGCACTGCCGGCGGCAGGGTTGATGACCATTGCAGGCGGCGCGTTGTTCGGATTGTGGGGTGTGCCGCTGGTGCTACTGGCCGCCACGCTGGGCGCGACGATATCGATGCTGCTCTCGCGCTATCTGTTTCGCGAATCTGTAGAGCGGCGTTTTGCGGGCGCGTTGAAAACCATTAACGATGGCCTCAAGCGCGAGGGTGCGTTCTATTTGTTCGCGATGCGGCTGGTGCCGGCGATCCCCTTTTTCCTGATCAACGTGGCGATGGGCGTAACGCAGTTGCGCGTCTGGACCTTCGCCTGGGTCAGCGCGATCGGCATGCTGCCAGGTACGCTGGTGTGGATTTACCTCGGGCAACAGGTGATGCAACTCACCTCGCTCAAAGGTCTGGTGTCGCCGACACTGCTTCTGGCATTGGCGCTGCTCGGCGTGATGCCACTGCTCGCCAAACGCCTGGTCGAATTTCTGCGCGCGCGGCGCGTCTATCGCGGCCATTCCAAACCCAGGCGGTACGACTACAACCTGATTGCGATCGGTGCCGGTTCGGCGGGCCTGGTGAGTAGCTACATCGCCGCCGCGGTGAAGGCCAAAGTCGCGCTGATCGAGCGCCACAAGATGGGCGGCGATTGCTTGAATACCGGTTGCGTGCCAAGCAAGGCGCTCATCCGCACGGCGCGCCTCGCCGCGGAGTGCCGGCGCGCCGACCGCTATGGCCTGGCGCCAATCGATCCTTCGATCGATTTCGCGCGCGCCATGCAGCGCGTGCACGAGGTGATCGCCAAGATCGAGCCCCACGATTCGATCGATCGCTACACCGGCTTGGGCGTGACCTGCATCAGCGGCGACGCGCGCATTGTCGATCCGTGGACGGTCGAGGTGAACGGCCAGACGTTGACATCGCGCGCTATCGTCATCGCCACCGGCGCGCGCCCGACGGTGCCGAAGCTGCCGGGTATCGATAGCGTCGACTATTTGACGAGCGATACCGTGTGGTCGCTGCGCGAACGGCCGCAGCGCTTGTTGGTGCTGGGCGGCGGTCCGATCGGTTGTGAACTGGGGCAATGCTTCCAGCGCCTCGGTTGCCAGGTGACGCTGGTGCAACGCCCGGCGCGGCTGCTGCCGCGCGAGGACGAAGACGCCAGCGCGTTGGTCGATGCGGCGCTGCGTGGCGACGGCGTGGATGTGCGCGTGGGCACCGAGGCGCTGCGTGTCGAGCGCGATGGCGCGGGTGGGCGGCTCTGGGTGCGCGATCAGAGCGGCGAACACGCGATCGCATTCGACAAACTGCTGCTGGCACTCGGGCGCACCGCGAATGTCAGCGGATTCGGTCTGGAGGAGCTGGGCGTGCGCATTGCCGAGCGCGGTACCATCGAGAACGACGCCTGGATGCGCACCAATTTCCCGAATCTGTACGTGTGCGGCGATGTGGCAGGCCCCTATCAGTTCACGCATGTTGCCGCGCATCAAGCCTGGTATGCAGCGGTCAACGCATTGTTCGCACCGTTCTGGACCTTCAAAGCCGACTATCGCGTGATTCCCTGGTGCACATTCACCGATCCCGAAGTCGCGCGCGTGGGCTTATCGGAGAGTGAAGCGAAAGCACAGAATGTGGCTTATGAATTGGCGCACTATGGCCTGGACGATCTCGACCGCGCGATCGCCGATGGCCATGATCATGGCTACGTCAAAGTACTCACCGTGCCGGGGAAGGACACCATCCTCGGCGCAAACATCGTCGGCGCACACGCCGGCGATCTACTCGCTGAGTTCGTATTGGCGATGCGCCACGGCCTTGGCTTGCGCAAGATTCTCGGCACCATCCACAGCTACCCGACGATGATGGAAGCAAACAAATACACCGCCGGCGTCTGGGCCAAAGCGCACGCGCCAGCCGGAGCGCTCAAGTGGATTGAGCGCTTCCACGCGTGGCGGCGCGGCGCTTAGGGCGTTCCGCCGCCAGGAATCGATATCGACCGGCAGGCAACGAAGCGGCACGGGCGGGGGTCAGGCTTGCCAGCCTGATCCGATCGCCCCCTGAACTCTGACAGATGCGCGGCGGTGTTAGCTCGGAGAATCCCGATCGGCGCCTGCCTCGCCCTCCCTTCAATCCGCCTGCCGCCGCAAGAACGCCGGGATATCCAGGTAATCGATATCCGGATTGCTTTCCGGCGCTGCTGCGGCTGCTGTGTTGCCGAAGCGGCGCACCGTTGGTTGCGGCTGCGCAGCCGGGCGCGGTGCGGGCTGATGCGCTGCCTGCAACTCGCCCTCGGGGCGCACAACGCGGAAGCTGCTGCGCGGTTGTTGCTGGTGCAACGACGGATTGAAGGTATCCACCGGCTGCCGCGCGGTCTGGCGATTCAAGCCGGTCGCGACCACGGTGACGCGAATCTCGTCTTCCATGTCCATGTCGAGCACGGTGCCGATCTTGATGTTGGCGTCTTCGGCAGCGAATTCGGCGACCGTCTGGCCGACTTCGTTGTACTCGCGCATCGACAGATTCGGCCCCGCCGTGATGTTGACCAGAATGCCGCAGGCGCCCTTCAAATTGATGTCTTCGAGCAGCGGATTGCCGATCGCCGCTTCCGTGGCCGCCACCGCGCGATCGTCGCCTTTGGCGCGACCGGTGCCCATCATCGCCAGACCCATCTCGCTCATCACCGTGCGCACGTCGGCGAAGTCGACGTTGATCAAACCGGGACGCGTGATCAAGTCCGCGATGCCCTGCACGGCGCCGAGCAGCACATCGTTCGCTTCCTTGAACGCGTTCAACAGGGTCACTTCGCGGCCGAGCACGCTCAGCAATTTCTCGTTCGGGATGGTGATCAGCGAATCGACGTGCTGCGCCAGCTCATCGATACCCTTCATCGCCACTGCCATTCGTCGTTTGCCCTCGAACGGGAAGGGCTTGGTCACCACCGCCACAGTCAGGATGTCCAAATCCTTGGCGATTTGCGCAATCACAGGCGCCGCGCCGGTGCCGGTGCCGCCGCCCATACCGGCGGTTATGAACACCATATCCGAGCCGCGCAGTGCCTCGCTGATGCGCTCGCGGTCTTCGATGGCCGCTTGTCGACCGACTTCAGGATTGGCGCCGGCGCCGAGTCCCTTGGTGACGTTGCTGCCGAGGTGCAACGAGGTCACGCCCTCGACGCGTTTGAGTGCCTGGGCGTCGGTGTTGGCGACGATGAACTCGACGCCCTCAATGTTTCCGCCCAGCATGTGTGCGACCGCATTGCCACCACCGCCGCCGACGCCGATGACTTTGATGACCGCATTGGGTGTTGCGCTTTCCATCAAATGAAACATAGGTTGACCCTCGCAAAAAAATTACCGCTGTTGTCGTGCCGGCTGAAGCGCTTCCTGCGTCTGGCCGATTGTTTTTCGGGGCACGGGTCACGCGATACGGTGCACGGGAGCCTTGCAGCGGAGGATGCTCGTCCGCTTTTCCCGTAACCCATATCCCATGCCCCGTGCCGCGCGCATCAAAACTCCCCACCCACCCATTTCCTGACCTTTTCCCAAGCACTCAGCACCCCGGCCGCCGGGCCGCTGCGCGCGGGCGCGCGCGGGCGTTCGACCTGAGTGCCGTAAACCAACAAACCCACGCCCGCGGCGTGGATCGGATTGCCGACCACATCGACCAATCCGGTGATGTGTTGCGGGATTCCGAGTCGCACCGGCATATGAAAAATCTCTTCGGCCAGCTCGACCGCGCCTTCCATCCGTGCCGCACCACCGGTGAGGACCACGCCGGCGGCGATCAAGTCTTCGAAGCCGCTGCGCCGCAGCTCCGCTTGCGCCAACGTGAACAATTCCTCGTAGCGCGGCTGCACGACCTCGGCGAGCGTTTGCCGAGCAAGCCTGCGCGGCGCTCGCTCGCCGACGCTCGGCACCGAAATGCTTTCCTCGGCAGTGGCCAGTTGCGCCAGTGCGCAGGCGTACTTGAGCTTGATGTCCTCGGCGTGTTGCGTCGGGGTGCGCAGCGCGACGGCGATGTCGTTGGTGACTTGATCGCCCGCGATCGGCAACACGGCGGTGTGGCGAATCGCTCCCTGCGCGAAGATCACGATATCGGTTGTTCCAGCGCCAATGTCGATCAAAGCCACGCCGAGCTCGCGCTCATCGTCCGTGAGCACCGCGTGGCTGGCGGCCAACGGCTGCAGGATCAAGTCGTCGACCGACAATCCGCAGCGCGCAATGCACTTGGTGACGTTCTGCGCTGCGCTCGCCGCGGCCGTCACCAGATGGGCACGAACCTCCAGGCGCACGCCGCTCATGCCGATCGGGTGGCGAATGCCGTCCTGCTCGTCGATTACGTATTCCTGACTGAGCACATGCAGAATTTTCTGATCGGCCGGAATCGGCATCGCGCGCGCCGCGTCGAGTGCGCGGTCGACGTCGAAATCCGTGACTTCCTTGTCGCGAATCGCGACGATGCCGTGGGAATTCAAACTCTTGATGTGGCTGCCGCTGATACCGGCATAAACGGAGCGGATTTCGCAGCCGCTCATCGCCTCGGCTTCCTCGACCGCGCGCTGGATGGATTGCACGGTCGATTCGATGTCGACGACGACGCCGCGCTTGATGCCGCGCGAGGCATGGCTGCCAAGGCCGATCACATCGACCGGCTCGCCGGGCGCGTACTCGCCGACCATCGCCACCACTTTGCTGGTGCCGATATCGAGGCCAACGATCAGCGATTTGTCACTCTTTCGGGTCATGGATTTACGGAACTCAAAACGGGAGAAGCCGGTACCGCCGGGTCGGCGTAGCGCACGGCAAATCCGTGGGTATATCGAAGATCGGCGCGCACGATCGGGCGCGCGTCGAGACTTTTCAAAGAATCCAGGCTGGCGATGAAGCGCGCAAAACGCGCCGCCTGATCGCGACTGCCCAAGCGCACCTCTACGCCATTGGACAGGCGCAGCTCGATCGCGCCGCGCGCGCTCATGCTCAAGGTTTCGATTTGAAGATCGGCGCTGTCCGGCTTGACTGCCTGATAGAAAGCCACCAGCGCCGGCATTTGCTCCGGGCGCGCGTCGAAGCGCGGCAGGCCACGCAACTCGCCGCTGCCGCGCGCCGGGAACAGCGCGCCGGCGACATCCACCAGCGCATCGGTGCCGCTGCGACCGAGCACATCGCGCTCGGTGACGCGTACGCTCAGCACATCCGGCCATTCCTTGCGCACCTCCGCCGACTCGATCCACGGCAGCGCAAGCACGCGCGAGCGCGCTTCTTCCAAATCGACGAACAAAAAGCCACGCGCCGCAGCGGGGGCAATCGCATCGCGGATCTGCGCGTCGCTGACGCGTCCGAATGGGGCGGTGACGTCGACGTAACTGATTGGGAGAAAGCCGACGCCGCCGGTTCGTGCGAAGTAGACGCCGATCAACAGTAGCGCTATCGCGAACACCGCGAGCAGCGTCAGAGTCTGGGCGAGGAACGGCCGCTGGCTCATCGAGCGGCTCCCAAGCTGGTGCGCAAGATGCGCTCGCACAACTCGTCGAAGTCGATACCGGCAACGCGTGCCGCTTTGGGCACCAGGCTGTGACTAGTCATGCCGGGCGTGGTGTTGACCTCCAGCAGATAAAACGAACCCGTGGCGTCCTGCATCACATCGATGCGTCCCCAACCGCGCGCGCCGACGGCATCGAAGGCGCGCTCGCACAAGCGCCGCAAAGCCGTTTCTTGCTCGCCGACGAGGCCGGGGCAGAAGTACTGCGTGTCGTCGGAAATGTATTTCGCGTGGTAATCGTAGTACTCGCCCGGCGGCACGATGCGGATGCTGGGCAACGCCGCCCCGTCGAGGATGCCGACGGTCAGCTCCGGTCCTTCGATCAGTTGTTCGACCAATAGCTCGCCGTCATAGCGAGCAGCAAGATCGACTGCGGCCTGCACATCGCCTGCCTGGAACACACGCGTCACGCCGACACTGGAACCTTCGCGTGAGGGTTTGACGATCGCCGGCAGACCAACCGTCGCCAGCGCCGCCGCAACATCCTCGCCGGGATGCAGCACGGCGAATTTCGGCGTGGGAATGTCGAGCGCCTGCCAGACACGTTTGGTGCGTACTTTGTCCATGGTCAGCGCCGACCCGAGCACGCCCGAACCGGTGTACGGCACGCCCAGGGATTCGAGCGCGCCTTGCAGCACGCCATCCTCGCCGCCGCGGCCATGCAGGATATTGAAGACACGGTCGACGCTGCCGGCGCGGATCGCATCGAGCAGCGCCGGAATTCCGTCTATTGCGATCGCGTCGATACCGCGGCGCTGCAAGGCAGCGAGCACATTCGCGCCGCTGTTGAGCGATACCTCGCGCTCGGAGGAAGTGCCGCCGAGCACCACGGCGACGCGGCCAAAGGCGGTCATCGCGCACCTCCCGCCAGCCCATTGGCTTCCAACTCGTTCGCCGCCGCGCCGATATCGCCGGCGCCTTGAAGCAGCAGCAAATCGCCATCGCGCAGCAAATCGGGAAGCACCTGCCTGAGCTCCCGCGGATGGGCGATAAACACTGGATCGACGCGGCCGCGGGCGCGGACGGCGCGCGCCAGGGCGCGCCCGTCGGCGCCCGCGATCGCCGTTTCGCCGGCGGCGTAGACTTCGGTGAGCACCAGCACATCGACCTGGCTCAGCACGTCGGCGAAGTCGTCGAACAAGTCGCGCGTGCGCGTGTAGCGGTGCGGCTGAAAGGCCAGCACCAGGCGCCTGTCCGGCCAGCCGCCGCGGGCGGCATCGATCACCGCGCGCACCTCGCGCGGATGATGACCATAGTCGTCGACGAACATCGCCTCGCCAGATTTGAGCGCGAGCGGCGGATGCATATGGAAGCGCCGACCGACACCACCGAAGCGCTCCAGGCCGCTGACGATCGCGTCGGCCGAGACGCCGATTTCGAGCGCGATCGCCACTGCCGCGCAGGCGTTCTGTACGTTGTGCCTTCCCGGCAGTTTGAGGCGCACGTCGCGCGGTATCTCGTCCGGCATATGCAGCGTGAAGCGCATTTCAGTGCCGCTTTGCGAAACATCGCTGGCGCGCACGTCGGCATCGTCGGCAAAGCCATAGGTGCGCACCGCGCGCGGGCTGCGCGCCGCCAAGGCGCGGGTCTCGGGATCGTCGGCGCATAGCACCGCGAGGCCGTAAAACGGCAAGCGATGAATGAATTGATCAAACGCCGCTTTGAGGGTTTCGAAACGCCCGCCGAAGTTTTCCAGGTGGTCGGCATCGATATTGGTGACCACCGCCATCAATGGTTGCAGCAACAAGAACGAACCATCGCTCTCGTCGGCTTCAGCGACGAGGTACTCGCCAGCGCCGAGGCGCGCGTGCGTGCCGGCGCTGTTGAGCAAGCCGCCAATGACGAAGGTTGGATCGAGGCCCGCCGCAGCGAGAACGCTGGCGATCAGGCTCGTGGTGGTGGTCTTGCCGTGCGTGCCGGCCACCGCGATGCCGCGACGAAAGCGCATCAACTCGCCGAGCATCTCCGCGCGCGGCACGATGGGTAAGCGCTTCTCGCGCGCCGCGATCAGCTCTGGATTGTCGGCAGCGATGGCGCTCGACACGACCAGCACGTCGACATCGTCCACGTTCGCCGCTGCGTGGCCCTTGAACACCCGTGCGCCGAGCTCCGCCAGGCGGCGCGTGGTTTTGTTGTCGGCCTGATCGGAGCCGGAAATGGTGTACCCAAGATTGAGCATGACTTCAGCGATACCGCTCATGCCGGCACCGCCGATGCCGATGAAATGCACGCGACGAAATGCGCGCATCGAGTCCTGTCCGGGGCGGAAGCGGGCGGCGATACTCATGCCGACACCTCGATGCACGTGGCGGCGACGCGGTCGGCGGAATCCGGCGCCGCCAGAGCGCGCGCGCGTTCGGCCATCGCTTGCAGTTCGGCGCGCGTACCGAGCGCACGAAGGCGCTGCGCGAGCAGCTCTGCGCTCAAGCCGGATTCCGGGATCAGCTCCGCGGCGCCAGCATCGACCAGCCACCGCGCATTCGCCGTCTGGTGGTCGTCGACGGCGTGCGGGTAAGGCACCAGCCAGGCGCCTAAACCCGCGGCCGTGAGCTCGGCAAGCGTCAACGCGCCGGCGCGACAGACCGCGAGATCGGCCCAGGCATAGGCAGCGGCCATGTCGTCGATAAAGGCCGTTACTCGTGCCGCCACGCCGGCGTTCTGGTACGCCAGTGTGGTCGCTTCCAAACCCGCCTGGCCGCACTGGTGCCAGACATTCGGGCGCAAGCCGGGTTCCAACAGTGCCAACGCCGCGGGCAGCGTTTGATTCAACACCCGTGCGCCCTGGCTGCCGCCGAGTACCAGCACGTTCAGCGGACCGCTGCGCGCCGCGAAGCGCAGGTTGGGCGCTGGCAGCGATGCGATCTCCGCGCGCACCGGATTGCCGACCCATTGGCCGCCAGCGAACACATCAGGAAAGCCGCTCAGGACGCGCCGAGCCAGTCTCGCCAGAACGCGATTGGTCAGGCCCGGAATGCGGTTCTGCTCGTGCACCACCAAGGGCATGCGCCCCAGGGCTGCGGCCAACCCGCCGGGCCCGGCGGCGTAACCACCGAAGCTGACCACGCAGCGCGGCGCGGTGCGTTTGAGGACGCCGTGCGCCTGCCACACCGCGCGCAGCAAATCGAGCGGCAGCGCAAGTTTGCGCCACAGTCCTTTGCCGCGCAGACCGCGTACGGCGATGCCCTCGAAAACGATCCCTCGGCTCGGCACCAGCCGCTCTTCCATACCGCCGCGCGCACCTAGCCATACCACCGGCACGGAGCGCGCCTGCAAGGCTGCAGCCACGGCCAGGCCGGGGAACACATGCCCACCGGTACCGCCCGCCATCACCATCACCGGCGCGGTCATTTCGCGCCCCCGGACACGCCTTCGTGCGCACCGACAGCGCGCGGTTCGCGCAAGGTTGCGCTGACGCGCAGCAACAGGCCGACCGCGCAGCAGCACATCAACAACGACGATCCGCCGGAGCTGATCAGCGGCAGAGTCAGACCCTTAGTCGGCAATGCGCCGATGTTGACGCCGATACTGATCGCTGCCTGCAGCGCGAACCAAAGGCCAATGCCGTAGGCCAGATGGGCTTCGAAAGCGCGACCCTGGCGCAAGCCTTCGATGCCCAGATGGAAGGCGCGCGCAACGAAGGTCGCGAACAGCGCGATGATGACGATCACGCCGACGAAGCCAAGTTCCTCGGCAATCACGGCAAAGATAAAGTCGGTGTGCGCCTCGGGCAGGTAATAGAGCTTCTGCACGCTGTCGCCCAAGCCGACGCCGAACCACTCGCCGCGACCGACCGCGATCAACGCTTGCGTCAATTGGAAGCCGTCGTTGAACGGATCGGCCCAGGGATCGGTAAACGACAGCAGCCGCGCCATGCGATATGGCTCGCTGATGGCCGCAACTGCCACCACCGGCATGGTCACCAGTGCTGTCGCGCCCAGGTGCTTAGCCGAGCCGCCAGCGAGCCAGACCATGCCGCCGACGATTGCCATCAGCAGCAGCGCGCTGCCGAAATCCGGTTGCGCCAGCAATAGCCCGAGCAATGCGCCAGCCACGATCAGCGGCTTCATCACGCCCAACAACTGGTGTTGCACCGCCTCCTGATGGCGCACGAAGTAGCCGGCTAGGTACACGATCATCAACACCTTGACGGCCTCGACAGCCTGGAAGGTGGAGATACCCAAATTGATCCAGCGCTTCGCACCTTTGACCTCGACGCCCAGGCCCGGGACAAAGACGATCAGGAGCAGCGCAAACGCGCCGAGGATAAGAATCTGTGAGTACTGCTTCAGCCATTCGAGATCGACGCGGTAGGCCAGGTAAGCCAGCACTCCGCCTGCAGTGAGAAATACCAAGTGCTTCTGAAGAAAGTAAAACGGCCCCACCGACAGGCCTTCGGCGATGGCGATGGAACTCGATGCCACCATCACCACGCCAATCGCGATCAAGGCCAGCGCACTGCCGGCGATGTAGCCATCGGGCGCCACGCCGGGCGCGGGCGGGAGTTTGCGGGCTTGGATCATGGCGCAACTCCAGGCTGGTTATTGGTTGTCGGTTCTTGGTTGTGGGTTCTGGACACCGCCAGCCCATGCCGGCGCGCGCTGTTCGCGCGACTGCCCACGAAGCTGGACCCCGCAGCACATCCAAGAACCAACAACCGACAACCGAGAACCGTCTTCATCACCGCACCTTCAACGTAGCAAGGCCCATCAACACCAGCACCACGCTGATGATCCAGAAGCGCACGATCACGCGGGGCTCGGGCCAACCCTTGAGTTCGAAATGGTGGTGCAACGGCGCCATGCGGAAGATGCGCTTGCCGGTCAGCTTGAACGAGGCGACCTGGAGCATCACGCTCAGCGTTTCCAGCACGAATATGCCGCCCATGATGACCAGCACCGCTTCTTGGCGCACGATCACCGCAATGCACCCGAGCACGGCGCCAACGGCGAGCGCGCCGATGTCGCCCATGAACACCTGCGCGGGATAAGTGTTGAACCACAGGAATCCCAGACCGGCGCCGGCGAGCGCGCCGCAGACGATCGTCAGCTCGCCTGCACCCGGAATACGCGGAATCCCCAGGTATTTTGCGAACTCGGCATGGCCCGAGGCGTACGCAAAAATGCCCAACGCGCCGGCAACGAGCACGGTAGGCATGATCGCCAGACCGTCCAGGCCATCCGTGAGGTTGACCGCATTCGAAAAGCCGACGATCCAGAAATAGGCGATGATCAGGTACGCCATGCCCAGCGGAATGGCGACTTGCTTGAAGAACGGCACATACAACTGCGTCGCTGCCGGCGTGTCGGCGGTGACGTACAGCGTAACGGCCGCGGTAGCGCCAAAGATCGACTGCAAAAGGTACTTGTAGCGCGCCGGCAATCCCTTACTGTCCTTCAATACCAGCTTGCGGTAGTCGTCGATCCAGCCGATGAAACCGAAACTCAAGAGCACGCCAAGCACGATCCACACGTAGCGACTTTCGAGATTGCACCACAGCAGCGTGGACGTCGCGACCGCGAGCAGGATTAGCATCCCGCCCATGGTCGGCGTGCCGGCTTTGGACAGATGCGACTGCGGGCCATCTTTGCGGATCGTCTGGCCGATTTGCTTCTCGGTCAATGAACGGATCAGCTTGGGCCCCAGCCACAGCGACAGGCCAAGCGCAGTGAGCGTCGAGAGAATCGCGCGCAACGTGATGTAGCCAACCGCGTTTAAGGCGCTTAGGTATTTCTCCAGGTAGTCGGCGAGCCAGAAAAGCATCAGTGTTCTCCGCTGCCGACGCCGAGCGCCTGCAGCACGCGTTCCATTCGCGACGAGCGCGAGCCCTTGATCAGCGCGGTCGTGCCCGGTCGCCAGGCGGACCGGAACGCCGCGACCAACGCATCGAGATCGTCGAAGGCCTCGCCGCCAGTGCCGAAACCGCGGGCCGCCTCGGCGCTCAACGGACCGAGGGCGAACAGCGCATCGATACCCGCGGCGTGCGCCTGCCGACCGGAGGCGCGGTGCATGGCCGGACCCTCGGGACCCAACTCCTTCATATCGCCCAGTACCAGCCAGCGTGGCGATGGCGCCAGTGCGAGTGTGCCGATTGCCGCGCCGAGCGAACCTGGATTGGCGTTGTAGCTGTCGTCGAACAGCACACCGCCATTCCATTCGATGCGCTTCAAACGGCCGCTGACGCCATGCGCCTGGTTCAAGCCGGCAGTGATCGCGTCCAGGCTGGCGCCAACCGCCATGGCGAGGCCAGCTGCGGCGAGCGCGTTCATGACGTTATGGCGACCCGGCAGTGGCAACAAGATCTGGCTGGTGCCGAGCGGCGTTGAAAGCCTGAAACGTGTATCGCTGCCGAGCACCACCTCGCTCGCGCTGATCTCGCTCGGCGTATCGATGCCGAAGCGCAGCACTCGGCGCGCTCCAATGTCACGCTCGAAGGACGCCGCGAAGGGTTCATCGGCATTCAGCACCGCGATGCCGTCGGCCTTCAAACCGCGATAGATTCCGCCCTTGGTTGCGGCCACGCCCTCGAGACTGCCTAGGCGCTCAAGATGCGCCGGCCCAACGTTGGTGACGACCGCCGCATCGGGTGGCGCGATCACCGTCAACGGTTGAATGTCATCGGGTTTACCCGCGCCCATTTCGATCACCGCAAAACGATGGTCGGTGTCCAGGCCGAGCACGGTCAGCGGCACGCCGATTTCGTTGTTGTAGTTGCCCGGCGTGGCATGAGTGCGGCCAGCCCGCCGCAGGATGCTCGCCGTCAGTTCCTTCGTGGTGGTCTTGCCGTTGCTGCCGGTCAGTGCGACGAGTTTGAGATCGAGCGCAGCCAGCCAGGCGCGCGCCAGGGCCTGCAGCGCCGCGAGCGAATCCGGCACCACGATTTGTGGCGTACGAACGTCGAGCACGCGCTCGACCAACGCCGCGCCTGCATGGCCATCGAGGCCGGCAACGAAGTCGTGACCATCGACGCGCTCGCCCTTGAGCGCAACGAACAGGCCGCCCGGCGGCAGTACGCGCGAATCCTGGGCGACCCCAGCAACGGGCGCATCGGCGCCGATCAGCCGGCCGCCGGTCCAGGTGGCGATTTGGCTGGCGCGGGCGATCATGCGGCTCTCTCCGCCAACGCCTCGCGCGCCACCACCGCGTCGTCGAACGGCAGCTTGCGACCGGCGATTTCCTGATACGGCTCATGGCCCTTGCCGGCGATCAGCACCATATCGTTGGCTGCGGCATCGGCGATGGCGCGACGGATCGCGCGGGCGCGGTCGCGTTCGATCGTCGCGGTGGCGTGCGTCGGTAAGCCGGAAACGATGTCGGCGACGATCGCATCGCCGCTTTCGTTGCGCGGATTGTCGTCGGTGATGTAGAGGCGATTCGCGGCTGCGGCCGCCTGCGCCATCAACGGTCGTTTGCCGCGGTCACGCTCGCCGCCGCAGCCGAAGACGATGCTCAGCGCCTCAGGCTGGTGCGCGCGCAATGCGTCGATGGCGACGCGAATGGCATCCGGCGTGTGCGCGTAGTCGACGACCACCGTCGGCGCGTTCGGCGCTGCTATGCGATTCATTCGGCCGGGCACGGGCTGCAACTCCGCAAGCGCCTGAACGATATCGGCAAGATCGAACCCGAGCGCCAGCAATGTGCCAGCGGCGGCGAGCAGGTTATCGACGTTGAACTTGCCGAGCAGTCGGGTTTGAACAGCGTAGACCGATGTTGCATCGCCTTCCCGATGGGCGATGTCACCTGAATCCGCACGCGGCATTCCGCGATCGGAGGCTTGCAGCTCGAAAGCGATGCCGCGGGTATCGAGACGAACGCTGCGCGCGCTCAAGTGGGCGGCATTGCCGCTGGCGCTGTAGGTGATCGCGCGCACGCTGCTGGCGAGACGCGGCAGCAGTTGCCGGCCGTAAGGGCAATCGATATTGATCACAGCGGCGCGCAGATCGGGCCATCCGAACAGCCTGGCTTTGGCCTCGAAGTACGCCTCCATGGTGCCGTGATAGTCGAGATGGTCGCGCGTCAGTTGCGTGAACACGGCGACTTCGAACGGTACGCCGTCCACCCGACCCTGGTCGAGCGCATGCGAACTCACTTCCATTGCGGTCAAGCCAATGTGCTGTGCCGCTACTTCGGCCAGGAACCGATGCGTGGCGCAGACATCGGGCGTGGTGCGCTCGCCCGCGAGCAATGCGCCGACGGCTCCGGCGCCCAGTGTCCCTTGTGTGGCAGCGCGCAGGCCAAGCCGATCGGCGGCTTGCGCGATGAATTGGACGGTGGAGGTTTTGCCGTTGGTGCCGGTCACGCCAACAACGCGCAGCGCACTCCGACCGTAAAGGCGCTGCGCCATCGCGCCGATCAGCGGGCGCACGACCGGCGCGAGGATCAGCGGCAGATCGAGATTGGGCGTGGAATCGCCAAACGCGAGCGCAGGTTTCGCCGCGCGCGCCTGATCGGGCGTCTCGAACTCGGCAACAACTGCCACGGCGCCGCGCTTCCGCGCTTGCTCGACATATTGCAACCCATGACCCGCGCTGCCTCGTAAGGCGATGAACAAATCGCCCGGCCGCACCTCGCGGCTGTCGAGCGCAAGGCCCGATACCAGAACGGGCGGGACGTCGCGCGCTGGCAGCAGATCAGCCAGCAGCGCGTCCAGAGGCATCGACGTGGTCATGGCAGCGTCGCCTCTCCCACCGCCTCGGCCGCCGCCTCCAGCTCTTCCTCGCGGCTACGCTGTTGTTCCACGATCAGCTGCGAATCCGGTGTCACGTTCATCAGCCGCAACGCACCGCCGACGATCTGACCGAAGGCTGGTGCCGCCACCAAACCTCCGTAGTACTGTCCGGCTGTTGGATCATTGATGACCACCACAGCCGCGAGACGCGGATTGGACACTGGCGCCATGCCGGCGAACACCGAGATGTAGCGCGCTTCGGTGTACCCACCAACGCCGGCCTTGATCGACGTTCCGCTCTTGCCGGCCACCCGGTAATACGGCACCGCGGCTTTGCCGGCGGTGCCTGCCGGACCGGTCACCGTTTCCAGCATATCCAGCACGGTTTGCGCCAACGCCGGATCGATCACCGCGGTATCCGGGTTGGCGCCGCCTTTGACGAATGTGGGCGCGCGCATGCGCCCGCCATTGGCCAGCGCCGCGTATGAGTTCGCCAATTGCAGCGCGGTGACGCTGAGGCCATAACCGTAGCTCAACGTGACCTTCTCGATCGGCCGCCAGCGCTTGTAATCCGGCAACACGCCTGGGCTTTCGCCGGGAAACATCGATCCGGTCACGGAGCCAAAACCGAAGCGATGGAACATGTCGTACAGGAACTCGTCCTCGATCGCTTGCGCCAGTTTCGTGGCGCCGACGTTGCTCGATTTGGTCAGGATGCCGGTGACATCGAGCGTGCCGAAGTTACGCACGTCCTTGACCACGAAACCGCCACTCACGGGCAGTTGACCCGGCGCCGTTTCGATTTTGCTGTCGGCCTGGAATCGTCCGGTCTCCAGCGCCGCCGCTGCGGTGAAGGCCTTGACCACGGAGCCGGGTTCAAAAACATCGGTGGCAGCGCGGTTGCGGACGCTTCCGCCACGCTCGCGGGTACGCGAATTGGGGTTGTAGCTGGGCTGGTTGACCATCGCCAGCACCTCGCCGGTGGGCACATCGAGTACCACCACCGAACCGCTGGTCGCTTTGTGTTCGATCAACGCGTTTTTCAGTTCGCGATACGCGAGGTACTGGATGCGCCGATCGATGCTCAAGGTCAGGTCTTTGCCGGGCTCCGCGGCGGCGATCAGATCGACGTCTTCGACGCGTCGACCGCGTCGATCCTGAATCACCTTCTTCTTGCCCGGTGTCCCGGCCAGCCAGCTTTCGAACGCCAGCTCCATTCCCTCCTGGCCGTGATCGTCGATATCCGTGTAGCCGATCACATGGGCCAACACCTCGCCCGCCGGGTAATACCGGCGAAACTCGCGCTGCGCATGCACGCCGGGAATGTCCAGGGCGAGCACGCCGTTCGCTTCGTCCGGGCTGATGTGGCGCTTCAAGTAAACGAACTCTTTGTCCGCACGCTGCACCAGGCGCTGCATCAGTGCGCCATCATTGGTTTCGAGCGCCCCGGCCAGTTCAGGTACCCGCTCAGTAGCCTCCGCAAGCAACTGCTTGGGATTGGCCCACAGCGACATCACCGGCGTCGACACCGCCAGCGGCTCGCCATTGCGGTCGACGATCATCCCGCGATAGGCCGGAATGGCAACCTCGCGCAAATGCCGGGCGTCGCCCTGGGCTTGGTAGAACTCTTTGCCGAGCACCTGTACGGCAACCGCCTTGCCCACCAGGCCCGTGGTCGCCAGCACCAGCACCATCACCACGGTGTACAGGCGCAAGCGGTAGTTCGGGGCGCGCAGGCGGGGCTTCATGAATGGCGACCTGTTCGAGCGATGCCAATCAGACGCGCCACCCTACTATTCAGCGATCCGGCTCCACTGAATTTTGCAAAGCGAGGGCACGAGGGCACGTGGGCACGAGGGCACGTGTACTCCGAGACGCCAGCACAAAAACGGCATCCGTGTAAACCGACCCTATTGAAAGCACCACAATGCTTCGATGTGCACCTGCCTTCGTGCCCTCGTGCCCTCGTGCCCTCGCCTGTGATTTTCCATGCGCATCGGGAAATCCCCGACAAGTAGGACTTCTCAATAACAAAGCGCGTTGCGCCAACTGTGCTCATGGCGCGATCACCAAGATATCGCGCGGCGCGGCGAAGGTCATGTTGAGCTCGCGTGTCGCGATTTGCTCGACGCGATTGGCGTCGGCCCAAGTCGATTGCTCCAGCTGCAACTGGCCCCATTCGATGTTCAGTTCGTCGCGTTCGGCATTCAGTCGCTCGATAGCGAAAAACTTCTGGCGCGCTTCGTGACGCGCGTATACCAACGCGACGGCGCTGCCGACGACGGCCGCAACCATCATTCCAAGCAGCACGTAGCGGGCGGTCATGCGCGTTTCTCGGCGATGCGCAACACGGCGCTGCGCGCGCGCGGGTTGGCGGCGATTTCGGCGGCGCTCGGCAAGCACTTGCCGTGATCGATCAGCGTCAAGTGGCTGGCGGGCGGCGGCAAACGGCGCGACACAACTGGCGGCCGGCTGCGCGAGTGGATGAATTGCTTGACGCGGCGATCTTCCAGAGAGTGAAAACTGATCGCCGCCAGTCGGCCACCGACGCGCAAGCATTTTTCTGCGGCGATGAGCGCGCGATCGATCGCACCAAGCTCGTCGTTGACGGCGATGCGGATCGCCTGAAAAGCGCGCGTCGCCGGATGCGTCGGGCCGGTCTTCGGCACGACGCTGGCGATGAATTCGGCGAGCTCGGTGGTTCGCGAAAACGGTGTTTGCAGCGTGCGCGACTTCAGAGCCCGCGCTAGTCGCCGCGCGTGCTTTTCTTCCCCGAACTCAAATAGCGCCTGACTCAACACCGACTCGCTCACCTCAGCCAACCACTGTGCGGCGCTCAGTCCGTGCGCCGGATCCATTCGCATATCGAGCGGGCCATCGCGCAAAAAACTGAATCCGCGCTCAGGCTCGTCGAGTTGGGGTGAGGACACCCCGAAATCGAACAAAATGCCGTCCCAGCCCTGCACTGGGACGACAAGATCGAGATCGGCGAAATTCGCGTGCCTCAACGCGAATCGCCGATCGGCCGCGGCCAGTGCCTGCCCTGCTTCGATCGCGCTAGGATCGCGATCGAATGCCAGCAACTGACCCATCGATGACAACCTCGCCAACAACGCGCGAGCGTGCCCACCGCGACCGAACGTGGCGTCGATGTAGCGCCCGTCCGGCTTGATGCTCAATCCCTTGAGCGTTTCTTCCAACAACACCGGTGTATGCCCGGTTTGCACTCCCCAGAACCTTAGGCGCCGGATCGCGCGTGGCGCGATCCGGACTGGTCAATGGTCAATAGTGAATAGTCAATAGAAGCGCGCGCAGCCTCGGCGTGGTGCGCTTTCTCATTGACCATTGACCGTTGACCATTCACCATTTGCCGCTCCACAGTCCCCAAAGCGTCGCGTCAGCGCGACCCACAACATCAGAATCGCAACGCCCGCATGGCGTCAGTAATCGCGCTATCCGCGATCGGCTGTTCCAGGCGCGCTTGCTGAGCGCTATCGCTCCACAATTCGAATTTTTCGCCCATGCCGAGCAACACGGCGCTCTTGCTCAACCCCGCCGCCTGCCTGGCGCTATGCGGCAGCAAGAAGCGGCCATTGGCGTCCAGTGTTACGTGCGAAGCGGCGCCGACGAGCTTGCGTTGCAGATCCCGATGCGCGGCATCGAAGCTGCCTAAGGACACCACCTGATCGCGCACCCGCTCCCATTCAGAAACTGGGAAAATCCACAGACACTCGCGCTCGAAGGGGTTGTAAGTGATCACAAGGCGGTTCTGGCACAGTGCGGACAACGCTTCGCGATACGACGTCGGGATGCTCATGCGCCCCTTGTCGTCGATCGACACTGCGTTTTCGCCGTAGAACAGGCTCATGACTCCACAAAAATCCACTTTTCACCATGATTTCCCACTCTACGCTTGCCGGGTACGATCGGTCAAGGAAAAATCCTTGCGTAACAATGACTTAACGGATATCAGGTGATTTCGAGAAAGCGGATGTAAGTGCTTGAATTCATGACATTCCTTTCGCGGCGTTGCTCTGGCGTGGAACTCGGCGTAGAAGACAACGTGGTCCAGGTCGGGAATTCGCCATGGCGCGCAGCGTTCGACGAGGAAAAGCCGAAACGCGCAAGATCCTCAATCTGCCGTGGTACTGGTGGATCATCATTCCGCTGGTGTTGATCGTGCTGTTCGACTTGATGCTTCGCCTGGGCATCAAGGGTTATGCGTTTGCCGCACTCGATACGTACGACGCCGATACCTTGTTCCGGAATGCCAGTTATGGCCTCGACGGCAGCATGCGCGTGCATGATGTCGAGATGGTGCCCTACGATAGCGATGGCTCTGAGGCGCCGATCCGAATACGCGAGGTGCGGCTGGAAACGCCCGGTTTCTTCTGGGTGGTTCGGCAGGCCTTGCCGTCGGTGAGCTTCAAGCCCTTCCAATCGCGGCGCGCCAACCGCGCTGCTGAACGCTTGTTGGGTGGCGAGGACGGTGGCTATGCGTATCCGCCAGCGCACACCATGGCGCTGCAGTTGAGTGGCGTCGATTTCGGCGACTACGGGATGCATTACTTCAATCCCGAGACCAATTGGTTTGGCAGCTATACCGGCGCGTTATTCGAGGCCGAAGGCTGCGAAGCGTGGTGGTGGAACCTCTCCGAGCTCGAAGACAGCATCGGCGTCGACACCGGAACACGCGATATCCGCATCGAATATCAGGCGCTGGGCGAAAAGACCTTGCGTCAGCGCTTGCAGTTTGGTGGCCCGACCATGTCGGAGTTGACCATCGAGATCGATCACGAGCTACCGGGGCCCGCCGTGCAGTTCATCGATCAACTCGATCAGGAATGGCGCATGCGCAAGCTTTCCTGGACGGTGCGCGATCACGGCTTCATCGCCAAGCGCAACGCGTGGTGCGCCAAGTCAGCCGGCATCGGCGAGGATGAGTTTATTCGTCGCCATCTGGCGTCGGTTTCGCGCTTCCTGCAGATGGACGGCATGATCGCGAATCCGGAGGCGCTGGCGGTGTATGAGCAATATGCGCGCAACGGCGGCGAGCTGGTTTGGGAGACCGCCACCACCTCCAGCGGTGAAGTGGGCGGCTCGCAGGCGCAAACGCTGGCCGGCTTCATCGCAGCGAGCGGCAGCACGCTGCGCCACGGCGAGCGCGTTGCGTACGCCATGCCGACTGCGATCCCGCCACGCGATTGGCCTGAGGGCGACTTCGATTCTGTTTGGGCGATCTTGATGTACGAATCAGGCGGCACCATCGCAAGCCCGGTTGCATCGGAGGCATCAACTGCGCAGAGCGCCGCGACGCTCGCTCCAAGCCAACCAGAGGCGCTCGCAGCGGCGCCGGCTGTCGCCGAGACAACCGCGCCGGAAGTCGCAGCGACCCCGCCGGTGCCGCAAGTTGCGGCGACATCGACGACCGATCCAGCCGTTGACGTGCAGTCGCCCCCGCCAACGCCGGGCGTACCCACGATCCAGTCCGTCGACGTCGCCTATCTGGCAGCGCCGCCGCGTCGTCGCGCCGAACCGGAGCGCCTGTCCTTCGATTCTCTTCGCGTTGGGCAGCGCGTGCAGGTCACCATCGAAGGCAACCGAGCGCTCAAAGGCGAGATTACGTCCATCGACGCAGTGCAGTTGGTGTTGCGCGTGCGCATGGGCGGCGGTTACGCGCAGATGGCGCTGGCACGCACGCGGATCGCGAAAATCACCCGGCCTTAGCCAATGATGCTGGCGATGGCCGCTGGGATCTCACTGGCATGGGTGGCGGTCGCAAGGCGCGGGTGATTGCTGTCGAGCCCATGTTCGGCCTCCAGCGCCCAGGTCACCGCGTAGGGCACATGGACGCCAAACCCACCCAGGCGCAGCACCGGTTCGATGTCCGACTTCAGCGAATTGCCGACCATCAGGAACTGCTGCGGCATCACCCCGAACTCAGCAAATAGTCGCTGGTAGGTGGCCTGGTCTTTCTCGGAGACGATTTCGATCCGCGAGAAATACTCGCGCAGCGCGCATTGGCGAATCTTCGCTTCTTGATGGAAAAGATCGCCCTTGGTGATCAGCACCAGTTGGTGTTGTTGTGCGACAGCGGCTACCGCGTCCTCGATGCCGGGCAGCAGCTCGACTGGATGCGTGAGTATCGATATACCTAAATCCAGCAGCCGCTGCACGTCCGCGCCGGAGAGTTGCTGCCCGGTGATTGCCAACGCCGTCTCGATCAACGACAAGGTCATGCCTTTGGCGCCATAGCCAAAAAGCTTCACGTTGCGCTTTTCGGTGCTCAGCAATGCGTCGTGAACGCGTGCGTCAGCAAGGTCGACGTAGGCGCCGACGATGCGCTCGAATTCGGCGTGCGCCGCCTGGAAATAGACTTCGCTATGCCAAAGCGTGTCGTCGGCGTCGAAGCCGATCAGCATGCGCTCAGTGGCCGCGACGCAGGACGAGCACGCCGATCAGGCCGAGCAGCATGGCCATGATGGCAAGCCCTGCCGTGGACAGCGTCGAAATCGCTGGCGGCGTAACCTGAGGCGTGCCATTGATGCACACTGGAGAGGCAATCGCCAGACTCTCGATGCCGGCCAGCGTGGTCGCGATGCGCTCGGCAGCGCCGGTTGCGGGATTGATCTTGAAGATGACGCTGGGTTCGCCGGTGGGCGAACCGTTGGTCATGTCAGCGATACCCCACAGCACACCGTCGGCATCGAAATCCAGGCCAGCATCGGAAAATCGCAGGCCGGCGCCGAGCGGGCCGATCAGCTTCGCGACGCCCGTGGCAACGTCGATGGAGTACAAATTTTCGGCGCCATCGCTGCCGATGCCGTAGACCATATTGCCGCGCGCGGCCAATGCGGTAATCGGCACGCCGAGCGCGCCTTCGGCGCCAACGACGGTCGCTACGCCCGTATTCGGATTGAGCCGGTAGAGCGTTCGACGCGTATCGGAGCTGGCGTACAACTGACCACTGCAATCGAAGGTGAGACCAAAGTCGAGTGCGCTGGTCCGCGGCAATCCGGTGTTCCCGTCGCGACCGTCCACCGGCAGCGTCTGGCCCGTCATTTTGTCCAGGCGCAACAAAGTTTTCGTCGCATCGTCGATGCCGTACACCAAGCCGGCGTCGTTCATCGCCAGGCCTTCGATATCCAGATAGGGCGCATCATTCGTGCCTGGGCGGGCCTCGCCGATTTTGATCGGCTGGCCAGTCGCCAGTGTCACTCGATGCAGCGAATCGAAATCGCGCGTGCTTGGGTCGTCCGAGTTGACGACCAAACCGCTCTGCGCCAGCGCGCTGGAGCACGCGAGCGTCAGAAACGCCAGAGTTAGAGCGGTTCGATGAGTCATTGTTATCGTTATGTGAATCGTTGTTCGCGGGCGCGAGGCCCGAAGTGTAGCAAGGGTCGCTGGCGTGTGGGAAGTGCGGGCAGGGGTGAAAACCGGAGGAGAGACGGCGATGGGTGCGACAATTCGGGTTTCCGTCCGTACGGATATTCTCCTATCGCCACCTGCATTTTTCTCATCCGCGTTTTCGGGTAAACATTCACGCCCAATCCGCTAGCCTTTCGCTTCCCAGGTGAAGCGGCGTGCGGTATGACGATCAACACGGATGTGGTCATTGTCGGAGCTGGCCCGGTGGGCTTGTTCCAGGTCTTCGAGTTGGGCTTGTTGGGCATCAAGGCGCATCTGATCGACGCGCTGGAGCAGCCTGGTGGGCAGTGCATTGAGCTCTATCCGGATAAGCCGATCTACGACATCCCGGCCCTGCCGGTGTGCACCGGCAAAGAGCTTACCGATAACCTGCTGCGGCAAATCGAGCCATTCCACGCTGAGTTTCATCTCGGCCAGGAGGTCAGTCAGGTGCGCGCGCTCGACGCCGATCGCTTCGAAGTAATCGGCTCCAAAGGCACGACTTTTCACACCCGCGCGGTGATCGTAGCCGCCGGCCTCGGTGCATTTCAGCCGCGGCGCGTTGCCCTGGCGGGCGCGGACGCTTTCGAGGGTAAGCAGTTGCACTATGCGGTGCGCAAACCTGAGCAGTTCCGCGATCAGGATCTGGTGATCTTGGGCGGCGGCGATTCGGCGCTCGATTGGGTTCTGGCGCTGCAGCCGATTGCGCGCAGCATCGTCCTGGTCCATCGATCCAACGATTTTCGCGCCGCACCGGCGTCGGTGTCGAAGATGCGGGCGCTGGTCGACGGCCAGCAGATGCAGCTGCTCATCGGCAACGTCAGCGCACTGAAGAGTGCCGATGGCCAGCTTACCGGTGTCGATGTGCAATGCAGCGATGGTGTGACACGATCACTGGATTTACACCACCTTCTCGCCTTTTATGGCCTGTCGCCCAAACTCGGCCCGATTGCCGAATGGGGCCTGGGTATCGAGCGCAACCAGATCGTCGTCGATCCGGAAAGGTTTCAATCCAGCACGCCGGGCATTTACGCGGTCGGCGATATCAACACCTATCCCGGCAAGAAGAAGTTGATCCTGTGCGGCTTCCATGAAGCCGCGCTGGCAGCGTTTGCGATCAAGGCGCGGCTCAATCCCGGCGAGAAGGTGCACCTGCAATACACCACGACGAGCCCGATCATGCACAAGCGCCTGGGCGTAACGTCGCCGCAGATGGAGGCGGTCTGACACATTGGGAATGTTGCCAGAATGTTCATCCTCGGTACTGACACAGGCATCGGCAAGACCTTCGTGACCGCGGGGTTGGTGCGTGCGCTGCGGCGCGCAGGATTGCCGGCCGCAGCGATGAAGCCGATCGCCAGCGGCATCGAGGCGGATGGCAGTTACGCGGATATCGAAGCGCTGCGCGCTGCCAGCGAGCTTGATGCCGATAGGATCAATGTTTACCGGTTCGCGCCGCCGATAGCGCCGCATCGCGCGGCCGAGCTTGCGGGCCAGACGATCGAACTGGCGCCGCTCGTCGCGATGCACTCGGCGTTGTCCGGCCGTTTTTCGCCGCTGCTGGTTGAGGGTGTGGGCGGCGTTGCGGTGCCGCTGTCGGCATCGTTGATGCAGCTCGATCTGGTGCGCGCCCTACGCGTGCCGACACTGCTGGTGGTCGGCTTACGCCTGGGCTGCATCAACCACGCGCTGCTGAGCGCTGCGGCGATTCGCGCTGCGGGCGTGAGCGTGATCGGTTGGGTGGCGAATCGGATTGATCCGGCGATGCTCGAAGCAGAGGCCAGCATTCAGGCCATCGCCACGCGCATCGGTGCGCCGCTCTTGGGCGTACTAGAACATTGCCCCCCGGATTCGGCGTTCGATGCCATCGCCGCGCGCTGGCGCAGCGGTGCCGCGCCAGCGCAATAAGGATTCCGGGTGAGCTATACCGCTGCCGTCAGGCGCGGTGCTCCCATAGGTACGTTAAGCGATCCTTGGTTTTCAGCTTCTCTTTCTTCATCGCGTGCAGCGTCATGTCGTCCGTGGGACGCACGCCGAGTTCTGCGTCGTGTACCTGCTTGTCCAGATCGCGGTGGCGCTGGTACAAACGTTTGAACTCATCGCTGCGGTCGATCATTGCCTGGACATCATCTGGGTTTTGGTTTTCAAACATCACCCACCTCCTGAGCCTGCGTAAACCTGACGAGAATCGACGGCGCACGCGCGCCGCCGGGGATACGCCCCGTGATAAATCAGCCGATTGCAGATTGCAGGCGCCCTCAATGCTCGCGTGGGGAGCATCCGTTCTTGGGGAACCGCTCGATCTGCCATGAAGCCCTGATCCTTTTGGGGCGTCGTCCAGACATTACTCCGATTGATCGGCATCGGCAACCGGCTTGCGTATGACACCGCGATCGGGTGATGGTTCGGGACTCCTGCGGAACTCGATCGACGGTATGGACGCACGAAACGAATTTTTGACACTGGCGCTGGCGAAGAACGTTCTGCGCTTCGGTCAGTTCACGCTCAAGAGCGGACGCTTGAGCCCGTACTTCTTCAACGCCGGTGGCATCGATTCCGGCGCCGCCCTGGCGGCGCTCGGTCGCGGTTATGCGGCGGCGTTGACCGCCTCCGGCATCGACTACGACATGCTGTTCGGCCCGGCCTACAAGGGCATCGCCCTGGCCGCGGCAACCGCCATAGCGTTGGGCGATCGAGACGTTCCATTCGCCTACAACCGCAAGGAAGCGAAGGACCATGGCGAAGGCGGCACCATCGTCGGCGCGCCGCTCCGCGGACGCGTGGTGATTGTCGACGATGTCATCAGCGCCGGGACCAGCGTGCGCGAATCGGCGGCGTTGATAGGGGCCCATGGCGCCACGCCGTGCGCGGTGCTGATCGCGCTGGATCGGCAGGAGCGCGGCGAAGGCGCGCGCTCGGCGGCGCAAGAAGTCAGCGACACGCTCGGTATCCCGGTGATTGCGCTGGCGAACTTGAGCCACTTGCTCGCCTTCGCCGCTGGACATCCGGAGCTGGCGGCGTATCTGCCGGCCCTGCGCGCGTATCGCGCTACCTATGGGGTCGATTGAAGCATGCGTTCAGCGTAAACCCTACAGCCGCGTCAGAATTTTCTGACAGACCGCACGCCTCGGCTGGCTTATCCTGTGATCAACGCACTGCCGCCGAGAACCCTATGGACTTTCGATTGATCGATGAGCTGAGTCAGCGCCTGGGCGCGTTGCTGCCGCCCAGCGTGGGCGAGGCGCGCGAGGATTTGCAGAAGAATTTTCGCGCCGCCTTACAGGCCGGACTCAGCAAGCTCGACTTGGTGACGCGTGAGGAATTCGAGGTGCAGCGAGCGGTGCTCAAGCGCACGCGCGAAAAGCTCGATGCGCTTGAGGCCAAACTCGCCGAAATCGAGCAGCGAGCTTAACTCCGCCAGTCGCGCCTGGGCGCTGACTCGCTGCTCTGATGTCCAGTCGCCGCAACCGGCGACTTTAACGAACTCTGGGAAGGAACGGCCATGTCGCTCGCCGTCGCTTACTCTCGCGCCGAAGAAGGCATTTCGGCGCCGCAGGTCACTGTGGAGGTGCATATGTCGGCCGGTGTTGCCGGCATTGGCATCGTTGGTTTGCCCGAGGCTGAAGTGCGCGAGAGCCGCGACCGCGTGCGCGCCGCGCTGATCAACTCCGTGTTCGAGTTCCCGCAGTGGAAATTGACCGTGAATCTGGCGCCGGCCGATTTGCCCAAAGAAAGCGGGCGCTTCGACTTGCCGATCGCGCTCGGCGTATTGGCAGCGAGCAAGCAGATTCCGCCGGAATCCTTGGCAGACTACGAATTCATCGGCGAGCTGGCGCTCTCGGGCGAATTGCGCGGCGTGCGCGGAGTGTTGCCGGCGGTGCTGCGGGCGCGCGAGGCTGGGCGTGTGCCAATTGTACCGGCGGCGAACGCCGCGGAGGCAGGACTGGTGGCGGGTGGTCACGCACTGAGCGCGGCTACGCTGCTCGACGTGACCGCACATCTGCGCGGCGCCAGCGTGCTGCCGACGTGCCCGCCGCGCGCAACACAGATTTCTGAAGTCGATGCGCCGGATCTGGCCGATGTGCGCGGTCAGCCGCTGGCGCGGCGCGCGCTCGAAGTTGCTGCGGCGGGTGGCCACAACCTGTTGATGGTCGGTCCTCCGGGCAGCGGCAAGACCATGCTCGCCTCGCGCCTTCCAGGCATCTTGCCGCCGCTCACCGAGCCGGAAGCGTTCGAGGTGGCCGCGATCTCCTCGATCGTCGGCGCGGGCGTGGATCCCAAGCGCTTCCGCCAGCGGCCGTTCCGCGCGCCGCACCACACCGCCTCTGGCGTGGCGCTGGCCGGCGGCGGCGGCACGCCCAGGCCGGGCGAGGTATCGCTGGCGCACCATGGCGTGCTGTTTCTCGACGAGTTGACCGAATGGAATCGGCAGGTGCTCGAAGTGCTGCGCGAGCCGTTGGAGTCCGGACGTATCGTGATTTCGCGCGCCGCGCGGCAGAGCGAGTTCCCCGCCCGCTTCCAGCTGATCGCGGCAATGAACCCATGCCCGTGCGGTTACCTGGGCGATCCGTCCGGGCGCTGTCGCTGCTCGCCGGAGGTCGTCGCGCGCTATCGCGGCAAGGTATCCGGGCCGCTGCTCGACCGCATCGACATTCAGATCGACGTGCCGCGCCAGCCGGTCACTCTGCTCACGCGCGGAGGCGAACGCGGCGAAGCCAGCGCTGCAGTGCGCGAGCGCGTGCTCGCCGCCCGGCGGCGGCAATGGCAGCGCAGCCGTTGCGCCAACGCGCATCTGCCAGCGCAAGCGGTCCCGGAGGTGTGCGCGATTGGCCTTGACGACCAACGCCTGCTGGAGCGGGCGATTGAGAAGTTGAACCTGTCGGCGCGCGCGTACATCCGGATCTTGAAACTCGCCAGAACCATTGCCGATCTGGCAGGCGCAGATCGCATCGACACCGCCCATCTCACCGAGGCCATTGGCTATCGGCGGTTCGAGCGCTGACAGGGTCGATCTCGTCCGCCCGCCACCAGCAGCGCTTGATGGCTCGGACGATCACGCTCAGAATCGCGCGGTCCGTTTTGGGGGTCGCCATGTCTCGTTGGTTTCAGTTTTTAGCCGTTTCCGTATTTGCCGCGCTGAGCGCTACTGCGTCAGCCCAGCAGATCGTTGTCAACGAGCTGTATCGCGCCGGCAACCTGACCACCACCGATGAATGGGTCGAATATGTACTGCTGCAGGATTTGACCGCCGCCCAGCTTGAGGGTTTCTTCTTCGGCGACTCCACATCTGCCACCGCGTCGAAGCTTGGTGCGTTTCGGCTGACCAATATGGCGACCATCGCGCCGGTCTTTAGCCGCGGCACCATCATCGTGCTGTCGGGCCAGACCGGTCCGGCGGAGGACTTGACCTACAACCCATCGGCTGGCAATTTCAATCTGATTTTCCGCACCAATAACGCGCGCGTCGTCACGGTGACGGCGGGTGCCGATCTGGCGGGCGACGATGTCGCCTGGGTGGATACTGTCGGCACAGGATCTACCATCGCTGCTGGCGTCGGTTTTTGTGTGACCTGGGATGGAACGCCAGCATCCGGCGCATTGGGCGCGGCTTGCGGCCTGACTTTGCCGTTCAACACCAATAACACCGGCGTCCAGTTCAATAGCTTTTTCGAAGAGATCACGACCGTTGCGGATTGGTCGGTCGCTGTTCCGTTGGGAAGTTTGACGCCCGGCCAGCCCAATGGCGGCGACAACACCAGCGCGATCCTGGGCCTGCAATTGCCCAGAGTTACCATTGCCGCGGCCAACGTGATCGAAGGCAATCCGCCCGGCAGTACGCCGATGACGTTTACGGCGTCGATACCTTTCTCAATAGCGACCGATTGCGCTTTCTCGATTGAAACCGTGAATGCTGGAACCGCCAATGACGCTACGGCCGGCGTCGATTACGAAGCGCAGCCGGGGCTGGAGGTGACCATTCCGGCCGGTCAGCTGTCCGCCACTTTCGACATCAATGTGATTCGCGACACCTTGGTCGAATCCAATGAGGTGTTCGATGTCGCCACCTTCGGCGAACCGTTTGCCTGCAATATCGCGAGTACCCCGAATGCCCGCGGGACGATCAACGACGACGACTTAGCAGCACCCACCGTGTCGATCAACGATACGACCGTAACCGAAGGCACCGGCGCGGGTGCGACGACCGCAACCTTTACCGTGACCATCAGCGCTGCGCCCGCAGCCAATGCGACGATCGACTTTGCGAGCGCGGGCGGCGCGGCAATTTCCGGCACCGACTTCACCGCGACGACTGGCACCCTGACGTTCACCCCGACAGGCGCGCTCACCCAATCGGTCAACGTGCCCATAACGCGCGATGCAATTGACGAGGACGACGAGACGTTTTTCGTTAATCTGAGCGCTCCGGTGGGGCTGTCCATCGTCGACGGCGAGGGCCTGGGCACCATCCAGGACGACGATACGGCGACGCTGAGTGTAACGAACCTGAGCCAGGCCGAAGGCAATGCTGGGCCGAACAACTTCACATTCACTGCGAGCTTGAGCACGCCCGCCGATAAGGCGCGCATTTTTGCCGTGACCACCAGCGACGGAACCGCTATCGCGCCGGGCGATTACACTGCGATCACACTTGGCCAGAATCAGACCATCACCTTCAATCCGGGGATTACCACCCAGAACTTCAACGTCAGCGTGATCGGCGATACGTTGGTCGAGGCGGACGAAACCTTTAATGTGCAGTTGCGGCTGCCGCAACAACCTCCTAGCCCTGCTGGCAATAATCCGATCGCCTCAGCCATCGGCACCATCGTCAACGACGACCGCGAGCTGTCGATCAACAATGTCACGGTCACCGAGGGCACCGGTCCTGGCAGTACGGACGCCGTCTTCACCGTCAGCCTGAGCAACGCGCCGGCCGTGGGTCAGGACGTCACCGTGAATTACGCCACTGCGGGCGCCTCGGCGACCAGCGGCACCGACTTTACCGCGACGACAGGCACGCTGACATTCACGAGCAATAGCGCGTTGACGCAGACCATCAGTGTGCCGATCACGCGGGATAACATCGATGAGCCGAACGAGAATTTCAGCGTCGATTTGAGCGGCGCTGTGAACGCGACGATCTACGATGCCAACGGCGCAGGGGCTATCACCGACGACGACAATGCGCCGACGGTGACGCTCAACAACCGCTCGTTGAACGAAGGCAATAGCGGCAACACCAACTTCGACTTCACTGCGACGTTGAGCAACCCAAGCGCATCGCAGCTGCAGTACATCGTGTACACGCAGAACGGTTCGGCGATTGCGCCCGGCGATTACGCGGCGATCAATTGCTGCGCCGTCCTGGCAACCTTCCCGCCGCTCAGCACCACGCAGACGATCAACGTCAATGTCGTTGGCGATACCACGGTAGAGGGCGACGAGACCTTCACGGTCGCACTCGCCGCGGCTCAACAGCCGAGCCCTAATGGAACGCCGCCACCGCTCACCACCGGCACTGGTACGATCGTCAATGACGATGTGGATCGCGAGTTGACGATCAACGATGCGAGCGCCATCGAGGGCACCGGTGCTGGCAGTACCAATGTGGTGTTTACCGTTTCCTTGAGTGCCGCACCGGCTGCTGGCCAGAACGTCACAGTCGACTACGCCACTTCCAGTGGCAGCGCGCTCAGCGGCACCGACTTCACAGCCACGACTGGCACGCTAACCTTCACCAGCACCGGCGCATTGACGCAAACCGTTAGCGTGCCCGTCGCGCGCGACAACATCGACGAGAGCGACGAAACCTTTGCGATCACGCTGAGTGCGCCGGCCAACGCCACGATTTACGATGGCAACGGCGTCGGCACGATCAACGATGACGACGATGCGGTCTTGACCATTGCCAACATCAGCCAAGTCGAAGGCAATAGCGGAACCACCGCATTCACGTTCACAGCGAGCTTGAGTGTACCCAGCGCCACCAACCTGGTGTTTGGATTGACCACCGCCGATGGGACGGCCACCGCGCCGGCCGATTACCAGGCCATTGCGTCTGGCGCGCAGTCGGTCACCTTCGTCGCTGGCACCACCAGCCAGACCTTTGCTGTGCAGGTGGTGGGTGAGACGTTGCTCGAGTCGGATGAGACCTTCACCGCAACGCTGACGCCGATCAATACCAACAGCCCCAATGGCAGCGGCGCTGCGACCGCGACCGCGACCATCGTCAACGACGATCTGCCCGTAGCGACCATCGCCAACGCGCAAGTCATCGAGGGCACCGGCAGCAACAGCACGCTGGCATTTACGGTCAGCCTGTCGGCGCCGGCACCGGCACCGGTCAGTGTGAACTTCGCCACAGCCAATGGCAGCGCCACGGCACCTGGGGACTTCACCGCTGCCAGCGGCACCGTGACTTTCGCCGTCGGACAGCAGACGCGGCCGGTGAACGTCACCGTGATCGGCGACAATCTTGTCGAGCCGGATGAGACGCTGCAAATCACGTTGAGCGCCCCAACGGGTGCGACGCTTGGAACAGCCACAGCCACCGGCACTATCGTCAACGACGACAGCGCGGCGCTGTCGATTGCGGATGTGGCTTTGCCAGAAGGCAACGGCGGCGGCAATACGCCGTTCGTATTCACGATCACCAGCAGCTCGCCATCGTCGACGCCGATCACCGTGAACTTCGCCACCAGCAATATGAGCGCACTGAGCCCAGCCGACTACGCGGCGGCCACAGGCGTAGCCACCATCGCCGCCAACGCAACCACCACGACGGTGACGGTGAATGTCGTCGCCGACAATATCCTGGAACCGAACGAGCAGTTCACGGTGACCTTGAGTGCGCCGGTGGGCGCCACGCTCGCGGACGCCACGGCGATCGGCACAATCATCGGCGACGATGCGCAAGTGCCTATCCCGACCCTCGATCAGCGCGGCCTGCTAGCGCTGATGCTGGCGCTACTGGCGATCGGCGCGCTGACCCTGCGGCGTCGCTAAGCCAAGGGCGCGATTCATCGCGCCCGAGGCACAGCAGTGGACGGCGGCGCCCGAACGTCGCCGTGCCCGAACCGGTGGATGCCGTCGCGCGCGCGACGCACATCGCGAAGCCGTGCACGGCAGCGCAGTCCAAGGCGCGCGCGAAAGGTAGTTTTGTGCTTCCCGCAAGTAACCGGTACCCATCAGGAAGCTACCCATGCGTTTGGTTGTTGCGCTCTCCGCGTTTCTGGCTCACTCGGCGCTCGCCGAGATCTATGTCACCGATGGGATATCGAGCGGCAGCCCACCCAACCGCATCAGCGTGTGGCCGGATACGGCCGATGGCAATCCGCCGCCAGTGCGCCGCATCGTGGGTTCGCGCACGCAGATCGGCAATGGCAGCAACGGATTGAGCGACATCATCACCATCAGCGGCCGCCAGGAAATCCTGGTTGCCAACAATTCGCTGACGCGCATCCAGACCTTCGCGCTGGGCGCCAACGGCGATGCGTTGCCGCTTCGCGAGTTGCTGCTCAATGGCTCGCCCAAGGGCTTGGCGCATATCCCGATCACCGACGAGATCGTGACTGCGCCGTCGAACTTTTCGGCGCTCCTTTTCTACCAACGTTCGGCCAGCGGCACCGCCTCGACCACGCGCACGATCAGCGGCAGCAATACCGGGATTGGTCCGATTCCCACCGACATCGTTTACCTGTTCGGCATCGACCAGATTGCAGTTTCCGACTACGTGCCCGGGGATCCGAACTTCGCCAAGCGCATTCAGGTATTCGCACGCTCGGCCTCGGGAAACACTGCGCCGATCCGAGTGATTCAAGGTCCGGCGACCCAGCTCAGTGCGTGCAATGGCCGCTCGGCAGGGATGACCACGGACAACACGGGCAGCGACATCATCATCGGCTGCTTCAATCAAATTCTGACCTTCGCGCCGACGGCGAATGGCGATGTCGCGCCGTTGCGTCGAATCGCCGGCCCGGCAACAACGCTGCTCAGCATCTCGGACGTTGCTTTTTTGTTCGGCAACCAGGGCCAGCCCTCGACATTGGTGGTGACTCAGTTCAGTGCAACGACTTCCGTGGCGCGCTTCGACGCGAGCGCCAACGGCGATGTCCAGCCGTTGACGAGCCTCAACTCGCTGGCGCTTTTCCAGGCGCGTTCGGTAGCGACAGAGGTGATTACCCTGCTGCAGGATGGCTTCGAGTAGCAGCTCGTTCGGAACCATGGGTAACGCTGCCATGCGGTTCTCCCGTCATTCCGACCGGGCAGTTGCCGCAGACCCAACAACCAGCTATCACCCGCGCATCGAACGCAAGCGAGAGTGGTGATGAAACTAGCTTCTTTGAAACGCGGTGGTCGCGATGGCACCCTGATCGTCGTTAGCCGCGATCTGGCGCACGCCGTTATCGCGAGCGGTATCGCGCCAACGCTGCAGGCCGCGCTCGACGACTGGCATAACGCTGCGCCGCGCCTGAACGCGCTCAGCGAGGCGTTGAACGCTGGCCAGGCGACCGACGCATTCCAGGTTGAGGCCGACGATCTCGCTGCGCCGTTGCCGCGTGCATACGAGTTCGTCGACGGCAGCGCCTATCTGCCGCACGTGGAGCGCGTTCGCCGCGCGCGCAATGCCGAGGTGCCGCAGAGCTTTTACGTCGATCCGCTGATGTACCAGGCCACCAGCGCGCAGTTCATTGGGCCGACCGATCCGGTGCGTGTGGTGAGCGAGGAGTACGGCATCGACCTGGAGGCCGAAGTGGTGGTCGTCACGGACGATGTACCGATGGCGGTGAGTGCAGCGGCGGCGATGGATCACATCCAGCTCATCGGCCTGGTCAACGATGTGAGCTTGCGTAACCTGATCCCGGACGAGCTGGCGAAGGGCTTTGGCTTTCTGCAATCCAAACCGCGCTCGGCGCTCTCGCCCGTGCTGGTAACGCCCGACGAGTTGGGCGAATTCTGGCGCGAGGGCAAGTTGCATCGGCGCCTGGTCACGCACATCGATGGCAAGCTGTTCGGCGAACCCGATGCCGGTAGCGATATGCAGTTCAACTTCGCGCAACTGATCGCGCACGCCGCGAAAACGCGTAACCTGATTGCCGGCACCATTGTCGGCTCCGGCACCGTCGCCAACCAGGACGAATCTGTCGGCGCCTCGTGCCTGGCGGAAAAGCGCATGCTCGAAATCATCGCCAGCGGCAAGCCATCCACACCTTTCCTGCGCTTCGGCCAGACCGTGCGCATCGAAATGTTCGACGATGCCGGGATGAGTCTGTTCGGCGCGATCGATCAGGAGATTGTGCGCGCCTGAGCGATTGATCTGGCACGAATTGTCCCTCGCGAAAGCGGTAATCCAAGGCACTGGATCACCGCTTTCACGGGGATTAGCGCAGCACCAACTCCGGCCACACCGACAGCACGATCAGCATGGATAGCTGGATCACGATGAACGGCACAACGCCGCGATAGATCGCGCCCGTCGGTATCTCCGGCGGCGCCACGCCGCGCAGATAGAAAAGCGCAAAACCGAAGGGCGGCGTCAGGAACGAGGTCTGCAGGTTCATTGCAAACAGTACACCGAGCCAGACCGGATCGACACCCAAGGCGAGCAGCGGCGGTGCGACCAGCGGCACGACGATGAATACGATCTCGATGAAGTCGATCAGGAAGCCCAGCAGAAAAATCGTCAGGTTGACGATGATCAGCGCACCGATCACGCCGCCCGGTAAACCGGTCAGCGCCTCGTGGATCAGATCGTCGCCACCGTAGCCGCGGAACACCAGCGAGAATAGCGTCGCGGCGATCAGAATCAGGTACACCATCGAAGTAATCAGCGCGGTGCGCTCGGCGGTGTAGCGAATGCCGCTCCACGACAAGCCGCCGCTGAAGCCCGCCAGCACCGTGGCGCCCACGGCGCCGATCGCGGCGGCTTCTGTGGGCGTGGCGATGCCGCTCATGATCGAGCCCAGCACCGCCAGCACCAGCGCCAGCGGCGGTACCAGCGCTTTGAGCGCCTCCATGACGCTGGCGTTGCCGCGCATCTCCGGCGGCAGCGCTGGCGCGCGTTTGGGCTGCAGCCACGCCACGCCGATCAGGTAGATGAGATACCCGCCGACCAACAGCAGTCCCGGCAATACTGCGCCAGCGAACAAATCGCCCACCGAGACCGATTTGGGCGAGAACACGCCCTGGTCGAGCTGCGCCTTTTGATAGGCATTGCTCAACACATCGCCAAGCAGCACCAAAATCACACTGGGCGGAATGATCTGGCCGAGCGTGCCGGCCGAGCAAATCGTGCCAGCGGCGATGCGCGGGTCGTACCCGGCGCGCAGCATCGTCGGCAGCGCGATCAGGCCCATCGTCACCACCGTTGCGCCGACGATGCCGGTGCTCGCCGCGAGTACCGCGCCAACCAGCAGCACCGAAATGGCGAGTCCGCCGCGCAAACTGCCGAACAGCGAAGCCATCGAGGTCAACAAGCGCTCGGCAATCTTCGAGCGCTCCAGCATCACGCCCATGAACACAAAAAGCGGCACCGCGAGCAGCGTCTCGTTGCCCATCGTGCCGAACAAGCGGTTCGGGAAGGCATCGAGAAAGCTCGGATCGAAGGTGCCGGTGAGCACGCCGATGCCCGCAAAGGCCAGCGATACGCCAGCGAGTGTGAACGCCACCGGCAAGCCCAGCATCAGCGCTGCGGCGAGCGTCAAGAACAGCAGGATCGGTAGAATGGCCTGGGTCATGCGCGGCTCGCGTCGTTCTTTGCGCGGAATATCACCGATCGCGAGGAAAAAGCGAACGCCCACATCTCGGCGACGCGAAAACGACTATCGTTCGCGGCATCAACTGGCAAGCGCGAGCCCATCACCATGCTCCAACCCGGCGACAAAATCCCCGACTTCACCCTGACCACCGACAGTGGCGAAACCATCAGCGCCAAGAGCCTCAAGGGGCAGCGCTATGTGCTGTATTTCTATCCCAAAGACGACACCCCCGGCTGCACCAAAGAAGCCTGCGGGTTTCGCGACAATCTGCCCAAGTTCGATGGCATTGGTGTGCGCGTGTTCGGCGTCAGCGCCGACAGTCAGGCCGCGCACGGCAAGTTCGTCAAGAAGTACGATCTAAACTTCTCGTTGCTTGCCGATCCCGAGCGACAGCTCATCGAGCCGATCGGCGCGTGGGTCGAAAAAAGCATGTACGGCAAAAAGTACATGGGCATCGCGCGCGCCACGTTCATCGTCGATTCCAAGGGCAAGATCGAGAAGGTGTGGGAGAAGGTGGCCAAACCGGAGAATCATGCGACCGAAGTGCTGGCGGCGCTGGCTGGTTAGGTGACGATTTGGCAAACGGGATCTTGATGAGTGAAGAGCGAGGGCATGTGCTGGGTTCGAAGTCCTTAGCGAACTCACGCTGCGCACAGCGCGACAACGCAATCCACGGGGTGCCGGCCCGATGAAAATCCACCTCGCCGGCAGCGCCCGCGCGTTCGACGCCGAGAGTGGCGAAACGGTGCTCGCTGCGGCGCGGCGCGCCGGGCTCGCATTCCCCTACAGTTGCTTGTCTGGTAATTGCGGAAGTTGCAAAGCCGACATCCTCGGCGGCAGCGTGCACTATCCGTACAACCCGCCGAGCGCACTCAGCGAGGCCGAGCAACGGGGCGGCAAGGCGCTGCTGTGCCAAGCCGTGCCGCTGTCGGAATTGACGATCGCCATTCGCGAGGTCGAAGCGGTGGCAGGAATACCGCTGCGGCAACTCGCGGTGAAAGTGGTGGCCAAGAACCGCCTGTGCGATGACGTCGTCGAGTTAAAACTGATGCCGCCCAAGCGCGAGCCGCTGAGGTATCTGCCAGGCCAGTATCTCGACGTGTTGCTGCCTGAAGGCAAGCGCCGCGCGTTCTCGATCGCCAACGCGCCGCGCCACGGCGACACGCTCGATTTGCACGTGCGTCGCGTGACCGGTGGCGGCTTTACGCAGTATGTGTTCGACGAGTTATCGGTAGGCGCGTTGCTGCGCATCGAGGCGCCGCTCGGCACCTTCGTCCCGCGCGAGGGCGGCGATCGCCCGATCATCCTGATGGCTGGCGGCACCGGCTTTGCGCCGATCAAGGCGATCCTCGAATACTTGCGCGACATCGGCAACGAACGCGCGCTGCACTTGTACTGGGGCGCGCGCCACGAGAGCGATTTGTACCTCGATGCGTTGTGTCGCCAGTGGCAGGCCGAGCAGCCGCAGTTGCGTTATACGCCGGTCATTAGCGAGGCGAGCACGCTGGAACGGCATCAGTATCGCGCCGGCAATGTGCACGAAGCGGTGCTCAAAGATTTCCCCGATCTATCGCGCTTCGATGTCTACATGAGCGGCCCGCCGCCGATGATCGACGCGGGCCGCAAACAATTCACCGCCGCCGGCCTGCCCGAAGATCGCCTCTACTACGACTCCTTCGATTTCGCCCCCGACGTGCTCGCCGCCCTGATCCGCGCGCGCCAGGGGTAGCATGGCGGCCTGATCAACCACCGTAGCTCGACGATGAGTATTCATGCATCGAACGCGCCGCAGCCCGTGGGCGCGTATCCACACGCAAGACGCGTGGGCGATTTTTTGCTGCTCTCGGGCATTGGGCCGCGAACGCCGGGCACCAACGCCATCGCTGGAAACATTTACGGTGCCGGCGGGGCATTGATTGCCTACGACTTCGAGGCACAATGCCACGCCGTGTTTGCCAACGTCCGAGCGGTGCTCGATGCCAGCGGTGCGCGCTGGGAGGATCTGGTGGACATCACCGTTTATCTGACCGATATGGCACGCGACTTTTCCACCTACAACCGCATCTGGGCCGAGTACTTCCCGGACGCCGCCAAGGCGCCGTGCCGAACCACGCTCGGCATCAGCGCGCTGCCGACGCCGATCGCCATCGAACTGAAGTGCATGGCCTGGATGGGGCTGAAGGAGGGGATCGGTATGAGCACCCGTGCAGCCACCGCTCCGCTCAACTTCCAAGCCTGGATCGACGCGCATCGGCATCTGCTCAAACCGCCCGTTGCGAACAAGTGCATCGTCGATGGCGACTTCATCGTGATGATTGTCGGCGGACCGAATCGCCGCAGCGATTTCCATGTCGACGAGGGCCCGGAGTTTTTCTATCAGCTCGAAGGCGAGATGACGCTGCGCATCCAGCAAGAGGGTGTCGTCGATGTGCCAATTCGCGCCGGCGAAATCTACTATCTGCCGCCGCGCGTGCCGCACTCGCCGCAGCGCGGTCCGAACTCGATCGGCCTTGTGATCGAACGCAAGCGCTTGCCGCATGAGCTCGACGGCCTGCAGTGGTATTGCGAGAAATGCAACCACAAGCTGTACGAAGAGTTCTTTGCACTGGAAAGCATCGAGACGCAGTTCCCGGCGGTGTTCAAGCGCTATGAAGAGTCGCTCGAACATCGCACCTGCCGGGCTTGCGAATGGGTGAACCGCCGCTAAGCTGATCAGGGTCCATTGCACGCCAGATCATCCGCTGCAGCGACTCTAAAGCAAAGCGCCGCAAACTCGAGCACGGAGGGACGGCGCGTTGGTGCGGGGCAGTCAATCCAGCTTGGTGAGCGGCACAGGCGCGGCGCGCATATCCCCCTGACGCATGATCAGCACCGCCGAGGAGCTGCTTTCGAATTCAATCTCAAAGTCACCTACTTGGCTGCTGGCGACGGACGATCTAGGAGCAAAATCGCAGTCAGGATTCGGGAACTGACGAGTGCACCCGAATGGCTCCGACGCAAGGCGATTGATCTTGCCAACTAGTCGGGTTGGCGATTCCCATTTGGCGTCCTGGAACAGGTACCACTGTGGCGACCCGGTTGGACCATAGTTGGTCCAGAAACCCCAGACAGAATCGACTTTGCCGGTTTTGTCATGACTCAGTGTCAATCCCGAGCCACTCGTTTCCGGGAAGTACCACGCGCCGTCGACGTTGAAGGCGCTGATCTTGGCTGAACTGCTGGAAGGGCCTTGCACCGTGAGATCCTGCTCTCCCAGCCACTCACCCTCGGAACTGACGATAGCAACGTGCACGGTACCGACATCTTCGTTATTGCGATCTTCAAAGCGCACCGCGGTGTCGACGCTGTATGGGGTCAGCGCCTGACTGCAAGAAATCTCCGACGGCAGTACGCCCAGGGTCAAAACTCTGCGAAACCCGCTGCCCGACAACGTTGCGTTGCGTGGAACACACGAGTTGCGCCAGAGACCCGTGACCTTCAGCGTGACCAGTTCACCGGCGACAATCTGCCCCGGCGAACTAAGAGTCCAACTGGGGTTTTCCTGGCCAAAGGCTAGGCTCGGAATCACAAACGCCATGCCCGCCAAAAGTCGTTTGGATGCGCATGAAAGGACTTGCATAGTTAGATCCTCAGTTCGTCAAGCTCAGTCGCTCACTGTCGCGTGCGCTAGTGTAACGCGCTTATGACCGACCTGATTGAGAGATTGTTCGCTAACGCGGCTCTCGCTCGTTTCTCTGCGCCGGACTCTTCGTTGTTCGTCCCTGCAATGGTACAACCGCTACTCCTGCTTCCGCCTCGATTCGGACGCAAAGCTCTTCGCGATCTTCCTCGTTCTCGCATGAAATTTCCGGCTAGTTCGCAAGCGTTCGTTCCTGCTCCATAACCGCACACTCTCGTCGGCCCAGTTCAGGTTTCTCGGATCGTTAGCACAGAAGCCAGAAGCATGCCACACACATATTTGCGATTTCTGTTTACTGATCGCGTCAGACACGAGTAATCTTGAGCGGACTCCGCAGTGCAGACTGCGTGAGCAATTGGTAGCGCGACCATGCGGCGCGCGTAGACGGGAGGAGTCTTCATGTTGCGTGGTTCGTGTACGTTTTTGCTGCTCGCGCTGTTCGGTAGTGCGGCTCTGGCCGATGAGCCAGTGCGCGGCGTTTATCGTGGGTTGGCGCCCGTCGTCAAGTTCGATATCTCACCGCCTTTGCGTGATATCAAGCCCCTGCCGATCTATTCAGGCCCAATGCTGGCTCGTCCAGCGACGTCCGATCCGCCATCGGGCCTGGAATGGTTGTTTTTGCCCCAACAACAGGGCAGCGATCCGCTGGTTCAGGCATCCGTAATGGGCGCAGACATCCCGTCTCCAACGGTTTCGTTCAATGCACAGCCGAATATCGCCGGCGTCAATCCCCCCGATCCGGTGGGCGATGTCGGCCCGAATCACTACGTAGCGATGTCCAATTCGTCGTTCCAGATCTTTAGCAAGAATGGCACCTCGCTCTTGGGTCCGTCGAATATCAACACGATATGGAGCGGCTTCGGCGGCGCTTGCCAAAACGAGAATGCTGGCGACCCGATTGTGCTGCACGATCAGTTCGCCGATCGCTGGATCCTTACGCAGTTCACGGCGGCGGGCCCCACATTCTTCAACTGCGTAGCGATCTCGCAGACGCCCGATCCAACCGGCGCATACTTTCGCTATGCCTTCAGCACTGGGACAAATTTCCCTGACTATCCGAAGTACGGCGTGTGGCGCGACGCTTACGTCATCAGCACGCGCGAGTTTGCGGGAGCCGCCTTTGCAGGCGTCGGCGCGTACGCCATTAACCGCGCGCAAGTGCTGGCAGGCAACCCAGCACCGACCGTTGTTTCGTTTGTCGTAGCCCCAGGCGCAGCGCCGTTCAACGTTGGCGACGGCCTGCTACCCGCCGACGTGGATGGACCCACGCTGCCGCCGGTGGGTGCGCCATCTTATTTTGTTGGTTCGATGGATCAAGGCGGCCCTTACTCGGCGCCGCAAGATGCTCTGACGCTGTGGCGATTTGTGATCGATTTCGCAACGCCGGCGAACTCCAGCTTCACGCTGGCGCAAACGATACCGGTGGCTTCGTTCGATTCCATCTTTCCGTGCACCGGGCGCCAGTGCATTCCGCAACCGGGAACGGCTGCGCGCGTCGACATATTGTCTTACCGGCAGCGGCCACTTCACCGTCTGGCCTACCGCAATTTCGGTACTCATGAGTCGTTGGTGACCAATCAGTCAGTCGAAGCGGCGACCAACATGGCTGGCATTCGCTGGTGGGAAATCCGCAACCCGAGTGGTACTGCGGTCATTCATCAAGAGGGCACTTATGCCCCAGGCGTGACGGATACCGTGCACCGATGGATGGGCTCCATCGCCCAGGATTCTGCGGGAAACATGGCGCTCGGCTACAGCGCCTCGAACGGCACCGATGTGTTCCCAAGCGTACGCTACACGGGGCGTCTTGCGTCTGACCCATTGGGCCAGATGCCGCAGGGCGAAGGCGTGATTGTTGCCGGCACCGGGTCCAATACGGGTGGCGGCAATCGTTGGGGCGACTACACGTCGATGAACGTCGATCCGACAGACGACTGCACATTTTGGTTTGTGAATCAGTGGACGCCGACGACCTCGGCATCCGGCTGGCGGCTTCGCGTCGGATCTTTCCGCTTTAATGAATGTGGTACGCCGAGCTTCACGATCGGCAGCAGCTCTACTGATATTGCGTTGTGCTCAGGCGCTTCGTCCACACTCCCCATCAACGTGGCGTCGATTGCTGGATTCAACAGTCCTGTGACATTAAGCGCGACGGGCCTGCCCGCCAATAGCAGCGGAACCCTCAATCCAAATCCTGTGACACCGCTTCCAGGCCAGAGTCAGTTCACCTTGAACACCACGACAGCTTTGGCCACCGGCATCTACCCGTTCACCATCGATGCCACAGCTGCGGGACCGATCACGCGCACGATCAACATGAACTTGAATGCGGTCGCAGCCGTGCCAGTTGCGAGCACACTCACTGTCCCGGCCAATAACGCCATCAACGTGGCGACCGGCGTAACGTTCACCTGGGCTGCATCCCCGACCGCTGCCGACTACACAGTACAACTTGCGACCGACAGCGGGTTCACCAATATCGTGCGCTCTACGACCACTACCACGACATCGTGGACTCCATCGCCAGCGCTGAATTCTTCGACACAGTACTTCTGGCGCGTTTTCGCGCGAAACGCCTGCTCGGTAGGTTCTCCGGCAGAACTCTTCGCCGATGGTTTCGAGGATCTGGTTCCGAACCTGGGTACTGTTTCTGCGACATCGTCGTTCACCACCTCTTCAGCGCCCGGCGATTGCCCGGCGGGTCCGGCGCCGACGATTGTGCTTAGCGAGAATTTTGACGGTACACTTGGCGCTGGCTGGGGCCAACAAGCGGGCGGGTCGGGCACGAATACCTGGGCAGTGACTGGTGCCTTCCCGTTCGGAGGCTCGGGGCAGTCGCTGCGGGCAACGGCGCCCACCACCGTGTCCGATCAGCGTTACGTCAGTCCGGCAATAGCGCTGCCCACCGTCGGCAACGGTTTGACGTTGACGTTCCAGTCACGGCATGCAATTGAAGTCAACACTGCGGGAACGATTTGCTACGACGGCGGCATTCTCGAAGTGTCGACCAATGGCGGCACGAGCTATACACAGGTGCCGAATGCCCAATTGCAGACCGATCCGTACAATGCCAATGTCGATGCTGGGTTCTCGAGCCCAATTGCCGGGCTACCGGCCTGGTGCGGCACACAGGCGTTCACGCGAAACGTGGTCGATCTCACACCCTATGCGGGACAGACTGCGCAGTTCCGGTTCCGGTTGGCATCGGATTCCAGCGCCAATTTGCCGGAAGGTTGGATCATCGATAACGTTGAAGTGAAGCGATGCAACTGATTGCGCGTTGATGGCGATGTCGCGAACCCCCGGCTTGCCCGGGGGTTCGTTTTTGCGGTGTTGTGCTTGCGCTCCGGGAGTTCGACTTTTGCTGGACAGCGCTCAATCGCGTTGTGCCGGTGGCCGCGACTTCCATGTGCCGTGCGCCGGCGAGTCGAGCGCACTCAAACAATGCCAGGGCAGCGGCGCGATTGACCGGGTCATGACTTAGTAACGCGATCGCTTGCTGAGGCTCCTCAGCGTCGCTTTGGGGCTTTCAGAGCGCGCGCCGCACGCGGCGCAAGCGCGCTCCTTCAGTCCGGCCCCTCAGCGTAGCTTCGGGGCGTTCGGAGCGGTACGCGCCGATGGCGCGTAAGCACCGCTCCTCAGTCCGGCCCCTCAGCGTAGCTTCGGGGCGTTCGGAGCGGTACGCGCCGATGG
>ERZ1066125.42-NODE-42-length-117373-cov-29.389045_pt1 | contig 117373 bp, 88 predicted proteins | sample MGYA00382772_ERZ1066125 | MGnify/ENA primary metagenome ERZ1066125 (study PRJEB33369, sample SAMEA5778355) | biofilm metagenome | biome: Industrial cooling water; feature: Water cooling tower basin; material: Biofilm | place: United Arab Emirates | collected... | reverse complement strand
GTCGGACAGTCGGGCGCAGCCGTTTTCATCGTTTCAGGGCGTTGTCGCAAACGACCTGTCAGACTCCTTTGTAATTGGGTGATGAATGAACCGCGCCGCATTCTACCTCACGGTTTGACGCTGCAAAAACCGAAGTGTAGGCTTCGCCCTTGATACGGTCACATGACAACTGGGCAACAACATATCCAATCAACAATTTCGAAGGGAGAAAATCTTATGAAAAAGATTCTGAGCATTTTGTCTGTGTTTACTCTGGCCATGCTGGCCATATTGAATGTTTCTGCGCAATCGCCTGCTGCGGGTGATTGGGCTGTGGCGATGAACACTCCAGGCGGAGTCCGTAACTTTACCGTCGCATTGAAAATTGACGGCGAAACGCTGACCGGTGAAATCAAGGAAAACAAAACTCCGTTGAAAGGCACGGCCAAAGGCAGCGATGTGCAATTCGGTTACACCGTAAATTACAACGGCAACGATTTGGCCATCACCATGACCGGCAAGATCGAAGGCGACGCCATCAAAGGCACGGTCAGTTTTGGCGGAATGGCCGAAGATGAATGGAGCGCCAAGCGCGTTGGCGCGGCTTCGGCTTCTCCGGCTTCCAGTGCTGCCGTAGACCTTACCGGGGCGTGGGATGTGGAAGTGCAAACCGATCAAGGTTCAGGTAATCCGGCTTTCATATTCAAACAGGAAGGCGAAAAGCTGACGGGAAGTTACAAAGGCTTGTTGGGCGAATCCGCGCTGACCGGAACGGTCAAAGGCGACAAGGTCGAGTTTTCGTTCAAAGTCAGTGGCCAGCTCGAAGGCACAGTCAGCTACACCGGCACTACCGACGGCAAAACCATGAAAGGCAAAGTCTCTCTGGCCGGAATGGGCGAAGGCACGTTCACCGGCAAGAAGAAATAGGGTGTTTTTGATTGGCTTGCGAATGTTGTGGAATGCCTTTGTGGCTGTTCAAGCCGTAAGCAGTATTGATCGGTTTCGCGTCAAACAGGTGTCTTGAGCGGCCTCACCCTGCATAGTAGTATGGCCGCGTTTTCACGGCGACAAGCCGTAAACCAACCACAGAACAAAAATAGCTTTAGGAGAGCATCAACTATGAATTCAATTACTCGTCGTCTGTTGCTGGCCTGCGCCCTGATTGGCGTTTTCGCACTGGGTGTGGCGGTCGGGCAGAATAAATTCGGAAAACCGACTTCGGTTGTTCACGTCGTCACGTTGAAATGGAAAGCCGAAGCAACGGCGGAACAACGCCAGAAAGCCATTGATGGCGTGGCGACAATGGCTGGAAAGATCAAAGGCATCAAAAATGTCTGGTTGAAGACCTTGCGTGTCCAAAGCCCGTCACAGGACAACCCATTTGACGCTGCGTTCGCCATCGAATTCGAGAGCGAAGACGCTGCCAAAGCCTACGCCAACGATCCGGCTCACAAGGAATGGGAAGGCATCTACATCCCCATTCGCGCGGAAAGCCGTTCCCACCAGGTTACCAACTAATCACATTGCGGATTGCGGATTGCGGATTGCGGATTGAATTCGCAAATCCGTAGTCCGCAATCAACTGTCCACAATTCCTCGAATGAGCACTCCCGCCAGCGCACCAGAACCTGCCAAAGACGCCGCGTCCGCGTCGGATGTAGCCTGTGAAATCGAGCCGAAGAAAAGCACGCTGGCCAGAGTGTTTCACGCTTTTACTTACCGGGAATTTCGCCTGCTCTGGTTTGGCGCGTTCACTTCCAGCGCCGGAACTCATCTTCAGGAAGCAGCGCTCAACTGGATCATTTACCAGCTTACGCATAAAGCTCGTTACACGGGCATTCTGTCGTTTGCGGCAACCGCGCCTGTTCTGCTGTTCACACTGATTGGCGGAGTGCTGGCCGACCGGATTGATCGGCGACGAATTCTGCTGGCGTCGCAATGGACGCAACTGGCTTGCGCAATATCTCTGGCATTGCTGACGTTTATGAATGTTCCGGCCATGATGCTGGTCTGGAGCGCAGTTGCGTTGTCGTTCGTCGCCGGATGCGCGCAATCATTCGGCGGCCCGGCGTATCAGGCGTTGATTCCGACGCTGGTGGAAAAGAAGGATTTGCCGAACGCCATCGCGCTGAATTCGATACAGTTTCATCTGGCGCGGGTCATAGGCCCAACGCTCAGCACGATTCCGTTTGCGATGATGAGCAACCAATTGCTGGCGGCTTCGATCAGTTTCGGTTTCAATGGGCTGACGTTTCTGGCAGTGATTTTTTCGCTGATGACAATGCGCGTCGGTTACATTCCATCAGGCAAAGGCGACGGCATGCGCGTCGAAATGCTCGAAGGGTTGAAATTCGTCTGGCATCAGGAAGCTCTGCGCTCGCTGACTTTTTTGTCTTTTGGGGCGACTGCGTTGGGAATGCAGGCAATGGCGTTTTCCGCCGTCCTGGCGACCGATGTATTTCGCACCGGCCCGGGCGGCAACGCGACGCTGATTGCCATTTCCGGAGCCGGTTCGGTCGCTGGCGCATTGATCGTCGCCGGGTTGAATAACATCAAAAATCGTGGTCGCACATCGCTGTTGATGCAGATTGCATTCGGGTTGACGATCATCGCTTTTACGTTTGCCAAAGCTTTGTGGCTGGCTTATGCGCTGATTTTTCTGGCCAGCGTTTTCATGATGTTCGTCTTTTCGATGATCGCTTCGCTGGTGCAATTGATAGTCACGGACGAAATGCGCGGGCGTGTGATGAGCATTTACATGCTGTCGTTTCGCGGCGGAGCGCCGCTGGGCGCGCTGGCCACAGGGTTTCTGGCGGAGCATTTTCCTTTGACTCAGGTCTTGATGGTCGAAGGCGCGCTGCTGTCACTGCTGGCTCTGGGCTTTTTACTCTCGCCGTCCAAAGTCAAAGAGCACTGAAATTTTCTTTTCCTGAAACCGAACATTCCTGCCCGTTCGCTCCTCTTTATCAGTGAAGGAGGGAGATGGAACTTTCCAAGCCGGAAATCTTCTTGGTGTTGCGCGCTCAGGCTGGAGATAGAGAGGCGCTGGACGAATTGCTCGAACTCGTTCAGGAACCGCTGTATCGCTACATTCTCAGCCTGGTCAGCGCGCGTTCGCTTGCCGAAGACATTCTGCAGGAAGTGTTCATCCTCATTTATCGCAAATTGTCCTGGTTGCGCGAACCGGAATTGTTTCGTCCCTGGGCCTATCGCATCGCTACGCGCGAAGCTTTCAAGCAGTTGAAACGTGAACGCCGATGGACGGAATCCAGCGTTGATGAAACGGCGTTGGAGGATTTGCCAGCGCCTGTACGTGACAGCTTAACGCCGGAACTGGTTTCGCAATTGGTCGAACAGGTTTCGCCAGCCAGCCGCGCAGTCATTGTGCTGCATTACCTGCACGAAATGCAGTTGGATGAAATTGCCGATGTGCTGGGCGTAGCGCTCGGCACGGTCAAATCGCGGCTGGCTTATGGGCTGGGCAGTTTGCGCAAACTGATGGCTAATCAATGAAAGGACTATTTATGCAACGAACTTTGCTACTCATCACGATCATTTTGTTTGGAGCGCTCAGCGCGGTGGCGCTGTGGCAACACGGTTTCTGGGGCATCATCGCGCCGCACTTTCAGAGCTTTGGAGCAGGCCAGGTGTTCGCGGACTTGGTTATTGCATTAACTCTGGCCATGGTGTGGATGTGGCACGACGCCAAGGCGACCGGGCGCAATGTCTGGCCCTGGATCGTCGCCACGCTGGCGCTCGGTTCGTTCGGGCCTTTGTTTTACCTGCTGACGCGCAAATCCTCCCCGGAGAAAAGATTGGCCTGAATACCGCAACATGAAACTGCCAGTTCGAAGATAGGAGTCATCAATGGCGGAAAATCGTCTCAATGAAATTCGCGGCAAGGCGCTCGACCGCGTTGAAAAGAGTGAGCGAAACCTGAAACTCGGCATCATCGCCTTCCTCATTCTGGACACGGCTTTTTTCATAGTGTTTTTGCTGGTCATGGATTTTTCCAACAAACTGCACGTGCTGATTTTCATGGCCAGCGGAGGTTTTTATATGTTGCTGCTGATCGGGTTGATCGTGCTCGGTTTGCTGATTCGACGCGATACGCAACTTCTGTTGCGAGCGATTGATTTGATGGAAGAACGGCTGACCGAATCGCGCCGGTAACTCAAAATCAATTTCGATCATCGCAGCGTTCAATCCGGCGAATCGCTTTTCTTCGGCTGATTGCAAAGCCCGAACTACGGCATATAATTGCTTTCGACTTATGCAGTCAAAAGAGAGCGAATCCCGATGAACGTGATTGCGGATCAACAGATTGAAGACGGCGCAGAGGCAGACGCAGATTGTCAGCTTCAACGTGCCAACAAACAATTTCAGCGTTTCAACGCGACAATTCAATAGCGGTTTATCCAGACAAAGCGCCAGTTCCAAAACTGGCGCTTTCACTTTTTGGCAGGCAGTTATGGAGATCATCACCAAAGCGGCGAAGATGCGGTTAATTTCCCGCAAGTTATGGATGGAAGAACGGTCAATCGGTTTTGTGCCGACGATGGGCGCATTGCACGAAGGCCATTTGAGCATGGTTCGCGACGCCCGGCGGTTAGCCGACGCCGTGGTCGTTTCCATCTTCGTCAATCCGACTCAATTCGATTCCGGCAAGGAGTTTGAACAATATCCGCGCGATCTGGCTCGTGACGCCGACCAGCTTTCGCCGATTGATGTGGATTACATCTTTGCGCCAACTGCCGAGGAAATGTATCCACCGGGATTTTCCAGCTACGTCGAAATCGAAGGGTTGAGCAACAAGCTTGAAGGCCAGGCACGCCCCGGCCATTTGCGCGGCGTGATGACGGCGCTCAACATTCTGCTCAATATCGTTCATCCGCAGTTCGTGTTTGTCGGGCAGCGCGACGCTCAGCAGACGGCGATGGTCAAAAAAATGGTGCGCGAACTTCAAATGCCGCTCGAAGTCGTGGTCACCGCCATTGCCCGCGAAGACGATGGATTGGCGTGTTCTTCTCGGAATGAACTGCTGTCACCGGCAGAGCGCAACGCCGCGCCGGTGTTATATCGCGCTTTGCATCTGGCTGAAGAACTGTTCGCCAATGGCGAACGCAGCGCCAGCAAAATTCTTAAAGTCGTTCGCAAGGAAATCGAAAAAGAACCGCTGGCCAAAATTGATTATGTCGCTCTGACTGACACCGAAAAGCTGGATCCGCTGGACGATCTGGAAGGGCAGAAGGCTTTGGTTTCCGTCGCCGCTTATTTCGGCAAAACCCGGCTGATAGACAATGTGGTGTTGAAAGACAAGGTGAAGGGAAAAACCGGAATGCTGAAACTTTGATGCTGGGCACGCACGCGAGGCGCGTGCGTACCGCTTCACCTTACACGTTAAATCGAAAGTGCATCACATCGCCGTCTTTGACGACATATTCTTTTCCTTCTGACCGCAGCAAGCCTTTTTCCCGCGCCACTTTTTCGCCACCGCAAGCGATGTAATCGTCAAAGGCGATCGTTTCCGCGCGAATGAAGCCGCGTTCGAAATCCGTATGAATGACTCCGGCGGCCTTCGGCGCAGTGTCGCCCTGATGAATCGTCCACGCGCGGACTTCTTTCTCTCCGGCAGTGAAATAAGTTTGCAATCCCAACAGGTGATACGCCGCGCGAATCAACCGATCCAGTCCCGCCGATTCAATGCCCAACGACGCCAGAAATTCCGCGCGTTCTTCTTTCGACAATTCCGAAAGCTCGGCCTCGATTTTGGCAGAAAACGTCACGACTTCGGCGGGTTCGCCTTCGCGTTCGATCACTTCGCGCAAGGCTTTGACATGTTTGCCTTCTTCGCCTGAAAGTTCGGCGTCTACGACGTTGGCTGCATAAAGCACCGGTTTGGCGGTCAACAGACTGTACGATTTCAACGAAGCCAACTGGTCTTTATCCAGCTTCGCCGAGTTGATCGTTTTGCCTGCGCTCAAAATTTCCAGCACCTGTTCCAACGTAGCCACTTCGGCTTTGGCTTCCGCGCCGCCGCTTTTGGCGGCTTTGCGAGCGCGATCCAGACTTTTTTCGACCGTCGCCAGATCGGCCAGCGCCAATTCCAGATTGATGGTTTCGCGGTCGCTGACCGGATCAACCTTGCCCGCGACGTGAATTACGTCTTCGTCTTCAAAACAACGAATGACGTGAACGATGGCGTCGGTTTCGCGGATGTTGGCCAGAAACTTGTTGCCCAGGCCTTCGCCCTGCGAAGCGCCTTTGACCAGACCGGCAATGTCCACGAATTCGACGGCGGCGGGAATGACTTTTTGCGGATTGACGATGGCGGCCAGTTTGTCCAAACGCGGGTCTGGAACTTCGACGATGCCTACGTTGGGGTCAATCGTGCAGAAAGGAAAGTTGGCGGCTTCGGCTTTGGCCGAAGTCAGAGCATTGAACAGAGTGGATTTGCCTACGTTCGGCAATCCCACGATGCCTGCGCGTAACACAGATAATAATCTCCAGAAGATGATTTATTGATAAGCAAGCGGCACTGTAGTGGATGCTCACCAATGTTGTCCAGCGCCCGCCACCGTCGCCTTAAAGCTCTTTCAGCGACGAAATGGGTTTCTTAAAAGATCACTGATTCGAGGCCCTTCAACGCGGAAACGCAGGGCTTTTACATTGTGATGATCGGGATAAACGCGCTCGAATATATCCAACCAGGAACGCGCTGTGTCGCGGCGGCCTTCTTTCAAGGCCAGTTCAATGTGAACGGTGCATAACATCGCCATTTCGCTGAAATGCATTTTCTTGAGCATTGAAAGCGGTACGAGCATTTGGGTGGCTTCTTCAGTTTGGCCACGCTCGATCAACAGTTCGGCCATTTGAGCACAAGCGAAAAAATAGTCCGGGTCTTCAGCGTAAATCTGCTCGATCATACGTTCATATTCAGCCGTGCGCCTTTGCAGTTTGTAGGTCGCCGCCAGATTGTTGCGTAATCGAATGTCGCCTGGTGCAAGTTCCAAAGCTTGTTTGAGCAATTGTTCCGCCTCAGAGCCTCGCCCTTGTCGCAATTGCTTCATGGCTTTCTCGGCCAACTGCCGGGCTTGTAGTGGAATTTTCCAGGGAACTGGTTCGCCAGTGATTTCGGTATTCAATAAAATAAAAGTAGTTTGCTTGCCTTGATGCCACATGCAGATTTCGCCGCTTGGCAACAGGCCGGCTTTAACAGCCATTTGTGCCGCTTGAAAACGTTGTTGATCGGAGCCTCGCTGACCGAGAGCAAAATTCTTGACGGCTTCCATTAGCTCAGGATTTTGCGATGCGTTTGCCAGCATCAAAACAAGCTCAACAGCCGCTGGATCGCATCGCTCCAATAATAGAAGGGTCAATTGACGCAGATCGGAGCGTGATCGCAGAAAGTTTTCGACGATGCGTTTAAGCGCTGTGTCATTCGTTTTTTTGGGAGACATCTGCCGAATCAGGTCTTCAATCGTGGCACGTGGTAACCAGTACCCCAGGTCATAAGCCCACGCCCCATGCCGCTCGCCTATGGGCTTTTTGAGGTCTTCCAGATTCTTACGCGCCAACTCAAATCCTGGCGACAGCGCCAATGCCTTGTTCCAATATCGCTTCGCGTCAGATTCGCTCCCTAATCGTGCTGATGCCACCGCCGCAAGATGGTAAATAAGCGCAGGGTTGGGCACTTTGTCGCTTATCGTCAATTTTTCTGCTTGCCGAAAGGCTGTGAGAACTGCTTCGTCGTCACCAAGAAAGCTAAAAGTCTCGGCCTGCTTGACCCAGAAGTCAGGATTATCCGAACGTATTTCCTTGAATCGGGCGGCGACTGCAACAGACTCCTCGCGCTGGCCATTCAGAAATAGATACCGCGCCAGATTACCTGTCGCCTGAAAGTTATCTGGATCGAACGAAAGCACGTGGCGCGACACGGCAATGGCTTCTTCGATGCGACCAGTCAGATGAAACATCAGACTGAGGTTGTTATGCGCGGGGGCAAATTGCGGATGAGTGGCAATCAGCTTGCGCGCCATTGTTTCCCCCTCTTTGTAACGACCGTCATGCAACATCACCTGAATCTCTTCGTGCATCATCAATTTCGCCAAACCTTCCTCGCCTGCCAAACCAGCTTCGGCCAGATATGACTGCGCGTTAGTTTCAAGCAGGACGACGTCTTGGCGAATTCTGGGAGCCTCTTCGTGATCCGGCCACTCTGCCAGAAAGTCGCGGTAAACACGCAATGCCAGCATTGGGCGAAAATTCATCGCGTAGGCGATGGCCAACGCCAACAGGTTTTCGGCGCTCTTCGGCGATAACTCAACCAGTTTTTCGCAGTAGGTCAGGTAAGACGCCAGGTCGCCCAATTGATGACAAGCGTAAGCCAGGTTTTGCACCACATCACTGCGCGAAGGGTGCTGGCGATGCAACGTTTCCAGCGCTTGACGCGCTTCGTTCATTTTTCCGTCATCCATCAGTTCATCCGCCATTTGTAACCCAGCAATGGCTTTGAGGTTACCAAGCATGGCAGAGGGACGTGATTGCGTTTTTTTACGATGTTTGCTTTTTGCCATTTGAAAATGTTCTTCAACAAGTTGTTTGCAATATACGAATCGTATCCACGGATTCGCTTGTTGATCCTAACAATCCATATTCAATTTGCCAGGAATTGTTGCAACTCGGCCTCCGTCGGCAAGCCATCGCGCGCGCCCATTTCGCGGCATTGCAGCGCGGCAACGGCGTTGGCGGTTCGCATGGTGTCTTCTATGCTTTGGCCTTTGCACACGCCATAAATGAACCCGGCGCGGAAAGCGTCGCCTGCTCCAGTTGTGTCTTTGATGACGGGCGGGCGAAACGCCGAGGACGCGACAAACTGACCTTCGACAAAGGCCAGCGCGCCGCGCGAACCTTGCGTCATTGAAACCAGATAACAGCCGTATTTTTGGTTGAGTGTTTTCAGCGCTTCGCGTTCGTCCATCGTTCCGGCCAGTTCATTCGCCAAACCTTGCGAAGTAATCAGGCAATCCACCAGCGGCAACAATTCGTCAATTCCGGGATAGGCCGTGTCCAGATCAATGGTCACCACCATTCCGGCTTCGTGCGCCCAACGCGCAGCTTGAATTGCCGCCGCCGTGTCGAAACCGTCCAGATGCAGCACTCGTCCACGGACGATTTGTTCGCGCTTCAATTCTTCGGGGGAAATGCGTGTGCCGTCATCGTGATACCAGAGAATGGTTCGTTCACCAGAAAACTGTTCGATGATGATGACCGCGCCCTGCGTTTTGGCTCCGACGGCGATTTTGACGCCCGTGCAATCCACGCCTTCTTTTTGCAGCGATTCGATCAACATGCGGCCTTCGTTGTCGTAACCGACTTTGCCGATATAGCTCGCCTTCAAGCCCAGCCGCTGCACGCCGACCATCGCCGACGAAACCTGTCCGCCGGACATTTGCTGGTGATCGCTCAAGCGGACTTTGGTGTTGAACGAAGGAAAACGCGGAATCGTCACCAGATGATCCACAGCGTTCAGCCCGAAGCCGACCACGTCGAATTCTCGATTTTCAGGGAGAGTGAAAGAAAAGTTCATAACTGCTTTTTAGCGCAACTCGGCGAAATCTGCCAATTGTGGTTTACTGCGAACCATGAAGATCACGTTCGTTCTGCCGATGTTCCTGACTTCGCCTTCCGGCGGATTCAAGGTCGTGTACGAATATGCCAATCGGCTGGCGGAACTTGGGCACGAAATCGCCGTCGTGCATCCGCGGACGATCGAACCTCAAACAGGATTGGTCGAAGCCGTCAAAAAAGGATTTTGGAAACCCAAGTTGCGAGTGATCAATCGTCCGTTGGTTCGCTGGTTTGAAGTGAGCGACAAGGTGAATCTGATTTTGGCGACCGACTTGAGCGAGCGGAACATTCCAGATGCAGATGTGATTTTCGCAACAGCCAGCGACACGGCATTCCCTGTAGCAACTTATTCGCCTGCCAAAGGTCGAAAGTTTTATCTGATTCAATCGTATGAAACTTGGAACTTGTCGGAAGAAACCGTCATCGCCAGTTGGAAATTGCCGATGCACAAAATTGTCGTGTCGCGGCAGTTGCAGCAAATCGCCAACGGCTTGGGCGAATCGCAACGAACGACTTACATCCCGCTGGGAATAGATGTTTCGCTCTTTCGATTGCTGACGCCGATCAACGAACGCCGCGAATTGCGAATTGGCATGCTGGCTCATCCCAACGAAGTGAAGGGAACTCGTGACGGTTTGGCGGCTTTGGAACTCGTCAAAACGAAGCATCCTGAATTGCAAGTGGCGTTGTTCGGAACCGAACCGCGTTTGGAGTTCATTCCCGACTGGGTGAGTTACGATCAATTGCCGACGGCGGAACGACTGGTTGAGTTCTACAACTCGTGCCGCATTTTCCTGAATCCGGGAAGAGCCGAAGGCTGGGGCTTGCCCGCCGCTGAAGCCATGGCTTGCGGATGCGCAGTGGTTTCCGCTGACAACGGAGGCATTCACGAATTCGCTGTTGACGGCCAAACAGCTTTGATAGCGCCAACTCAGCGTCCTGATTTGATGGCGGAACAGATTCTGAAACTGATTGAAAATGATGAACTGCGCCAGCGTATTGCTTCAGCCGGGCATCAATCCATACAACAGATCAACTGGCATCGAGCTGTTGATGATTTGAACAAGTTATTGGTTCAATAACCGGACAGAGCCTGAACTGTTTTGTCAGAGCCTTATGAAAAAAGGCCACAAGAAATCGCTTCTTGCGGCCTTTTTTTGTGCGTAACCTTATTACTCGTCGTCTTCATCAAACGCGAATTCCGGATCAGCAAGTTCATCATCGAATTCGGCTTCGGGTTCAGCGTCCACTGTTTCGTTGAATCCGCCTTCGTCTTCGATGCCGAAGCCCAAATCTTCCAGATCGGTTTCATCGGGTTCCGGTTCCGGCACAGGACGGGCGCTGGCGGCGGCTACCATCTGTTCGATGTAGCTTTGCGTGTCGTCCATTTCCTCCGCCGTCATATCCTTCATCGTCGGATCGTAGGCGACCTTGACCTTGCGATAGAACTCCATGCCGGTTCCGGCAGGAATCAGCCGCCCCATAATTACGTTCTCTTTCAGTCCGCGCAGGTAATCCACGCGACCCGAAATCGCCGCTTCGGTCAGCACGCGAGTCGTTTCCTGGAACGAAGCCGCCGAAATGAACGATTCGGTCGAAAGAGACGCTTTGGTAATGCCGAGCAGCAACGGTTCGGCAGTCGCCGGTTGGCCGTCTTCGGCTTCGACGCGGGCGTTTTCGTCGTGGAAGCGGAAACGATCCACCTGTTCTTCCAACAGGAATTCTGTGTCGCCGACTTCTTTGACGCGAACCCAGCGAAGCATCTGCCGAACGATCACTTCGATGTGCTTGTCGTTGATATGCACACCCTGCAGGCGGTAGACCTCCTGAATGGCGTTGACCAGATAACGTTGCAACTCTTCCATTCCGCGCACAGCCAGAATGTCGTGCGGATTGAGCGGGCCGTCCATCAACGGTTCGCCGGCACGCACGCGGTCGCCTTCCTGAACATTGATGTGTGTTCCGCGCGGCACGCTGTATTCGCGCTCTTCGCCGTTGTCGCCGACGATGACGATCTTCTGCGAACCTTTGGTGATGTTGCCGAATTTGACGATTCCGTCAACTTCGGACATCACAGCGGTTTCGCGCGGCTTGCGCGCTTCGAACAATTCGACGACGCGCGGCAAACCTCCGACGATGTCTTTCTGGCGTGTGACTTCGCGCGGAATCTTGGCGATCACGTCGCCCGGTTCGACTTCCTGATCTTTGACCACCATCAGGTTGGCGCGAATCGGCATCGGATAAGCTTTGATGACCTTGCCCGCTTCGTTTTTGATTTCGATGCGCGGCTGGCGTTTTTCATCAGGCGAATCCATGACCACCGAACGCGACAGACCTGTGACTTCGTCGGTTTCTTCGTGAACGGTGACGCCTTCGATCAGGTCACGCCAGGCAATGGTTCCGCCGACTTCGGTCAGCATGGCGAAGGTGTAAGGATCCCATTCGGCGATCTTCTGGCCTTCTTCGCAACGCGCGCCGTCGGGAATCAGCACGATTGTGCCGTAACCAATCGGGTAACGTTCGACTTCGCGTCCGCGGTCGTCAACGATCAGCAAGCTGCCATTGCGATTCATGGCGACGATCTTGCCTTCGCGGCTGACGACGGTGTTCAAATCGGCGTACTTGATGGTTCCCGCCACGCGAGCTTCGTGCGAAGACTGTTCGCTGACTTTGGACGCCGTGCCGCCGATGTGGAAAGTGCGCATCGTCAATTGAGTGCCGGGTTCGCCGATGGATTGCGCCGCAATGACGCCGACTGCTTCGCCGATGTCAACCACCTGGCCTGTTCCAAGATTGCGGCCATAACAACGAATGCAGCATCCGCGACGCGATTCGCAGGTCAGCACCGAACGAATGCGAACACGCATGATGCCCGCGTTCTGAATTTCGGTGGCGATGTCTTCGGTGATTTCGTCGTAAGTTCTGGCCAGAATTTGCCCGGTGATCGGGTCTTTGACATCTTCCAAAGCCACGCGACCGATGATGCGTTCGCGCAGACCTTCGATGATGTCGGAACCTTCGGTGATCGGTTCAGCCCAAATGCCTTTGACCGTGCCGCAATCGAGTTCGGAGATAATCACATCCTGCGCCACGTCCACCAGACGGCGAGTCAGGTAGCCGGAGTCGGCAGTCTTGAGCGCCGTGTCGGCCAGACCTTTACGAGCGCCGTGCGTGGAAATGAAGTACTGCAACACGTCCAGCCCTTCGCGGAAGTTGGCACGAATCGGCGTTTCGATGATTTCGCCTGAAGGTTTGGCCATCAACCCGCGCATGCCTGCAAGCTGGCGAATCTGTTGTTGGTTACCGCGCGCGCCCGAATCGGCCATGATCAGAATTGGGTTCAGTACCTGGCTTTCTTTTTCGCGACGCCCCATTTCCTTGAACATTTCATCGGCAACGCGTTCGGTCATTTCCGACCAGATGGCGACGACTTTGTTGTAGCGTTCGCCATTGGTGATGACGCCGTCCTTGTACTGCTGTTCGACCTTGATGACTTCGGCTTCGGCGTCGGCCACCAGACCGGGTTTGCTGGGCGGCGTGACCATGTCGTCAATGCTGATGGACAATCCGGCTTTGGTTGCGTACAGGAATCCGGTTTCCTTCAGTTTGTCGAGCATTTCGACCGTTGCAGCATGGCCCAACCGCAGGAAGCAATAATTGACCAGACTGGTCAGCCCCTTTTTCTTGAGCATGCCGTTGATGTACGGCATTGCTTTCGGCAGGCTGTCATTCAAAATGACGCGGCCAACCGTGGTGTTGATCGTGCGGTCAACTTCGTGAACCGTCGCTTTGATGATGTCCTGCGAATCGCGCTCGTGCTCCAAATCAATCAAGCTGCCTTTGTATCGCAAACGAATGCGGGTTTGCGTCGTCACTTCCTTGGCGTCGAGCGCAATCAGCACTTCGTTCAGGCTGGCAAAAGCGCGGCCTTCGCCTTTGGCTCCGTCCATGGCGCGAGTCATGTAATAACAACCGAGCACGATATCCTGCGAAGGAACTGCAATCGGTTGTCCCGAAGCAGGGGAGAGAATGTTGTTGGAAGACAACATCAGCACCTGTGCTTCGATCTGGGCTTCGGGCGAGAGCGGAACGTGAACCGCCATCTGGTCGCCGTCGAAGTCGGCGTTGAACGCCGTGCAGGTCAACGGGTGCAGTTTGATCGCCTTGCCTTCGACCAGCACCGGTTCAAAGGCCTGGATGCCCAATCGGTGCAGCGTTGGCGCGCGGTTGAGCAAAACCGGGTGATCTTTGATGACCTTTTCCAGAATGTCCCAAACCACGTCGTTCTGGCCTTCGACCAATTCCTTGGCCTGCTTGATCGTGGCAGCGTGGCCTTCGGCTTCCAGCCGGTTGTAGATGAACGGCTTGAAGAGTTCGAGCGCCATTTTCTTCGGCAAACCGCACTGGTGAAGTTTCAGTTCCGGACCGACAACAATCACCGAACGACCGGAATAATCCACGCGCTTGCCGAGCAGGTTCTGGCGGAAACGGCCTTGTTTGCCTTTCAGCGTGTCGGAGAGCGATTTGAGCGGGCGATTGTTGACGCCGCGCAGCACGCGACCGCGACGACCGTTGTCGAACAGCGCGTCCACGGCTTCCTGCAACATGCGTTTTTCGTTGCGGACGATAACTTCAGGAGCTTTCAACTCCATCAGCTTCGACAGACGATTGTTGCGGTTGATGACGCGACGATACAGATCGTTCAAATCCGAGGTCGCAAACCGTCCACCATCCAGCGGAACCAGCGGGCGAAGTTCCGGCGGCAGCACAGGGATCACATCCAGAATCATCCATTCCGGTTTGTTGCCGGATTTGCGGAACGAATCCACGACTTTCAGCCGCTTGGAGAACTTGAGTTTTTTCTGCTGGCTGGTTTCGTTCTTCATCTTGTGACGAAGGTCTTCCGCCAGTTCTTCGATGTCAACGCGCTGCAACAGGTGTTTGATCGCTTCCGCGCCCATTCGGCAAACTTCATCCGTGAATTTGCCTGGGAACTCCTGTTTGAGCTGACGATACCGGTCGTCCTGCACCATTTCACGCTCTTTCAGCGGCAGGCCGAGTTCGTCAATCTCTTTCTGGTCGGCGATGACGATGTAATTTTCAAAGTACAGCACCTTTTCCAGTTCGCGCAGCGGAATGTCCAGCAAATGGCCGATGCGGCTGGGAAGGCCTTTGAAAAACCAGACGTGCGAACAGGGACTGGCCAGTTCAATGTGGCCAAGTCGTTCGCGGCGAACTTTCGCTTGCGTGACTTCTACACCGCATTTGTCGCAGACCACGCCGCGATGCTTCATGCGTTTGTATTTGCCGCACAAACATTCCCAGTCAGTGACCGGGCCGAAGATGCGCGCGCAAAACAATCCGTCGCGCTCCGGTTTGAAAGTTCGGTAGTTGATGGTTTCGGGCTTGGTTACATGCCCGTGCGACCATGAACGAATCTTTTCCGGCGACGCAAGACTGATGCGAATCGCCTCGAAATCCGGCGTCAATGTTTTTTCACCTGAATATCTAAGCACTGCTTTTCCCTCCAATCGTGCGAGGACTGAGGACTGAGGACTGAGCGAAACACTCACTCAGAACTCAGCGCTCAGCACTCAGCACTTGAAACTAGGCTTCCTTCGGTTCTCGCTGTCGCAACTCGACGTCCAGGCACAACGATTGAAGCTCGCGCACCAGCACGTTGAATGATTCGGGCAAGCCCGGTTCGAAGTCCGATTCGCCTTTCACAATAGATTCGTAAATCTTCGAGCGTCCGGCCACGTCGTCCGATTTGCAGGTCAACAATTCCTGCAGAATGTGCGCCGCGCCGTAGGCTTCCAGCGCCCAGACTTCCATTTCGCCGAATCGCTGACCGCCGAACTGCGCTTTTCCGCCCAGCGGTTGCTGGGTAATCAGCGAGTACGGGCCAATCGAACGCGCGTGAATCTTGTCGTCCACCAGGTGCGAAAGCTTGAGCATGTAGATGTATCCGACGGTGACTTTCTGTTCGAAAGCGTCGCCGGTCATACCGTCAAAAAGAGCCGTTTTGCCGGTCGGGCTGACCATTTGCGGCAACCCCTCTTCGCGTATTTGTGAATCGGAATCTTCCAGATAGCGTTTGATGTTGCTTTCAGTCGCTCCGTCGAAAACCGGCGTAGCGAACCGTAAACCCATCACGCTGGCTGCCCAGCCGAGGTGCGTTTCCAGAATCTGACCGACGTTCATACGCGACGGCACGCCCAGCGGGTTGAGAACGATCTCGACCGGAGTGCCATCGGGCAGATACGGCATGTCTTCTTCGGGCAGGATGCGTGCAATGACGCCCTTGTTTCCGTGACGACCGGCCATCTTGTCGCCGACCGACAGTTTACGTTTCATTGCCACGAAGACCTTGACCATCTTGATGACGCCGGGCGAAAGCTCGTCGCCTTTCTTGATCTTGTCAATCTTCTCTTCGTACAAATGATCGAGAATCGCAACCTGACGCTCGGTGCGCTGTTCCAAATCCTTGATTTCCGTCGCCACGTCGCGCGCTCCGCTGACTTCGACACGTTTCAACGCGCCAATGTCCATGCCTTCCAGCATATCGCGCGTCAGCTTGGCCCCACGTTCGGCGATGGTGCGTCCTCGGAAGACCAGATCGGATTCCAGCTTGCGTCCATCCAGCAATTCGTAAATCCGTTTGTTGCGCTCTTCTTCGACGATGCGGATTTCGTCTTTCAGGTTCTTGCGCAGCTTTTCTTCTTCGGCGGTTTCGATGTCCAGGCTGCGTTTGTCCTTGTCCTGCCCTTTGCGGGTGAAGACTTTGACATCCACGACCGTTCCTTCGATGCCGGGCGGGCAGGTCAGGGAAGCGTCGCGCACGTCACCGGCTTTTTCACCGAAAATCGCGCGGAGCAGTTTCTCTTCCGCCGTCAACTGGGTTTCGCCTTTCGGCGTGACTTTGCCGACCAGAATCGAACCGGGTTTGACGTAAGCGCCGATGCGAATGATGCCGCTTTCGTCCAGATCGCGCAGCGCTGCTTCGCCGACGTTCGGGATGTCACGGGTGATTTCTTCCGGGCCAAGTTTCGTGTCGCGCGCTTCGATTTCCAGTTCTTCGATGTGAATCGAAGTGTAGTAATCGTTCTTGATCATCTTTTCTGAGATCAGAATCGCGTCTTCGAAGTTGTACCCGCGCCACGGCATGAACGCCACCAGCACGTTGCGCCCCAGAGCCAGTTCGCCGCCGTCCGTGCAAGGGCCGTCGGCAATGACCTGACCTTTGGCCACACGGTCGCCCGCGCGAACAATCGGTTTCTGGTTGATGCAGGTGTTCTGGTTCGAGCGTTTGAACTTGATCAGCGGATAAATGTCCGCCGTCACTTCGCGCGAAAGCGTGCCGTCCACATTGTGGTCAACGCGAATGATGATTCGTTCGGAATCCACCTTGTCCACAACGCCGTCGCGGCGGGCGACGACCACCGCGCCGGAATCCTGCGCGGTTACTTTTTCCATTCCCGTTCCGATCAGCGGAGCCTGGGCGCGCAACAGCGGCACGGCCTGGCGTTGCATGTTCGATCCCATCAACGCGCGGTTGGCGTCGTCGTTTTCGAGGAAGGGAATCAAACTGGCGGCCACTGACACCAACTGTTTCGGCGAAACGTCCATAAACTGAATTTCGTCGCGTTCGGGCAGAATGAATTCGCCCGCCTGACGCGCGTTGACGCGCTCGCCGATGATGTTGCCGTTTTCGTCCAACTGAATGTTGGCCTGACCGATGATGTATTTGTCCTCTTCCCAGGCCGACAGGTAGAACGGGTACGGTTCGTAAGACGCCTTTTTCTTGCCATCGCCAAGTTGGGTGTTGGTGTTTTCGGCTTCTTCCTGTGGAACGTGATCGTTCGGTTTGTAATGCGTATCGCCCGGATTGAGAATTTTGACGTAATCAATCACGCGGCCTTTTTCGACCTTGCGGTAAGGCGATTCGATGAAACCGAATTCGTTGATGCGCGCGAAACACGACAGCGACGAGATCAGACCGATGTTGGGACCTTCCGGCGTTTCAATCGGACAGATTCGTCCGTAATGCGTCGGGTGAACGTCGCGGACTTCGAATCCGGCGCGTTCGCGGCTCAGACCGCCCGGCCCAAGCGCCGACAGGCGGCGTTTGTGCGTGATTTCCGACAACGGATTTGTCTGATCCATGAACTGCGACAATTGCGACGACCCGAAAAATTCACGGACGGCAGCCGTCACAGGCTTGGCGTTGATCAGGTCGCGCGGCATGGCGGTCTGCATTTCGGTGTGAATGGACATCTTTTCCTTGATGGCGCGTTCCATTCTGACCAGACCGAGCCGGAACTGGTTTTCCAGCAGTTCGCCTACGGCGCGGACGCGACGATTGCCAAGATGGTCAATGTCGTCATCGCTGTAAAAAACCATGCGGCCATCGCGGGTTTTTTGTTCGCCGGTGACGCGCTTCAGTTTCAGCACGTAATCAATCACGTCGAAAAAGTCCTGCGGCGCCAGCAGCGGGTCTTCCAGACGGTCGCGTTCCGGGCGTCCCATCTTGATGTTGAACTTCAACCGTCCGACGCGCGAGAAATCGAATTTGCGAGCGTCGAAAAACATTCCGTGAAAAAGCTGTTGCGAAGTTTCCAGCGTCGGAGGATCGCCCGGACGCATCTTGCGGTAAATTTCGATCAGCGCTTCCTGAGTGGATTTGATCGTGTCTTTTTTGACGGTCTGGCTCAGCGTGACGCCTATGTCGTCTTTGTCCGGGAAGTAGATTTCAAACGAGTTGATACCGGCTTCAACGGCTTTGGCCAGAATTTCCGCCGTCATTTCCGAGTTGCTTTCAGCCAGCACTTCGCCGTCGCTGACGTTGACCAGATCGTTCAACGTGTAGGCGCCGGTCAGGTCTTCGACCTTGACAGGGATTTCCGTAATTCCTGCCTCCAGAATCGCTTCATAAGCCGACTGGCCGATTTTCTTTCCAGTCTTGACGATCACTTCGCCGTTTTTGGCAACGATATCCGAAGACGCACGCGAACCGATGATGCTGGGGCTGACTTGCCAGAGCATTTCCGCGCCTTCAACGCGAACCTTGTCCACAGTGTAAAAGTATCGAAGGATGTCTTCGTCGGTTTTCAGTCCCAATGCGCGAAGGAAAATCGTCGCCAGGAATTTGCGTTTGCGGTCAATGCGCACGTACAGCAGGTTCTTGGCGTCGTATTCAAACTCCACCCACGAACCGCGGTAGGGAATCAGCTTGGCCAAAAAGTAAGTGTTGTTTTCGCCCTTCTCGAAAAAGACGCCCGGCGAACGGTGCAACTGGGAAACAATCACGCGCTCCGTTCCATTGATGATGAACGTGCCGTTTTCGGTCATCAGCGGCAAATCGCCGAAATAAACTTCTTCTTCCTTGATGTCGCGGATGGATTTCTGGGCGGTTTCTTCGTCCTTGTCCCAGACGGTCAGGCGGATTTTCACGTGCAGCGGCACGGAGTAGGTCATTCCGCGTTCCTGACATTCCTGCACGTCGTATTTGTGTTTCAAACCGACCGGCTCGCCGCAATTGTCGCAGGTATTGACGACGTTTTTGTTGTACGTGCCGCATTGGCCGCAAATCACATCATCGGACGACAGCGGATTGATCTTGATGACAGCCGCGCACTGGCGACAGTTCGAGCGCAGATGGTGCAGCCCTTGCAACTGACCGCATTTACATTGCCAGTTGCCCAATCGGAACTCGACAAATTCCAGCGAAGAGGTTTCGCGGAAATCCGAAATCGGAAAGGTGGATTTGAAAACTGCCTGCAAGCCGACCAGGTCGCGTTCGGGCGGCAACAAGTCCATTTGCAGGAAACGATCGTAACTGTCGCGCTGGACTTCGATCAGATTCGGAATTCGTACGGAGGTGCGAATCTTGGAAAAGTCGTGACGCGGTGGTTTCACTTTACCTTCACTACCATTGTTTACGAATGTGCTCATTTCAGTAGTCATTTGCGAACGTCCTCAGGCAAGCAAACCGGAGCAGAGGCGGTTCCGGCTTGATATTCCTTTAAGTTAGCCCCTCAAACCGAAGCCCGTGTCTCAAGTTTTCTGATAAGACAAAGCGGCGGCGGGAGACAACACGTCCCCCGCCGCGCGCCACGCGGTTGTTTTTGAAAATTTGTGTTTGCAGTTTGCCGATGTTCTATATATACCCTGCAAGTGAGTAAGTAAGACTGCCAGAGCCGTTAAGCAAGGAAAGCTGATGATCCTTTGATCGCCGAGACTGATTTCGATTCAGAATCAAACAATCACAGGACCGCTTCAATCTGCTGAGATCGAAGAGTTCGTGCCCGCTCCTTGCCTCAGCTTTTTTCGGCATTGCTGCCGACGGCAAACCAATCAGGTCAAGAAAAAGCTTGTTGAATCCGGGAAAGCCAGCCCGAAAGGCGAACCGGCTTTCCCGGATGTTCTCTATCTTACTTCAATTCGACCGATGCGCCAGCATCAGCCAGAGCTTTCTTCATTTTTTCGGCTTCATCCTTGGAAGCGCCTTCTTTGACGGTCTTCGGTGCGCCATCAACCAGATCTTTGGCTTCTTTCAAGCCCAGGCCGGTCAATTCACGAACGACTTTGATGACGTTGATCTTGTTCGCGCCGGCTCCGGTCAGAACCACGTCAAACGTGTCTTTTTCTTCCGCAGCAGGGGCTGCCGCCGCCGCCGCACCAGGAGCAGCAACTGCAACCGCCGCCGCCGCCGCCGAAACGCCGAATTTCTCTTCCAGAGCTTTCACCAGTTCGGAAGCTTCCAAAAGGGTGAGGCCGCCAATTTGTTCGACAATGTTGTTAATATCCGCCATTAGTTTAACTATTCCTCCAAAAGGTCTCTGTCCGCTCAATAGCTCAGGACAGAATCATAAATTGTTGACTCTTACGCCGCCTTAATTCGCTGCGACGCTGCCATTGATTGACTTCGGGCATCACTCCGTTGTGAATCGCTGGCGACGAGCGACCGGACACTGACAGGCACCCGATCAAAAATGCAATTTCTAAAAAACTTCGTTCGTGCCGGTTCAGGCAGCTTCGGCTTTTTTCTCGCCAATCTGTTTGACGACGATTGCCAAATTGCGCGGAACGGCGTTGATAACCGTGGCCAGTCGTTGCGCTGGCGCGTTCAGCAAGAACATCAACTTGCTGACCAATTCTTCCTTCGACGGCATCGAAGCGAGGGTATCAATATCTTTGACATTGATGGCGCGCGCATCCACAACGCCTGCCTTGAAGGTCAATTTCGGATTTTCTTTGGCAAACTTGCTCAGCACTTTGGCCAAACCGACCGGATCGTTGTCCGAATACGCCAGCGCCGTCATACCCTTGAACTCGCCTTTCAGCGGTTCAAGCGGAGTTCCTTCGACTGCCAGACGGCCAATCGTGTTTTTGATGACGCGATATTTCAAATTCGCGGCTTCCAGCGCGCGGCGCAGTTCGCCGTCTTTTTCAACCGAAAGCCCCTGAAAGCTGACCATCATCGCGTGGCCTGTGTTCTGAAACTCTTCTTTGAGTGCGGCAAGGTCCAGGTGTTTTTGTTCTTTCGTTTTCATGAATCAATCTCCAGAGTTCAATGGAATCTTTTATCAAAAGGGAATCGCTCAGGCTCCAATCGAAGTCGGGTCAACCAAAATTCCGGGACCCATCGTTGAGGCGACATTCACTTTTTTGACATAACGGCCTTTCGCCGTCGCAGGCTTGGCTTTGATCACGGCATCAATCAGCGACTTGGCGTTTTCGGTGATTTTTTCAGCCGAGAACGACACTTTGCCGACCGGAACGTGAATCACGCCAGTCTTGTCCACGCGAAATTCCACTTTACCAGCCTTGGTTTCCTTTACTGCGTTGGCCACATCCAGCGTCACGGTTCCCGTTTTCGGATTGGGCATCAAGCCGCGTGGGCCAAGCACTTTGCCGAGCGTACCAACGGAACGCATCATATCGGGAGTGGCGATCAGGGCGTCGAAATCCAGGTAGCCGCCTTTGATCTTTTCGACAAAATCATCGCCGCCAACTTCATCGGCGCCGGCTTCCTGCGCTTCGCGCTGCTTTTCCGGCGTTCCGGCAATGACCGCGACCTTTTTCGATTTGCCGAGTCCATGCGGCAGCACAATCGTGCCGCGCACCATCTGATCGGCCTTGCGCGGGTCAACTCCCAGCACCATGGTGACTTCAACCGTCTCGTCGAATTTCGCAAAAGCGACTTTTTTCGACAGAGCGATGGCGTCAGTCAAAGGGTAGAGTTTACTCAACTCAATCTGAGCGAGCGCCGCCTTAAACTTTTTTCCTGCCATTGATGATTTCCTTTCAGGTATTAGCGTGAAACTCAGTGGATTCCGCGAAATTCGGACTGAGTCACTCCCTCTTAGGATTGCGGTTTCAGATTGCTGCCGACGGAACAACGCCCGCAGCAACCCGCAATCGGAAGATTATTTGATTTCCAGCCCAAGGCTCTTGGCTGTGCCCTCGATGGTGCGAATGGCCGCTTCGAGATTGGTCGTGTTCAAATCAGGCATTTTCAACTTCGCTATCTCTTCGATTTGAGCGAGAGTCACCGAGCCGACTTTTTCGCGATTCGGTTTGCCGGAGCCTTTTTCCAGCTTCAGAGCTTTTTTGAGCAAATCGGCTGCCGGAGGCGTCTTGGTGATGAAGGTGAATGAACGATCTGCGTAAACCGTGATGACGACCGGAATCTTGATGTCGCCCATATTCGAGGTTTTCGCGTTGAACTGTTTGCAGAACTCCATGATGTTCACACCCTGCGGACCCAGCGCCGTACCAATCGGAGGAGCGGGGTTCGCCTTGCCGGCGGGAACCTGGAGTTTAATCATTGCGGTAACTTTTTTTGCCATAGTAAGTATTGGTTATGATCGGACGCCAAAAACGTCCTCCCAATTTATTGTTCTTCTGCGAACGAAACTTTTTCGACTTCCAAAAAGCCCAATTCGACCGGAGTCGCCCGACCGAAAATGGTCACGTTGACCTTGAGCATATTCTTGTCGGCGTTTATTTCTTCCACCGTGCCCATAAAGCTGGTGAAAGGACCATGCGTGATTCGCACAGTTTCCCCGCGCTCAAAAGTGAACTTCGGTTTCGGTTTTTCTGCCGCCGTTTCCACGTGATGAACGATTTGATCCACTTCTTCCTGGCTCAGTGGAGTCGGTTTCTGGCCGCCGACAAAACTGGTGACCTTTGGAGTGCTTTTGATTAAATGCCAGGCGCGATCGGAAATATCGGCGTTTTCAGCGCATTCAATCTCTACAAGCACGTAGCCCGGAAAAAACATCCGTGTGCTTTCAACGCGCTTTGAGCCTTTCATCTCAACTACTGTTTCCGTAGGAATCAGAACTTGAGTGATTTCCTCGGCCATTCCGAACGCCTGAATGCGCGAATTCAAACTGTCCCGCACTTTGCGCTCATAACCGGAATATGTGTGAATGATGAACCACTGCTTCGCCATAATCTGCGGAATTCTCCGAATCTATGCACGACAATTCTAAGCCGACTTCGCTTAGAAAACCTTGCTTGCCACCCAGTCAATTCCCTTGATCAGATAAGAGAAGACGATGTCGGCAGAGAAAAGATAAAAAGCAAAAAAGAAAACGGCGATCACGACGATAATGGTTGTATTCACCACTTCCGTGCGCGTCGGCCAGGAAACCTGTCGCATTTCTCGCGCGACTTCGCGCCAGAATTGACGAACATTTGCCAACCAACTGGCTGGTTTGGCGACTAACGATTGTTCATTTGATTCTTCTGTCATCGCCGCAGCTCCTTCGCGCGTGCTCGATGTTGCCATTATGTTCACCTCGGTTGTCGGTGGATTTGATTCAATTTCAAGAAACTGGCAGGGGTATCAGGATTCGAACCCGAACTTTAGGTTTTGGAGACCCACGTGCTAACCGTTAACACTATACCCCTGAATCAAAACTGCCGACCTGACGTTACTTGGTCTCTCGATGCGGCGAGTGCTTGCGGCACTTGCGGCAAAATTTCTTGAACTCAAGACGCTGCGTAGTCTTTTTCTTATTTTTTGTGGTGAAGTAATTGCGATCCTTGCACTCAGTACATTGGAGAACGATTTTATCTCGCATAACAGTCTTCCTGAAAAATGAGGTCGCTTGAGACAGACAGGCTTCTAAGTGACCTGAAATAATTTACTCTATGATTTCGGAGACGGTTCCGGCGCCGACCGTGCGGCCACCTTCACGAATCGCGAAACGCAGGCCTTTTTCCATAGCGATCGGAGCGATTAGTTCAATCTCCATCGCAATGTTGTCGCCGGGCATGATCATTTCGACGCCGTCCGGCAATTTCGCCACTCCAGTCACGTCCGTCGTGCGGAAGTAGAATTGCGGACGATAACCAGTGAAAAACGGCGTGTGGCGCCCGCCTTCTTCTTTCGTCAGGATGTAAGCTTCCGCTTTGAATTTCGTGTGCGGTTTGATCGAACCAGGCTTGGCGATGACCTGACCGCGTTCGATTTCCTTGCGATCCACGCCGCGCAGCAACAGACCCACGTTGTCGCCAGCGCGACCTTCGTCCAGCAATTTCTTGAACATTTCCACGCCCGTCACCACTGAATTGCGCGTGTCGCGGATGCCCACGATTTCCACCGGTTCGTTGACCTTGATGATGCCGCGTTCGACGCGACCCGTCGCCACCGTTCCGCGTCCCTGAATCGTGAAGATGTCTTCAACAGGCATCAGGAACGGTTTATCAATCGCGCGTTCCGGCGTCGGAATGTAGTTGTCCACCGCCGCCATCAATTCGTCAATGCATTTTTCCCAATCGCCTTCGCCGTTCAGCGCGTTGAGCGCCGAGCCGCGAATGATCGGGATTTCGTCGCCCGGAAATTCGTACTTCGACAACAGTTCGCGCACTTCCAGTTCGACCAGGTCGAGCAGTTCGGCGTCGTCCACTGCGTCCACCTTGTTCAGGAACACGACCATCGCCGGAACGCCCACCTGACGAGCCAGCAGAATGTGTTCGCGCGTTTGCGGCATCGGGCCGTCGGTCGCCGCCACCACCAGAATCGCGCCGTCCATCTGAGCGGCTCCGGTGATCATGTTCTTGACGTAATCGGCGTGACCCGGACAGTCCACGTGCGCGTAGTGGCGATTCGGCGTTTCGTATTCGACGTGCGCCGTCGCGATTGTGATTCCGCGAGCCTTTTCTTCCGGAGCGTTGTCAATCGAATCGAAGCTGCGGAACGTGATCTTGGGATTGTGCTTGGCCAGCGTCTTGGTGATCGCGGCGGTCAATGTGGTCTTGCCATGGTCAACGTGACCAATCGTTCCGACGTTGACGTGTGGCTTACTTCGGTCAAATTTCTCTTTCGCCATAACTACTGTTATTCCTGATTTAGGGTTGGTTGGCCGTGTTACCCGCGACCAAAAACTGAAGCCCACAACCGGACTTGAACCGGTGACCTCGTCCTTACCAAGGACGCGCTCTACCTACTGAGCTATGTGGGCTTAAACTCAACTGAACTTTCGAGATTGAGTACAAATTGAGAACTAATGGAGCGGGCGACGGGACTCGAACCCGCAACACCTAGCTTGGAAGGCTAGTGCGCTACCATTGCGCTACGCCCGCTTAATTTTCAAAACTCTGATTGTGATTGAACCTTATGCAGGGGGTAGGATTCGAACCTACGTACGGCGTTAGCCGGCCGGGTTTACAGCCCGGTGCCATTAACCACTCGACCACCCCTGCGAAAAATCAAATAAGAGCCGGTGACAGGACTTGAACCTGCGACCCTCTGATTACAAATCAGATGCTCTACCAACTGAGCTACACCGGCGGAAAAACGACTTCAACTTCCTTATGGATATGCTCGGTATCAAAATAGCGAGGCCGTCAAAACGCGCATACTAGCAATCAGGCTTTTATTTTGCAAGGATCAGCGCCATTCTTGATAGTCTAATTTGAGATTTTTTGTTGCGCACACCGTAATTCACTTTCTGAGTTTAATCAGTCCTTTCAGTTCGTTCATAAATTCGGAAACGTCCTGGAATTCCAAGTAAACGGAGGCGAATCTGACATAGGCGACTTTGTCCAGGTCTTTCAGGCGGCGCATGATCATTTCGCCGATCTTCGATGTTTGGCGTTCGCGTTCCGGCGACGCTTGAACATAAGCTTCGACAGCATTGACGATGGTTTCAAGCTTGGCGGTTGACACGGGGCGCTTTTCGCAAGCTCTCAGCAATCCAGCCATGACCTTGTCACGGCTAAAAGGCTCTCGACGCCCATCTTTTTTGACAACCATATACGGGATTTCGTCAATGCGTTCATAGCTGGTAAAACGGCGCTCGCATTTCAGGCATTCGCGACGGCGGCGTATGGAATCGCCCTCACGCGATTCGCGGGAGTCAACAACTTTATCTTCCAGATGACCGCAAAACGGGCACTTCATAAAATGTGTCCTCCAAAACTCACAGACCGAACGAGCCAGCAAAGATAGAGAAGCCACGATCAAGGCTTAACTTCAGTCAGCGCCTGGGACTTGTTTTCGCTGGCAATCATTTCGCGCAACTGATGAAAGCTGATGTCATGATGGATTAAGTAATACAATCCCATCACGAACGGTGGCCCGAAGGCAATCAAGTGATAAACAATGGCGACACTGGCCGACAGATTCGGCTCCGTGCCTAAAAACTCCAAAGCTTTAGCCGCTGCTGCGTGAAAGGCTCCAGCCGATCCGCCCGGGGTGGGAACTACTGAACCAACCAGTCCGAATCCCAAAATGAAAATGATCTGCTCGATGGAAAAACTCAGCCCAAAGGCATACAGCGTCAACCACGTTGCCGAGGTGATTAATCCCCAGACAACCAGAGTGTAAAAAACCGTCACCAGCAGTTCTTTCAAATCAAGCAGGATGGACAATCCGTCTGCCAGGTGTTTCACAAAATTCAGAATTGGCTGAACCAGCTTTCTGGGAAGCCGCGTTGACTGCCGCTCGAACCATGACAAAATTGGATCAGCTTTCAACCGAAGCAAGATAAGCACAAAAATTCCTAAAACAACCCCGGCCAGCAATATCGTGCCGAAGGTTTTTGTGCCGCCGACTTTTTGCCACGCGACAGCCTGGTCAGGCGGAAGCTCAAACAGCAACAGACAGATCGAAAATAGAGTGGCGACGGTTGCTGTGTCGTAAATGCGTTCAATCAAAATCGTGGCGAATGTGGCGCTGGGTTGCAGCTTTTCGCGCAAGCTAAGCACTGTTGGTCGAATGATTTCAGCCGCTCGACCGATGACGAACAGTCCGCCGAACCCGACTGCCGTTGCCGCAATCAAATTGCCCAGTCCGACTTTGGCAATTGGTGCGAGCAACACCTGCCAGCGAAGACTGCGAACGATGATCGTCAGGTTGATGAGTACCGCAGCCAACGCTAAAGGCCACAAACGAGCATTTCGCAAGTGCATTGCGACGCTTGTCCAATCCAGGCGGCTGAAGAACCAGTACGCCAGTCCGATGCCAATGGCCAAAATGAAAATTGCTTTGAACCGTTTTGTCACAGAAAACCATGCCACAAGATATTGTACAGAAGCGCCAAGCTACAACAGATTATCGGGCGAATCAAGATGAAGGGCATTCCGGCTGAACGCTTTGAAGTTTGGAGTTTCACGGGTAAAGTGGCGACCTTCTTTCGCAACTCTTCAACTCGAATCGGGTATTGCAATGAAAGTTTTTGTAGTTGGTTCGGGCGGGCGTGAGCACGCATTGACGTGGGCGCTCAGCCGTAGTTCGCAGGTCAAACAGATGTATTCCGCAACGACCAATGCGGGGATTTTGAATTTGACGACCGCCGCCGAGATTGATGCTGGCGATGTTCAGGCTGTCGCCGAGTTTGCCAAGCGTGAGCAGGTTGATCTGGTTGTGATTGGGCCAGAACAACCGCTCGTCGAAGGATTGAGTGATGCTTTGGAATCGCGCGGAATCGCCGTGTTCGGGCCTTCGCAGGCGGCGGCAAGGTTGGAAGGTAGCAAGGTGTTTTCCAAAGAATTCATGACTCGCCATAACATTCCAACGGCCAGATATATGGTGGTTGATGCTGCTGCTGAAGCATTCAGGGTAGTCAGTTCGTTTGGCTTTCCGGTGGTCATCAAAGCCGATGGGCTGGCCGCAGGCAAAGGCGTGGTGGTTGCCGCCGATGAAAACGAAGCGAAGCAAGCCGTGCAGGATTGGATGGTTGATCGCAAATTGGGCGAAGCAGGAAATCGGCTGGTAATTGAAGAGTGCCTGGTTGGACGTGAACTGTCGTATCTGGTTTTCAGCGACGGAAAAGATTTTGCCGCAATGCCGGTGGCGCAGGATCACAAAAGAGCCTTCGATGGCGACCGTGGCCCGAACACAGGTGGAATGGGTGCTTTTTCCACGCCGGGGCTGATTGATCCCGAATTGGAAGCGCGAATCGTAAAAGAAATTGTTGCGCCTTCGCTCGAAGCCACACGTGTGGACGGGTTTCCTTTTCGCGGAGTGTTGTATTGCGGCTTGATGCTGACGCCAGACGGGCCGAAAACGCTGGAATACAACGTTCGATTCGGCGATCCTGAAACACAGGCAATTTTGCTAAGACTGGAAAGCGATTTTGCCGAACTGGCGTTGGCTGTCGCGCGGGGTGAACTGGCTGGTTGCAAACCGGTTTGGAGCGATGAAACTTCGACATGTGTGGTGTTGGCTTCGGCGGGGTATCCCGGTGCTTATGAAACGGGCAAAGTCATTCACGGTCTGGAAGCTGCCGAGCAAATCGAAAGTGTCGCGGTTTTTCATGCTGGAACGAGATTGAACGCTTCGGGCGAAATTGTCACATCTGGCGGGCGAGTGCTTGGCGTGACGGCGCGAGCGGCGAATTTGGCTGAAGCAACGAAGAGAGCTTACACAGCAGTCGAGAAAATCTCGTTTGAAGGAATGCAATTTCGAAGAGACATTGGATTGCGGAACGCAGAGTGAACCTGCGTTCCGCAGTCATTCTAATCCGCAGTCAGATCATGGTCTGCATTGTCCATTGACGGCAGTCCAAATGTCCGCCAGCAGGAACATATCGGCGTGCCGGTTTTGTTTTATTGCCAGAACCGACTGTGTGTTCAATGTGTCGAGCAGCGAGCTTGGAGCCAGCGTGACGCCATTGCTCAAAGTTACTGGAGCGAAAGAAACGTTTGAACAGGACAGTACGCTCCAGAAAGCGTTGAACACGACCGGTGATCCGCTGCCGCCGGAAGCAGCCATACTTAATTGAGCCGTGACGTATTCCTTGTTGATTCGTTGCATCGCGCTCGAACCGCCCTGCAAGGCTTGTCGAACCGCAGGCAGGTTTTGCTGAATGCCGACCGGATTATTGGCATTGACGCCAGAAATCAGCACGGTTCCTCCCGGCAGGTACCGAAAATTGCTGATCCAGTGTTGCGTGGTGCGCCAACAAAGTGTGTCGCACTTGTCCAGGCATTTTTCGCCAAAGTTATAGTTTGTGCAGTCAGCTTTTTCGGCGACGACAATTTTTGTGATGACATCATTGCCGACATCTCCCCCACAAGTTCCCGCTGCGTCTTTTCCATCCATAATGTTAGTGGCGGTTGGCTGAATTTCTTTGACGCCGTAAACACCTGCTTGGACCTTGAAGGAGTAGAAGCCGCTGGCGTCCGTCTTCGTCTTTTGGTCTGTAGCATTTCCGTTGGCATCAAGAAGAACGATTTCAACCTCAGCCAATCCGTTTTCTCCAGCCTCTTTAATGCCGTTGTCATTGCTGTCGCAATAAACATAACCTGAAATAGTTCCTTTCCCCGGCGGCGGTGGCGGAATAGGCTTGCACGGCCAGCAAACGAATTCGCACACTCTGCCGGTCGGATACCAGCCGAACTGGCCGGTGTACTGGCCTGTGCCCATACTGACGTATTGGTCATGTTCCTGTGCCATGCGCTTCACATTGACATTGTTCAGCACAACGGAAACTTTGCCGATGCCACTGGATCGTTTGATTTCAACGGCAAACTGGAAACAACCGCTGAACGCTTTTGAAGACATGGAAAGAATGAAGGTCAGCGGATAAGTCTTGTATCCAGCGCTGCCAGCCCAAAGAAGAAATTGAGCATTGTGGCCGATTCCCTGAGTGGACATGCCATTCGATTGCATTTTCACGTCCTGGTGCATTTGCGTTAGTTTGGCTGCACCACCGGTAATCGTGAACATTGCCAGTTGTTGAGCGACTGTTTTGTCGGGATTCAACAATTTGAGCGTCACCATGTCGCCTTCAGTAAAGCCGTCGCTGGCGAGTTCCAGTTCGGCATCCCACAAGCTATCCGAACAGGAAAGAGCCTGTACTGTCGAATTCGGAACCGAATACGAAAAACCTTCTACCTTCGGAGTGTTGTTGCCTACCAGCCGACCGAACGTTTGTTGGCCAACAGAGAAAACGGAAGCCTGATCGGAATCAAGCGTCAGTACCATGGGATCGGACAAGAAAAACGCGTCGCTTTCGCTGGGGAAACCAAAAGTGGTCCCGTTGACGAGTTGTGGAACGCGGACTTGTTTGGGCGATGGATTTTGGAAGAAGTAACTGCCAAAGCTGATTACGTCGTTAAATGCGACTGTATACAAACAGGTGTTCGATCCGGGCGAAACCTGACTTTGACCTGGGAAGGCCATTGCCTGAGCCAATCGAAGTTTCGCGCCGCCAATTGTGATGGAACCATTAATCCCGCCCCGCGATGGAGAAAAGCTGGTGACAATTCCGCAAACCTGCGCAATGTTCTGGCCAGTGGTTGGTGCGTCGTCGTTCCCGGTGATTTGCCCGCTGTTATCGAAGCAAAAGTTGAAGCATTGATCCTTGTTTACATCAACGCCTTTCAAAGATGTTTTGGGAGCGATGACGTAAGTTATTCCGCCGATTCTGATTGAACCTGCTGCATCCTGTGTTGCGGGAATGTAGATAGAAACCATGCCGCAAATTCGCGCTCCGTTGGGAGGCGGCGCAAACGCCGAAACCGTTTTGATAATCAGTTGATCCACCATTGAAATAAGTCCTGAAGCGGACAACGACAGCGCGACTAAACAACACACAAACAGTGCGAGTTTGGTTGGTCTTCTCATGTTAAGTCCTCCGAAAAGAAGCCAGGCGTAAACAAGCGTTCGACTTGCAGTCTTTCGCCATGTTCACGGATGAGTTTGTTGAGAAAAGTAGGCTCTTCAGGGCTTGCGCGAAGAAGGGCTAACGGCTGACGGCGCTGTGCCCCAGTGAATTGATTCAGCGCCTGTTTCTTGCTGTGAAATCAAACCCAACAGCGAAGGCGTGAGGCTTCGCTGTTGGGTTGGTTAGTGGTGAATGAAATTGACTGTTGCCGATTAGCAACGTCCATTGAGCAATGCCAGGATTTGCGCCAACGCAACCATGTCTTGCGTGCGATTTTCCTTGATTGCCAGCACGCTTTGCATAAACAGCGTGTCGAGCAGGGAATCGCGATTCAACGTGACTCCGTTCGACAGCGTCACTTGCGTGAAGTTCAAGCCGGAGCAGCGCAACGGACTCCAGAAGACGTTGAACACGACCGGCGAACCCGTTCCGCCATGAGCCGCGAAGCTCATTTGCAAAGTGACAAATTCCTTGTTGAGCTGTTGCATTGGGCCTGAACCGCCTTGCAGCACCTGACGAATCAAGGCTTCACTGCGTTGGATGCTGATCGGATTGTTGAAGTTCACGCCGCCGACCAGGATTGCTCCGTTCGGCCAACGATTGATCGGAGCCAGTTGCCAGTAAGATGCGCCACGGAAGCAGATGGTATCGCACTTGAACGGCATTGGCGGCGGAGTTGGCGTCGGCGTCGGAGTCGGCGTCGGCGTCGGAGAAGGCGTTGGAGTCGGGGTTGGTGTCGGCGTCGGAGTCGGCGTCGGCGTGGTCGGGGGAGTTGGAGTCGGCGTCGGCGTCGGAGTTGGAGTCGGCGTCGGTTGGAGGAAACAACCATCGCAGATCACTCCGCAAATCGCGCCGCTCGGATACAACCCGATACCGCCAGTGGTGATACCGGAACCTTCCACTTCGTCTCCCATACGTTTGACGATGACGTAATCAATCGCCACGCTGGTCATTCCCTGGCCGCCAACGCGTTTGATGTCAACGCCGAGTTGGAAGCATCCATTAAGCGGCGAAGTCGGGTCCATTGAAAAGATCATGGTGATTGGCGGCGTGCGCAATCCGGCTGAGCCGGCTGGGATCATCAATGGAATGAACTGACCGACGCTATACGGGCCGTTATTGTTGACCAGCATGCTGATACGCGGATGAATCTGGTTGATGACAATTCCGCCGTTTTGAACCGTGAACATCGCCAGGACTTGCTGGTAAGTTCCATTTGGGTTCTGAGTGAAGAGCGTCACCATATCGCCTTCAGTCGCGCCTTTTGAGCCGATGGAGAAAAAGATGTCCCAAAAGCTGTCTGTACAGGAAATGGCGCGCACCGTGGTGTTTGGCGTCATCGCCATAATTCCCTGTGGAGTCGTTCCGTGGATTGTCGGGCGGAAGCCGAAATTGGTCTGGTTGGCGGTGAACGCCGAGACACCTGCCGAATTCGACGACGACACCAAAAAGCTCAGAGGACGAGGCAGGAGAAAGTTGTCGTCTTCTCCGTTGACCGTGCCGTGAACGGCCACGGGCGTCGAAAACTGCGAACAAGGCGAATCGCCAATGCTGAACACCGATCCGGGAGCGACCTGACCATTGCTCAACACCAGCGGCGCGATGCAAACATTCGATCCGATGGCGATGCCGCTTTGTCCCGGCAAGGCGATTCCCTGGACGATTGGCAGAGTCACGCTGCCCAGCGTGATCGAACCCTGAATGCCGCCCAGTGGAGCTTTGAATTGCGTCACAACGCCGCAGACTTTGGTTTCATTCGCAGCATTGCTGCCAATCGAACTTGGCGCAACAAGTCGTCCGTTGATGTCCAAAATCCCGGCCATGCACTGACTGGTTCCGACATTGACTGAACCAAGACTGACTCCCTGCGCAATCGTGAAACTCATACCGCCGATGGTCAGCGATCCGGTTGAATTCGCCGTCGCTGCCAGATGGTTGGTGACAGGGCCGCACGCAAAAATCGGCGACGTCACGTTGACCACAATCGCGCTGCCGTGAGTGACCTGACCGCCTGCATTCAAAATTGCGGTCAAACACATGTTCGAGTTGGGGTTGATGTCCATCTGGCCCTTGAGCGTGACATTGGGAGCGATGACGTAATTGGACGCGCCAATTGAAATCGCTCCGGGCAATGCTTGCGTCGCGGCCTTGAAGCTGTTTATGCCGCCGCAAACCGTCACCACGTTTCCGCTCACAGCGCTTGGCGGAACGATCTGGTTGGAATTGTTGAACACGGCATCAATACAGATATTGACTCCGGCGGCGATGATCACTTGTCCGGCGATTGTCGTGCCTGGTGCAATTGTATAAGTGGTTCCGCTCAAATTGATTGAACCCGCCGTTGTGACGGTGGCGGGATTAAATGACTGCACGAATCCGCAAATCGCTGCTGACGTTTCAGCCGCTGCGGGCGCGGGTTTCCACCTGGCGATCGCAATCAGGCAAAGCGTCAGACAAAGAGTGAGTATCGTAGTTTTCATTCGCATAGAACTGTCTCCTTGAAGAAGGTCGGGAGGACGGTCAATGAATTGACCAAATCCATGTGAGGTTCTTGTGCCTGCTATCCGAGTCCGTCTTCGGAAAAACGCAGATAATTCAGTTTTGAATATGTCGTTCCAAACGTCGAAGTCCTTTCAAGAGCCATCACTATGAGGTAGCCCCATTGAAGAGAAGTGACGTTTGGTGAGGGTTATAGGTATTGGTCGGTCGTCGTAAGCAAGATAATGCCAGCGCTCTTGCTAGGCAGCGAACCGAACCCTGAACAAACAAATTGTCAATAATTGTGAGCCGCAGCGAAGTCCCAAAGTATGCGACTCAGTCAAACACGCCCAGATGATTGAAAAAACATCTGCGGCTAAAAGCGATCAAACCCAGTGATTGGTTATTTTGATTTCGTCGGAAAGACGTTCGTAATCAAGCACGCTTCAGACGCCCGTAACCAGATAGAGGTTGGCCAAAGAATTCAAGAATCAGCCTTTAACGTCACTTAAATTCTTTGCGCGACAGGTTTATTCAAAACATCAATGACCGGTTGCCATCTGGCGGGGCGTTGATAAGGGATTTTTTGAGGGAAGTCACAGCAGGCGAGTGACGGTTTGCCCTCCGTTAATCCATTGACTTAACAGATGAAACAGCAACGCCACAACCAGACCGTAAGACTTGAGTTTGGATGAATTACCTAATGTATTGAGGCGATTGTGAGGTATTCATCCGGGGACGGAGTGTACGCATTTTGACAGCGGTCGTCCATAGGTTTATGGCCAAGTGAACAAATTTAATCTTTGATTATCAATCACTTGGCCATTTTGAATGCTTCATTTTGTCTTGCGCAGTTGGTTGGAAACCCGCTCTACATCGCCCATCAGCCTGACTGTATTCAGTCCCAGAATTTTTTTGATGTCAGATTCCTTGTAGCCTTTTCTTAGCAGAGCATCAGTGATTTGAGGAAGTTTTGTGCAGTCCTCCATGCCCACAGGCATCGAACCACCATCGAAATCAGAGCCGAGTCCGACGTGATCCACGCCAACCAGTTTCACTGCGTGGTCAATGTGTTCGACGATGCGTTCCCAACTTGCTTTGGGCGGCGCGCCGAATTGTGCAGCCAATTCTTCGCGGATTTTCGGCATGAAGACTTCACGCGATTCGTTTTGATATTTCTGCATCAATTCCCGGCGCGCTGCCTGAGTCTTCTGCGTGTAAGCGAACAAATCAGGATCAATGAAACTGTCCAGATAGTTGATCTGAATCACGCCGCCTTTGGCCGCCAGAGCTTTGATCATTTCGTCCGTCATGTTGCGCGAATGGCCGCTGATTGCTCGGCAGGAAGAGTGCGAGGCGATCATCGGCGCCCGGCTGACTTCCAGCGCGTCCCAAAAGGTTTTGTCTGAAACGTGAGAAATGTCCACCATCACGCCCAACCGGTTTAATTCGCGCACCACGTCTTTGCCAAAATCACTCAGACCATTGTGTTTGGGCTGGTCGCCGGAAGAATCTGCCCACTCGGTGTTGACGGAATGAGTCAAGGTCAAATAGCGCACGCCAAGCTCAGCGTACATTCTCAACACCGGCAGACTGTTGTTAATCATGTGGCCGCCTTCCATTCCCATTAACGCAGCGATTTTGCCTTGCCGATGAGCCAGTCGAACATCAGCCGCCGTCCGGCAGAGCATGATTTGATCGGGCATGTCTTCGGCGAGTTTATGAACCGCCGCAATTCGTTGCAGCGCGTCATTGACGGCTTTAGGGCCAGTTACAGTGCCGGGCATGTAGATCGAAAAGAACAATCCATTCAACCCGCCCTCTTTCATGCGCGGCATATCAATGTGGCCGGTCGTGTGGCGCTCATCGAATTTCCAAGCGCTTTGCAGCTTGGGGGTTACGTCAATATGCGTGTCCAGCACCAGCGAAGAAAAATGAATCTTCCTGGCTCGCGCAGCGATGGCGTCGTTGGAAGGCGTGGCAGAGTTTGTGGTTTTGGATCCATTTTGCGCAAGCAACGACATGCTGCCCAGCACCGTGAACGCTAAAACCGGTAACAAAACAAAAATTCGTTTCATAGGAAAAAATCTCCAAGATTGATAATGAAGAATCGAATTCAACGGTCTATGCTCCGCATTTCACTCGAAGCGAGCCAATCTGGCAAGCCGAGACGGCTTCACGACAACATTTTGACGCCGATTGTTTTCGTTGTTTGTCATCACGTGTCGTCAGTTGGCGACGAATTGGCGACTGACTGCAAACTAAAGAGCCGTAAAGATTAATCTGCGCCGCTTGAAACAATAATCTGTTGACAGCCATGTGAGCCTCGCTTAGACTGCCGCACGAGTGATCGGCTCACCTCACCGAGTGAGCAGCAATTGAATGAATCGTAATCTTATTTCTGCCTCGTCTGACACAACGCCTTCCCCGTCAAGCAGTGTCTTTCATCAAGCTGCTTCTCAACGAGCCGACCTTGAGCGGTACCCCGTCATCAAGCCGCACTTTAATGTTCAAGCAGGCGAACTTAATACGCAGTTACATCATCACTGGGCCTGTCTTGAGAACTCAATGCGAACCTAACCAACGTTTGAAAATTCAACGTGACTTGCCTGCTCGCCTGATTCAGGCGCACGAACGCCCACAGGTTGTCATTGGTGCCCTCCACATAAATCAATCATCGGCTTTTCCTGATCCCCGAAATCGGCTAAGCCTCATCTTGGCACAATAGTTGATAGTCAATTGTTGGACACAATTGCAATAACTTTAAGGAGTATGTACACAATGCGAACCTCACGCTGTTTCACCTTGATATTTACCACTCTGGCTGCACTCATGATGCTGGCCGTCAGCTCACTGGCGGCGGATCCAGGCGCCTTGTTTCCGGTGGATGGTGTTGTGAGCGATCAAAAAGCCGGTTCGGTTTTGATCTACAACGTCTACACTTCCAGCGCGACAAGTCCGGCGACGGAAAACACTCGTATCAATATCACCAATGCTTCGGACACGCGCGCCGTCGCTGTTCACCTCTTCTTCATTGATGGGGCTTCGTGCAGCCCGGCAGACAGTGTTATGTGCTTGACCGCTCGTCAAACGGTCAGTTTCAAAGCTTCGGATTTCGATCCGGGCACAATGGGTTATCTGGTTGTCGTGGCGATTGACAACAATGGCTGCCCGGTTGTTCATAACGCCTTGATTGGCGATGAATATGTCAAATTTTCAACGGGACACGAGGCCAACCTGCAAGCCGTTGCCGCTGCCGCGAGCACGGTTCCTGTTTGCGACGCTGCGACAACGGATGTGACACTGACATTCAACGGCATTCAATACGATCAATTGCCTCAGACCGTGGCGATTGACAACATCACCAGCCGCGTTGACGGCAACGACACGATGCTGGTGCTGATCAATCCTTCAGGCAACATGGGCATCGGAGCCAACTCCATCGGAGCGGTCGCCGGCATCATGTACAACGATGCTGAAAATGCCTACAGCTTCACCTTCAGCAGCAGTCAATGCCAGTTGAAATTCAGCATCACCAACACGATACCGCGCACGGCGCCACGCTTCACGACGGTTGTTCCCAGTGGCCGAACCGGTTGGTTGAAGATGTTCAATTACTCTGGCGCGCCGTTGCTGGGATCGGTCATCAATTTCAATCCGGCGGCTTCCGCTTCGCCGACGGCCTTCAATCAAGGACACAACCTGCATATTCTGAGACTGGCTCCTACCGCTTCAATGCGTATTCCGGTCTTCCCGCCGAACTGCTAAAAGTTCGCTGTTGCATCCCAAACAAAGCTCAGGCCGGTCAATGTGACCGGCCTTTTTTTATGGAAATTACAGAAACACGATTTATCGCGCCACGCGGGCGCTGCCGCCTTTCATCACCTTTTCCACTTCGGCCAGTGTCGCCATCGAAGTATCGCCCGGCGTAGTCATCGCCAACGCTCCGTGAGCTGCGCCATATTCGACGGCGGTTTGCGCGCTTTTGCCTGTCAACAAACCGTAAATCAATCCTGAAGCAAAAGAATCTCCGCCGCCAACGCGATCATAAATTTCCAGATTCTCGCGCAACCTCGCTTCGTAAAACTGGCCGCTTGAATAACAAATCGCTCCCCAATCATTGATCGAGGCCGTCTTGGCATTTCGCAAAGTCGTGCCAACCACTTTGAAGTTCGGATATTCAGCAACCGCGCGTTCGATCATCTTTTTGAAGCTCGTCGGATCAAGTTCCGATAAATTTTCATCCACGCCTTCCACCTCAAAGCCCAGCGCAGCCGTAAAGTCTTCTTCGTTGCCGATCATCACATCCACCAGAGACGCCAGGCCGCGATTGATTTCGCGCGCTTTTGCCTGACCGCCAATGCCTTTCCATAAAGATTCGCGGTAATTCAAATCGTAGCTAATGATCGTGCCGTGACGTTTGGCCGCCTCCATCGCTTCTATGGCCACCAGCGGAGTCGTTTCTGAAAGCGCCGCGAAAATGCCTCCACAATGAAACCAACGCGCGCCTTCCTGTCCGAAAATCTTTTCCCAATCAATGTCGCCCGGTTTGAGTTGCGACACCGCCGTATGCCCGCGATCCGAACAGCCAATCGCCCCACGCGCGCCAAAGCCGCGCTCGGTGAAGTTCAATCCATTGCGAACTTCGCGGCCTACGCCGTCATATTTCACCCAGTGAACGTGCGATTGATCCACGCCGCCCTGATAAATCAAGTCTTGAACCAGCCGCCCGACTGGATTGTCGGCGAAGGCCGTCACCACAGCAGTGTTCATTCCAAAACAGCGTTTCAATCCGCGCGCGACGTTATATTCGCCGCCGCCTTCCCAAGCCTGAAAGCTGCGCGTCGTGTGAATACGCCCATCGCCCGGATCGAGCCGCAACATCACTTCGCCCAACGCCACCAAATCCCAGCGGCATTCTTCTTTTGGTCTGATTAACAAGTTCGTTTGCTCCTGTATTTGAAAGATGAATCAAGCGGCAAAACTTTACCCGCTGCCTGACGAGCGAGCAACGGTCTGGAACTGTTTGATAAAGATGGTGTCAAAACAGCGAGCAGGAAACGCATTCGCAAGCAAATGAACGCCACTGCGTTCATTGAACGCCAACAGCTTTTTTGCCCTGTCAAAAACGAACCATCAACGACATCACGTTCAAGGAGAAAACCATGCAGTCACTTAGTTTATCTAGCCGTTCCCTTATCGCAGCCTTCATCGTGTTGACGATTTCTCTGGCCGCGTTGGCGCAAAACTCGCGAAGACCTGTCGCCAAGCCGCAACCAGTACCAACCGCTACACCAAATCCACAATCCGCAATCAAGGCTCCGCAATCAAGCTTGCCGCTGCGTCGAGTCATTCTATACAGCAACGGCGTCGCTTACTTTGAGCGGCGCGGCACAGTCAGCGGCAAAGCCGAAATCAATTTGTCCTTCAAACAATCGCAGGTTGACGATGTGTTGAAATCGCTGGTCGTGCTCGACCTGGGCAAAGGCCGCGTCGGCGAAGTCAGCTATAACTCCTCGGCTCCGCCTTCTGCGCGACTGAACGAAATACCGTTTTCTGTCGAAGCTTCGACCGGCAGCGACTCCACGGGGGGATTGGCAGGCGTGCTGGAACAACTGCAAGGCGCGCGTGTCAGCGTTACGGCCAACAATCGCTCGGCGACGGGGTCAATCCTGACCATCGGCGAACGCCAGATTCCCGCTACGGAAAAGGACAAGCCAGCCGTCAAAACGCACACGCTGGTCATTGCCACCGAAAGCGGAGAGTTGCAGAGCTTCGATCTGTCGGAAGTGCGCGGCGTCAAATTGCTGGACGAAGGCGCGCGACAAGACATCGCGCAATTTGCTGATGCTTCGGCTTCGGCGCGCCGCCGAGACGCCAAGACAATCACCATCAATTCCGATGGAGAGGCCCAGCGCGAAATGGTGGTTAGTTACACCGTCGCCGCGCCGATCTGGAAAACGACTTATCGCGTTGTGCTCGACCCGGCAGGCAAACCTTTCTTTCAAGGTTGGGCGGTTGTAGACAATGTCGGCGAAGAAGATTGGGAAGGTGTTTCACTGTCGCTGGTTTCCGGCACTCCGGTGTCGTTTATTCAGCAGATTCAAAAACCGCTTTATCGGTATCGTCCGGTCATTCCGATTCCCGAAGATTTGAACCTTGATCCGCAGGTTTATGATTCTTCAGTTGAAGGTACTGCTTTTGGAGTTGCAGGCGGTGTTGGGGCTGGCGGCAGTGTTGCAATGGGGCACGGATTTGGCGTTGCGCCTCCTCCGCCAAAGCCTTTGGCGAACGCACAGCTCCAACAGAACGGCAGAAATTTTTCGATGGTGGAAAACTCGACCGGTTTCGCTCGCCCGACCACCAGCGTCAGCAGCGCCATGACCAGCGGGGAATCCGGCGTGGAAACCGCGGCCACGGGCAGCGAAGTCGGCGAGTTGTTTGAATATCGCGTTGAACAACCCGTCACCGTTCGCCGCGACCGCTCGGCGTTGATTCCCATCTTGCAAACGAAAATGGAAGGCGAGCGCGTATCCGTCTACAACGAAGCCGCTCGCAAAGATCGCCCGATGACCGGCATTCGTTTGAAAAACACTTCGCCGCTGACGTTGGAAGGCGGTTCGCTGACCGTACTGGACGGCGACGCTTACGCCGGCGAGGCCTTGATGGAACGGCTGAAAGCAGGCGAACAGCGCTTTATCTCGTTTGGCCTTGACCTGAGTACGCTGGTTACGACGAAGTTCAAAAGCGAGCGCCGTCCGGTCTTTCTGGTTCGCGCGCAAAAAGGAATTTTTGAAGCGCACTATTACCGCAGCGAAAAGAAGACCTACACGCTGATTAACCAGACCGACAAAAAGCGAACTGTTTACATTGAACATCCGCTACGCGAGGGTTGGACGCTGTCCAGCGATACCCAGGCGCCCGCGTCAAAGACCGTCAACCATTACCGATTCCGCGTCGAACTGGAACCACGCCAAACTCTGGAATTTCCGGTCAACGAAACTCAGGCGTTGATGGACAGCTATCAAATCAGCAATTTGAGTTCGCGCGACGTGGAGCTGTTCGTTTCCAGCAACTACATTGACGCTGCGATCAAGGCCGAATTGGAAAAACTGATCGAACTGAAAACGAAAATCTTTCAGGCTGAACGCCGCGTCAAAACGCTGGAAGAGGAAGCCGAAGAAATCAGTGACGATCAAAAACGGTTGCGTGACAACATCGGTGCGTTGAAAAACACAGCCGAAGCCAAACAACTTGTCGCTCGTTACATCGCCAAGGCAGGCGAACAGGAAACTCGATTGGAAGCCATCGCCAAAGAAAAGAAAGAGGCTCAAGCCGAATTGGATAGATTGAACGCGGAGTTTGGCCGGTCGGTGGGCGCACTGAAATTGGAACGAAAACTCTGAAGAGCTTCTTACGGCGTCCAACTCTTTCGATAAGCGACCGTTTCGGACAGCACGTTGCTCAACAGTTTTTCGAGCGAAGTTTGATCCAGACGGTCGCTGGTCTGGGCTGGACGGGAAATGCTGACGCGGCCTTTCGCGCTGATCGCAATCTCAAGCTGGCCGCTTTGTTGAAACCATCGCAACCCATACCGAATGGCATCGTCGCGTTGAGCCATCGCGGCTGCCAACTCCTGAATGGTTGTTTCGCCGCCTTTGGAACTCAGCGCGAATTTCAACAAACCGCCCAGTCGCTGCAAAAACGATTCAAGCGAAAGTTCAGCCGGACTCAGTCCGAAGAACATCACGCGACGAGGTTTCACCGTTTCCAGCGCGGCATTCCATTCATCCGGGCCCGGCGGCGAAGTCCAAACTATCAAGGTTTCGGCCTGGCGAAGTTCAGTTCGATTGCAACCTGCCAAGGATGAATTGGCTTCGCGCCAGACAATCGCGTCTGTATGAGTTGACAGAATTTCAGCCAGCTTGGCGTGCGGATCGTCGTTGCGGCAATCTTCGATTTCATAACCGACGGTTTGATCGCTGACTTCAATCGGTTCGCTTTCGCGCGCTTGCAGATCAACAAATTCCAAAACCAAATCAACTTCGTCTTTGAACCGGCTCAGTCGCAAATTGTACGCAAGGTCGAATCTTCCACCGGGCAATTCGCGCTCGCCGGCGTTCCACCACAACACGCGCTGCTGATTGCCTGCATCGTCTGCAACGATCAATTCCAGATGATCGCCTTTGCGGCCAAGCTTGCGTTTGCGAACCATTCGCAAATCCGTCGTTGCCAACGTCAGCGCCGGGTTGCCGTTGCCGAACGGGGCCAATCGTCGAACATCCTGTTCAAGTTCTCTGGTGATTTCGTCCAGGCGTAGAAACCCGTCAATCTCCAGCATCGGTTCTTCGATTTCCGCCGTCATCGAACGAACTGCGCGCGACAACAAACGGCGAAACTCGAACACGTTTTCGCGGCGCAGCGACAAGCCCGCAGCCATCGCGTGACCTCCGAACTTCGTCAGTTTCTCGCGGCAGGCTTTCAATGCGTCGGTGATGTTGATGCCCGCCACCGAACGCGCCGAACCGAAGGCATTTTCATTTTCTTCGCACAACAGCACGACCGGTTTGTGATACGCCTCTGCCAAACGATTGGCGACGATGCCTGCGACTCCGCCTTTCCAATCGGGATGAGACAAGACGATGGCGGCGTAATCCAGCAACGAAGGTTCGCGTTCCAGCAGGTTGTGCGCGCTGTCTTCGACCAACTGCGATTCCAATTTTCGCCGCGCATTCATTTGTTCAAGCTGATACGCCAGATCCGCCGCGCGTGCCGCGTCCGAAGTCGAAAGCAATTCAACGCTGTCGGCGGCGTTGCCCATTCGCCCTTGCGCGTTCAATCGCGGAGCCAGTTTGAATCCGATGTCGCTTTCGTCCATCGCCAATTGATTGACTTCGGCGGATTGCAGCAATGCCAGCAAGCCCGGTCTAATCGTCGCGCGCATCATCGTCAAACCGCGTTGCAGCAAATAGCGCGTTTCGTTTTTCAATTCGGCTACGTCGGCGACGATTCCCAGCGCCACCAAATCGAGCAATTCGTCGCAGCTTTTTGAAGTCAGGGCGGCAATCAGTTCATACGCAACGGCAACGCCCGGCAATTCGCGCAGCTTGTGTCCGACGGGCAAACGCATAGGATTGATGACGGCCAAGGCCGTTGGCAGCGTGTCGCCCAGTAAATGATGGTCGGTGATGATGACGTCAACTCCGGCGGCGGAGGCTACATTGACGGCTTCGTGCGAAGTGATGCCAGTGTCGCAGGTTATGATTAATTTGATGCCGCGCGTCAGCCATTCGCGCAATTTCGGCAGATTGATTCCGTGCCCTTCACCATCGCGCAGCGGAACGTGATACTGCACGTTGGCTCCCAAATCGCGCAGCGCCGTAAATAACAACGTCGTTGCCGTTTGCCCGTCTACGTCGAAATCCCCCCAGATCAAAATCGGTTCGCTAAGCTGAATGGCGCGTTGCAAGCGTTCGACAGCTCGATCCATATCCGGCAATTCAAACGGCGAAGTCACTGCATACGCATTCGGATCGAGAAAGGCCCTTGCTGCGTCCACATCCGTGATGCCGAAGCGCGCTATTCGCTCCGCCACAATCGCATGTCCACCGACGAAGCTTCGCACTTCTTCGGAAACTGAAATCGAGTGTGGGATTTGCCATCTCATTGCTTGGTCTCAAACGGGTAAACTCAAATCGGCGTGTAATGCAGAATCATTTTAATTCTTTGGCGCTTTACCGATGATTCGAAGAATGACATTGATGGCAATCAATGCCAAATTGCCTGAAGCTTGTTTGTAATTCGATACCAAGCCAGTCGTCTTCGCTCTCTATTTCGTCTAACGCTACCTGACAGCGGTATTTGGCAAGCCTTTTACCGCTGTCTTCTATGCCTGACACGATTCCAATTAGTCTAAACTCGAATGAGCAGGCACAAAAAAATAACCAAACGCAGCCAAAAAATGACTGCGTTTGGTTTTGGATGATTGGTTTTCGGTTGTGGTGAATTACTTCATGGCGGTTGTGTTTTTGGCGCGTTCGTTGTCCGCGGTGTAATCCATCCAGCCGATCATCATTTCGTCATACGTCGGTTCGCCATACCGAACAGCTTTGGTTGGATCAGGGTTGAATTTGTTTTTCACGGAGTTGTCGAAATACCCAGTGACCATGATTTTCGTGCCTTTGGGAACGGCTTTCGGCTGTTTGAAGTAATAAGCCGTTTGCCACGAAAAATCGTATTCCGGCACGTTCAGCAGGATTTCGGTTTTGCCGTCTGGATAGAAAGCTTTGTATTCGACGGCTTTGCCGCGCAAATGCATGTGCGGCATGAAGTTGATGATGTGAATGTCGTCTTTCGCCGTCCAGCAAGCGGTGACTTTGTGATTGTCAGCTCCCGCCGGGATCAAAAAAGCGTTGTTGGAAATGCCGTAAGTGTGAACCAGCTTTTTCGGTTCAGCTTTGGCGAAAATCAGCCCGATGCTGGAACGGTCTTTTTGCACCGTGCCAGCCACTTTCGAATAGTGCATCTGAAAGACGATCTTCGATCCGGCAGGAATTTTTTTGACCGTGCCCGGTTCCCAAATGGCTTGGTTCATTCCCGGAGCATAACCCGCCAGCAACTGGCCATTTTCCATGTCCTGTCCGCGATCCACTCGGCCCAGTCTGCCGCCGGTCGGCGCGTTGCATCCATCATCCGTGACGGGCGCGTCCATTTTGGTGCGAATCAGGAAGCCTTCGCGATACGTCGGCGAATTCTTTTCCATTTGGGCGCGCAGTTTTTCGATTTCTTCCTTGCTGTATTTGCTCAGGTCGAAGCGCGGTTTGTCGCTCGGAGGTTGGATAAACGCGATGATGTGATGAACGATTTTGCGATTGTCCGGACGGGCTTCAGCGCTCTGAACGTAAACGTCTTCTTTGAAGCCCGGATCCACCGTGAAGTATTGGTATTCGTCCGGACCGCTGGCTTCCAACGTGAAGGTTTCCGGCATGGGAATGACCATATCCGGCGTGCCAATCGTCCAACCGTTGGTAAATTTCGGCGTCGGCGGCAATTCTTTCGGGTCGCCTTCTTTGGCGCCTGTATTGGTCCAGGCGACGATGGTGTCAATTTCGCTTTGAGTCAGGCGGCGGTCATTGGCCCATACGCCGTAATGCGGATCAGCGTGCCATGGCGGCATGGTTTTCAGCGCGACTTTTTCCTTGATGGATTTCGCCCAGGGACGCACTTCTTTGTAACTGAGCACGGAAAACGGTGAGCCTTCGCCAGGACGATGGCATTCGGCGCAACTTTTGAAAAAGATCGGCGCAACGTCTTTGCTGAAAGTCGGTTGTTCAGGGACTGTGCCATTGGCGTTGCTGGTTTGTTGAGCGAAGAAAATTCCAGCGATTGTTACAGCCGTGACAGAAAGAATCGTGATGATGCGTTTCATAACTTGTGCCTCACTCTGCCAAATTTTGGCCAAAAATTGATGATGGTTGAATTGCGACAAGCGGAAGAATCCGCGCTCTAGCTGCGAAGTTTTCCCGGATTGAGAAAAATTCCCCCTTGCCACAACCCGATTTCCAGATGATTTCCCGCAGTGAATTGCTTCAGTGAACCTGTTTGAAAATCCTTTTGTTTACCAACATTTGAGACGAAAAGCTGTTGAAGTCTCATTTGAATTCTCAGTGGCGGCGAACCAGAAACTGCGAAGCTGATTCTTCGCCGAGCTTTGAAATCAGCAAACGAGATGCCTGAGCGCGACGTGGCAGACTGCTGAGTGACAGACCAAAAGCCATTTGTTATAGTCTCGCGCCTGCCGCGCGACACAACTCTCCATCAGCGCAAGCAGGAATCATCATATTCATAATCGCTCGCCCCGAAGCAGTGTCTAAATGCTTTTCAGGCAATCTTAAGGAGGCAAAACAGTGGAAGTTTGTGTTGTTGGAACCGGATATGTCGGTCTGGTGACCGGAACTTGTCTGGCTTATCTGGGACGTTCGGTTGTTTGCGTGGACATTGACGAACGCAAGATTCAAATGTTGCGCGAAGGCAAATCGCCGATTTACGAACCGGGGCTGGATCAATTGATTATCACTGGCATTCAACGTGGAAACCTGCGCTTTTCGACCGATCTGGCGTCAGCCGTCAAAGAATCCGAAGTGATTTTTATCGCCGTCGGAACCCCGCCGCTGCCCACCGGCAAAGCTGATTTGTCTTATGTCAAAGCTGTTGCGCAATCTGTCGGACGTGCGATGGATTGCGAACGCCGACGCATCGTCGTCAACAAATCAACCGTGCCGATTGGGTCCGGCAACTGGGTCGAAATGCTGGTCAAGGAAGGGTTGCAGGAAAATCCGGCATATCGTGAGCGACAGGCGGTCGCTGCCGCCGGTCAAGGCGGTTCTGCGACAACGACCGTCAGCCGAAAACTGAATGGAATCAAACCTGAAGATGTCTTTTTAGTCGCTTCGAACCCGGAATTTCTGCGCGAAGGTTCGGCCATCAACGATACGTTTTATCCCGACCGCATCGTCATTGGGGCCACGGACAGTTATGCTGCCGAACGGCTGCGCGCGCTGTACGAACCGATTGTCGAACAGACATTCGTTCCGCCCGCGTCGGCTCCAAGACCGTCCGGATTCACGGCTGTGCCGGTGGTGACGACCGATCTGGCTTCGGCGGAAATGATCAAGTACGCGGCCAACGCTTTTTTGGCGACGAAGATCAGCTTCGCCAACGAAATCGCCAATATCTGCGAGCGCGTCGGCGCCGACATCAAAGAAGTCGTTCGCGGTTTCGGCTTGGACAGTCGGATCGGCCCGAAATTTCTGAACGCAGGCGTTGGCTGGGGCGGTTCGTGTTTTGGCAAAGACGTTTCGGCGATCATAGACATCGCCAATGAATACAGCTACGAACCGGAATTGCTGCGTTCGACGGTTTCGGTCAACAAACGACAACGCCACGTGCCTGTGCTGAAATTGCAGGAAGCGCTGAAAATCATCAAAGGCAAAACCATCGGCTTACTGGGGCTGGCGTTCAAACCGGAAACCGATGACATTCGCGACGCTCCGGCCCTGGAAATCGCGCGCGAATTGCTGGAAATGGGTGCGCGCGTCAAAGCCTACGATCCGATTGCCAACGAAGTCTGCGCAAAACAATATCCGGATTTGAAGATCGAATACGCCACTGACGCCATCAGTCTGGCCGAAGATTGCGACGCCATTGTCATTGTCACCGAATGGGAAGAGTTTCAATATCTGAACCTGGAAGAAATAGGCGAAGTGATGAATACCAAAGTTCTGGTGGATGGACGCAACGTGCTCGATCCGGCGGCGGTCGAAGCGGCGGGATTCAAATACAGAGGAATAGGACGATAGCAAAATGCGAGTTCTGATTACCGGCGGCGCCGGTTTTATCGGCAGCCACATGGCTGACCGGTTGATTGCCGAAGACCATCAGGTCATTGCGATGGACAATCTGGTGACAGGCGATTTGGCGAACATCGCTCATCATCGCTCGAACCCCAACTTCGAGTTCATTCACCACGACATCAGCAATCACATTCATGTCGCAGGGCATTTGGATTGGGTGTTGAATTTCGCCAGTCCCGCCAGCCCGATTGATTACATGGAATTTCCCATACAGACGTTGAAGGTCGGCGCGCTGGGAACTCACAATGCGCTCGGTCTGGCCAAGGCGAAAGGAGCGAAGTTTGTGCTGACTTCGACTTCGGAAGTGTATGGCGACCCGCTGGTGCATCCGCAGCACGAGGATTACTGGGGCAACGTCAATCCCAACGGCCCGCGCAGTTGTTACGACGAAGCCAAACGTTTTGCCGAAGCGATCACTTACGCTTACCACCGCGCGCACGGCGTTGATGTCCGAGTCGTCAGAATCTTCAACACCTATGGCCCGCGCAATCGAGTCAATGACGGTCGTGTCGTGCCGACGTTCATCAATCAAGCTCTGCGCGGAGAGCCGCTGCCTGTCTTTGGCGAAGGCCAGCAAACGCGCAGCTTTCAATATGTGGATGATCTGATCGAAGGCATCCGGCGATTGATGGATTCTTCATTCACCAAACCGGTCAACATCGGCAATCCGACGGAAATGACAATTCTGGAATTTGCCAAACTGATTTTGCGACTGACTGGCAGTCAGAGCGAAATCGTTTATAAGCCATTGCCTCAGGACGATCCAAAAACGCGCCGCCCTGACATCACACGAGCCAAAGAAGTCTTGGGTTGGGAGCCGCGCGTGCCGGTCGAAGAAGGGTTGAAGAAGACGATTGACTGGTATCGAACGTTATTATGAGCCTTGCGCAAAGCTGCAAAATTTTGTGTCGCTTGATTGCCCGTGGATTGAAGCGTAATCGTGAAGAACTTATCGCCGGATCGTCTCAATTTTTAGTTTTGGTTTGAGGGCAGCGATGTTGATGGTTGACTGAAATGGCTCTTTCAGGTAAAACTTAGCCCGCACTTGATCCTCGTGGTAAATTTTAGTTGTAGCAGGAATTTAAGACTGAATAGTGCTTGCCGGTTTTGGTCGGCATACGTTAAGCTGCAACTCCGTTTGAGCCGGTTCAGGCTCTTTTCAGAAGTTCTAGCAATCAAGTAAACATTCTCACCTTGGGCATGGAGTTCAGGGTGATTGAAACGAATCAATAAGTTCACGGGAGGAACCATAATGCGTAAGCCAACTATGTTTCGGAAGGCGTTGACAGTTGCTTTGATGATGGCTGTTGGCAGCTTCTATTCGTTGGTGACTACTTCGGCGCTCGCGCAAACGGCTGCCAAATCGGCAGGTGAACTGTCGGTGACGGGCAGCGTCTCGATCAACGGCACGCCAGCGATTTCCGGCGCGACGGTGTTCAGCGAGAGCAAAATCAAAACTTCGCGCAATGGAATGGCGACAGTCAATTTGGGCAAATTGGGTCGCGTTCAGCTTGGCCCGGAATCCGAAATGACGTTGAGCTTTGCTGATGGCAAAGTCGGCGGCAATCTTTCATCGGGTCGCGCTGTGGTCAGCGCTCCGGCAGGTGTAGCGATCAATGTGGCTACCGCCGAAGGTATTGCGACCGCCGATGGCAAAAACGCCGCGACTCTGACTGTTGATGTGACTTGTGGCAACACTCGCGTGGCGGCCAGCCGCAGCGATGCCAAAGTTTCTTCGGGCAGCAAGGTTGAGTATGTCGCTGCTGGCAGTGAAGTTTCGGTTGGCACGCAAGCCGCTCCGCGGTGCGCGCGCCTTTCCACTGCCAACCAAGCTTCGGGTCTTAGCCCCGGCGCGATTGCAGCATTGATCATTGCCGGTGTCGGCGGCGCAGTGGCTGGTATCGTCGCTGCTTCGCAATCGGACAACGTTACACCCAGTTCCATCGTGGTGAGCGGTTTCCGCCCGTAATCGCAATTCAATTCTGAAGAAAAACGCGATGCGCCGGAGTCACTCGTCGAATGACTCCGGCGCATTATTTCAATCACTTGATCTTTTTTGAGTTGACGCCGCCACTTTCTGAGAATCCAGAAACGTTGGCGCAGCGTAAAACACTAATGAACAGCCGAACCGGCTGAAATGTGATGTCGCCCCTCATTGTTCTTCTGACACCGTGCCTTACAGACGCGCGTCGCTGCCCACCCTCACCGATTCGGCTGCGCGTCACTTTCAGGTCTTTCCACCATGACGTTTCGTAACCATTCTTTTCTTCGTTGTGTGCTCTCGTGTGTTGTCCTGTGCATTGCCGCTTCGGCAATTTTGGCTCAGCAGGAACAGACGCTGGCTGCGGTGTCTTCCGCGAATGGCGCAAAATCAGGCAATCGGGATTACCGCATTGGTCCGGGCGATGTGTTGAGCATCACTGTGGCCGGTGAACCGGATTTGCGAGGCGTCAAGGCCAAGGTTTCCCAGGAAGGCACAATCGAACTGTTGTACATTGAAAAAAGCGTAAAGATTGCCGGGCTGACCGAACAGCAAGCCACCGAATTATTGCGAAAAGAATTCACCGTCATATTGAAAGAGCCGCAGGTGACAATCTTCATCGAAGAGTATCACGCCCAGATGGTGTCAATTGCCGGAGCCGTCAACCGACCGAAACAGGTGGCGTTGAACCGCGAAATGCGCGTTTACGATCTGATCAGCGATGCCGGCGGTTTGACCGACAAAGCCGGAAATGTGATTCAACTTGTCCGGTTTCAACCGACTGAGAGCATGGAGATCATCAGTTTGAGCGACCTGATTCGCAAACCGGAATTGAATCGAGTGTTGCGCGATGGCGATTTGATCAACGTGCCTGAAGCCGGAATCATTTATGTCACCGGCAACGGCGTGAACAAACCCGGCGCATTTCCATTGAAAGAACCGATCAAATTGACGGCAGCGATTGCCCTGGCGGGTGGATTCGCTCAGGACGCCAAAAAGAAAGAAGTCCATCTGGTTCGTTCCAACGGGCCGGATCAGGCCGCGGCGACGGAAACGATCATTAACTTTGCGGAAATCGAAAAAGACGCAAGCAAAGACATTGTGTTGAAGCCTTACGATGTGGTGATGATTCCGGAATCCACACGCGGAAAACAGACGCGATCTTTGATACAGGCATTTGCCGGTGGATTATCCAGCGCTTTGGGCTGGGGTATTTTTAGATAAGAAGCGACAACGCACTAATGAACAATTACGACGATAACCAAACTGCTCTCACCAGCATTCCCCAATCGAATCGAGAATTAAGCCGAGAGTCCAAACGAGTTGGTGGGTATCCTGCTTACAGCCGCTATCCGGCTGTCGAAGTCGAAAAGAATTCCGTCCGCGAATATTTCCGCATCATTCGTCGCCACAAATGGATTGTGCTGGCGACTCTGGTGGTGTTGACGACCATCGTCACCATCGGAACTATGTTGACGCGCCCGGTCTATCGCGCCGAAGCCAAGCTGGAAATCGGCAGGGAAACGGAGCGCGTGGGGCAAGGCCGCCAGATTCTGGAAAATGAAAGCGCCACTGTCTTCAATCCGTTTTTTCTGCAAACCCAGGTAGACATTTTGCACAGTCGTGATCTGGCGCGTCGGGTGATTCAGAAACTGAATCTTCCCGAAAACGATGAGTTCAAGCCGAAAACCCCGACAACGCTTCAGGAAAACGAACGCGAAGTTCGGATGGTCAACGCCTTTCAAAGCCGTTACGACGTGGCAGTGGGACGCCAAACGCGCGTTGTTTCCCTGACTTTCGATGCGTACAACCCCAAACTGGCCGCCGAAGTCGCCAATGCCATTGCCGATGAATACATCACCTGGTCAATGGAAAGCCGCTTGCAGGGCGTCAGCAGCGCCAAGGATTTTCTGGCCAAACGGGTTGAGGAAGCGGAAGCCGCGTTGCGCGATGCCGAAAATGAACAGCAGCGCTATCTGGCAGAACACAAAATCATCTCGGTCGAAGACAAGGGCGACATCACGCTGGCGCGAACCGTCGAATTGAATCGTCAGTTGACCGATCTGGAAAATGAACGGCGCACCGCCGAGGCAAATTACAATCGCAGCAAAGAAGTTCCGGCGGAGGAATTGCCGCAAGTCATCAACGACGCAACCGTCCAGAATCTTTCCCGCGAATTGAGCAAGCAGCAACAGGAACTGGCCAATTTGTCCGCCAAATATCAGCCGACATATCCGGCGGTCAAACAGGTTCAGGAGCAGGTCAAGCAATTGGAAATTCAGCTTGCCGCGCAAAAAGCCACCATCGTCAAAAACATCGAAACGCAGTTTCAGGTTGCCAGAAAGCGCGAAGACGACTTGAAAGCGTCATTCGGCAAATCCCGCAACGAAGCCATTCAGCAAAACCGCGAATCGTCTGAACTGAGCCTGATCAAACAAAAGATCGAAACCAATCGCAAAAATTACGAGGACCTGTTGGGCCGATTGCGTCAGGCAGAGGTCGAAAGCGATTTTCGCCCGTCCAACATTCGCAAGGTGCAGCAAGCCGAGATTCCGATTGCGCCGGTGAAACCGAACAAGGTGTTGAATATCGGCTTGAGCGTGTTGATTGGGTTGGCGTTGGGAATCGGGCTGGCGTTTTTCATGGAATACCTCAACAACACTATCAACACGGCTGAAGACGTTGAACGGATAGTGATGTTGCCTGCGCTGGGTGGCATTCCTTCGCTGCAAAGCCTGGCCAAAAACAAAATGCTGGGCGTCGGCCTCAATCGAAATGGCAATGGAAACGGCAATGGCAAGAAGGTTACTGCGCTGACCACGCTTAATAACGAATTGCTTTCCGGCCACGACCCGCTTTCGTCCTTTGCGGAAAGTTATCGCGCGCTGCGCACATCGCTGCTGCTTTCGTCTGCTGAACATGCGCCGCGCACGATGTTGATTACCAGCAGTCACCCGGCAGAAGGCAAAACGACGATTGTCGCCAACACGGCCATTTCACTGGCGCAGACCGGAGCGCGCGTGTTGGTGCTGGACGCAGATATGCGCCGCCCGCGTTGTCACAAAATTCTGAGCACTAAAAACGACACAGGGCTTTCGACTTATTTGTCGCGCGATGTTTCGCTGGACAAGGTCATCATCCAGCACGACATTCCGAATCTTTATGTGATGCCAGCCGGGCCGGTTCCGCCAAATCCGTCGGAACTGCTCAGTTCGGTCAAACTGGGTTATCTGGTTGCGGAACTGCAGGAACAATTCGATCACATCATCATTGATTCGCCGCCGGTGATTCACGTGACGGACGCGCTGATTATTTCGCCGCATGTGGACGGCGTGGTCATCGTCGTCAAAAGCAATCACACGCCGCGCGAAGCCGTGCAGCGCGCCAAACAGGCGCTGGCCGATGTCAATGCCAAGATTTTCGGTGTCGTGCTCAACTGCATTGATCTGAATACTGAGAGCTACTATTACAACTACAAGTACGCTTACTACCACAGTCACGAGGAAAGTAGTTCGTGAAAATCAAAAGGCAAAAGGCAAATCTCAAAAGGCAAAATTTCTGCTCCAAGGTTTTTTGAACTTTTGATTTTTGCCTTTTGCCTTTTGCCTTTTGATTTATGTCCAAGCGCCTTCCTTTGCTCATCACCGTTCTGGCTCTCGCGGTTTGGGCTGGCAATTTCATAGTCAAAAACTTTTTGGCCGTTTCGCTGGTCGCTTATGGTCAGCGAGACGGCAATCAGGTGGAAAGCCTGAACGCAGGGGTCGGCTACGCTCCGGCGAATGCCGAAGTGTTGGCGGCGCGCGCGCGGTATTGGCTGAATCAAGCCGATCCGCCGCGAGTGGCCGAAGCCATCGCCGATTTGCAACAAGCTGTTCAGGCCTCGCCGCGGGATTACCGTTATCAATTGGAACTTGGCAAAGCCTACGACGCCAATGGGCAAAACGCGGAAGCTGAAGCCGCGTTGCAGCGCGCCGTCGAACTGGCTCCGCGATATTTTGAAGTCTGGTGGGCGCTGGCCAATCTGCGATTGCGGGCAGGGAAGACTGAACCGGCGTTGGAAGATTTTCGCCAGGCAGCGCTGTTGTCCGGTTCGCTGTATGGCAATGCCGCGCCGCCGCCGGATCGCAACGCGACGTTGAATGCGTATAACGCCATCGCCGGAGCCTTGGGCATGAATCTGGAAGCGCTTCGCCGCGTTACGCCGCCGGACAATGCTGCCAGAGGCTATCTGGCGGAATTTCTTTCCAATCACGACGCATTGGATCAAGCGCTGGAAATCTGGCGACAACTTCCAGCGGAAAATTCCATCGCATACCGAATGCTGATCGCGCAATTGACGCGCGAGCTTCAGGCGAAAAATCGTTTCAACGACGCCCACGCCGTCTGGCAAAAGTTTTCCATCGCCGAAGGTCTTACAGCCAGCGCCGAAAACAACCTGATGACCAACGGCGGATTCGAGCAAACGCCGTTGCGCGAAAAATACGCGGAAGACGTTGATCTTGGCGAAACCTTCGATTGGGCGATTCGCCGCCACCCGGAAGTTCGCGTGCTGCGCAGCACCACTAATCCGCACTCCGGTTCGCTTGCGCTGCATCTGACATTCAATTCGACGATGAATTCCGGCTTTGGCGAAATTTCGCAACTGATTGCCGTCGAACCTTTGCGGCAGTATCGGCTCAGCTATTTTGTCAAAACGAAAAACATTTCTGCTTCACCGACCGAAACGCCATTCATAGGCATCACCGACGCGACGAATCCTGCGCTGTTCAATCTGAATTCCGTCGTGCCAAACGGGACGAACGATTGGCGCGAACAGACGATCACGTTTTCCGTGCCGGAAACCACGCGCGGATTGCGGTTGACGATTCACGCGCCGCAATTGAAGGTGATTGACAGTCTTCGCATCGCCGAACTGTGGCTGGATGATTTCAGACTGAACCAGCAATGAACTCAAACCGCTCAAAACTCGAAAGCTTCATCTTCGCCGATCTGGTGGTGACGGTGATGTTTGCCGTGTTGGCTTACGGAACAGTTGAAGCGTGGTCACTGGCGTTGCTGGAACTGAATGCGTTGTTGTTGGCCGTGATGTTGGCCGTTCGATTTACCTTTGATGAACAGGCCGAATTCAGAAACTGGCGATTGGCGTTGCCGCTGTTGGCGATCACCGGCTGGGGAGCGATTCAGGCTGCCGCATTTTCTCTGGATCGCCACGCGACCAAAGAAACAACGGTCAAATGGTTGGCCATGGCGATTTATTTTCTTGCCGCGCTGCACGTCTTGCGAAGCTCCGAGCGACGCAGAAAAGTTCTGTACATCTTGACGGTGTTTGGCTTTGCCGTTTCGCTGTTCGCCATCGTGCAACGGCTGACGTACAACGGCAAAATGTATTGGGTGCGCCCGGTTTCACCGTACATCGCGCCGTATGGGCCTTATGGAAATTACAACCACTTTGCCGGACTGGTCGAACTGATTTTGCCGCTGCCGCTGGCTTACCTGCTGTTTGCGCGGATCAAGCTGGAAGAGCGGTTGCTGTGGTTGTTCAGCGTGGTGATGATGGCGGTCGCCTTGCTGTTTTCAGGTTCTCGCGGGGGGATTCTGGCGCTCGGCGTTCAGGTGTTGGTCATGATGATTGTCGCCATCTGGATGCAACGGCGCGGTTTGAGCGAAGGATTCAATCCAGCCGGAAATAAAATGATCGCCGGTGGCGCGTTGGCGGCGGTCTTGCTGCTGGTGTTGTGGATCGGGTACGAACCGCTGGTCAAACGCTTCAGTCTGTTGCAACAAGGCGCGAGCGAATACTCGCTGGTGACGCGAACCGAATACTGGCGTGGAGCCTGGCAAATGGTCACAGACCATCCGCTGACCGGCGTGGGCTTGGGCGCGTTTCCGGCTGTGTATCCGTCTTATGGTCGTTCTTCGGTGAAAAACGAGCGGCTGGAACACGTTCATAACGATTATCTGCAACTGCTGACCGACGGCGGATTGATCGGCGGATTGATCGGGCTTTGGTTTTTTATGGAGTTGATTCGCATCGCTCGGCGACAGTTTCAACAACTTCCGCGAACGCGCACACAAGATCGCGCTGTGATGTTTGGCGGATACGTCGCCTTGCTGGGAATTGCGGTTCACAGCTTTCTGGATTTCAACTTGCAGATCGCCGCCAATGCTCTACTATTCCTGTTCGTTCTGGCTATGACAGTTTCTACAGGAAGCACGAAAGAAGAATTTTGACGATGAAAGTTCCTTTGCTCGATTTGGTCGCGCAGCACCAAACCATCCGCGAAGATGTGATGGCGGTGGTGACGCGCGTTTTTGACTCTCAACAGTTTGTGATGGGCGCGGAAGTCGCCGACTTTGAACGCGAAGTTGGCGAGTATTGCCACGCCAAACATGCCATTGGATGCGCTTCGGGATCGGATGCGCTGTTGTTGGCATTGATGGCGTTGGGCGTTGGCGAAGGCGATGAAGTCATCACGACTTCGTTCACGTTTTTTGCGACGGCCAGTGCCGTCACTCGATTGGGCGCGCGGCCCGTGTTCGTTGACATCGCGTACGACGATTTCAATTTGAACGTCGAATTGTTGGAACGCGCCATCACGCCGAGCACCAAAGCGATTATGCCGGTTCATTTGTTCGGCCAGTGCGCGCGCATGGACGTGATTGCCGACATTGCCGCCAAACACAATTTGCCGATTGTCGAAGACGCCGCCCAGGCCATCGGCGCAGATTTTCAAACTCGGCGTGCGGGCACGATGGGAGCGATTGGTTGTTTCAGCTTTTTTCCGTCCAAGAACCTTGGCGGAGCAGGCGATGGCGGGTTGATGACGACCGAAGACGATGAACTGGCCGCGAAGCTGCGCATCTTGCGCGTTCACGGCATGGAGCCGAAGTATTACCATCAGGTCGTAGGCATCAACAGTCGTCTGGATGCGCTGCAAGCCGCCGTCTTGCGCGTCAAGTTGCGGCGTCTGGACGATTGGTCAGAAGCGCGTCGCGCCAATGCCGCGCGGTATGAACAGTGGTTCGCGGCTGCCGGAGTTGAAGAAATTGTCTTGCCGAAAGCGCACGACTACAGTCGCCACATTTACAATCAATACACGATTCGTTGTCAGCGCCGCGACGAACTGAAAGCGCATCTGCAAGCCGCGGGCATTGGCACCGAAGTGTATTATCCGGTTCCGCTGCATTTGCAGGAATGTTTTGCATTTCTGGGTGGCAAGCTCGGCGATTTGCCGGAAACGGAACAAGCGATGCGCGAATGTTTATCGCTGCCGATTTACGCCGAACTGACCGCCGACCAGCAGCAATACGTCGTCGAAAAGATCGCCGAATTTTACCGGGCTTGAAGGAAGGCGATTGAATGGCTTCGATTGGGTCGGTCGTCAAACGCGCGTTTGAAATGGTTGGATTGGAACTCACCAGAGCCGACCGCAGCCCCAGCCGCACGTTGCTGGGTTTGCGGCATCTGCCGATTCGAACCATCGTGGATGTTGGAGCGAACACTGGGCAATTCGCTCGACACATCATTCAATTTTTCCCCCAAGCCAGATTGTTTTGCTTCGAACCGCTGGCCGAACCGTTTGCGGAATTGCAACGTTGGGCCGCGGCTCAATCCGGTCGAGTTCATGTGTTCAACGTCGCGCTCGGAGCCGAAGACGGCGAAGCGCAGATGTTTCGGCATACCGAACACAGCGCGTCGTCTTCGTTGTTGGCGACGACAGAGGTTTGCAATCAGTTGTATCCGCAAACGCGCGCGCAGGACAACGTGCCAGTGAAACTGACGACGCTCGACGCTGCGCTTGGCGGACAATCGTTGCCACCGGAACTTTTGATCAAACTTGACACGCAAGGTTACGAACGGCAGGTGATTGCGGGCGCCACCGAAACGCTGCGACAAGCGCGCGCCTGCATTGTCGAAGCCAATTTGTACAAACTTTACGACCAACAACCCTCGTTCATTGAACTGGCTGTATTGCTGAACGATTTGGGATTTCGGTACGCGGGCAATTTGGAGCAGACTTGTTCTGCGACAGGCGAAGTGGTTTACGTTGATGCTGTGTTTTTGAAATAGTTTATGGATCCGTACCCCGACAACAAACACACACGATTGATCGAACGATTAAACGCCGCCGTGCGAACGATGGAGCGAGGCAAAGTCCGCCGCACGCTCAGCCGTCCGCGCAAAATGATTTATCCCAAGATGCTGCATTGGGCAGGCAATTCGGCAGAAGTCACCGCCATGACCTTTTGGGGCGAACCGATTCTGGTGGTGCTGCCGGAACTGATTTCACTGACCATCTGGCGCTATGGTTTTTTTGAAGAAGATGTCTGCCGCTTTCTGCTGCGCGTGTTGAAACCCGGCATGAACTTCATAGACATCGGAGCGCATTTCGGATTTTTTACGCGCCTGGCTTCATTTTTGGTGGGCGATCACGGACGCGTGCTGTCCTTTGAACCGACGCCAAACACCTTTGGCCAGTTGATGAGGAATACTGTTGGCAACGACAACGTGTTGATTCACAACTGCGCCGCGTATAGCAGCGAAACCGAACTGACGTTGCGCGATTTTGGCCTGGAATATTCTGCGTTCAATTCGGCGTTCGGCATGCGCGACGAAGACACCAAACACGCTCCCAAAGGCATAGAGTTTCAGGCGCGCGCTCGCAAAGTGGACGATGTTGTCAAAGAACGCGGCTTGCCCGAAGTGGATTTGGTCAAAATTGACGCCGAAAGCTCCGAGCTTCACGTCTTGCAGGGAATGACCGAAATCATCAAACGCGACCATCCGCGCATTATTCTGGAAACAGGCGATTTTGGAGTGGCGGGCGTCCCCAAAACCGCAGAGCTGATCGGATGGTTGCGTGACCACGGGTACGAACCATTTGAAATTAGCCGCGACAACGAATTGCGTCCGGCGACAAACAGGAAGCGCGATTCTGTAGGCAGCAACCTGCTTTTCAGCACTACAGGGTTTGAGGCTTAATGGCTGGATGCTGGAAGATTTATATAAAGGCACTGAAACGAATCGAAGCCGCCGCCGGTTTCTGCGAGTAGGGTTGACTGGCGCTGTGACACTTGCTGCGCGCGGGATGACGGTCTTGATTGGTTTGGTGACGTTGCCGCTGACTTCGCATTATCTGGGCAAAGAACGGTTTGGGCTTTGGCTGACGCTGAGCAGTTTTATCACTTGGGTCAGCATTGCCGACCTTGGATTATCCAACAGTCTGATCAACTCGCTTTCAACTGCGGACGGCAAAAACGACAAATCGCAAGCCCAACTTGCCGTCGCCAGCGCATTCTGGATGACCTCGGCAGTTGCGACAGTATTTATTTTGACCGTGATTTTGACCGTGCCTTTGCTCGACTGGCCCGGAGTTTTTAACGTAACTTCGCCGGAATCAGCCCGCGAAATCGCCCCGGCTTTGCTAGTTATTTTTCTTTTTTGCGCGCTGCGTTTGCCATCTTCGATTATCAATTGTGTGTATCAAGGTTATCAGGAAGGTTATGCCTATCAACTTTGGAACGGCCTAAGCGGAGTGTTGGGAGCAGTTGGATTGATTGTCGCCATCAAGTTACAAGCTGGCCTGGCTTGGTTGGCAGTTGCTTTTCTGGGAAGCATGCTCTTGGCGGATTTGTTTTCAGCGATTTACCTGTTCGGCTGGCGGCGGGAGTGGTTGTTGCCACGATGGAAATTTTTTGATTGGCGACAAGCTAAATGGTTGTTGCGGCAAGGCGGGCAATTTTGGATCGCTCAGATGTCGGCGGTCATGATGCTGCAAACCGGGTTACTGATGGTTTCGACGATGTTCGGAGCCAGTGAATCTGCCGGATTCGGAACCACATTGCGATTATTCGGATTGGTCGGAGCGGTTCAAACGGCTTTTGTCGCCCCGCTTTGGGCGGCTTACGGCGAAGCGGCGGCCAGGCGCGATTACGGCTGGCTTTCCCAGACTTTCAAACGATCAATCAGAATCAGTTTGTTGTGGTCGTTGCCCGCTTCGTTGGCAATGTTTGTGGCTGCGCCTTTGTTGTTCAAACTGTTGGTGACGGCGGATGTAACATCGGATTGGCATCTTCGATTGGCGGTAATGGCGATGGAAGTGCTCAATTCGATGGCGCGCTGTGTTTCAACCTTGCTCAATGGTTTGGGAGCGGTTCGGTCACAAGCGGTTTTCGGCCCGGTCGGAGGCGTCGTCAATCTGACGGTGGCCTGGCTTTTGGCAAAATGGATTGGCATTCCCGGCGTGGCCTGGGCGGCGGCAATCTGCTTGTTGCTGTTTTGGATCGGTGTGATGGGCAGCGAAGCGCGCGCACGATTGCGAGTGATGAACGAAGAGGTGCGCGATTATGCAGCGTGAGGATTTGGCCATTGTGCTGACCGGAACGATTGTCCCCAACGCGCCATTCACCGCGCACAACGACCCGCAGATTCGGCGGCGCGAATACCTGGAAGCCATCAATTTTTATCGTAAATTCGCTCCTGTTTACTTTCTTGAAAACTCGACTTACGCGCTTTGTGACGACGCCGAGTTTAATAAGCTCTCGAATGTAATGCTTCGGAAACGCCCGGTTTCCAGTTCGCCGGAACGCGGCAAAGGCTATCAGGAATTCGAGATGATTGACGGTTGGCTGCTGGATGAACCGAAGCCGCCACGCTGCTGGATGAAGATCACTGGGCGGTATATGTATCGTAACTTTGCCGATCTGTTCGATGATTGTTGTCGGGCAGGACAGGCACAAATCATTATTGACCGGTGCGCGCTTTCGCAAATCGCTCGCAGCTATCTGTTTTGTGTTGAAAGCGAGTTTTATCAAAAACACCTTGTTGGCCTTTATAGGGAATGTGATGACGAAGCAGGGGAATGGGTCGAGCGAGTGCTTTATCGCCGTCTGGATACCCTGACTAAATCGGCTGCTCGCCTGTTTTCGCTTGAGCCGCGCCAGACTGGAATCAGTGGAACAACAGGTAGCAGCATTGAAACCAAGCTTTCTCGATACCAGATAAAGCGAATTTTGCGAAAGTTGAATTACCTGCTGGATCGCCGCCAGCTTTGGTATACACGCTAATGAATTTGCCGAAAATTTCTATCATCACGCCTTCGTTTAATCAGGCACACTTTTTGGAACGTACGATGTTGAGCGTGCTTAGCCAGAACTATCCAAATCTGGAATACATCATCATTGACGGGGGCAGCACGGATGGCAGCGTCGAAATAATCAAAAAGTATGAAGACCGACTGGCTCATTGGGTTAGCGAAAAAGATCGCGGTCAGTCACATGCCTTGAACAAAGGTTTTGCTCGCGCGACGGGCGACATCATCGGTTGGTTGAATTCGGACGACTTATACTGCAACGATGCGCTGATGCGCGTTGCTAAAGCCTGTTTGGCTTGTCCCGAAGATGAAGCCTGGTACGGAGGCATTTATATTGCTGATAGTGAAGATCGAATACTGAATGCTTTGTGGCCGCTTGATCCTGATCCGGCATACACGGTTCTGGTTGGCCTGGATATTCATCAGCAGGCTTTGTTCTGGCGGCGCGAACTGATGCAGCGAGTCGGGATGACAGACGAATCGTTGCATTTTGCGATGGACTGGGACTTCATCATTCGGCTGCTACTGGCTGGGCGATTCAAACGTATAAGACATCAACTTGGGATTTTTCGTTTGCACGACGAAGCCAAGACTACCAATCAGTCTGAAGTTGGCGAAAAGGATAAACAGCTTCTGTTTGAGCGTTACGCGCATCATTTCCAGGCGTCCCGGTGGCACGAAATCACGCGCTTATTGCTTCGTAGCAAGCGATTGATCAGGGTTGCGCTGGATGCTCCGACATCCTACCTGATGTTCAAACTACGGCGCAGTCTGGGGTTGCCTGCCGAACCTGGCTGGCATGAAATCAAAGAGGAAGTTCGTAGTAAATGAGGGCGGATCTAAGTCAAATTATCTTACTCATGATCGCCATTGGCGTGCCACTCGTTCTATTCCGGCTCAAGCGTTACAAAATACTGCTTGGTTGGACCTGTCTTACACTCTTTGTCCAGCTTTTCGACACAACGATATTGACCAACTTGCCTGCGCCTCGCATTGTCGGATTGATGTATTTGCCAACAGCGATTAGCAGTTTTCGTGAATGGTGGGGGCTAAAACCTGTAAAAGCTTGGGTAATCAATTACCTCTATCTGCTGATCCTCGGCGTTATTTTCGGGTTCCTGTGGCCGTGGCCGGACACGACAATGATGCGTCCGTACACATTGACCGCTCCCGGACGAACAATTATCTATTCATTCCGACTGATCAGCGATCTCTCACTGACTTTGTTTGTCGCGACGCAGCTTCGTGTCGCCGGTAATTTGTACTGGATAGGTCGTGCGCTGGTGGTGGGCGCTACTCTGTCAGCGTTGGCCGGGTTGTTAACACTGTTCACCGGATTCGATCTCGTTTACGCCATCACCAACTTTGAAGACCAGTTCCTGACAGCCGAACGCGCGCATGGCTTAAGCGCGGAACCGCGCGGGTTAGGGCTGGCCTGTGCTTACGGATTGATGATTCTGTTAATCGGTCAAAAGCGATTGTTCAAGCTTTGGCCGGTGTTGCTGGTGATTAACCTAGCCGGTTTGCTGAGCACGGTTTCTACCAGTGCGCTGGCTTTGTTGTTGACTGGGATTGTGACCGGATGGCTTTTTTTCTCGAATCGGACTCGAGGAGCAATTCTGGGGCTAATTCTGCTGGCGGCGATTCTGTTATTTGGCGCTTCTGTGTTCATGCCGATGCAGTTTGATTCCGCTGTGCAGACGATTGGAGCGCGCATTGACCCATCCCAAAAATTGAGCGGTATTCCGCCCGGCACGTTTGGTCAGGAAGTGGCGTACCGATTAGATGTTTTCGACGCCAGCGCTATGCTGTTTTTACTGGAAGAGCCTTTTTACGCGCTGCTTGGCACAGGTCCTGGGCTAATATCGTTGCCTGCCTCTTTGCACGTGCCCCCAGGACTTTACAGCGCAATCTGGACCCCAGAAGTCGGCGTCAACAGTTTGCCTTTTCACGGCATTTTGCTGGAAATTTCAAATGGAGGCTTGCTGGGCATTATGCTCTGGCTGTTTCAAGTGATGACCTGCTGGCTGGCATTACGTTATTTGGCCAATCGTCAGAAAAGCTCGCTGGAATCGGAAGAATGGTCTTTTGCATGGGGCGTTTTTTTGATCGGCACGGTTTTTTATCTGGTGCAAGTCAGCATCTCACCAGTCTGGAGCGTAATGTCGGCGATGGGGTGGGCGGCAGTGAAGCTGGCGATGGAATACAACGCTACCGACATCAGCAAAGCAAAAGAACAATTCCGGCCCCAGCGATATTTTGAACAGCCATCCGGCAGTGCCAGTTTGCCTTAGAGTGTGTACGGAAGCTAAAAGCGATAAGCGATGAGAGCAGATGCCAAGCAAAGAAAGGCATACCGACTTTCAAGGCTCTTTTCCCAGTTGCTGACCAAGCGGCGGAAACGATCGAACCAAGCGAGAGTCCGTTCCACGACCCAGCGTCGAGCTTGGCCGCCTGGGTGGAGAATGGCATTGTCTGCTCGTCCTTCTTTGGGAGCAATATGTCCAATATAGTTCTCGCGGCAGAGAATGGTTCGCGTTTGCTACGTTATCGTAGGCCGCATCCAGGCAAAGATGCTGTGGCTTCGCAGCCTTGGGGCGAGGCCTGACGATTGGCGAGTTGTTCAACAAGGGCAGCAATTCCAGATGATCATTTCGATTGGCTTTGGTCGTCAAAACCGAAATCGGGACTCCGCGCCCATCTGTTAATATCTGATCTTTCATTCCTGGTTTGCCTCGATCTGTCGGATTCGGCCCATTATCGGGGACTCCAAGCGGCGAGCGGGCATAAGTGCCATCAGCGCTTTGCCACTCCCATTCAATGCCCTGTTGCTGATCGTAATAGTTGAGAGCGATACGCCAAAAGTCTTCAAAGACCTTGGCATTGCGCCACTCTCGAAACCGTCCGTAGACCGTTGACCACCGGCCGTAAGCTTTAGGCATTTCGCGCCAAGCCGCTCCTGCCCGCAAGATGAAAAAGATGCCATTGAATAAAAGCCGGTCATCTGCTGGTTTTCGCCCTCCGTTTGAACGCGGTGGGCGAGTGGGAATGAGAGGTTCAATCTCATTCCAGAGGTCGTCGGGAATCTCTCGTATCGTTGACATGACACGAGTTTACCGACGACCTTAGTTTCCGTACACGCTCTTATCCGGAGAGGAGCCGGCTCAAGCAGAACAAAGTGCCGTGGCGGTGAGAAAACTCATCGCCACTGCACTTTTGTTCTTGCGCAGCCGAACTGTGTTCCGAAGGAAAAAGCTTTCATTCGTGGCGGTGTCTGTGTTGAATCATCGAAGCAACTTGGCGAGTACACGTCGGGCTTTTCCCAGCAAGCTCAAGTTAAAGTTGTGAGATTGCGTGTACTGATCGGCTTGTTCATCTCGTGTAACTTCTGGTGGATGGGATAATGGAAATGTGAGAGGAGCAACGGCCATATTGCTGAAATGGCTTTGGCGTTTTGTGTGCGTAGCTTGATTACCAAATCCTATGTTGGAAATCAGATTGGTTCGCGGCAACGCCGCCAACCCATTTCGCTGCCAGCAGGCGTATGTCCATTGATGATCCCAGGTGTCAATGCTGCCGTCATAAACTGCTTGAAATGTCTCCTGCCAAAACTTGACGGCTTTCGGGTCGGGCAGAATGTTGCTCAACCAATTGGCCTCAATCATCTGCGGCCAATTGTGCATTGTCACGTCGTAGTGTTGCCAGGCGCGACGCCAGGTTGCCCAACCCCAAACGTGTGGATAGCGTGAAAAGTAGTAACTGAATTCCGACCGATGATTGCCGAACTGAAAGTTGTCGCCGGAAATTGCCATCACGCGCTCGTCGTCTTTGTAACGTTCCAGGAGTTCATCGCAGAAGCGAAAGAAACTCGGTTCGGGGACGCAGTCATCTTCCAGAATGATGGCGCGGTCAAATTCGTCAAAAACCAGATCAAGCCCGCTTGAGACTCGATTGCGGCAACCGAGGTTGTTGTCAGCGTAATGCCTGACGACTCGGCAAGGCCAATCCACATTTTCTGTCACGATGCGTGCAGCTTGGCAAAGTTCCGCTTCGCCCTTGCGACTGGTTCGTGCTCCGTCGGCGATGACCACCAAGGTTGTTGGGCGAGCCTGCCGAATGGATTCAAACACTTTTGCTGTCGGTTCGGGACGGTTGAAGATAATGAGCGCGACGGGCGCATTAACGGAGCTGGAATTCATGAAAACAGCGGGCGAAGACCTTTCAGCAGCGACATTGAAGTAAGGCGAAGTGTAATCCATTGCCTCACTTCAGGCCATAGCTTAAGCTCTCGCCGTTTTTGAACCCATTATGAAAATTGTCATTGACGCCACAGCCGCCATCAGCGGCGGCAAGCTGTATCTGGAAAAACTGTTGCCGCAATTGGCTGAGCTGGATTCCGGGCATGAGTTCATTGTTTTCCACGCCGGAGATTTGGCGCCATTGGCCGCCGCTGTCACCAAAGGATCAGTCCGGTTTGTTCGCGCGGCGATTCCGTTTTTGCGCGACGGACAATGGGCCGGAGCCAGCATCATGCGTGTCTTGTGGCGAAAGTTCGTGTTGCCCATTCATCTGTGGCGATTGCAACCGGACATGCTCTTTTCCAATTCCGGCACGGTTCCGTTGGCCAAACCGGCGAAGACGCGAACCGTGATAGCGCTGCATAATTGCATGCCGCTGGATCAAACATTGATTGCCGAAGAGCGCTCGCCCGTGCGGCGTTGGCGGTTGCGAATGTTGCGGCGGCAGATGCAGCATTCGCTCCGGGCAGCAGACGGTTCGATCGCGTTCAGCGAAGACACGCGGCAGCGGATTCAGGACAACTTTGGCGAACTGGCGCATGCGCCTGCGGTCGTGCATCACGCGATTGATTGGGGCGAAACCGAGCGGCAATCCGTTGTCGGTGCCGACGAATTGCGGCGTGTGGGCATCAAGCGGCCTTACCTTCTTTACGTGTCTCAATTTCATCGGTACAAAAACGTCGTCCGATTGCTGGAAGCGTTTGCCCGGCTGGCGGCAAATCATCCGCAATTGCAATTGGTGCTGGTCGGTTCGGCGGCTGACGGCGAATACTGGAACGAAATCACCGAAACCATTGAATTGCTGGATTTGACAGAGTGTGTCATTGATCGTCCGGCGATGCCGCGTCAGCAGTTGATTGCACTGTATCGGAACGCACTCGGTTTTGTGCAGCCTTCGTTGGCGGAAACCTGTTCGTTTCCCTTGCTGGAAGCTCTAGCGATGGGAGTTCCGGCGGCGGCGGCAAACTCAACAGCGATGCCGGAAATGGCAGGCGACGCAGCGATCTATTTCGATCCGCTGAATGTGGACGAAATGGCCGACGCCATGGAGCGATTGGTGTGGGATGAAAGCTTGCGCGGCGAATTGAGCCAGAAAGCGATTGCCCAGGCGGCAAAATTCACTTGGGAAGAAACTGCCCGGCGGACGCTGGCAGTTCTGGAATCCGCAGGTTGACTCGTTGTTTGGCGTCGGTTCACTTTCAACCGTCATATCGCCATTGCGAACACGCGATTTTATCAGCCGGTCATTGACGCTTTGATTTGATTACAGTGAATCGGGGTCAAGACCGAGTGCGCTCAATTTTTCCGCCAGCAAGTCTGCGCGTTGTCGTTCCTGTTCAGCGCGTTGTCGTTCCTGTTCAGCGCGTTGTCGTTCCTGTTCAGCGCGTTGCCATTCCTGCTCAGCGCGTTGTCGTTCCTGCTCTTCGCCTTCTTCTGGCGTCGGAACCAGCAAGCCGTCGGCGGTGAAGTAACGCAATCTGCCGCCTTTTACGCCCAGATACAATTTCAGCCGGTCGCTCCACAGCCAGCCGCGCTCGTCTGGTTCGATTCTGACGTAACCTTCGCCGCGCAATTGCCATCCGGCGAATTCCTGAGTGTCCACCGAAAACCAAAAGTATTCAAAAGTGCGGAATCGCTCCTGGTAAATTTCCTTTTTGATTTTGCGATCAATTTCAGCGGTGGAATCCGAAAGCAGTTCGATAATCACATCCGGGTATTTGCCGTCTTCTTCCCAGACTACCCAGGAAGTGCGCGGGCGACGTTCCGTGTTCAGGGCGATGAATACGTCGGGGCCGCGGAAGTCATGAGTTTTGAGTTGGGCGCGGCTGAAGTAAATGCTCAGATTGACGCCGATGAAAAAATCGTGGCGATCTTTCCACCAGCGTTCGAGTGATTTTTCCAAAATGACTGATTGTTCGTGGTGCAAAGAACTTTCCATCTCCGGCTCCTCGCTGAGCAATCGTGATGCGTCAGGCATCAAGGCTGCGATCTGTTCTCTGGTCGAAATGGGAGCGATTGATTGTGCTGTGACTGCGGCCATTCCTTAACCTCGCTAAGTCGAAAGTGAGTCCGATTGAATTGGAGCGACGGCGCGGATTATAACACTGGCCGAATTTGTTCCATCAAAACGTTTGAAGGAGAAAAACTCGATGAATTTGATTCAACGTCCGCGACGGTTGCGGCGCAAGGCTGCAATCCGTGAAATGGTGCGCGAAACGCGGCTCGATCCCGCCAACCTGATTTATCCACTGTTCGCTTGTCCGGGCGAAGGCGTGCGCAAGGAAATCAAATCCATGCCCGGTGTGTTCAATCTGTCTGTGGATGAACTGGTCAAAGAATGCGAAACCGCACGTGCGTTGGGAATCCGGTCTGTCATCTTGTTCGGTTTGCCAGAACAGAAAGATGAACAGGGAAGCGACGCATTTGCCGAAGACGGAATCACGCAACGGGCGATTCGCGCCGTCAAACGCGAAGTCAAAGATTTGGTCGTGCTGGCCGACACCTGTTTGTGCGAATACACCTCTCACGGACACTGCGGAACGATTGTGGATAACGACGTGGCGAACGATCCGACATTGGCGACACTGGCGCAAACCGCTGTCAGCCAGGCGCAGGCTGGAGCCGACATCATTGCGCCTTCGGGGATGATGGACGGGATGGTGACGGCCATTCGCGGCGGATTGGATGCAGCGGGTTTCCATCAGATTCCGATTTTGTCTTACGCCGTGAAATATGCCTCGGCGTTTTACGGTCCGTTCCGTGAAGCCGCCGACAGCGCTCCCCAATTTGGCGATCGTCGTAGTTACCAAATGGATCCGCCGAACATCCGCGAAGCCTTGCGCGAAGCTGAACTCGATGTCGAACAAGGCGCGGATATGTTGATGGTCAAACCCGCGCTGGCATATCTGGACGTGATTCGGGCGGTGCGCGAACGCTTCAATCTGCCGCTTGCGGCTTACCAGGTGTCAGGCGAATACGCGCAAATCAAAGCTGCCGGGCAACTTGGCTGGATTGACGAAGAGCGCGTGATGATGGAATCTCTGATTGCGATCAAACGCGCGGGGGCAGATTTGATCCTGACCTACTTCGCAAAAGATGTAATCAAACGGCTGTAATTTCGGAGACAGGCGCAATGGCAACACCACAAACAAAACTCAAATTGCCGAAGCCGAGGGCAAAGTCCAGATGGTCAGAAACTTTGCCAATTCGTGTTCCATCTCAATTGCTTGGAGACTTCTTTCTTGAACTTGATGTCGCAATGACAGACAAGGAATTTGAAGAATTCGTCCAGGCAAATAGTGAAATGCGGATTGAACGAAGCGCAAAAGGAGTGATTGAAGTTATGCCCCCAGCCAAAAGCATGACAGGATTTAAGAACAGTAAAATCACCAGCCAGTTAGAGTATTGGGCTGACAACGACGGTTCGGGGCTTGTGTTCGATTCCTCGTCAGGTTTCAAGCTTCCAAACGGAGCGACACGTGCGCCGGATGCCAGTTGGGTGAAGCGGGAGCGATTAACCACTCTGACTCAGGATCAATTGGATGATTGGCTGCCGCTATGTCCGGATTTTGTGGTTGAGCTTCGCTCTTCGTCTGATCGTATCAACCGGTTGAAAGAGAAAATGGAAGAGTACATTGCCAATGGCGCTCAGTTGGGCTGGTTGATTGATCCAATTGAGCGGCGAGTTTATGTGTATCGCCCAAATACCGAAGTCGAAATTCTGGAAAACCCTGCCTTTGCCTATGGTGAACCAGTCTTGTCGGGGTTTGTTCTGAAGCTTGATAAGATTTTTGACTCAGATTTTTAGAAAAAGGCCTTGACTGATTCTCAGTTTAGAATTAGTCTAAGTTTCGTGATGGCGAGATTGCAAGCACAAACAGTGGAAACAATGGTTACGTCCTACGGGTTGAAGATGACTCCCCAGCGGCGTGCCATTGTTGATTTTCTGCAAGGCTCGCACAGTCATCCGACGGCTGATGAAGTGTTGACGGCTGTCAATGAAAAGTTTCCTATGACTTCGCGGGCGACCGTTTACAACACATTGAACTGGTTGAAAGGGTCGGGATTGGTCAGGGAAGTCTTTGAAGGCGGGGTCGTTCGTTACGATCCGAATGTTTCCGATCATCACCATTTTGTCTGCCGCGTATGCGGCAAAGTCGAAGACATCGAATGCGATGCCGTTGGCAATGTTCAAGTGTGTTCCTTGCCCGGCAATCCAAAAATCGAAAACTATCAGGTAACCGTGCGCGGCATTTGCGCCGATTGCCTGATACAGAAGTAAACGCACAGCGAATCTTCGTTGTGCTATTTTTTTGATCTGTCACTTAGACTCAATCTTAAACTGGATAAAAACAAGGAGAAAAATCAATGCTTACCATTGGAGACAAGTTTCCGAACTTCAATTTGACCGCTGCGGTCAGCCTGGAAAAAGGCAAAGAGTTTGCCGAAATCAACAACGGCACATACAAAGACAAGTGGCTGGTGGTGTTTTTCTGGCCGATGGATTTCACGTTCATCTGTCCGACGGAAATTGCTGAATTCGGCAAACGAAACCGCGATTTTGCCGACCGCGACGCTCAGGTTTTGGGAGCGAGCACGGATTCGCATTACGTTCATCTGGCGTGGAGAAACGCTCATCCTGAACTGAAAGACCTGCCGTTCCCCATGTTGGCCGACATCAAACGTGAACTGTCTTCGGAACTTGGCATTTTGCACAAACAGGCGGGCGTTGCGTTGCGCGCGACCTTCATCGTTGATCCGGAGGGAACCATTCGCTGGGTGAGCGTCAACGATCTGTCGGTTGGCCGCAATGTGGATGACACCCTGCGCGTGCTGGACGCTTTGCAAAGCGGCGAACTGTGTCCGTGCAATTGGGAAAAAGGCGAAGAAACATTAGGCAAGGCCTAAATCAGGTTGTCGAAGTGGCGAATGAGAGGGGATGACACAGCTTTGCTGGGAGAATTATGCAAAGCGACATTCGCCACTTCGATCACAGAAATCAGAAATTCAATCAAGTAGAGAAGTGAGGGAGAAAAGATGAGTCAAATCGAAAAATTGCGCGAGGCGTTGCCCGACGCAACCAAAGACACACGTTTGAATCTGCAATCGGTGTTTCAATCGTCAACCTTGAGCGCGGAACAGTTGTGGGGAACCGCCGTGGCTTCGGCAATTGCGACGCGCAACCGGGAAGTCGCCCAGGCGGTTTTCGCCGACGCGCAAGGCAAAGTTGACGCCTCTGTCATCGAAGATGCCAAGGCGGCTGCGTCCTTGATGGCGATGAACAACGTGTATTACCGGTTTCGCCACATGGTCGGCAAGGAAAGTTATTCGACCAAACCGGCGCGATTGCGAATGAACTGGATAGGCAAACCGCTCGGCAGCAAGGCGGATTTCGAGTTGTTTTGTCTGGCGGTCAGCGCGATCAACGGTTGCGAAGCCTGCGTTCGTTCTCACGAACAAGTCGTCGTTGACGGCGGTTTGAGCGAAGACCAGGTTCACGACGCCGTGCGGCTGGCGTCGGTGATTCAAGCGGCGGCGGTGTCGTTGGAAATCGGAGATTTGGCGGATCAACAGTTGGCGATGACTGCCAACTAAAAGAATCGTGAAAGTGAGACAAGTTGGCCACGGATTGAGCTTGGTTTAGTTCTATCCGTGGCCAATTTCATTTGGTGTCACTTTTTCAGTTTCGCCAGAAACTTCTGCCTTGCTTTGGCGACTTTCGGCGCGACGACGGCCATGCAATACGGTTGATAAGGATTGTTGGCGAAATAATCCTGATGATAATCCTCCGCCGGATAAAACACCGGAGCGGCAGTGATTTCCGTGACAATTGGATTGTTCCAGATGCCAGCGGCTGTCATTTCGGCGATGACCTGTTCGGCTGCGGTTCGCTGTTCTTCGGAGTGATGGAAAATCGCCGAACGATATTGCGAACCAACATCCGCCCCTTGCCGGTTGAGCGTCGTTGGATCGTGAATCGTGAAAAACACTTCCAACAATTCCCGGAACGTAATGGTCTGCGGATCGAAAGTGATTTGAACGACTTCGGCGTGGCCTGTGTCTTCGTAACAAATCTGTTTATAGGTCGGATTCAACGTGTGACCGCCCATATAACCGGAGACGACTTTTTCGACGCCGCGCAGTTCGACGAAGACCGCTTCCAGACACCAGAAACAGCCGCCTGCTAACGTTGCAATTTCTTTGTTGGGTTCCATAAACAAATCATAGCACGCTCAACCGTGAGGTGATTGACACTTCCGTCAGTTTGCAAAACCGAAGGCGATGGCCGATTCTTCGCGCTCCGAAAATCACTTCAACAATTCCCAAACAGCATGAGATTCACGAACAAAATTGCGATTGTCACCGGCGGAGGCGGAGAAATTGGCCGCGCCACCGCCAAGCGTTTGGCTCGCGAAGGCGCTACTGTTGTCGTTGTGGATGTGAATTTTCAACTGGCCGAACAATCGGCGGCAGAGATCGTTGCGGCAGGTGGAGCGGCGTGGGTTTGGCAAACAAACGTTTCCAAACGAGATCAGGTTCAGGCGATGGCGGATGAAGTTCTGCGGCGTCACGGGCGAATTGATGTGCTCTGCAACATCGCGGGCATCGCTCCGCCAGCGCCGTTTCTGGAAACGCCGGACGAAAACTGGGACGCGACGATTGATGTGAATCTGAAAGGCGTTTTTTTCTGTTCGCAGATTATTGCGCGTGCAATGGTGGCCGGGGGAGTCAAAGGCAACATCGTCAACATGGCTTCGACCAATGGCCACGTTGGAGAAATCGGCCTTGTCGCCTACAACGCCTCCAAATTTGGCGTGGTTGGCATCACTATGACGACGGCGATTGAACTGGCTCCGCACGGCATTCGCGTCAATGCGGTAGCACCCGGAATGATTCGGACGAAACTTTCCCAAGCCGTGCTCGACGCCGATCCCGAATTGGCGCGAACGTATTTCCATGACAAGATTCCGATGGCGCGGTTTGGCGAACCGGACGAAGTGGCGGCTACGGTCGCGTTTCTGGCTTCGGATGACGCCAGCTTTATCACGGGCCATTCGCTGGTGATTGATGGCGGCCAATTGACTTTCTGAGATTCGATCCGTTGACACTCTCAGCAACTCGGTGATATTCAACAGCCATCCTGATGATCAGGAAAAATCGCTTTGCTGGTTGCCCAAATTACACGACACACACAACGACAATTGGCCTCCGAGTTGTCTCCATCTGAAAAAGCAGTCCCCCATCTTTAATAACGACAATTGATCTCTCATTGGCAAGTGTTTTCAAGCCGATGGCGCAAGCTCGCGTTGGCTGATGAACCTTCAAAACTGCAAACCGAAAGAAAGGGAAGTCGAATTACCTATGACAAAAAATCCGCTCAAGATTTCTGTGTTCTTGTTGTTCTGTGCCTTGTTTGTAGCCTTTGGGCTGAGAGGCGCGCGCGTCAATGCCAATGTCGGCGGGGCGCCGCCGAGCCGCACTGGCGCGCCAGGCGAATTAACCTGTGCAATTGCTGCCTGCCACATCGGAAGCGCTGTCAACACGGATGGTAGCGAGTTCACTATCAATGGATTTCCTTCAAACTACACGCTTAACCAGGAATACGACATCACGATTACGCTAAGCCGTAGCGGACGTCAGCGTTTTGGCTTTCAGGCAACAGTGATTGACGATATGGGAAGAGAAGCCGGAACGCTGACTGCGACAGACAACAATCGTACACAAGTTTTTCCCGGAGTGGTTGGCCCCAACTTGCGGCGTTATATCAGTCACACGTTAAATGGATCATCGGGATCGAATCAGATTTCCTGGACGTTTCGTTGGAGAGCTCCGGCAACGGATGTCGGGCGAATCACGATTTACGCCGCGGGCAATGCCGCGAATAACAATGGTTCAGCGGACAGCGGTGATTTGATTTATACCAGAAGCGTCAGCGCTCAACCGCCGGTTCCAGCAGTGGCGACGGTTTCGGCGGCCAGTTTCGCGCAGAACGTTTCTCTGGCGCAGGACATGATCGTCGCCGGATTCGGAACGGGATTGTCAGTCAACATCGTTTCGGCAACGACCAATCCATTGCCGGTTGAGTTGGATGGAACGGAAATCGAAGTCCGCGACGCCACCAGCACGACTCGCAAAGCCGGATTGTTTTTTGTCGCTCCCAGCCAGATCAACTATGTGATTCCGGCAGGAACCATAAACGGCGTGGCGACCATTTCCGTGAAACGCAGCGGGACGACCGTTGCGCAAGGCAATGTCACCATCGAATCTGTTTCGCCGGGAATTTTCACGGCCAACTCTTCCGGATCAGGCATTCCGGCAGCCGTCGGTTTGCGAATCGTCAACGGAGCGCAAAGCTTCGAACCCATTTTCACTTCGCCCGAAGGAGTGCCCACGGCGATTCCGATTGATCTGGCGAATGGAGATTTTTATTTGATTCTGTTTGGAACCGGAGTCAGAGGAGCGGCCACCAATGCCGTGACGGCGACCATTGGCGGTACGCCGACGCCGATTCTGGGCTTTGCAGCAACCGCTGAATTCGTAGGCCTGGATCAAATCAACGTTGGGCCGATTCCGCAATCATTGGCTATGCGCGGCAACGTCAATGTCGAATTGATGGTGGGCGGAAAACCGGCCAACGTCGTCACGATCAATATCAAATAAGCTTTGGAGCGCTGCGACTTGTCGTAGCTTTGCGTTCTTGATTGCGAAACGTTCAGGACAGCAAAATTTCGATCAGAAACGAAAAGCGGCGACAAGTCGTGCGCACTCCATTGTCCACAAATGCAAAAACATCGTTTCCACGCTTTCCAATCTCAAATTTCCGATTCTCAAATCCGGCTGGATGCAGACGAAGCGCATCATCTGTCGCGCGTGTTGCGTCTGAGCGAAGGCGACCGCGTGTTTGTTTTCGACGGCGAAGGCAACGAATGGGAATGCGAAATTGCCCGCGTCGGCAAACGCGAAGCCGATCTGACTATTCTTTATCAGTTAAGCAATGAAGTGGAATCACCGTTGCGATTGACGCTGGCACAAGCTCTGGTCAAAGGCGACAAGTTCGATTGGATTGTCCAGAAAGCGACGGAACTCGGAGTGACGCGCATCGTGCCGCTCATCACCGATCACAGCGACATCAAGCGCGTAGAAGAACGCGCCGAACAAAAGCTGGAACGTTGGCGACGCATTTCGCTGGAAGCGTTGAAACAATGCGGACGCCGCCGGTTGGTGGAAATCGTCGAACCAAGAAGCTTCACGAAGTTTTGCGAAGCTGAGTCGGATGCAAAGACGGTTTTGTTTTTTTCCGAACGAACTGCTACTGGTGGTTGGGGAGAATACTACTGGTTATGGAGTGGTAGCTCACCGCCATCCTCACTTACTTTGATGGTTGGTCCCGAAGGTGGCTGGAGCCAGGCGGAATTGGAATTGGCGGAAAAATATATGTTCGTAAAGCTTTCGCTCGGCCCAAGAATTTTGCGAACCGAAACCGCAGGCTTGGTTGCTGCTGCTTTGACTCAAAATCTGTTTGGTGACATTCGGTGACCCCATCACCCCCATCATTTCTTCTTCCTGTTTTTGCCTTCTTCTGTTCGATACGCTTTGTGCGCCAATGCCAGATGCTCATGCATGGCCGCGCGCGCTTCTTTGGGATTTCGGGAACGGATGGCGCGATAAACGCGCTGGTGCATTTCTACAGATTCCTTGAAATCGTGCGCGCGGCCAATGGTTTCTCGACGTTGGTCGTACATCACTGCTGAAACCATTTCGACCAGCGTCGCCAGAATAGGATTTTCCGACGCAGCGGCAATCGCACGATGAAACTTGATGTCGTGAATCAGATATTTCTGCGGATCATCCAACGCCGCATACATCTCCGCGACTTCTTCGGACAACGTGGCCAGATGTTCGGCTGTCGCGCGTTCCGCCGCCAACCCCGCAACCTGGACTTCCAACACCTGCCGCGCTTCGAACATCTGGTCAAAGGTGAATCCATGTAAATCGGCCAGCAAGCTTAACTGCTCGCTGTCCAGCGATGGCGGTCCATCAGCGACATAAGTCCCAGAACCATGTTTGGCGTGCAACACGCCGCGCGCGACCAGCATGCGCAATCCGGCGCGAATGCTCGGACGACTGATGCCGAGTTGTTTGGCCAGTTCACGTTCAGCGGGCAGCCGGTCGCCCGGACGCAAATCTCCTTTGGCGATCAACGACCGAATTTGTTCTACCACCTGTTCCGCTGTCGCTCCGCTGTGGGAGGGGGCAGGGGCTGGGGTTATGGATTTTGCTTTGGGCATAATCGGCGTCAGAGGTTTTACCAATTTTCACTATCAGCGGTTGCCGTGTACCATTCGCTTGGAAAGCCTGTCAAGCAATGCTGCCAACAACGTTTGCCCGAACCTATGGTCGCCGGTTGGCAACCTTGACGGTATTTTCAGCCGCGTGCTATAAGCCACGCCGTTCTCGCCTATTGGTAAAGCCAATTTTTATCGAACATCAACAGACGCGGCAACACAGCGCCGAGAGAGCTGTTTGCCTGAAGAATTTCACCACCCGACGGTCGCTTGTTCGGCGGCTGATCGAATAGGAGCAGCAATGATCGAACGAAGAACCATTCTGAAAGGCGCTGGCGCAGCGCTCACGACATCTCTTTTTACCGGTCGGGTCAAAGGCGCAAACGACCGCATCTCTGTCGGTCACATCGGCATCGGCGCAATGGGATCGAGCAATCTGGGCTTTGCGCTGAAATTATCCGACGACGTGGAACCTGTCGCCGTCTGCGATGTCTACCAACCGCATTTGGAAAAAGCTGTCGCCGCTGCGGCCAAAGCCGGAAAGACCGTCAAGGCCATCAAAGATTTCCGTGAAATTCTGGCTGACAAATCCATTGACGCCGTCTGCATTTCGACGCCCGATCATTGGCACGCTTACATGACCGTCGAAGCCTGCAAAGCGGGCAAGGATGTGTTCGTCGAAAAACCGGCTTCGGTTTACGTCGAGGAAGGTTTGAAGATGGTGCAGGCCGCTCGCAAATATAAACGCGTTGTTCAGGCGGGCACGATGCAACGTTCCGGCGGGTACTTTCTGAAAGCGGCGGAACTGGTCAAAAGCGGAATTCTCGGCGAAGTGACCTTCGTTCACACCTGGCAATCGGGCGCTACGAAAAAAGAAGGCTGGGGCAAACCGGCGGACGGCCCCGTTCCAGAAGGCCTGGATTGGGATATGTGGTTGGGACCTGCGCCCAAAGTTCCATTCAACAAAAACCGTTGGGGAGTGGGCGTGACGACGTTTCCGACGTTCCGATATTTCTGGGATTACGCCGGAGGTGCGATGACCGATTGGGGCGTTCACCTGATTGATCCCGTGCATCAATGCTTTGGCGAACCGATGCCTTCGGCGATTTCCACGCAAGGCGGCAAGCTGTATGTGAACGACAATGTGGACACACCAGACACGATGATTGCGACGTTCCGCTATCCGAAATTCATGCTGACTTACGAAAGTCGCACTGCCAATCCAATGCCGATGTTTGCCAATCAAGGCGCAGGTACTGCCATTCATGGAACCGACGCCAACATCATAGTCACTCGCGGCGGTTGCTGGTTGATTCCCAACCGAAATTCCAAAGTCGAAGCGCAGACGTATGAAAACAACCAGGCGATGCGCGATCTGAACATTCCGCACTGGAAAAACTTCATCGAGTGCATCAAGTCGCGCGAAAAACCGATCAGCGACATTGAAACCTGCGTGCGCTCTTCGACGGCCTGCATTCTGGCCAATCTTTCCATGCGGCATAAAACCTGGCTGGATTGGGACGAAGCGAATTGGACGGTCAAACAAAACAACGTCAGACCGCACCTGAAAGCGAAGTACCGTTCGCCGTGGAAGCTGGAAGTCTGAAGAAGAGAAAAGAGGAATTGATGGGCTTGGGGGGAACAGTTGATTGAACTGTTTCCCCAAGCCCGTTTTATTAGTCGGCGCTGGCTTTGGCCTCCAATGGTTCTCGGCGTTGAAACGACGAAACCAAAGCGATGGTTGCCACGACGACGTTGGCGACAATCACCGGCGGAGCCTTGATGATGAAGCCATAGCCAATCCACAGCAGCGCCGCCAGCGCCTGTGTGCGGCGAAGCAACGCAGGTTGGCGACAAAAATACGAAACGGCGAACACGGCGGTCGCTATCCAACCGATCCACTCAAACATGACTCACCTCCGTCGCTCCTGCTGTTTGCGCCAGCGATTTCGGAGGCAGCGCGCGAATCGTCAACCAATCGGTTTTAACCTTGTCCCATTCCTGAATCTGCAACCCGTGCGATTCAAACAACTGTCGAATGCCGGCCGGGTCGGTCAGCCCTACGATTTCTTCCAGCACGGGAATCAGCGGACTCAGCGCGTCTTCGCTCAGGATCGTGCGTTTGGCAATCGGCGTCAGATATTTGTTTTCTGAAACGGCCACCGTGAATCCGTCGCAACGGTTGACGTGCAACATGACGTGAACGTCGGAACTGCCATCTCCAACGTACACGACGTGATCGGGACTGAGTAGTAGTTGTTGTTGCAATTCGCCCAGCACGGCGACTTTGCCGTATCCGGCGGGAACGCGAACGATGGATTCGATTTCGCCCGTCGTTGGATGATAACGAAAGCGCGTGCCGAAGATGTGATCAGGCGGCACAATGCCTTCCAATGCCGATTGCACGACTTCTTCCGGCGCAGCCGAAATCACATAAAACGAAAATTCATAACCTTCGATGCCGTCATGCAAAATTCGCGGCAACAGATGAATGTTTTGTTTGAGCCGTATGCGTTTGCCGACTTCGATTAAATGTTCGCGGCGCACGCGGCGAAATTCAGGATCGTGCAATAACAGGTAGGCCAGTTCGCCGCCCTGTTGCACCAGATTGATGCGCGCCATTCCGGCGACGCGCTCTTCAAAATCTTCGATGCCGAGCAGTTCGCTCAATACAAAGCCGGAATCGTTGAAACTCAAGGTCTGATCAAAATCACTAGCAAAAAGATAATTCTTCATAAATTGGTACCTCTAAACCCCGCAGCCGAATTGCCACGGTTGAAAACACGATGTTAGCTGATACGCATTAAATCGGTTTTCAATCGGCGAAAATATTCCTACCGATGCACCTCTTTGGACTGCAACTTCGATGCCGTGTGCTGGAAAACCACAGGTAACTGATTGTCTTACTATGAGTTCATGGAATTGGTTGAACGTGAATAGAAGTTCTGAATTAAGGCGCAAGGTTGCAAAAATGTCGGCTGAGTGTCTCTGGCCTACGGAATTGTCGCAAAAGCTTTGGCTTCCACCTGCAAATTGAACATTGCGCATTGGCGATGGGGAGTCGAAGACCTGATTTACCAATTCTTCAATGCCCAGCGTTCAATGCACAATGTTCCCGGTCAGAATCGTTTCTGATGCCCCGAAATGGCGACACAATTTCATCGTTTGAAGATCAGGCTTTCGGCTTCCAGTCTAACTCTTCAGCGATGTGAGCGACCATTTGTTCTTCTTCCTGAACGACTTCGTGACCCCACAATCGGCCAAACAACGCGTGCGCGATCTGGTTGCAATGCGCCAGCAAATCGTCGCGTTCGTGTTTCCGCTCTTCGGGCGGCAACGCTTCCAGAATCAGCCGGATTGCGCGCAATGATGCGCCAAACAATTCGTCAGAAGGTTTTTCGTCTATCCACTGCATCAGCTTTTCATCCGAAAGGCTGTTTTCCTGAATGCCACGCATACGCGCGACTTTCAGAATCGCCGCGCGATGTTTTTCAGTCATCACTCCGCTTGCCCAGGCCACTTCGACCAGCGGCAGCATGTGCAGCAATTCCACTGTGTCCGACGTGTAGCCCAATTCCTGTAAAGCCGCGATGGTTTCGGCGTCGTTCAATCCCGTCAGTTCGGCGATTCGCTGTCGGTCGGCTTCCTGAGCTTTCTGTTGATGGATTTGCTCGATCAACAGTTGATCTTGTTTGCGGAAATACTCTTCTTCCAGCCAGCGTTCGCGTTCAGCAAAAATGTTCTTTTCGGACATAACCTGCCTCCTGAAAATTAATCGGTTGGAGAGGTTTGTCGGGGGGCGTTTTGCGCTGAACAAATTGAAACAAATGACGATTTTGAACACAAGCCACAGGCTTGAAACGCCATGGTTCAAACTCCCGAAAGCAAAGTTTGACAAAGCAAAACACGGTCGTTAAAGTCCCGTTTTTCGCGCATTTGACCAATTTTCACCTATCTAAAACCCTTATGACTGGAAACGAAGTTCGCAGCATCTTTCTGAATTATTTTGCCAGGCAAGGCCACAAGATCGTCAAATCTTCGCCGCTGCTGCCCGCCAACGATCCGACGTTGCTCTTCACCAACGCCGGAATGAATCAGTTCAAAGACGTTTTTCTCGGAGCCGAAACGCGCGATTACAAACGCGCGACGACTTCGCAGAAGTGCGTCCGCGCGGGCGGCAAACACAACGATCTGGACGAAGTCGGCAAAACCGCCCGGCATCACACGTTTTTCGAGATGCTCGGCAATTTCTCCTTCGGCGATTATTTCAAGGAAGACGCCATTCGTTTCGCGTGGGATTTGCTGGTCAACGAATACAAGATGGATCCGCAACGGCTGTGGTTTTCCGTTTTTGAAGGCGACGCCGAAGTCGGCGCCGACGAAGAAGCCGTCGAATTGTGGGTGAAAGTCGGCGCTCCGCGCGAACGGGTTTTGCGCTTCGGTCGCAAAGACAATTTCTGGCAAATGGGCGAAACAGGGCCTTGTGGGCCGTGTTCGGAAATCCATTACTACATGGGCCAGCATCCCGAAGATCCGAACTTCAATAAAGCCGAATACGTCAACGGCCCAGGCGATGACACAATCGAGATTTGGAACCTCGTTTTCATGCAATACAACCGCAGTGAAATTGCGCCCGGGCAATACAAACTCGAACCGCTGCCTGCGCCCTCAGTGGATACGGGGATGGGCTTGGAGCGCGTTTCAGTCGTCTTGCAAGGCGTCAAAACGAATTACGACACCGATCTGATTAAACCGATCATCGAATTCGTAGCGAAACTCTCCGGCAAAGAATACAAGGCCGATACGCAGGAAGGTTTTGCCATGCGTGTTGTTGCCGACCACGCAAGAGCAACGACGTTTTCCATCGCGGATGGAATTATGCCGGGCAATGAAGGCCGTAATTACGTGCTGCGCAAAATCATGCGGCGCGCAATTTACAACGGACGCGAGAATCTCGGATTCAAGGACGAGTTCTTCTTCAAGGTATGCGACTTCGTGATTGATTTTATGAAAGACGCGTATCCCGAATTGGATTCACAGCGTGGCTACATCGAAAAGATGGTGCGGCTGGAAGAACAACGATTCGGCACGACACTTACGGTCGGATTGAAAAAGCTGGATGAATTGGTTGAGAAAAGCCTTGGGAATAAAGATCGTGGCATTGAAGTTATTGAACAAGCCAGACTGTATGACACTTATGGAACGCCTATTGATCTTATGTACGTTGTTCTGTCTCAACGAGGTTATAAATCCATCGAAGAGTTGGGAGAAGAAGGTTACAGAGCGACGATAGAGGAGCATTTGAAATTACTTCAGCAAGGCAGCCTCGAAAAGCAAAACGTTGAAGGAAAAAAAACGAAGCCTGCTTATGTGGCGTTACAACGCAGGAACGACACCAAGACTGAATTCAAAGGTTACGAAACCACGCAAGTTGATGATTGCAAAGTCCTCGCTCTGATCAAAGGCGATGAAGAGGTGAAGTCGTTGAATGAAGGCGAGGAAGGCGAAGTCGTTTTGAACCAGACTCCGTTTTACTCCGAAAGCGGCGGACAGGTTGGCGATGTTGGTCACTTCTTTCGGGAAAATTTGACGGCTGTCGTCGAAGACACCTACTCACCCGTTCAAGATTTGCGCGTTCACAAAGTCAAAATCGAAAAAGGAACCCTGAAGATTGGCGATGTGGTTTCAGCGCAAGTGGATGTCGAAAAGCGCGACGCCACACGGCGAAATCATACAGCTACGCATTTGATGCACGCGGCGCTGCGCGAAGTGCTCGGCACGCACGTCAAGCAGGCGGGTTCAGTCGTCGAGCCGAACTATCTGCGCTTTGACTTTTCGCATTACCAACCGCTGACGCGCGCCGAAATCGAAGAGATCGAAAACCTGGTCAACTATCACATCTTGCGCAACGAGCCTGTTCAAACTGATGTGCTGGCGATTGAAGACGCAATGCGGTCAGGCGCGATGGCCTTATTTGGCGAAAAGTATGGCGAAAAGGTTCGCGTGCTGACGGTGAATGGTGTTGACGGAATCTTCTCAAAAGAACTCTGCGGCGGCACACACGTTCGCGCGACGGGCGACATCGGTTCGTTCAAAATCACCAGCGATGAAGCCATCGCTTCCGGCACGCGCCGCATTCGCGCTGTTACGGGCCGCGGAGCGTTTGAACGCTTTCAGCATTCCGAAAACCTGCTGGCCGAAGCAGCCGCGAAGATCAACGCTGCTCCGGCGAAATTGCCGAGCGAACTTGAACGATTGCAATCGCAACTGCGCGATCAGCAAAAAGAGATCGAACGATTGAAGTTGAAACTGGCGCAAGGCGGCGGAGGTTCCGAAGATCAAGTCACCGACATCAACGGCGTCAAGTTGCTGGTTCGCAAAGTCGAAGACCTGGGCAAAGACGGACGCCGACAGTTGGCCGATTCGCTGACGCGCAAAATTGCTCCCGGCGTCGTGGTCATTGCTGACGTGGCTGAAGGTAAAGCGTCGCTGCTGGTCATGGTTTCCGCTGATGCGACGGCAAAAGTCAAAGCGGGGAACGTCATCAAGCAAATCCCCGGCGCTCGTGGTGGCGGCAAACCGGATTTAGCGGAAGGCGGTCTGGAAACAGATCAATTGGATGCTGCATTGAGCGCTGTCCCACAAATTGTCAAACAAATGCTGGAGGCCTGAAGTTTATGGAAGCTCGCATCCGACAAATCGTAGACACTTTATATGTTCCGCTGCCAGCGGAAATAGTGTTGGAAGCCAATCTGAAACCTGAATCAGTTGTTGATTTGGCCGTGGTTAATGGGAATGTGATAGTTCATCCAACGACGGGGAATTCGTACTCGTTTGAACAGTTGCTCGCTGGCATAACCGAAGAGAACATTCATAAGGAAATAGATTTTGGAGCGGCTGTTGGCAAAGAGGTTTGGTAATGGCAGTTGGTTATATTCCAGAACGTGGCGACGCTGTGTGGATTGATTTCAACCCGCAAGCCGCACACGAACAAGCAGGTAGACGCCCGGCAATAGTTCTGTCGCCTTCTGCCTACAACGGAAAAGTTGGTTTGGTGATTGTGTGCCCAATGACAAATCAGGTGAAAGGCTATCCATTTGAAGTTCCAATACCAGCGGGGCTGTCGGTTAAGGGCGTAATTCTTGCCGATCAGGTCAAAAGCCTTGATTGGCAAAGTCGCAATGCTCAATTGATTTGTCCTCTGCCTTTAACTCTTGTTACTGAAGTTTTGGCCAGACTGAAAACCCTACTCTAAAAGCGAAATGAATAACCTTGTTGCCTCGAATTTAACTCATCATCCCGGACGCACAGCCGCCAGTGTTGTCGGCGTTGCGGTCGGAGTCGTGCTGGTCGTGCTTACTGTCGGATTGGTGCGCGGAGCTTTGCGCGAACGCGGACAGCGCGATGCCAATATCGGCGTGGAAATCATGCTGCGACAGGGTGGGCAGGGGATTTCACTGACTTCTGCGGATATGACGATTCCTGCCGAAGAAGCCGCGTTGATTCAATCTGTGCCGGGTGTTGCTGTGGCCACTCCGGTTGGGCAGAACTTGCAAATGGGAGCCAGCGGCGGGCTGGGAATCCAGCAAGTGGACGGCATCGTGTTCGACCAGTTTGTTTCAGCGACCAAGCTGCGAATCACCAGCGGTCAGCCATTGCCTGAATCCGGCGACGTCGCCATCGTGGATTGGAAATATGCTTCGGATAAAAAGGTGAAGCCCGGCGACAAGATCAGATGGTCTGAACACGAATTGACCATCGTAGGCATTTACGAACCGGAAGCGGGCGCGCGCATCAAAATCCCGTTGAGCACGATGCAGCAGAAACTCGGCACTTCGGGGAAATGTTCGATGATTTTCGTGAAATGCGAAGACCCCAGCCAGCAGGAAGAGGTCGCTCGCCGAATTCTGGAAAAACACACCGATTACAGAGTTCTTTTTACGCGCGATCTGCCGCAACTGTTTGCCGAAGGTTTTTCGGCGTTCAACATCTTTCTGGACGTGGTCAAAGGCCTGGCGACGGTTATCAGCTTGCTGGTGATTTTGCTGACGATGTACACGACCGTTGCCGAACGCACGCGGCAAATCGGCATTTTGAAATCTCTCGGCGCGTCGAAGCTGTGGATCGCCTGGACGTTTGAAAAAGAAGCGTTGCTCATCAGCTTGCTGGGCATTGTCGGCGGATTGTTGTTTGCCGTCGTTGCGCGATTCTTTCTGGTCAACAATCTGGGTTGGAAGATCGAATTGGAACTCAACACGATTCTTTTTGCCGCTGCCGCCGGATTGATCAGCGGATTGTTGGGCGCGCTCTATCCTGCCTTGCGCGCCGCCAGCCAGGACCCTGTGGACGCCTTGAGCTACGAATAAATCAAAAGGCAAAAGGCAAATATCAAAAGTCAAAAATGAAGAATTATTCGCAACCGACTTTTGGTTTTTGCCTTTTGCCTTTTGCCTTTTGATTTCTTATGAAATCTCGCCTGCTTGCACTCATCTCAGCCGTCATCGGAATTGCGTTATTTGTTTATGTCATTCGGCAAACCGGACTGGAAGAAATTGGCGCGCGGATTCGTCAACTTGGCGCGGGCTTTGTGTTGATTCTGGCGATTTCGGCAATTCGGTATCTGGTGCGAAGCCTGTCGTGGTTGCGCTGCATGACGCCCGAAGAACGGCACATAGGATTTTGGGCGTTGTGGCGAGCGCGTCTGGCGGGCGAAGCCATAGGCGATTTGACCGCAGGGCCTTTGGTGGCCGAACCGTTGAAAGCCCTGGCGCTGGGCGACAAGGTGTCGCTGGCTTCGCGCGTGTCGTCGTTGACGGTCGAAAACATCACTTACACCGTTTCCAGTTGCGTGATGGTCATGGCGGGCGCAATTGTTTTGTTGACGAATTTTGGCCTTTCTGGTTCGTTGCGCGTGGCGATGCTGGCTTCGCTGGCGGCAGTGGTGGTGGTGATTGTGGCTTCGGTGATTGTCATCGGGCGACGCTGGAAACTGGGTTCCGGCATCGCCATCTTGCTGGCGCGAATGCTGATCCGCGACGAAACGAAACTCGCTCACATCGAATCGAAGATCGTTCATCTGGCGGAATTGGAAGAATACATTTTTGATTTCTTTGCCAAACGCCCGGCAGATTTCTTTCTCGTCATCTTGTGCCAGATGTCATTTCACTTTTCCGGCGTGATCGAAATTTTCGTGACGATGAAACTGATCGGCGCGAATCTGAGCCTGGCGACGGCGTTTTTGATGGAATCGGTCAACCGCGCGTTGAACATCGCGTTTGTCTTCGTTCCGGCGTTGGTCGGCGTGGATGAACTCGGCACGCGCGAACTGGCGAAGGCGCTGGGCTTTGCCGGAAGCGATGGTGTAGCGCTGGCCGTCATTCGCAAAATCCGCATGTTTTGCTGGATTGCAGTCGGCCTGGTTTTTCTGTTGGCAACTCAAAAGACAAATTTCAAAAAGCAAAAGGCAAAAATCTGAAAAGCCTTTTTCACCATTTTTGACTTTTGAGATTTGCCTTTTGCCTTTTGATTTATGCGTTATCTGATCGTCAATGCGGATGATTTCGGGCTGACTGCGGGCGTCAATCGTGCGGTCATCGAAGCCCACTCGCGCGGCGTCGTCACCAGCGCAACGGTCATGGTCAACATGCCAGCGTTTGACGAAGCCGTGCGGTTGGCGAAAGCGCATACATCGCTCGGCGTGGGGCTGCATTTCAACATCACGCAAGGCGCGCCCGTCGCCGAAACTTCGCGCGTGAGCAGTCTGCTCAACGAACGCGGCGAATTTTTCGGCGCCAGCACGGCGCTATTGCGACAAATGTTGACGGGCAGTTTGCGCGTAGCTGACATTGAAATCGAACTTCGCGCGCAAATTGAAAAAGCTCTTCAGGCCGGATTGCGACTGACGCATGTGGACAGTCACAAACATTCCCACGCCTTGCCGCCGGTTTGCGAAATCATCGCCAACGTCATTGGCGATTACGGCATTCGCGCCGTTCGATTGCCGCGCGAAGCGTGGCGGCTTCCAACCCGTAACTTATCTGTGAAATTGATAAGGCAGTGCATCGGCGCTTGGGGCCTGGCGCAGCTTTGCCGGTTCAGCGAATCAAAACTGCGAAATGCGGGCGTGAAAACAGCAGATGCGTTTTTCGGCGTGACGCACACAGGATTTTGGTCGAAACAATGGTTGCTGGAATTGATCGCTACCTTGCCCGAAGGCGTCAGCGAATTGATGACGCATCCGGGCTATGACGATATGGAGTTGAGACAGGCGGACACGCGCTTGCTTGAATCCAGAGCGACGGAGTTTTCGCTGCTGACTGATCCCGAAATTGTCGCCGCAATTCGTAAAAACGGCATTCAACTAATCAACTATTCCCAGCTTGAAGACATTGCCAGCCATCGCGTACAAGGCTAAATCAGAACAAGCAACATTGGGGCAGAGTGTAAGAAAACAGGATGAACAAGATTTTTGACAGGATTGACAGGAACATTAGTGTTTGGGGCCAACCCGCCAAGCCTGAATCCTGTTCATCTTGAATAAAATCCTGTCCATCCTGTTTCAAAGTTTTTTGCTTCGATTTAGGATATGGCGCGTTTTTGGAACTTGCCTTCCGCTTTGATCGAAACCATATACTCAAAAAGGTCAGGAAAAATGTTGAGAACTAAACTTGGTTGTCTCTTGCTGCTTTGTGTCAGCGCAAGCGTTTTGCTGGCGCAGGAACATACGCCGGAGCGCGATAAAAACCCGTTTGCCGGAAAACCCGAAGCCGTCGAAGCCGGAAAACGATTGTACGAACAAGCATGCCAGGCGTGTCACGGAACGGATCGCGCGCCGGCGCTGTCGGGCGCAATGAAGCGCGGCAATCTTGATGGCGAAATCTTTCTGAACATCCGCAACGGCATTCGCGGAACACAGATGCCCGGTTTTTCGCGGTTGACGGCGGATCAAATCTGGCAACTGGTGTCGTACATTCGCAGCCTGAGCAATGCGCCAATAACAAACAATGAACGAATTGCCGGAAACATCGCCGCTGGCGAAGACCTCTTTTTTGGCAAAGCCAACTGCGCCGCTTGTCACGAAATCAATGGACGCGGAGCCGTCATCGGCCCGGAGTTGTCTGCCGTGGCCAGTCTGGACGCGAACACGTTACGCCAGAAAATTCTCGATCCGACGACCAGCACAAACTCCGCTGCGCGCGGCAATCGTCGCCGCACATCGCGCGGAATCGTCATCGTCAAAACCAAAGACGGTCGGGAAATTCGCGGGCTGCGTCGCAACGAAGACACCTACACTTTGTTGCTGATGGATGTCACCGGCAAGCTGCACGCGCTGGACAAACAAAAGCTCGCTGACATTCGCACCGAAGACGGTTCGTTGATGCCCGCCGATTACGGCAAACGGCTGAGCGAGACTGAAATTCAAAACCTGATTGCCTATCTGAAAACCTGCAACGGGCGCGATTTGACGAAAACCGCCAATGCTGCAATTGCGGGCGGATTGACATTTGATCGCATACGCAATTCTGCCGCCGAGCCGCACAACTGGTTGAGTTACTGGGGCGATTATCGCGGCCATCATTTTTCGACGTTGAAGCAGATCAACACGACGAACGTCGCGCAGTTGCAATCTCGCTGGGCGGCGCAAATGCCCGGCGACACCTTGCTGCAATCAACGCCCATAGTCATTGACGGCGTCATGTACACAGCCGGAATGCCGGGCCAGGTGTTTGCGCTCGATGCGCGCACAGGCATGCAAATCTGGAAATACGAACGCAAACAGAAAGTCGTCAATCCTTATGAAAGCAATCGTTTCAGCCGCGGCGTGGCGGTGTTCGGCAATCGGGTGTTTTTCGGCACGCTCGACGCGGCGTTGATTGCGTTGGACGCGCGCACGGGATTGCCGTTGTGGGAAGTGCAAGTCGCCGACACCATGCTCGGTTACAGCATCACGTCGCCTCCGCTGGTGGTCAAAGACAAGATCATCGTTGGCGTAGCAGGCGGTGAATACGGCATTCGCGGATTTCTGGAAGCTTATGATCCGGCGACCGGCAAACGCATCTGGCGCTTTGAAACCATTCCGGGACCGGGTGAGTTCGGCAACGACACCTGGCCGGGCGACACCTGGAAACGCGGCGCTGGCGCGACGTGGTTGCCGGGCAGTTACGACGCCGAACTCGACGTGTTGTATTGGACGATTGGCAATCCTGGGCCGGACATTGACGCAGACATTCGCAAAGGCGACAACCTGTTTTCCGATTGTGTAGTCGCGCTCGATCCCGACACCGGCAAACGCAAATGGCATTATCAATTCACGCCGAACGACAGCCACGATTGGGACGCCAATCAGGACGTGGTGTTGGTTGATCGAGTTTGGCAAGGCCGACCGCGCAAGCTGTTGATTCAGGCCAATCGCAACGGATTCTTTTATGTGCTGGATCGCACGGACGGAAAATTTCTGCTGGCCAAACCATTCGTGAGGCAAACCTGGAATGCAGGCTTCGACGCCGATGGCCGTCCGATCTTTGCGCCGAATTCGCAATCCACGCTGGAAGGCGCAGAAGTGTATCCGTCGTTGGTGGGCGGCACGAATTTCCAGGCTCCTTCGTTCGACGAATCGAGCGGTTTGCTGTATCTGGTCTTTTCGGATTCCGGCAACCGATACATTCGCGCGCCAGCCGAATTCGAACCGGGCAAACAATACTGGAATGGCCGTACAGAACCTGCCTCTCAACCGCCCATCGCCGGCATCAAGGCGATTGATTCCGCGACCGGCGAGATCAAATGGGAATATCGCATTTCAAGAGGCTCGCTGTCCGCCGGTTTGTTGGCCACGTCAGGAGGAATCGTCTTTGTCGGCACGAACGAAGGAAATTTGATCGCGCTGGAAGCCAAGACCGGCAAGTTTTTGTGGCGATTCCAAACCGGCGCAACCATCGCCGCTTCGCCGATGAGTTACGCGGTGGACGGAAAACAGTTCATCGCCATCTCGGCGGGTGGAGTGTTGTACAGTTTTGCGTTGCCAGAATAAGAAATAGAGTCAATTCAAATTGCCATTTACCGCAGAGGCGCAGAGAACGTGGAGGAGACGCAGAGGCTCGACCAAAAATCTCTGCGTCATCTCTGCGGTGCTTTGCGCCTCTGCGGTGAGAAAGCCCGGCTTGGTGACATAATTACGAGCTCCTTCAAACTTGGAATTTCATGACTGAGCATTCATCACTTTCGCGCCCGTTGGCGGGAATCACAGTTCTGGATTTGACCATCGCGCTGGCCGGGCCGTTTGCAACGTTGTTGTTGTCGGGGTTGGGCGCAAAAGTCATCAAGGTGGAAAACCCGCTCAAAGGCGATCCCGGACGCGAGAACTCTCCGTATATTGGCCGCAACGGCGCAAAGCTGGTTCGAGACAGCGCTGAAGATATTTCGGTGTCGGCGCTCAATCGGTTGCGCGACAAACTCGGCGTGACGTTGAACCTGAAACATCCGCACGCCCGCGAAGTGTTTGCCGATCTGGTCATGCAAGCGGACATAGTTTTTGAAAACTTCAGTCGCGGCACGATGGACAGGTTAGGCTTCGGATATGAATTTGTGCGACAGGTGAATCCGCGCGCGGTGTATTGCGCGTTGACCGGATTTGGCAGCGACGCCGAAGCGCCTGACGGAAAGGCAATGGATACGATTGTTCAGGCGTTGAGCGGCGCTATGCACACCTCCGGTAATCCTGACGATCCGCCGATGCGCGCCGGAGTTCCATTTGCCGATCTGATTACGCCGCTGTTTGCCATCATCGGCACGTTGGCGGCATTGCGTCAGGCAGAGCAAACCGGCGTAGGGCAGTTCGTGGATGTTTCGATGTTGGGCGCAATGACCGGATTGGTGGCCAGCGAACATTTTGACGTGCTGGAACAGTTGGGCATTCCCACGCGGACAGGAAAGACCGCGCCGCGATTGGCTCCGTTTGGCGTTTATGCCGCACGCGATGGATTCGTGGCGATTTGCGCGCCGCAGGATTCTTTTGCTCTCGGTATCTTTCGCGCTATGAATCGGCCAGAACTCATCACCGACGCTCGGTTCACCACGCGCGATCTTCGCGTTCGACACGACAAGGAACTCGACGCGATGATCGAAGCCTGGACTTCAACGCTTCCACTGACGGAGTTGCTGGCAACGCTTGAAGCCAATGGTGTGCCTTCCGCCGAAGTCCGCGATCCGCGTACTGCCGTCAGCGATGCTCACGTCGTGGCGCGCGGCGAAACGATGCCTTTGAAGCATCCGAAGTTCGGCGCAGTTGTGGAAGCGTATGGCATCGGAATGCCTATTCGCTTTTCGGCGGCTTCGACCGGATACGAATTGCCGCCACCGGAAATGGGCGAACACAATCAACTGGTGTATGGCGGAATGTTGGGTTATTCGGATGAACGGATTGAAGCGTTGCGGGCGGAAGGCGTGATTTGAAAGTAGGGCAGATTTTCCAATCTGCCCTGAATCTCGCGTTTGAGATAACGTGGGCAGGTTGGAAAACCTGCCCTACAGATTCGACTACAACGTCCAGCCTTTGCGATATTCGCGTTGCAGGTACTGGTTGGCATCGGAGTTGTTGGTGATGACTCCCTTGTCGCCGTCGTAGTAAATCTTCTTGCTCTGGCCGACTTTCATGGCCACCACGCCGAGCAGCATCGTTTCGGTCAGCCGCGAAGCGTATTCAAACGGACACGTCGCTTTTTCCTTGCCCTTGATGGCGTTGATCCAGTTCATGCGGTGTTTGGCTTGCGCGAACTGGCCTTCGCCGGATTTTTCGACGCGGAAATACGTCTTCGGCACTTTGGCTGCCGCTTCCATCAACGACACCGGGAAAAGCTTCGGATTCGAAGCATAAGTGCCGTGAACCAGAATGCCTTTTTCGCCGATGAAGATTGCGCCGCCGCCCGGATCGAGCTGCACGTCATCCGGCAATGCCTCCGGTCGAGCGGGCATCAATCCGCCATCGAACCAGGTCAGTTTGACCGGCGGTTGTTTGCCGCGGGCAGGGAAGTGATACACGACGTGCGAACCCATAGGATAGCTGACGCGATTGTTTTTCAGGTCAGTGCCCCAGGGCGTGAAGGTAGCTTCGACGGTGGTCGGGTAGGTTAATCCCAATGCCCAATACGGATGGTCAATCAGGTGCGCGGCCATATCGCCAATCGCGCCGGTTCCCCAATCCAGCCAACCGCGCCAGTTGAACGGATGATAAATCGGGTGATAGGCGACTTCCGGCGCAGGCCCCAGGAACAAATCCCAATCCAGTCCTTGTGGAATCGGGTATTCGCCATCCATTGCGGCTGCCAGCGCGCGGTTGACCTGGCGCGAATTCCAATCGGTTCCAAAACCTGAAGGAGCGCCCTGTGCCGGAGCGCTCGGTTTGGCGGGACGCGGAACGCCTTGCGGCCAATAACCAAGCGGACGATTCGTCCACACGTTGACTTCCTTGATCTGCCCGATGATTCCAGCTTGCACCCATTCGTTGACCAGCGCAGCGCCTTCGCTGGAATGCCCCATGTTGCCCATCTGCGTGACGACTTTGGTGCGCGCGGCGGTTTCGCGCAGTACACGCGCTTCCTGAATGGACCAGGTCAGCGGTTTTTCGATGTAGGCATGTTTGCCAAGCTCCATCGCCGTTTTGCCGATTACGGCGTGGGTGTGATCGGGCGTGGCGACGACAATCGCGTCAATGTCTTTTTGCGTTTCCAACATCTTGCGGAAATCGGTGTAACGCTTGGCGGTTTTGTAAGCTTCCTGCAACCTGGCGGCCTGCCTGGCGCGCTCTTCCATTGCCTGCTGCATGCGCTGTTGCTGTTCCGCAGTCGGTTGTTGCCCACCGGCGGCTCCGCCTTGTCTGCCGCCGCCCGGACGTTGTTGAGTCATCCTGGCGACTTCGCGGTCAACAAATCCGAAGTCCACGTCGCACAGTGCGACCATGTTCTGGCCACCAGCGACCAATTCGCCCGAATCGGTTTTGCCCTGTCCGCCGCAACCGATCAGTGCAAAGTTGACGGTATCGCTGGGCGCGGTGAATCCGACTCCGCCCAGCACGTGACGCGGAACGATCATCGCGCTCAGCGCAGCGCCGGTCGTTCCGGCGACAAAGTTTCTACGTGTGATTTTGTCCTTCGACATTGTTCCTCCGTTGAATGAATCGGTTCGCAAACCGACGTTGAGTTTCTAGGAATTTCAAATTACGCCAGCGCGTCTTTGATGAATTGAAAACATTTGCGGACTTCCGCCACCGCATCCTCGCCGCGATATTCATATTCGATATTGGCGGGAATGTTGTATTTCTTTCGCTTGAGCAATTGCAACACTTCCTTGATCGGCGTTTCGCCCTGTCCCCACGGCAGATTCGCGCCGTGGTTTTTCTTGCGATCTTTCAGATGCAGGTTGGTGATGCGAGCGTGATTTTCCTGAATGTAGGCAATCGGATCGTATCCGGCGGCGATGAAATGGCCGATGTCCAGGTTGACGCCGAAGTATTTCGACATCCCCAATGCCGCCGCAAAACTTTCCGGTTTGGCGAATTCATTCGGATCAACCAGATTGTCGTGGTTGTGCATGGCCACGATGATTTTGTGTTTGTCGGCAAACGGAGCGACGCGCTTGGCGGTTTTCAATGTGGAAGACGCCGTAATCAATTTGACGCCCAACGCCTTGGCCATCAAAAAACCGCGATCAATTTCTTCGTCTGTGAAATTGTCATTGAAGCTGAGATTGTAGGCTTGAAGTCGAATTCCCGCCGCGTCGAACTTTTTGCGAACGTCTTTGAAATGATCCAGCGACACGGTCAAGCGCCATTGGCGAACTTCTTCCTGACGCTTTCGCATGGCTTCGCGCATTTCGGGCGTCATTTGGCGACCGCCGCCGCCCGGTGGAGGGCCGCCTGCTGGCGGAGCGCCCTGCGGAGGTCTGTTGCCGCCCATTCCGCCGCCCGGCCCACCTTGCGGTCGAGGTTCAACGTGGCCGGAAAACAGCTCACATTCACCAATGCCTATGTCTTTCATCGCCTTGATGGCGTCGTCCAGCGGCAAGCTGCGAAAGCTGTAAGATTGAATGCCGATGCGAACACCGCTGACTTTGGAGTTCACCTGTCCCTGAGCCAGCGCCAGCGTGAATGGCACGCTCGCCAGAGCCAGTTTCCCGAACTCTCTTCGTGAATACATAAATCTCGCTCCTATGGTTGAAAGATGAGCCAGCAATCGTTTTGTTGCTGGCGCTCGTTTTTTCTGATTTCCGATGCTTGGTAAAGAAGTGTCTGTGAAGGCTTAAGGCGTAAAACACACCGGGATGGTTACAGCTAAATGAGTCCGTCTTCAGAAACTATCAGTCGAAATCGTCGAAATCTTTGATGAGCACGATGTTGGTCGCCCACAAACCGCGAACGACCGCTAATCGTTCGCCGTCGGGCGACCAGTCAAAGCCGAAAATCCGATCCGACGCAAACTCCGTCAGCAGTTTTGGTTCGCCGCCTTCCACCGGTTGAAGCCACAGTTTAGCCGGGCCGATGGGGTTATCGTCATACGTCAGAAAGCGGCTGTCGTGTGTCCAGCGAATCAATGGAAATCCTTCAGCATTGTGGGAAAAGGTTTTGATTGGAGCGCCACCATCAAACGTATAAAGGGCAATCCCCCAGGGCATGTTGGGCGCTGAATATCCACAGGCAATCCACTTTCCGTCAGGCGACACTGCCGGCGAAGAAGTAAACTCGTGAGTCAATTGCTGTGGTTCGCCTCCGTCAATTGAAACTCGCCAGATGGTGGGACGGTCAATTCCTTTGCGCTCCAATCGCGTGTAAACCACCCAGCGACCATCCGGCGAACAGTACGGGCTGTCTTCGCCGTCGCCATTGGTCAATTGCATCAAATTGCCGCCGTCCATATTCATGCGCCAGATGTTTCGCGTTCCGGTCGCTTCCGACGCAAACACGATGTAACGGCCATTTGGCGAAACATGCACTCGACCGGTGTAGGCTTTGTTGGATTGTTCGCCGAGCAGAAGTTTTTGATTGCTGCCGTCGGCATTCATCACTGAAATCGTTGCGGCGTTGGCTGCTTCGGAATCGAACACGATTCTGCCGTCAGGAGTCCACGCCAGTCTGCCGCGATAACCGCCTGCGCCAAACGTGATTTGTTGGGCGCGTTGAGGTTCGTTGCGAGGAATCATCCACACGTTCGTCACTTGTTTGATCTGCGACGCCAGAATCGTTTTGCCGTCGGCGGAAAGGCTCAGGCGATTGTAGGTATTGCTGTCGTTGGTCACACGGCGGACTTCGCCGGTTGCGTAATTCAGACGCCAGACCTGGCGAGTTTGAGTCGGTTCTTGATTGGCGACCAGCATCACTGCGCTGGAATCCGGCAACCAGGCCAGTTGGCCGATCCAGCGAAAGCGTTGAGCGGACATGGGTTTGATGGCTCCGTCATCAGCGCGAACGGCGATGACGGAATTGTTTGCGTTGCCGTCCGGCTGGCCAACGGCACAGGCGATGAGTTTGCCGTCCGGCGACCACGCCGGGTCGCCGATTCCTTCGGGATATTTGATCGCTGCGAGTTCCTTTACGCCGCTGCCGTCGGCATTGGCGATGAACAGCACTGCTTCGCGGCGATCATCAATCGCGCGGCGAAAGACGAAACGTGAACCGTCCGGGGAAAAAGAAATTGCCGTTTGCACATCGTCCAGCAGCTTCTTCGAAGCTCCGCCAAGCGCCGAGACTTTGAACAACGTGCGAGGCGATTGGCTTTCCCGTGCGACGTAATAGATGAATTGTCCGTCGGGCGAAAAAGTCATTGCGTGATATTGCAGTTCCGCCGGAGCCACGATTTGCTGCGCGTTGAGCGATGCCAGTTGCATCAACCATAAACTGCTGCGTTGTGGCGTTTCAGTGACCGCATAAGCGACAAACTTGCCGTCCGGGGAAATTGCCGAACTGGCGACATTGCCCGTCGTAGTCAGATTGGTCAGCGTCAATTTGCCGGTGGAATTATTCGTAAACAGATTCCAGCCTGAAGAATTGCCCAGCCAGATCAAACTGCCCACCGAACCCAGAAACAAAACCGCTAACGTAACGACCAGCACCTTGTGCCGACTGATGGAGTGCCGCCAACTTTCCTCAACCGGTTGGCGAACAGTAGCGCGATGCTCTCTGGGAAATTGCACGACGACTGAATTGGACGCCGCCGGTTTTGAGGGAAGAATCCTGGCCGCAGGCGATTCAGGGATGACCTCCGGCTGAAATTCTTTGTGTTCGCTGACGGTCGAAACAAACCGATAACCGCGTTTGGGAATGGTTTTGATGAAATCCTGTCCGTCGTTGGTCTGTCCCAGCGCTTTTCTCAGCGTGTAAATGTTCTGGGACAGGTTTCCTTCTTCGACAAACGTGTCGGGCCAGACCAATTCCATCAATTCTTCCTTGCTGACGATTTGCCCGCGCCGTTCCACCAGCGCCAGCAAAACATCAAACGCCTTTTGAGTCAGGGTGACGATTTCGCCATCGGAAAGCAGCACGCGTTCGGTGGCGTCAATGCGAAAGCGGTCGAAGTCGTAAAAGTGTTTGCTGGAATTGGACATAAGCCGTTTGAAAAGTCTTTGAAATCGTTTTGAACCCAGGTTTTGAAAACGATTTGAGAACAGTTTGAGTTCGCTCTCAAGATTTTCTGGCGCTTGCCGATTAAGTTTCAGCCCGCGCCAAACGCTGGCGCAAAACGATTGCCGATAACAACAAGAATTTTGGAGGGAGTTTATGACGATCAATAACAAAGTGAAAGTTTGTCTGAAAAGTATGACCTTGATGTTGATGTTCGCGCTGGCGCTGGTCGGCGGGGCATCGGCGAATCCGGGCGGCGCTGGCTCGTCGGAAAAACGAGAGATGACGTGCCGTGTTGAAGGCAACAACATCAAACAGGTGCTGGTCACCAACCACACCGACCGTGTGATTGCCAAAGGCACGCCAGTGAAATTCGACAGCTCAACGGGCATCGAAACCACCAAGTTGATGCCGAAGAACCTGAAACCGGGACGCACCGCCATTATTTACAGCGGCGTTTTCAAAGGCTCCAACTGCCAGTGCCAGATCAACCAGCAGTAACTCAACGCACGAGGCAGGTGTCAATCCTGCCGCAATTCAGGATGGGCAGGTCAAAAACCTGCCCTCTTCATTTTCTGAAGGAGTCTGACATGTCGTTTGCGACAACGCCCTGAAACGATGAAAACGGCTGCGCCCGACTGTCCGACAAGCTGCCAGCTTGTCGTTGACCCTAACAAGCGTCAAATCGAGACCACGACAAGCTGGCAGCTTGTCGGACATTTTCTGAAGGAGGAAAGATGGCTCAAGCAATGAAAGCAACATTCAATGAAGCGAAGGCTGACCAATTTACCGAGCGCATGCTTGGCATTCTGAACAATTCGGCCACGGCGTTGATGGTCAGCATCGGCCACCGTGTGCGCCTGTTCGACGCGATGGCCAAATTGCCCGCAGCGACCAGCGTGGAAATCGCCAAAGCTGCCGGGTTGAACGAACGTTATGTGCGGGAATGGCTGGGAACCATGACCACCGGTCGAATTGTCGAATACGACGAGGCGACGGCGACCTATCGTTTGCCCGCCGAACACGCGGCGTTTCTGACTCGCGCCGCTTCGCCGAATAACCTGGCCGTATCTGCGCAGTTCATTCCCGTGCTGGCTGGGGTCGAAGATCAAATTGTCGAATGTTTCCGCAACGGTGGCGGAGTTCCTTATTCGGCTTATCCGCGATTCCACGAAGTGATGGCCGAAGAAAGCAATCAAACCACCGTTGCCGGATTGTTCGATCACATTTTGCCGCTGGTTCCGGGGCTGACGGAAAAACTGCGCGGCGGCATAGAAGCGCTGGATGTCGGCTGCGGACGAGGCCGCGCGCTGATTCAAATGGCGCAGAAATTCCCGAACAGCAGCTTCACCGGCTATGACCTTTCGGCAGAAGCCGTTGCCGATGCCAATCGGGAAGCGATGGAAAAGAAATTGAACAACATCGGCTTCGAGGTGAAAGACGTTGCTGCGCTCAACGGCAGATTGCGGTTTGATCTGATCACGGCCTTTGACGCCATTCACGACCAGGCGAAACCGGCGGCGGTGTTGAACGCCATCGCCAATTCCCTGACCGATGACGGCGTCTTTTTGATGCAGGACATTGCCGGTTCCAGCCATGTGCATAAAAACATGGAGCATCCACTGGGAGCGTATATGTACACGGTTTCCTGTCTGCATTGCATGACTGTTTCACTGGCGCAGGACGGCGCAGGATTGGGAGCCGTCTGGGGCGAGGAATTGGCGCAGCAAATGTTGGCCGAGGCCGGATTCAAGTCGGTAGAAGTCCAACGACTGCCACACGACATCATCAACAATTACTACATCAACCGTAAGAGTTGATTGCGGCACGAATGGTCGGCGATCAATCCGATTGCCGACCATTCACGCCAACGAAAAAAGGAGAAGGAGAATATGATTCATAAAACGCTTTCGATATTGTTTTTCGCATCGCTGATTTCGGCCATTGGCATTGGTTTGGGGAATCGCGATGCCATTGCCACGGCGCTGAATTCGGAGTTCATCACTCAGAATTCGAGCGTCAGGTTCAGCTTCACGGAAATTTCGCTGTCCGGCACCAGCGAGGTTCCGTTGATGCGCGTCAGTTGGGCGCCTGCCGGATTCAACCCCGGCGAAATCCGAATCGAAGGGTATACGTTGACGGTGGAATTCAGCGGAAACGGAGAAACCGGCAAAGTCGTCCAAACGCCGAGCGCCAGCGGCATTTCAGTTTCCGTCGGATTGCTCGGCATTCCGAACGATCAACGAATCAAATTGTTCGGCGGCAGTTCTTCGATTTCAGCGGCAGTCACACTGAAGGCGCGGTTCATTCAAAACGGACAGCGCAAAGAAGTGACGGAACGAAGTACGACCAGCTTTCGCCCCTTGCCGACTCCCAGATCATCAGCGCCGGCGCCAGGAACTCCGGTTCCTGGCAAGCCGCTTCCCACGCCAGTGGCCAAGCCAACGCCTGTAAAACAGCTTCCAGAAGATGGGAGGAAACGGATCATCAATCCGGTGGAAAGAGTTCCAACGCCAATTTTGGCGCCAATTGTGGAACGTCCCAGACAGCCGCGTTCGACTCCCACGCCTGCGCCGGAGTTTCGTCAGGATCAGGATGTTCGTTTGCTGCTCAAAAACATTCTGCCGGTTGGCGTGAAGGGGAATCCATCTGCCGTTCTGGTCAGTTGGAGCGCGGAAGAGCGGCTTGGCGTCAGGCTGGAGGGGTTTGAAGTTTCTCTGGAATTGATTGGCGACGGCGTCACCGAACGATTGACGCAATCAACCGATGCCAAAAGCATCTCGCTGGCGGTTTCGCTGGATGGAATTTCGGCGGCGAAACGCGCGAAGATTTTCAATTCGCGTTCGGGCGGACGCATCAATGCTGTGGTGAAGGCGATTTACACCATTCGCGGGCAGCGCAAAACCGAACAGGCGCAAAGTTCGCACACCGTAACACCAACTGTCTGATCTGTTCCCAGGTGGAGCGGCTTTCTGGGTCGCTTCACTGATTTTTGAAGGAGGGGTTTATGATTCGCAAAATTCTGTTTGCTGTCGGATTGGCAGCCATGTTGATTGGCTCTTCGGTTTTGTCTGAAAGCCTGGCGGAGGTGAAAAACGTGGCGGCAAAGCCAGTGATCAAATCTGCCAAACTTTCGACCGGTGTGAGGCTGGAATATGCCGAACAAGGGGATCCCAACGGCGTGCCACTGGTTTTGCTGCATGGGTACGGAGATTCTCGGCGATCTTATGACCTGGTGCTGTCGCGTTTGCCGAAATCAATTCACGTGTATGCGCTGACGCAACGCGGTCACGGAGATTCCGAACAGCCGGCGTCGGGATACAATCCGCGGGATTATGCTGCGGATGTGGCGGCATTTCTGGATGCGGTGAAGCTGCCGAAAGCCGTTATCGTCGGGCATTCGCTGGGCAGTTATATTGCACAACGGTTCGCGTTGGATTATCCCGAACGGGTTCGTGGATTGGTGTTGATTGGTTCGTTTGTCACGGTTCGCGGAAATTCGGGAGTGCAGGAGCTTTGGGACACGACCATTTCCAAACTCCCGGAATCAGTGGATTCGACTTTCATTCGGGAATTCCAGCAAAGCACTTTTCAAAAACCGATACCGCTGGAATTTTTTGAAACAGTCGTTCGAGAAAGCGCCAAAGTTCCGGGACGAGTTTGGCGTGCGGTTATGGCAGAGTTGCTGAAGACGGATTTTTCTGCCGAACTTGGACGAATCAAAGCGCCGACGTTGATTGTTTGGGGAGACAAGGATTCGTTCTTTCTTCGTGCCGAGCAGGAACGATTGGCAAAGGCCATTGCCAATTCCAAACTGGTGATTTACGAGGGAATTGGACACTGCCCCAATTGGGAATCCCCGGAACGAGTCGCGGCTGATCTGACGACTTTTGTCGAACGGCTTGGCCGTTGATTTTGGCTCCACACAACCCCAGAAAAACGTAGAGCCGACCGGAAGTTTGGGACTTCTCGGTCGGCTCGAAAACTGCTGATGTCCTCACCCCATCAACAGTCAGATTGCCCGTATTTTTGTTCCGTCAGAGTTTTGCTGTCAAGCACAAAATTAGAATTACAAACTTCCTACAACCGCTTTACAGCCAAAGAAATCCGGTTTGACGAATTTGGGGGGCTTATGTAATATGCCCGTCGTTTGACGCCAGAATGTAAACAGCGTCATCTTTTTCAGTGACCTAAAGCTTTTTCCTCCACATTGCCTCCTAATGCTTTCGGGTCAGCGTCACAGCGAAAGCCGACTTAGCTCAGTTGGTAGAGCGACTGATTCGTAATCAGTAGGTCACCGGTTCAAGTCCGGTAGTCGGCTCCATTTATCTGGCTCCAGTTATCTGAATAATTGATGCCCCAGAAGGCGAACAAAGCCAACCAACACTTGTTAAGCCACAGGCTCTCCTGTTGATGACAACTCACACACGTCTGCAAACAAACGAGATGAGATACTGACCTTTGTTTAATCGCTGGCAATGACCAGTTCTGGTATTCGTACTGCCCTAAATCACCTAAAGGAGTTGTTGATCTATGTCATTTCTGAGGGGCTACCTTCGATTTTCTCTTAAACGTTTCACGAACCAACCAAACCACTCACGATTGATCAGCGTTGCTTTGATCGCCTGTCTGATTTCCGGCGGAATGCTGTTGGGAAACTGGTCGGGACAAGCTGAACGCGGCGCAGTAACGGGAAAAACAACCGTCATTTCTTCATCTGCGACGAGCGCAAAACCTGAACGAGTCTCAACCAGTCAGGATGATCCGCCTGCGCAACCCGATCAAAGTTGCACGGTGGGTTGTGATGCCACGGTTCCCGCCAGCGGCGCGGTCAACGCCACCATCAACTTCACTTCGTCGGCGACCACCAATGGATGTTCGACGCAACCAACCTTTGAATGGAATTTCGGCGATGGAACTCCTCGCTCGAACCAGCAAAATACCTCTCATATTTATTCCGCTGCCGGAATCTACAACTGGTCGCTGACGACTTCGGTCAGCACCGGAACTACGATGATTGACACGGTGGCCGGGGGATTGGGCGAAGGCAATCTGGCGACGCAATCGCCTTTCGGCATATTGGTCGCTGCCGCGCGAGACCCGCAAAATCGCGGCTTGTATGTGGTGGATAACCTTGGCGGAAATGCCTTGATTCGCTTCATCAATACGACCAATACCTCGGTGACGATTGCCGGCAAATTGGTTCAGGCGGGAACAGTGCGAACCATTGCTGGCGGAGGCCTTGAACTCGGAGTGGGAATTCCGGGAACGCGAGCCGACCTGGGCATCGTCACGGGACTCGACATCAGCTCGGACGGAAACCTGCTCTACTTTTCGGCTCAGATTGACCAGGAGGTTCGGGTGCTGAACGTGTCTTCCAACGCGATCACCGTGGTTGGAAACTCCATTGCTTCGGGCAATATAGGATTGGTGGCTTCTGGATTTGGCGACACGCTGGGCGGATTGGTGGTCAACAATTCCAACGGCGAAGTATATGTCGCCGATGCGACGCCGGGAATCAACAAGGTCTACCGAATTTCAACCACCGGGACGGTCACGACCATTGCCGGAAACGGAGCGAATGCCAGACCGGATGATCCGTTTGTCGCCGGACCTGCATTGAATACGCCTCTGTTGCAACCGCGCGCCGTCGAACTAGATAGCTCCAACCGCGTTCTGATTGCCGACACCGGACACGGACGAGTAATTCGCGTTGAATCGAATGGGAATGTCAGCCTGGTCAGCCAGTTCACGATTTCAGAAGGAACTCCGAATCCTTTTCCATCCAATCTGGCAGTGCAGGGCAACAACGTCTACGCCGTGCTCGGCAACCAGCAGACCGTCGTTCGTTTGAGTGGTTCGCCAGTCGTCGTTGCCGGACAAACCGGCCAATTGTGCGATTACTCCATTTCCAATTGTGGCGATGGCGGAGCCGGAACGAGCAGCGCTTTTGGATTTTCCGGCAGCACGGGCAACCCGCCTCTGACTGGAATCGCCAGCGACAATACAGGAATTTTCATTCTCGACCAGGGCATTACCGGTCGTGGACGAATTCGGTTTTTGAACACGTCGGGAAGTTCGGTCAATCTGGCTGGAGTCAACATTGCTCCGAACGCCATTGATCGCATCGGCGGAAATGGGTTGTCGAATCCTTATGATGGAGGGTTGGCGACCAGCGCCAATTTCAACACTCCGGTCGGAATGGCTGTGGATGCCAACGGCAATTTATGGATTGCCGATCAACTCAGCAACCGGCTGCGTTTCGTCAATCGCGGGACGACTTCCGTCAGGATTTTTGCCGGAACCGCCTCCGAACAAACTGTGGCTCCCGGAGTCATTGTCACTGTCAACAGAAACGCTGGCACCGGCCCCAGCGACAACGTCCCTGTCATACAGGCCGGATTCATCAATCCACAAGGCCTCTTTATCACCAATCAGGGAATTTATGTGGCTGATTCCAAGGGTGGGCCGAACGTGCCCATGACTCCCACAGGACGAATTACCAGCACATTACGGTTCATCAATACCACTTCCAGCACGGTCACATTGTTTCCAGGTTCTGCGACGCCGATTTCTGTTCCGGCAGGGCAAATCGCCAAAATCGCTGGCGGCGGTGAATCGCAGGCCAGCACTGGCGACGGCGGATTCGCCCTGAACGCCAAGTTCATAGGCATGTCGGATGTCGTATTGGATGCGAACGGCAACATCATCGTGACGGATGTCGGCCATAACGCCGTTCGCCGGATCAATGCGAACAACGGCCTGGTGTCCAGCATACTGACCGGCAAACAGTACACGGGTTTGGGCAGAGGACCGGACAATCGCGTATACGTCGCCAATTACACAGACGGAACGATTCTGCGCGAAAACGCCGCTGGCGGCGGAACCTTTGGCGGTTTGGTTTCGGGATTGAACAAACCCCGTGACGTGGCCGTGGGCGCGGACGGAACGGCTTATGTGACGGTCGGCCCGGCGACTGGCGTCACCGGCAATAACCAGATTGTTCAAGTAAGTTCCGGCGGAACGGTGACGGTCATTACCGGTTCCACAGCCGGATTCAGCGGTGACGGCGGAGCGGCGATCAATGGACAAATCAGTATTCAACCTTCGCCGCTTGTCGTCGGAACCGGCCCGACCAATCAATTGCCCGAAACGGTCAACATCGTTGTCGGAGCCAGCGGAGAAATCTTTTTCACTGACAGCAACAACAATCGCATTCGTCGAATCAGCCCAAGCACTGCAACCTGCACCAGAACGGGCACGATCAACGTCACAGGCAACAATCCGGTTCCAACGTTGACGGTGTTGAATCCGAACAACGCTCTGGTCGGCGGAGGCGCGTTGACGATGACCGTCGAAGGCACTGGCTTCGTTCCTACGTCGAAAGTTCGCTGGAACAATCAGGATCGAACGACTCAATTCATCAGCAACACTCAATTGTCGGCTTCGATTCCCGCCACGGATTTGCTTTCCGCAGGAGTCGTCAACGTCACAGTGTTCAACGATGCGCCCGGGGGCGGCACTTCCAATGCGTTGCCGTTCACTGTCAGTTCGCCGAATCCAATACCGTCCATTGCCTCGATCACGCCCAACACAGCGGTTGACGGCAGCGCGTCCTTTACGCTGCAAGTCACCGGATCGGGATTCATCGCCGGTTCGATTGTTCGCTGGGACGGGCAAAATCGTCAGACGGAATTCCTCAGCGATACGATGTTGCGCGCGCAGATTGTGGCTGCCGATCTGGTCGGAACCGGACAAGCCAGCGTGACGGTGTTGAACCCACCGCCCGGCGGAGGCGTTTCCAACATCGTTTCGTTTTCCATCACCGCCGGACAAAATCCTTCGCCTAACCTGACCGGCATCAGCCCGAATTCGGCCAATGCCGGTGGCGCGGCATTCACGCTGACGGCAACTGGAATGAATTTCGTCGCCAGTTCCAAAATCCGTTGGAACGGCCAGGATTTGGCGACGCTGTTCAACAGCGCCAATCAACTGGTCGCCACTGTTCCCGCAAATCTGATTACTACACAGGGCACGGCGCAGATTACCGTCTTCACGCCCACGCCCGGCGGTGGAGTTTCGACTTCTCAAAACTTCACGATCAACCCTGGCAGCGTCCCCAATGTCGCCAGCGTGTCAGCCGCGAGCTTCCTCGGCGTTGACATTGCGCCCGAATCCATCGTGGCGGCTTTTGGATTGAATCTGGCGACTGGAATCGCAATCGGAACCACCGTTCCGTTGCCGACCAACCTGTTGGGAACCAAAGTCAGTGTCAGGGACAGCGCAGGAACGTCGCGCGATGCGGGATTGTTCTTTGTGGCTGAAACCCAGATCAATTACCAGGTTCCGCCCGGCACCGCCGAAGGCGATGCCACGGTGACCGTCACGATCAACGACACTGTCGTTGCCATGGGTTCGATGAAAGTCGCGCGGGTTTCGCCGGGATTGTTCAGCGCCAATTCCAGCGGGCAGGGAATCGCTTCCGCCGTGTTGCTCCGCGTCCGCAATGGCGCGCAAACCTTCGAACCTGTGTCTGACGCTGAAATTGATCTGGGACCGGCAGGCGATATTGTCTATCTGTTGCTTTATGGAACGGGGCTGCGCGGGCGTTCTGCTCCGGGCAACATCTCTGTCAGTGTGGGCAACGTCACGAAATCGCTCAATCCGAACGAATTCGAAGACGCCTTCGCCGCTCCGGGTTTCATCGGACTCGATCAGGCAAACATTTTATTGCCGCGAACCTTGATCGGAGCAGGTTTGGTCAATCTGACCCTGACGATTGACGGCAAACCGTCGAACACCGTTCAGCTCAGGTTCAAATAAAGTGTCCTGCTGCATACTTCAGAATACCGTTCACCGATGGCTATCTTGGCTGTTGGTGAACGGTAGTTTTTTTTGCCGTCTGACGAAAGATTGCGCCAATGCCTCTGGCGGTCTTCCGCTTCTTGCCTGATCGCGCTAATTTTATTGCATGACGCTGGACGAAAAACTCGACAAACTGCCGACACAGCCCGGTGTGTACATTCACAAAAACATCAAAGGGCAGATCATCTACGTCGGCAAGGCAAAAAACCTGCGCAATCGCGTGCGACAGTATTTTCAGAGTTCGCGCGCCATGGATGCCAAGACGCAGGAACTGGTCGCACGCATCGCCGACCTGGAATACATCGTCACCGACACCGAAATCGAAGCTCTGGTGCTGGAATCCAACCTCATCAAACAGCACAAACCGCGTTACAACGTGATGCTGAAAGACGACAAGTCTTACCCGCATGTGAAACTGACCATTCACGAAGAATTCCCGCGCATTTTCAAGACCCGGCAGGTGGAAAAAGACGGCTCCGCTTACTTCGGGCCTTATTTGCCCGCATCGCTGGCCGACAAAACCGTCAAACTGGTCAACCGCGAATTTCAGCTTCGCACCTGTTCCGACGAAGTCTTTGAAATCTACAAACGCGCCAAACGGCCTTGCATGGAATTTCAGATCAAACGATGCGCAGGGCCGTGCCAGAAAGATTTGTGCAAACCCGACGTGTACCGCGAATCGGTCAACGATGTTCAGTTGCTGCTCGAAGGCAAGGACAAGGAACTGGCTGCCAAGTTGGAAGAGCGTATGTTGCAGGCGTCGGAAGAATTGCGATTCGAGCAGGCGGCCAAATATCGAGACCTGTTGAGAACCGTCAGCGCGCTTGGCGAAAACCAGAAGATGATGACGATGCCGGATTTGGACATAGACATTTTCGGTTATCACCGCGACGGCAATCAGTTGGCCTTGCAACTCTTCACCATGCGCGAAGGCAAGATCATAGGGCGGCGCGAATTTTATTGGGAAGACATTCCGCTGGACGGGTTCAACCCCAGCGAATTTCTGGGCGAAGTGCTGGGGCAGTATTACACCATAGGCAATTACATCCCGCTGGAAATTCACGTGCCGGTGGATTGGGAAGATCGCCAGTTGCTGGAAGAGGCGCTGACCGAAAAACGCGGACGGCGCGTTCGCATTCTCGATCCGCAGCGCGGCCATAAACGCGAAATGATTGATCTGGTAGAAAAAAACGCCAGGATCGGTTTCGACCAGCGTTTCCGCGTCATCAAACCAGATTGGTCGAAAGCTCTGATCGAGTTGCAGGAATTGTTAGGGTTGCCAACCGTGCCCAATCGCATCGAATCGTTCGACATTTCGAACATTCAAGGTTCGGAAAATGTCGCCGGAATGGTCGTTTGCGAAAACGGCGAAATGAAGAAAAGCGATTACCGCAAGTTCATCATCAAGACGGTCGAAGGCGCGGACGATTTCGCTTCGATGCGAGAAGCCGTTTTTCGCATGTATTCGCGGGTGTTGAAAGAAATAAGGCAGTTGCCCGATCTGGTGTTCATTGATGGCGGCAAAGGCCAGTTGTCTTCGGCGTCGGCGGCAATGCACGAATTAGGTTTGGCCGAAGTGCCGATGGTGGGCATAGTCAAACCGCGCGGGCGTCACGAAGACATCAGCCATCTGCTGGTCAAAGGCCGCGAAGACGAACCGGTCTTTCTGGAAAAGAATTCGCTGGTCATGCGGTTGGTCAGAATCATCCGCGACGAAACTCACCGTTACGCCGTCAGTTTTCATCGCCAGCGCCGAGCGATGCGCGATTTTCAATCCGAATTGACTTCGATTCCCGGCGTCGGCGAAAAGCTCAAGGATCGTTTGCTGCGTAACTTCGGCAGTCTGAAACGGGTCAGCCAGGCCAGCGTGGAAGAATTGAAACCGTTTGTCGGCCAGCAACAAGCCGAACGCATCGTCGAACATTTTCGCCAGTTGTCCCAGCCAGAAGAATGACTCACTTTTGTTTTTGCATTTGTTCCAGCACTGCGCCCAGTCGTTTGAGTTCCTCGCCATATCGTGCCCAATCGCCTTCGCGCTGAGCCTGGATGGCCCGATCGTAATGTTGCTTGGCTTGCGTCGTCAGACTGTCTGAAGTTGGCGGCGGTTGAGCTGGCAAAGCCGATGTCTGCGACTCCCCAGCGGATGGTTGCGGCGTCGGCGTTGACGGCGCATTGCCGAAGATTCGCGCCAGACTTGTTTCCAGCGTTTCTTCCATGGCGATTTTGTCTTCGGTGGCGACGATGACCCGTTTCAGTTCCGGAATCTTGCCGGTTTCCGCTTTCAGATAAAGCGGTTGCACGTACAGCAACGATTCCTTGATCGGAATGACCAGCAAGGTTCCCTGAATGACTTTGGAACCGCGCTGATTCCACAGCGAAAGCTGGCGCGAAATTTCCGCATCCTGATTGATGCGCGCCATGACCTGTTTGGGGCCGAAGACCAGTTTTTGTTTCGGGAAACGGTAAACCACCAATCGCCCGTAATTATCGCCGTCGGCGCGCGCCACCATCCACGATGCCAGATTGTCCTTGTTGCGCGGAGTGAACGGCAGCATCTGAATGAATTCTTCCTTCTTTTCGCCGGGCAATTTCATGATCGTGTAATACGGATCGAAGGCTTTTGCCTGGTCTTGCCCCTCTGAGGTAGAAGCGGCTTCCCACTGGTCTTCCTTGTTGTAAAACACCTGTGGCTGATCCATGTGGTAGGTGGAATAAACAGCCGTTTGAATTTTGAAGATGTCTTCGGGGTAACGCAGATGAGCGCGCAAATCGGCTGGTATCTCGCTCAAAGGACGCATCAAATCGGGGAAAATACCTGCCCAGGTTTTGATGAGCGGGTCATTTTCATTGGCCAGGTAAAATCGCACTTCGCCTTCGTAAGCATCCACCACTGCCTTGACCGAATTGCGGATGTAATTGATGCCGCCAAAGCGTTCCGAATATGGGTAACGATTGCTCGTCGTGTAAGCGTCGGCAATCCAGAACAATCGGCCTTCGGAAATCACCATGTAAGGATCGCGGTCGAAACTCAGAAACGGAGCAATGCGGCGCAATCGCTCCTTGATGTTGCGGTGATACAGCACGCGGCTTTCCGATGAAACGTCGTTGGACAACAACAGCTTCATGTCGCCAAAGCGCGTGGCAAACACCAGCCGCCGCCAGAACGAACCGATGGAAACTCCATCTTTGCCTTCGTAACTGGTGTAGACGTTTTGTTCGCCCGCCGGATAATCAAATTCCTTGGCGGAGGTTTTGATGTAGACCGGATCGTGTGACAACTCGCCGAAGTAAATTTCCGGTCGTGTGATGTTCAGTTCCGGCACGGAAGAAGCCGGCGGCAAATCCTTGATGAACAGAACCGGCAACCCTTGCGGCGTAACCTGGTTGACAGGTCCCAGCGTCAGCCCGAAGCCGTGTGTGAAGGTCAGTTGCTCGTTGATCCAGTTGCGATTCGGCAAGCTGGTCACAGCCAATTCGCGCGGGGAGATCATCGTTTGCCGCAATTCGCCGCCGATGTTGTAACGGTCGTTGTCCACCGACTGAAATTCGTAGTAGGTGCGTATTTCCTGAATCTGGGCGAACGTTTCCAACAGCGGCCCGTGATCCCATAAACGGATGTTGTTGATCGTCGGTTTGTTTTCCTGAATGTCCTGCGAGGTCAATCCGGATTCGCCTGCCAATTCGCGTTCTTCTACCTGATCGAGCGCAAAGGCTTTGCGCGTGGCGGCAATGTTGTTGATGAGGTAAGGCGTTTCCTTGACCAGTTCGTTGGGAGCGACGGAAAACCGTTGAACGAATGCAGGGTAGGCCCAGCCTGCAACCAACGCCAGAAGGTAAATGGCCGCTCCGGCCAGCAGCAATTTGATACCGTCCGTGAACATGCTGGCGATGGCCAGCACGGCCACCAGCAACGCCGCGACGGTTTCCACCCAGAACATTGGCAAACGGGCGTTGATGTCCGTGTAGGTCGCTCCATTGACGACACCGTTGGTGGAAAGCAACAGGTTCGGCATTTCCAGATATGCCCGCCAGGCCAGCGCCGCAAACAGCGCGGCAACCAATGCCAGCAAATGACGGCGAGGCGCGCGTCCCACTGACAATCCATCGCCGACCACTGTGATTTCTCCGCGCAACCCGTACAGCGCAACGGCTCCGGCCAGACAAATGACGCAGAGCAGAAACAGAAGCTGGGCCGCCAGTTCCAACATCGGCAACGTGAACACGTAATAGGCGATGTCGCGTCCGAACAGGGTGTCGGTTTCGCCGAACGGCACGTGATAACGATATTGCAGAATCACTTCCCACGATTCCCAGACGTTCAAACCGAAAATCACTCCCAGCAGCAATGCCAATCGAATGCCCCAGCGTTCGACAAATCCCGCTATGTCCGGCACAGGCACGCGTTCGTTGTTGAAGGTGAAATACTGAACCATACGCGAACGCGCCCGGCTCAGCCCCAAAGTCAGTCTGAAATTCAGCCAGATCAAAAAGCCTGCAATCAGCAAGGCAATCGCGCCCAGCCAGACCTTGGTTCGCAGCGTGGTTAAAAATACGTTTTCATATCCCAACTGCTTGAACCACAGCCATTCGGAATAAAATCCAGTCCAGCCCGGCCACAACAGCAAGATCAGCAACAGCACGGCCAATAAAATCAGCCATCGCGGGCGAATAAAACTTCTTGGTTCGGGTTCCAGAACTTCGAAATCTTCTTCCATTGGGGCGTTGTTCATGAATGGTTCTCCATCAACAGGTTTGTCTGGTTACAGCAGTTTTCATTTGAACGAAGAGTCGGTTCACCGCAAAAGGCACAAAAACACGAAAAGATTATTCGGATCAGTTTTTCGACTTCTACGCTTTTTGCGGTTGCAAGTCTTCTTGCTCAACTGCCAATCAATGTAAGTTCACAATTGGAATTTCGCTACGTTCTGAAAGACAGTGTGCGTCATTGTCGTCAGGCAGGCAAGCCGGGATGAGTTGCGGCGTGGATTCGGATTCGACTCAAACCAGGCATTGACAATAAATTCGCTTGATTTCGGGTTCTAATCTATGGTCTATTCTCGCCCGTAGTTAATCAGTTCAGCAGTACTTGGTGCCCCAACATTTAAGACGAAGCATTCCTACCTCGACCCCACCTTTGATAAAGAGGCATTACAGCTAACCGTTATTTTGACACCGTATGAATAACTTTCTTCCATTCGCTCTTCCCGATATTGGGGAAGAAGAGATTGCCGAAGTCGTGGAATCTCTGCGTTCGGGCTGGCTGACGACTGGACCGAAAACGCAACGTTTCGAGCGTGAGTTTGCCGACTTCATAGGTTCCGATGTGCAAGCGCTGGCTGTCAATTCGGCGACTGCCGGATTGCATCTGGTGCTGGAAGCATTCGGCATCGGGCCGGGCGACGAAATCATCACCACACCTTATACCTTTACCGCCACAGCCGGAGTCGTCCGCCATTTGGGCGCTGACCCGGTGTTTGTGGACATTGATCCGAAAACCTTCAACCTCGATCCGGCGAAAATCGAACGCGCCATTACTCCGCGCACCAGAGCGATCATTCCGGTGCATTTCGCCGGACTGGCTTGCGACATGGAGCCGATCATCGAAATCGCCCGTCGCCACGGATTGAAAATTCTGGAAGACGCCGCGCATGCCCTGCCCGCGACGTATCACAATCAATTGATTGGAACGCTGGACACCGACGCGACTGTGTTCAGCTTTTATGCGACGAAAACCATCACCACGGGCGAAGGCGGAATGATCGTCACGCGCGACCACGCCGTTGCCGAACGTTGCCGCGCCATGCGATTGCACGGCATCAGCCGCGATGCCTTTGACCGGTACACTTCTACAAAACCCTCATGGCATTACGAAGTCATCGCTCCGGGATTCAAATACAACCTGACCGACATCGCTTCTTCCATCGGATTGCAGCAGTTGAAAAAAGCCTGGAATTTTCAGGAACAGCGGCAGTGCATGGCGGAACGTTATGATGCGGAACTGGCCGGATTGCCGATCACGTTGCCGCCGCAACCCGAAAACGGCGATTTGCATTCATGGCATTTATACGCCGTCCGGCTGAACGACAACGTCGCCATCAGCCGCGAAGAATTCATTCAACAAATGTCGGCGCGCGGCATTGGGTGCAGCGTGCATTTCATTCCGCTTCATCTGCATCCGTATTGGCAAAAAGCCTACGATTTGCAGCCGCATGATTTTCCGATGGCCTGGCGGGCGTTTGAACGTGCCGTCAGTTTGCCGCTTTACACGCGCATGACTGAAGACGATCAGACGCGTGTGGTCGAGGCAGTCAAGGATGTGTTGGCTGGAAATCTGGTTGAAACGATGGGATCGGTAATCGGTGTTTGATAAGAATTATTTGCAATCACGGACAACCGATAACCCGACACCGACAACCGAAACAGTCTCTGACATGATTTCAATAGCTTCAAAAAACACGTTGACTGAAAACACCGTCGCCATTTCGGCAAGTCGCCGGATGCTGGATTTATTGCTGGCGATTCCGGCGGTGATTCTGTTGCTGCCGGTTTTGGCCATCGTCGCTGTTTGGATCAAGCTGGATTCGCGCGGGCCTGTGTTTTTTTTGCAGGAGCGCGTCGGATTGGGCGGACGAACATTCCGTATTTTCAAGTTCCGCACTATGGTTACAGACGCCGAACAGCGTGGAACGCAAATCACCATTGGCCGCGACCCACGCATTACCCGCAGCGGCCATTTTCTCCGCAAATATCGGTTCGACGAATTGCCGCAGCTTTTCAATGTCCTGAAAGGCGAAATGAGCGTTGTCGGGCCGCGTCCTGAAGTGCCGCGTTATGTCGCGTTTTATACCGACGAACAGCGGCAGATTCTGGCCTTTCGTCCGGGCATTACCAGCCCGGCCACCATAGAGTTCAGCAATGAAAGCGAAGTCCTCTCGCAGCATGCTGACCCTGCCGACCCTGAAATCTATTACCGCGCCGAGTTGATGCCGGCGAAACTCGCAATTGACCTCCAGTATTCGCGTCAGGCGACTGTGTGGAGCGATTGCGTTGTGATCGTTCGGACGTTGGCGCGGCTTCTCAATTGAAAAGTTTCCAGTCTTCAGTTTCCGGTTTCCAGTTGGCTTGCAACTGTGTCGCTGCACAATGCGGCAGGTTCTGGAAATTGAAACCGAAATTTGCCAGCTTTGCCGGGGCAGGCTAAGATGCGCGCGTTGTCCGCCACCTCGCCAATGACATCTTGCTTTTGACTTCCTGGAGAACTGGCCGATCAAGGGTCTATCGAATGAGTTTGAGTAAACAACTTTTTCCGCAATCAGGTGATTCTGTTTTTTCGCAACAGTCCAAGCCGAATTTTTCGCAACGTCTGGCATCGTTGATTCCGAAGATGGTTATGAAACACTGGGTGCAAAATTACATGCTCAGTCGCGGCACGCAGATGGCGGTGGACGCTTTTATCATCTTGACGTCGTTCGTTCTGGCGCACGTGCTGCGGTTTGACGGATGGCCGCCCAAATTGGACGCTCAAAAAATGATTCTGGCTTTGCCGTATGTGGTCATGCTGCAAGTCGGCGTCAATTATTTCGTCGGCATGTATCGCCGGGTCTGGCGATACGTCAGCGTGCCGGACACGGTTCATCTGGCTGGCTCTGTGGGCGTGATTTCTTTGCTGATGCTGGTATTTCGGCTGGCTATCGCTGATCCGCGCAGCATGTGGGTGTTTCCTATTGGTTCCATCGGCATCAACTTTTTGCTGGCGACGGCTGGGATGTTGGGCGCGCGCCTGGCCTGGCGCGTGGTCTGCGAAAAAGCCGCCCGCGCAAAAACTCAGGCCAACGGCGTCAAGCTTCGCACCTTGCTGGTGGGCGCGGGCGACGCTGGAATTATGACCGCGCGCGAAATCACCCGCCGCCGCGATCTGGGGTTGCAGGTATGCGGGTTTCTGGACGACGAGCCGGGAAAAATCGGGTCGGTTATTCAGGGACTGTCGGTGCTCGGCCCGACGTATTTGCTGCCGGAAATGGTCAAAAAACATCGCATAGATCAGGTCATCATCACCATGGCCAACGCGCGACGAAAAACCGTTCGCCGCATTTTGGACTTGTGCGAATTTGCCGACATTCCGGTCAAAATCATTCCCGGTTTGTACGAAATCCTGGGCAATCACGTCACGGTCAGCAACGTGCGACCGGTGGAAATCGAAGACCTGCTCGGACGCGACACCATCAACATCGAAGCCTGGCTCGAAGCCAGCCAGAGTTCTTATGTCGGCAAACGCGTTTTGATTACCGGCGCGGGCGGTTCGATTGGCCGCGAGCTTTGTCGCCAGATCGCCACGCTCAATCCGGCTTCGGTGATATTGCTCGACAAGGATGAAAACTCCGTCTTTGAAGCCGAGCGCGAATTGCGCGCTGCGTGCGAAAACAAAAAGATCGAAATCGTTCCGGCCATCTGCGACCTGCGCGTGAAAACGCGCATGCATCAGGTGTTCGCCAGACATTTGCCGCAGGTCGTCTTTCACGCGGCGGCTCATAAACACGTGCCGCTGATGGAAAGCAACGTCGCCGAAGCCATTTTCAACAACGTCGTCGGTTCCCAGCGATTGCTGGAATGCGCGGCGGAATTCGGCGTCGAACGCTGCGTGATGGTTTCAACCGACAAAGCCGTCAATCCCACCAACATCATGGGCGCGACCAAACGCGTCGCCGAATTGATGTTTCAGGCACAAGCCGTAAAACTGAATGGCGGGCGTCATTATTCCTGTGTTCGATTCGGCAACGTGCTTGGCAGTCGCGGCAGCGTTGTTCCGATCTTCCGCGAACAAATCAAAAACGGCGGCCCGGTGACGATCACGCATCCCGAAGTCGAACGTTATTTCATGACGATTCCAGAAGCCGCGCAGTTGATTATTCAAGCCGGAGCCTTGGGCCAACGCGGAGAAATTTTCCTGCTCGACATGGGCGAACCGGTCAAGGTGTTCGATCTGGCCAGAGATATGATCAGACTTTCGGGGTTGACCGTCGGCGAAGACATTGACATAGAATTCCTGGGATTGCGTCCAGGCGAAAAGTTGAAAGAGGAATTACTGATCGCCGAAGAAGGCGCGGAAACAACGCGATACGAAAAGATTTTCGTCGCGCCGCCTTTGCAGTATGATTTCGCGCGACTCGAAGCCTGGATCGCCAACTTGACTGTCGCCGCTGAAAAGGGCGACGAAGACGCGATTTACAGAATCTTTTCCGCAATGAACATCGGCTTCCGACCGACCAACTGGAAGCCGAAGGAAATGGCTGCAAAAAGTAGTCAGTAGACAGTAGTCAGTAGACAGTAGATGTGCTGGCCGCCGAAAACTGACGACCGGAAACTGCTCAACAGAAAACTGGAAACTGACAATGCTCAAACGATTTTCGATTTACTTCCTCCTGTCTGCCGTTTTCCCGTCGCTGTGGTTGCAAACTTCCCCCAATAAGTTTGTGCCATTCGACGGGATTACTGTTTCTGCCAGCCCGCTCAGCCCGACTGGCGAATGGAACGAACAAGCCGCCGCTCCCGCGCGAACCCAGACCGGCAACAATTTACAGGAGCGCAAACTGACCATCGCCAACACCAGCACTTATGCCACCAGTTCTGCGTCTAAACCCCGTCGCAACATAGGGCGCGCGTTGGGCAAATTGCGACGAGGCGGACCGGTCACGGTGGCGTATCTCGGCGGTTCCGTCACTATGGGAATTGGCGCCAGCAACGCGGAAAAAACATCGTATCGCGCGCTGGTGACTGGTTGGTTGCGACAACGATTTCCACAAGCGGAAATTTCCGAAATCAACGCCGGATTGGCAACGACCGGTTCGCTGTATGGCGCGATGCGCGTGCGCCGCGATGTGCTGGCGCAAAAAGCCGATCTGGTGTTTGTCGAATTCGCCGCCAGCGACGGCAACGAAAGCATCGAACAGGAACTGGCCGTCAAAAAAGCCGTCGAAGGTTTGTTGCGCCAATTCCTGATTGTTCCTTCGCCGCCGGAAGTAGTCATGATTTACGCGCCGAATACAAAGAAGACTTCGCGCGCCGAATGGCACGATCAGGTGGCCGCGCATTATCAGGTTCCGGCGATCAATTTGCTGGAAACGGCTCAGCCTCTCATCGAAGCCAGAAAATTCAACTTTGCCAAAGACGGCGTCAATCCGAATGACGCCGGTCACAAGCTCTATGCCGACGCGATCACTGCGTTTCTGGCCGAACAGGAAAAGCAGGAAGCGTCGCCGATTTTGCGCCTGCTGCCTTCGCCGCTGGTCAGCGACGAAATGAATTACGGCGAGCTAAAAGCATTCGCCGAAATTCGTCCGCCCAAAGGCCACGAAACCAGTTGGAAAGTCGAACCGAGCGCAGATCACGCCTTGCCGGCAACGCTGCTTTCCAGCGACAAAACCAACGCGCAAGTCGAGTTTTATTTTGAAGGCACGGTCGTCGGCATCACCTTTCGTGCAAGTTCGGACGCTGGAATGATTGAATGCCTGATTGACGGCAAACCCGTCGCCGCGCAGATGGGCAAAGTGGATGCTTACAGCGCTTCGCCGCAACTCAGCGCCAAAATCTTCGGCGGATTGTCGCCGGGCGAACATCGGCTGACGGTTCGCGTCACCGGCGAAAAGAATTCCAAAAGCTCCGGCGCGTACGTCCGCCTGGGTTATTTGATCGTCGGCGGTCAACGGCCTGAGCGTTTGTGAATTGGCATTCTGTGCGATGGCTGGCGGAAAAATGACCGCCAGTCGTGGCGCGGAAACAAGTTTGTAACTCAACCTTCCTTTGCTTCGTACCAAGCTGCAACCATTTCAAAAATTTTTACGACGGCTATTTTGCGCAGAGAACAAGGATGTTCAGTAGATGGAAACTGTTTGTTTGTAAGCTCGATAAAGCGGCTTGGTCGGTTTTTCGGCAGAGACAAATTCGGCAGATGCAAAACTGGCAGAGGCCAAATGAAACACATCCACTGTTCCAAGAGCGTGTTGGCAAGCCAACTGGTAAGCGTTGTCATATATGGCTGTCGGGTCAATCCAGATGTGAACACGGCTGAAAAACGTTTCGTAAAACAAACGTTCTTTTGTACGGCCAAAATGAATGGCTAATGGAATGGCCTCCATTCGGGAAAAGAGGCTGGAGACAAATTGTCGGTTGGGATCGGTGATGATGGCCAGTGCGCGCATTTGAATTGCGCGGTCGGCTCCAGTTGCGGCTTGAACCAGGAAGTTGCTGTCAAGATATGAGGATTGGTGGAGTCATTTCCACGCATCAAATTGATTAACTGATTGATTTCTTCCGTTGTGCGAGTGCCTTGCTCTTCGGCAATTTCCGCCGCCAGCTTGACCATCTCGCGTCCGAATTCAGTTTCGGTCATATAGCTGAGATCGTCCGGGATTTGAGCCTGACGAACTGTTTCCAGTTGTTCGACTTGCTGTTTTGCCGTTATGGTTGCCATATAAACTTCCTTTCAACTGCATCATAGACTACTCGCAGTCAGGCTGCCAAAACGTTTAGTTTTATTCACGGAAAAAGAGAGAACCCACTGATGAAGAAGATTCTTGTGTTGTTGTTTGTCTTGTTTGTGATTGCCCCATTGACTTCAGGCCTTGGGCAGGAAGCCGATTTACGTTCGGCGAATGATGCCTGGTCGGATGGCAAATACCCCGATGCGCTTCGCACCTATTTGCGAATGCTGAAGTCGCCTACCGGCGATCAATTCGTCGAAACAATCGCTCGTCAGACAGGAGAATTGTTTCATACCGACGAACTCACTGACGACGGTCGCACGCCCAAGCTGAGCGCCGACGGCGGTGTTGTCGCTTATGAAACCGGAACGCCGGCGATGACGCGAGTGGTTTCGGTCGCCAATCGTTCGGTCGTCGCTGAATTGGCCGGAACCGGCGCGGCGTTGTCGCCATCGGGCAGGAAAATCGCCTACCTGAAATTGCCGCAACACGATGAATTGAAAAAAGCGCAGGCGGATTTGGACAAAGCCCAAGGCACGGCTCGATTCGCGGCGCTACAAAATCTCAACTATTTTCAGGCGAAACACGCGGTCGTTGCGTTGCGTAATCTGGCGACCAGTCAGGAAGTCGAATTGCCGGCCAACGGATTATTGAAAACTTCGCTGGCATTCGGCGCAGATGACGAAACGGTTTATTTCGTCGGCGCGCGCGAAGGCGAAACGGCTCGCAACGACATTTATGCGGTCAAAGCTTCGACGGCAGCCGTGGCCGTCACTTCGGGCGAAGGCTTCAAAATCCAACCATCGCTCGACCCTTCGGGAAAACTTCTGATTTATGCAATCCCGCTTTCCAATCCATTTCCCGCGCCGCGCCAGCTTGATGGCGGGGCTCAGACACAAGGTGGGCAACGAGGGCAAGGCGGCCCGCCTGCCGGAGCGCCATTAGCAGCAACCAAATTCGGCGTCATGGAATTGGCCAACGGCAAAACAACCATCGTCAATGGGCTGGCGTTGAACGCCGCCGCAGATGGTTCGGCGGTGACCTATCTGGTCAGGGCAGGGCAGGAAACGAGTTTGATGGCGCAACCCATCGGCGGCGAAGCGACGACTGTGCTGAAAACGACTGACCGAGTGGATTCCCCTGCGTTTTCGCCCGATGCCCAGCGGCTGATTTACGCGCGAATGACGAAAGACGATTGGGAACTGTTCCTGATTGGCCGCGACGGCAAGAACGAAACACGGTTGACGCGAGAAATCCAGCACGACATCCAGCCGCGCTTTCTGGCCAAAGATCGCGTGCTGGGTTTGATCGGCGAAGCGCGTCATCGCCGCGCGCATCTGTACGATTTGACCGACAACACACGGACTCAGCTTTTTCACAACAACTCGGTGCGGACGATTTCGCCTGAATACGTCTGGCAACCGAGCCGCGACGGTTCAAAGCTGATGATTCAAGCCGACCGCGACGGCAACACCGTTTCGCCCGAACGCGGAGTTTACATCGTTGACCTCAACCGAAAAGTGACCAAAGCCGAATTAATCGCGCGGTTGGAAAAACAACTTGCCGACGAAACGGCTTTGCGTGCGGAAGGGCAGCGCATTTTCACGCCGATTGCCGCCGAAGTTCGCCGCGCCTTGGAGCAGGGTTCGGTCAATCGCGTGTACGAACACGAAAAAGCGTTGTTTGATTTCGACTCGAAACACATTTCACGTCCCGGCAACAAATTGGCGATTGAGTATTTGACCGCTGCCTACAAATCGTTTGGCTACGATGCGCAACAGCAATGCTTTGAAAATCGCACGGCTTTGGGCGGGAAAACCTGCAACGTGATTGCCAAATTGACCGGCACGGAAAACCCGGAACTGGTTTATGTCGTCAGCAGCCATTTCGATTCTGTCCAAGCCGGACCCGGAGCCGACGACGACACTTCGGGAACCGCAGCCTTGCTGGAAGCCGCGCGAATGCTGGCCAAACATCCGCAACCGGCGACGATCATTTTCGCTTCGTTCACCGGAGAAGAATCCGGCTTGCTGGGCAGCCGCGAATTCGTGCGTGTCGCTCAACTCAATAAACTGAACATCGTTGGCGCGCTCAATAACGACATGATCGGGTGGGCGAACGACAACCGGTTGGACAACACGATTCGGTATTCCAACGACGGCATCCGCGACATTCAACACGCGGCGGCGTTTTTGTTCACGCGGCTGATTACCTACGACGCGCGCTGGCATCGCGGAACCGATGCGACTGCATTTTTTGAAGTGTATGGCGACATCGTCGGCGGTATCGGTTCGTATCCGGTGTTGGGCAACCCGCACTATCACCAAGCCACCGATTTGCTGGAAACGATCAATCATCAGTTGATTCTGGAAACCAGCAAGACGACTGCGGCGACGTTGATGATGCTGGCGTCGAGTCCTTCGCGGCTGAAAGACCTGAAGGTGGAAAGCTACGACGGCGCGACGGCGGAATTGTCGTGGGCGGCTTCGCCGGAAAAAAGCGTGCGCGGATATTTGGTCAGTTATGCCGGAGCGAAACAACCGATCAAAGTCAGCGCGCCGCGCGTGAGTCTGAAAAACATCCCGCCAGGAACCGTCGTCAGCGTCAAAGCCGTCAATGCGCGCGGACTGGAAGGCTGGGATTGGGCGCGCGTGACGGTGAAAACCAGTAGCAGATAACCTCAGACCGCAACCTCGCAAATTCAACAGGCTGGCGCTTTCGTAAATGATCGCCAGCCTGTTTGTTTGAAACCAGTCTCCAATCCAACTCAAGTCACAAGCAATTCCTTGGTCAGGTGAAAAAAATGGTTGACAGTTTGAGAAAAAAAACTACACTCCAGCGCGTCAGACAACTTTCAAACTACGCATCAGATAAAAATCAACTGTTCGAGTTCATTGCCCTTCAGCGCTGGTTGTAGCCAACAGTCAAGCTCGCTCAACTCCTCTGCGCTGATTTTCCTTCTTTTGACAAGTCAACAGGCTGTCAATTGTGCGAGCGGCGTGAGGGTTCTTTCGCCTGCAAACAAGTGGCTTCTGCGTCTGCCAACGACCGGGCAATTTTCACCCTTTGATTGCTAACAGATTGCTCTCTTTCACAACTGAACAACAAAGACTACCGCAAGGTGTGTCAACCAGGGAGAA
>ERZ1066125.41-NODE-41-length-119596-cov-41.832049_pt1 | contig 119596 bp, 94 predicted proteins | sample MGYA00382772_ERZ1066125 | MGnify/ENA primary metagenome ERZ1066125 (study PRJEB33369, sample SAMEA5778355) | biofilm metagenome | biome: Industrial cooling water; feature: Water cooling tower basin; material: Biofilm | place: United Arab Emirates | collected... | reverse complement strand
GCTACGCTGGCCACGTGACCGACAGCAACACCGGGCTCACGTACATGCAGCAGCGCTTCTACGACCCGATAGCGATGCGGTTCCTGAGCCCCGATCCGATGCCCGTCGATCCTGGCACGGCCTGGAACTTCAACCGATACAACTATGCGGCGGGGAATCCGTATAAGTATCGGGATCCGGATGGGCGCAGCATTTGGACCAAGCTCGGGAAGATGATCGTCAAGGGCGAGGACGTCGCGACGACGATGGCTGATACCGTCGCCGATCTGAAGGTCGTAGCTGACCCGATGTCGTCGCCATTGCAGGTAGGCGTTGCGGTCTTCTCCGTTGGTAGCGAGTTGTTTCCAGTCAGCGTTAACGATCTCAAGGGCTTAAGAGCTGCCGAAGGGGCATCCCAAACTGCCAAACAGCGCGCTGATGAAATTCATTCGGCCTTAGATCCTCGGGCGCAGAATTTCAGGACCACCGCAGTGACAGAAACCGCCGAGGGGCCTAGAGTTGTCTCGTCGAGTGAAGCTCGTTTGTCGCCGGCACAACGTGCTGCCCTTACTGATGGCGAAGTCGAAGGCGTCGGAGCTGGTCACGCCGAAGTAACTGGCGTGAATGCGGCAAGGCAAATGGGACTCACGCCAACAGGAACTGCCGCCAGCCGGCCAATTTGTGATGGCTGCGCGGGCTACCTTGAGTCCGAAGGCGTTGAACCTCTCAGTCCGCTCAAGAATCCGAAAAAATGAAACTGACGGGAAAAGAGAAATCGTTGCTTAGAGTTTTGCTCCAGGCTGACTGGCGCCAGCAACTGAGGTTTGGAGTCGAGGTGAGTTCCAGGCTAGTTGGAAACTATGAGGCGCTCTTTGGAGATCAGGCTCAATCGGGTGTACTGAAGAACTCGCTCGAGTACGCAATAAACTGCTTGTTTGGTGCCGAGCCGGATCGGCAGTTGATCCGCGAACTCTTGGTGGCCTGCGAGCAAATAGCTCCAGAGTCCAACAGTACCGACAGTATGTTTCTGACGTCTGCACAAGATGCATGCTTCAGCGTTTGCGCAATTCTAGACTTTCTTCTTGAGCACGATGCGACACACATAGTCATTGCATCGCGTTACGCCTTTGATTCTGTAGACCTGATTGCGCAAGAACTACAACAGCTAAGCCCGTCTGATCCGAATTTAGAGCAAAAAATATTTCACCATCCACTGATGAAACGAGAGCGCGAGTTTCAGGAGTCGGCGCTCTCTGATCTGTTGCGTCCTGTTGATATCGATCAGAAGCAAAGCTTGATCGCTGGTGTCATCCACAGCCCGGGAACACTCTTACTATGAGAGTTAACGTGATGCCTTCAAGCATGAAGCTCGTCGCCTCCGTGTGCGCTTTAGCAGCCCGCGCGTTCGGTTCGCAACCTGCGGTCAAACGATTGCAGCGTCACGTCAAACCGAGTTGCCCGGCCGCCACTAGCGTCGATTCCATCGATAGCGCTGGTGGAGGTAAGCCATGTTTCGTTTCGTCGCGTTCTGCGCGTTGTTGCTCGCGGTGTCGGTGAGCAACGCCGCCACCTTTACCGTGACGACAACAGCCGACACGGCCGGAACCACCTGCGCGGCGACCTGCAGCCTGCGCCAGGCGCTCGGCGCGGCCGGGCTTGCAGCGGGCGTCGATACCATCGCCTTCAATCTCCCCGGCGCCGGCCCGCATCGCATCACGCTGGTCAGCGGGCTGCCGGTGACGAACGATGTGATTATCGATGGCTACACCCAGCCGGGCGCGCTGGCCAACACGCACGCCCATGCGAGCAATGCGGTGCTCAAAATCATCGTCGATGGCCGGACGCTGACGCAGCCGATGCTCAGCGTGAACGTTGCCACCGTGCGTGGCCTGTCGCTGCTCGGTCCTGCTGCCCACGCGGCGCTGTCGTTAACCAACGGTGGCAGCGTCGCTGGTTGCTGGTTTGGCGTCGAACCCGATGGTGTGAGCACTGTGGCGAACGGCATCGGCCTCGTCGCCAATGGCGCCGGTACGCATACCGTGGGCGGTCCGACGCTCGCCGATCGCAACGTTTTTGTTTCGACCGGTCAGGCCGTTCGATTCGAATCGGCGGCTTTAGGTACCAATACGGTGCGCAACAACATCATCGGCCTGTTGCCCAATGGCAGCACGCCAGCCGCCGTCGGTTTCGGCATCACGTCGATCGGCAATCTCAGTTCGCAGAGTGTGATCGCCAACACCTTGAGTTGCACCGGCGCAACTGCGGTGCAGATATTCGGGCGCGTGTTCGAGCAGAACCGCTTTGGTACCACGACAGACGGGTCCGGCAACCCGGGATGCAACACCGGTCGAATCGCCACGACCAGCGGCGCGTCGTACTCATTCAACACCTTCGGCCACTTCACGACCGCGCCACTGCAAGTTGCCACGACAGTGACCGGCATCGTATTGCGCAGCAACCGCATCATCGGCGGCACCGCGGTGCCGTTCGATCTCAACAACAACGGCTTTTCGTTTAACGACGATACCGACGCGGACACCGGCGCCAACAATCTGCAGAACTATCCGACGTTGACCGAGTCGCGCCACATCGACGACGACAACGTGTTGCTGGCGGGCCAGTTGCGCTCGACGCCGAACACCAGCTTCGCGCTGGAGTTTTTTGCCTCCCCGGAGATCACGCGCTCGGTTGCTAACGCATTCGCACTGGCGAACGCCGAGCGCATATCGACAGGGACCATCCAGGTCACCACCGACGCCAGCGGCATCGCATCGTTCGGACCGGTGCCGGTCGAGTTCGATGGCAGTGGCGCTCTCGGCGCCGTGGTTGGCAACGCAACGCGCCTCGATGGCCTGGGCATCGGTGTGGAAACCAGCGAATACGGCCAGGCGAGCGCGGTTTACGCACAGTCCAGCGGGGATTTTGTCGTCACCAACACCAACAGCAGCGGACCAGGATCGTTGTTCCGCGCGCTGCTTGAAGCGCAAGCGCGGCCCGACGGCGCCATTCGCGACCGCGTGGTCTTCGCCATTCCCGGCCCCGGCCCGCACACCCTCGGGTTAGGTGTGGTCTCCGATCCGATTCTCGACGGCGCCATTGAAATCAATGGCTATACGCAACCAGGCGCGCTCGCCAACAGCTCAGCCGCAGGCAGCAACGCGCAACTGAAAATCGATCTGTCGAACGTGCGGGTAGCGCTGCGGAACGCAAATTCACTGCTCAAAGGGGTGGTCATGCGTGGACCCAGCAATCTGCTGTTCTTGAATGGCGCCACGCTGGAGGGAAGCTTCATCGGCGTCAGCGTCGATGGCACCGCGCTGGCCACGACCAATGCCGGAACCTCGCAAATCACTTGCGATGGTCCGTGCCGTATCGGCGGCCCGTCGCTGGCCGCGCGCAACGTCATCGGCTGTCCGCAGCAGGTCAATGCGATGTCTTGCGTGTCGATACGACAGCTCGGCGCCGCTGGCCCGACGCTGGTCGAGGGGAACTTGATCGGCGTCTCCGCCGATGGCGTGACGCGTCTGGTGACGCCGGTCGACAACGGCGCCTCGCAGATACCGATCGGCATCGATGTATCGCGGCAGTTCACCACCTTGCGCGGCAACGTGATCGGCGGTCTGGTCAACGGCATTCGCGTGATCGGGGTCGGGAACGTGACCATCGACAACAACCGCATCGGCGTCGGCGCCGATGGCATCGCAGCTGTCGGCAATGCGCGTCACGGCATCGCCGTCGAAGCGGCTAACGCAACGGTCATCGGCAATCTGATTGCGCACAACAACCGCGACGGCGTGATGGTCGCGGGCGGCACATTGACCACGCTGATCGACAACAAGATTCACAGCAACAACGAGTTGGCAGTCGATCTCGACATGACGTTTGCCGGTCCGTTCGGCGATGGCGTTACCCCCAACGATCCGGGAGATGGCGACACCGGCAGCAACGACGGCCAGAACTTCCCAGTCTTGAGCAATGTGCGGCGCACTGCCGGCGGCGTGACTGCGGATGTCAGCCTGAACTCCTTGCCAAGTCGTCAATATCGACTGCGCTACTGCTTTGTAGCGGCGCCCGACGCTGGCGGGCACGGCGAGTGCAATGACCCGACGCTGGTCAGTCATGTGGTCAGCACCGATGCCAGCGGAAACTTCAGCGGCACCGCGCCGTTACTGCCGGCGACGACGCTTGGCCATCTCACGGCCAGCGCCGGGCGTATACAGGGCGCCTTCGAGGCCAGCAGCGAGTTCGCGCAGACCGTTCCGATTGCGGATGTCACGACCATCACGGTCAACGCGAACCCGAGCCCCTCCGTTTTTGGGCAACCCATCGTGGTGAATGTCAGCGTTGCAGGGTTCATCGCGGTCCCGGTCGGCACGGTTGCCATTACGGCCTCTAACGGTGGCAGCTGCAACGCCACGCTGAGCGCGGGTATCGGGAGTTGCCAGTTGACGCCGGCTGGTGCTGGAACGATCACGCTTACCGCCACGTATCCAGGCGCCAGCGGATTCACCAGCAGCATCGGGACCACAACGCACCTCGTGGAGCGCGCGCCGACAACGCTCAGCATTCAAAGCGACACGCCAGATCCGTCGACCTTTGGCGATGCGATTACGGTGACTTTTGCTGTGCAGAGCACACCTGCGGCGAATGGCACCGTGATTGTGAGCGATGGCGTTGGCGGTCAGTGCAGCGCAGCGCTGGCCGGCGGCACAGGCAATTGCGTGCTCACGCCCGGCGCGGGCGGCGCGTTGACCCTCGTCGCGAACTACGCGGAAACGGAGAACTTCCTCGCCAGTAGCGATACCGAAGCGCACCAGGTCAACGCGGTGGCCAGCACGCTTGCGATCCTCAGCGACACACCCGATCCCAGCGTCTTCGGTCAGGCGGTCAACGTCGCCGCGCAGCTCTCCAGCGCTGTCGGCACGCCCGCCGGTCCTATCGTGATCAGCGATGGCGCCGGTGCGTCTTGCGAGATCGCAAGCGCAAGCGGCAACTGCAACTTGATTCCTGCCAACGCCGGGAACATCACGCTGCGCGCCGATTTCCTCGGCAACGGCACCCACCTCCAGAGCACGGCCAGCACGACTCACGCGGTCGATCGCGCCACGACCATGCTGACACCCGCGACGCCCACGGCGAGCGATGGAAACTTGCCGCGTCAGTTTGCGCCCATGCGTTTTCCGATCGCCATCGGTGTGGGCGCGCCCGGCTCCGGCGCGCCGTCAGGCAGCATCACCGTGACTGGCACGCCGGGCGTCGAAGTGTGCGCTCTCACCCTGCCGGCGCCCAGTTGCGATCTGGTCGTGCAAACGCCTGGCTCGCGCTCGTTTACCGTGCAATACCCGGGCGATGCCCGCTTCCTGCCGAGCAGCACCGAAATCACCGTCGACGTGCGAGCCGACGCCTTGTTCCGCTCGGGGTTTGAGGAGACCGATTAGCTACGGCTGGGTCTTGGGCCATGCTGGTTCGTCCGTTCGCCGCTCGACGCTATGAGCGAACAATTGTGCCGCTTCGATCGCCGTAGCCTGGCGTTCCTGAGAGACTGTGCGGCGAGTGCCGGTCGTTCGAGACGTTGATCCCGATCAGCACGCGCCTCTCTCGACTCTGGAGCCACTCCATGCGCTATATGCTGCTGTCCGCCATTCTGTTCTGCAGTTGTGCGAGCGCCGATCAGCCGATCGCGCTTGCAATCCACGGTGGCGCGGGAACGATTCTGAAGAGCGAGATAGGCGATTCGCGCGAGGCAGCGATACGCGCCGATTTGAATGCCGCGCTCGACGCCGGTTACAAGGTTCTGGAGGACGGCGGCGAGGCGCTCGATGCGGCAACGGCGGTGGTCGTGCGCCTGGAGGACTCGCCGTACTTCAACGCCGGCAAGGGCGCGGTGTTCACCGCCGATGGCCGCAATGAGCTGGACGCCTCGATCATGGATGGCGCGACGCGGCGCGCCGGCGCAGTGGCTGGGCTGACGCGCATCAAAAATCCGATTCTGCTGGCGCGCGCGGTGATGGAGCGCTCGCCGCACGTAATGATGATCGGCGCTGGCGCCGAGGCTTTTGCGCAGGACATGAAGCTCGAGTTTGTAGCTCCGGCGTACTTCAAAACAGAGCACCGCTGGCAGGAGTATCTGAACGCGAAGGCCAAGGCCGCGCAGCCGCGAGCGGCATTGCCGATCTCCAATTACTACGGCACCGTGGGCGCGGTAGCGCTCGATGGAAAGGGCCATCTGGCGGCCGCAACTTCCACCGGCGGCATGGTGATGAAGCGTTATGGCCGCGTCGGCGATGCGCCGATCATTGGCGCCGGCACATTTGCCGACGAACGTTGCGCCGTGTCGGCCACCGGTTGGGGCGAGTTTTTCATCCGCCTGAACGTCGCTGCTGACATCTGCGCCAGGGTAGCTTATGGCAACAGCAGCGTCGCCGACGCCGCAGACGAGGTGGTGTTGAACCGGGTTCCAGCGCTCGGCGGCAACGGCGGCGTGATCTCGCTCGACGCCAAGGGCCGGGTGAGCATGCCGTTCAACACCGCCGGCATGTACCGTGCAGCCATCGATGGCGAGGGCAAACGTGTAGTAGCGATTTATCGCTAGCCGGCGAGAGGCAGACGGCAGTTTAGAAGCCGCAGATTGGACAGGCAGGGTGCGCACGCTCAACGGCGCCGCATGGACCGTTCCCCATCCACAATATCGTTGACACAGCGTCAATCACTAACGTATCGTCACCAACATGAGCTACCTTGCCGAACGACGACTGGAAGAAAAAGAAGCACGCCGCGCGCAGATCGTGGATGCAGCGGAGGCGGCGTACGCCGACACCGGGTGGGATGCGCTGACCATCGACCAGGTGGCGCGGCGCGCGCGACTATCGCGCGGACTGGTGTATGTCTATTTCAAAGACAAGTTCGATTTGCATTGCGCTATTTGCGAGCGCGCGTTGATCTTGCTCGGCGAGCGCTTCGAGGCGGCGCAGGCGCGGCACAAGATCGGGCGCAACAAGGTTGAGGCGCTAGGTCGGTCGTACGTCGCGTTCTCTCAGGAAGTTCCCCACTATTTCTCAGCGCTGGCGCGCTTCGAGGCGCATTCGCTGAAGGAAATCGAAGATGGCAGCACGGAGGCCGGTTGCATGCTCGCGGGCGATAAAGTGCACGCGATCATGGTGCGCTGCATCGAGGCCGGCGTGGCCGACGGTTCCATTCGCGGCGATCTTGGCAACCCTTACCTGACCGCGGTGACGCTATGGGGCTTCATGCACGGGATCATCCAGATCGCAGCCACGAAAGCGAACATGCTCGCCGCCGATGGCATCAGTTCGCAGCAACTGATCGATCACGCACTGCGTTTGGCTGGTTTGGGAATGTCGCCAGGTGCGAAAGTCGACTGACTTTTTTTGACTATCTTTTGACACGTGTATAACCGTTCTACGGCCAACAAAACCATGACACTTCGCCGAACACTGATTGCTATCGCCTTGTTGGTCGGTTCTGCCGCTGGCGCTGCCGACTATCCAGGGACCATTGCCTCCTTACAGGCGCAGGCGCGCGACAGCAATCTGGCGCTGCGTGGCGAGGCTTTGAATGTGCGCTCCGCGAGCGCCGCACTCGATCAAGCCAAGGCGGCTTATCGACCAACGATTTCGCTGAGCGCGCGCTACTCGCGTGCAGACGGCGGACGGGTGCAATCGCTGCCCGTGGGCGATCTGGTCAATCCCGCCTATCGCACGCTCAATGAGTTGCTGCGCGCACAAGGATTGCCGAGTCGCTTCAACGATATCGCGAACCAGGAAATCCAATTCCTGCGCGAACGCGAACAAGACACCAAGCTCAGTTTGTCGCAACCGATCTACGCGCCGGCAATTGCCGCGAGCATCCGCGCTGCCAGCGCTGGCCTGGATGCCGCCGACGCAGGACGGGACGCCTTCGCCAGGCGCCTGGACCGCGATATCGAGGTGGCGTACCTGAACTATTTGAGCGCACATGAGGCGGTGAGCATTGTCGAAGCCAGTGCTGCATTGCTCGCCGAGAACCGGCGCGTTAATCAAGTCCTGTTCGACAACGGCAAGGTCACGCTCGATCAAGTGCTGCGCGCCAAGGCCGAGGTGCTGGCGGTCGAGCAGCAGCAGCTGGAGGCCATGAATCAGCGCGAACTGGCGCAGAGCTATTTGAATTTTTTGCTCAACAAACCGCTCGACAGCGAGATTGCCCGCGTCGACGTGCCCGAACCCAAAGCGCTGGCGGATCGCACACTGGGAAAACTCGCCAGCGATCTGGACGCTGCGAATAACGCTCGCTTCGAGGCCCAAGGACGAAGCGCCCGCGACGAGCTGCGTCAGCTCGATGCCGCGACACGCGCCACACAGGCGCAAGTCGATATCGAACGCGCCAGTTTCTTGCCGACGGTGGGCTTCGCCGTGGATGCCGGAATCCAAGGGGAGGACTATGGCTTCGGCAGTGGCCAGAACTATGCGATCGCCTCGCTGGTGCTGAACTGGACGGTGTTCGATTTCGGCGCCCGCAAGGCCGCCGTTTCCGCCGCGGTCGCGCGATCGGAAGCGGCCGAGGTCCAGCGTCAAGACATCGCCAATCAAGTCGCGCTGGATGTGCGCCAGGCGGCCGATCGGCTGCGCACCGCACTGCGCTCGCTGGATACCGCGGCAGCACGTCGCGCGGCTGCCGAAGAAGGCTTTCGTATTGCCAGCAAAAAGCGCGATGCCGGTTCGATTGCGCAAGTCGAGTTCATCGACGCACGCACGGCGCTGACAAACGCAGAACTCAACGACAACCTGACCCGTTTTTCCGCGCTGGTGCGCCTCGCCGAGCTTTCGGCCGCGCTCGCGCTCCGCCAAGGAGAGCCGCAATGACCCGCATCCTCACCCTGCTTGTCGCCGCAGTGCTCGCTGCGTGCAGCAACGGCAACGCCGTGCAAACCGAATCTGAGCGGACGTATTCGGTGCGCGTCGCGAGCGCCGTCGCCGGTCCCGCAGCACCGACCATTCGCGCCACCGGCGTGCTCAAGCACAAAGATGAGATGCGCCTGGCATTCAAGATTGGCGGCGTGATCGCCAAGATCCATGTCGACGAAGGTCAGCCGGTGAAGCAAGGCCAGGTGCTCGCCGAACTGGAGCTGGCCGAGATCGGCAGCCAGGTCGAGCAGACGCGGCAGATGCTGAGCAAGGCCGAGCGCGATCTGGAACGTGGCGAACGTTTGTACCAAGAGCAGGTGATCCCGCTCGAAGCGCTGCAAGACCTGCGCACCCAGCGCGAGATGGCAGCGCAGAGCCTCAAAGCGACACGCTTCAACAAGGACACGGCCGTAATCACCGCATCGAGCGACGGCGTGGTCTTGCGCAAGTTGGCCGAGAGCAACGAAACCGTCGCGCCGGGCGCGCCGGTGCTGGTGGTCGGCAGCAGCGCCAATGGTTTCGTGTTGAACGCCAGCTTGTCCGATCGCGACGTCGTGCAGGTGGCATTCGGCGACACCGCCAAGTTGTCGTTCGACGCGCTGCCGGGCGAAACCATCGATGCCAAAGTCACCCGTTTGCCGGCGGCGGCCGATCCGAAGAGCGGTTTGTTCGACGTCGAACTGTCGATCGCGGGCGATGAGCAGCGCCTGCGCAGCGGTCTTGTTGGCCGCGTTGCGCTGACACCCGCGAGCGCCAGCGCCGGCAGCCGCGTGCGGGTGCCGATCGCAGCGGTACTCGAGGGCGATCGCCATCGCGCCAGCGTGTTTGTGCTTGATGGCGACGTAGTCAAACGCACGCCGATCGAGGTGGCGTTTATCGATGGCGACGAGGTTGCTTTGAACAGCGGGATTGTCGAAGGCGCGCGCGTGGTCACCGATGGCGCCGCGTACGTTGAGGACGGGAAACGCGTGCGGGTCCTGGAATAGCGGAGTTGCACACGCATTTCGTTGTGGCGCAACGCTCTGGATACATCAACGCGGAGCGCCTAGCCGTACGGGAAGCCGAAGTTCCACGAGTGGCCAGGCCGATGACCGGACTGATCAATCGCCTCGGGACCTGATCCACCAACCACCAACCTACAACCACGAACCAACAACCAAGAACCCGCCATGAGCCTCCTCGAATTCCCCATCAAACGCTACCCCTTCACGCTGATCGCGTTCCTGGGGCTGGTGGCGGTCGGTATCTACAGTTTCAATTCGATAGCGCGGTCCGAGGACCCGTATTTTCCGATACCTGCGTTTGTGATTTCGGCGATTCTGCCGGGCGGCGACCCGGTGGAGATGGAGCGCCTGGTGGCCAAGCCGATCGAGGATCGGCTCGCGGAATTGGACGACATCAAGCTGATCAATTCCACGAGCGCCGATGGCTTGGCCGTGATCGTTCCCGAGTTCGTCGCGGGCGTCGATGTGGACCGCAAGTATGAGGAGGTCGTCCGCGAGGTCAACGCGCTGCGTCCGGAATTGCCGGCCGAAATCGTCAAACTGGAGATCCGCAAGATCAATCCAGGTTTGGTGAACATCGTGCAGATGGCGCTCGTCAGCGAAGACGCGCCGTATGCGGAGCTGGAAACGCTGGCGCGCGAGCTCAAAGACTTGCTGAAGACGCTACCGGGCGTCCGCACGGCGGAGAGCTGGGCGTATCCGGAGCGCGAGTTGCGTATCGCGCTCGATCTTAAGCGCATCGCCGAGCTTAGCCTGACGCCCGGGCAGATCATTCAGGCCATCCAGAGCGACAACGCCAATATCCCGGCCGGCAGCATCGACATCGCGTCGCGCTCGTTTGCGTTGAAAACCTCCGGCGCCTACACCTCGCTCGATCAGGTGCGCGACACGGTGGTGAACGTCAGCGAAGGCCGCAGTGTGCGCGTGCGCGACATCGCCGAGGTGCAATGGGATACGGCGGAACAGCGTTACCTGGGCCGCTTCTCCGGCAAGCGCGCGGTGTTCGTCACGGCGAACCAGAAGGATGGCGTGAACATCTTCGAGATGCAGGAGCGCATTACCAAGGCGCTCGATCGTTTCGAGAAGGATTTACCGGCGCGGGTCACGCTAGAGCGTGGGTTCGAGCAAAGCAGGAACGTCGAGAACCGCCTGAACCGTCTGGGCATCGACTTTCTGATTGCCATCGGCCTGGTCACCATCACGCTGCTGCCGCTCGGCCTTCGCGCCGCCAGCGTGGTGATGATTTCGATACCGCTGTCCCTGGCGATCGGGCTTGCCGGTTTGTACGCGATCGGTTACTCGCTCAATCAGCTGTCGATCGCCGGGTTTGTGGTCGCGCTCGGCTTGCTGGTCGACGATTCGATCGTGGTCGTGGAGAACATCTCGCGTTTCCTGCGCGAAGGTTACAGCCGGGAAGAGGCGGCGCTGAAGGCGACGCAACAAATCCTGGTGGCGATTCTGGGCTGCACCGGCACGCTGATCTTTGCGTTTCTGCCGCTGCTGGCCTTGCCGGGCACCCCCGGCCAGTTCATTCGCGTGTTGCCCATGGCGGTGGTGTTCACTGTGGTGGCGTCATTGCTGGTTGCGCTGACGATCATTCCGTTCCTGGCCTCGCGCATTTTGCCGCGACATGAAGCGAAGGAGGGTAACGCCGCGCTGCAGGCAGTGATGCGCGGCATCCACGCGTTCTACAGGCCGCTGCTGCATTGGGCGCTGGCCAATCCCAAACTCACGGTAATCGGTGCGCTCAGCCTGTTTGTCGCCTCGCTCGGGCTGCTGCCGGTGGTCGGCTTCAGCTTGTTTCCGAAAGCCGACACCCCGCAGTTCATGATCACGATTACCACGCCCAATGGTTCGAGCCTCGAAGAGACCGATCGCGCGCTGCGTTTTGTCGAAGACGAGCTGAAGTCGCGCGAAGAAATCGAGCTTTGGTTCAGCAATCTCGGCAAAGGCAACCCGAAGGTTTACTACAACATTATTCCGCAGGAACAAGCATCGAACCTCGCCGAAGTGTACGCACAGGTCAAGCACTACGATCCGGACGACACGCCCGTTTTCATCGACAGCTTGCGCGCCGAGTTCGCGCAGTATCCGAATGCGCGCATCGTCATTAAGGAATTCGAAAACGGTCCGCCGATCGACGCGCCGATCGCGATTCGCGTGCTCGGAAGCGATCTGGACGTACTCAAGCGCCTCGCCGGCGAGGTCGAGAACATCATCAAGGCTACGCCAGGCACGCGCGATATCGACAATCCACTCAAGCTCGATCGCACCGATCTTAAACTTCAACTCGATGCCGAGAAGGCAGGTTTGCTGGGCGTGCCCAGCGCCGAGTTCGACCGCGCCGTGCGACTGGCGGTCAGCGGCGTGAACGCCGGGCAGTATCGCGACCCGGATGGCGAGAGCTACGACATCGTCGTGCGCACGCCCATCGACGGCCGTCCGACGCTTGAGCAGCTCGATCAGGTTCGCATCCCCTCGCTTTCGGGCGAGCTTCTTCCCAGCTCGCAACTGGCCAAACTCGAGTTCGACCGCTCGCCGCCGCAGATTCAGCGCTTCAACCGCGAGCGCACGGTGATCGTCAGCGCTTTCACGCAAACTGGCTTCAACACCGACAAGGTCACGCGCGATGTGCTCGCGCAGCTGGAGGAGATGGATTGGCCGCGCGGCTATCGCTATCAGGCGGCTGGCGAAGTCGAGAGTCGCGAGGAAAGTTTCCAGGGGCTTGGTGCTGCGATGCTGGTCGCGCTGTTCGGAATTCTCGCTGTGCTGGTGCTCGAATTCGGCAGCTTCCGCTCGACGCTGATCGTGGCCACGGTGATTCCGCTTGGGGTGCTGGGCGGACTGGTGGCCTTGTTCCTGACGGGCTACAGCTTGTCGTTCGTCGCGCTGATCGGCTTCATTGCGCTGGTGGGCATCGAGATCAAGAACTCGATATTGCTTGTCGATTTCACCAACCAGTTGCGCGCCGAGGGCATGTCTATCGACGATGCCGTCGAGAAAGCCGGCGAGATCCGTTTTCTGCCGATCTTGCTGACCAGCGCCACCGCCATCGGTGGGCTGCTGCCGCTCGCCGTGCAGCAAGTGGGAATGTATTCGCCGATGGCGTGGGTGATCATCGGCGGCCTGATTTCTTCGACAATCCTGGCGCGACTGGTGACACCGGTGATGTACAAGCTGTTGCCGCCCACGATCGAGGAATGCGGCGCTAGTCCAGCTACGCTCCCTGCAGCGCAGCCGCAACTGGCATAGGGCGCGGATGGTCCCGACGCGGCCCGTGCCAGACGCGGCGCGAACATTTCCAACCAGCTGAGGTACGAGCACCAGAAAGCGGACGCTACCGCGTTCGAATTCGAACGCCCCTGCGTCGCGAGAGGCTCTCTTAAAGCCCGATAGGGCGCGTCCTGCAAGCGAAGAGGCAGCTGGCACACTTTCTGCTACACGGGCGCTGGTTGTCGGCGCGCCATCGGGCCGCGCTCTGGGCCAGTTTGCGAAAATTCGGGAGCCATCGAACATGCATCGCCGTTTTAGCCTTTATGCGGGCGCCATCTTGTCCCTCGGGCTTGCGCTTGGCGCGGCATTGGTCGTGTTGGCGGCGGTCGACGCCTTGATATGGCGGCCGCTGCCCTATCCAGACCAAGATCGCATCGTGCAGGTTCTGCGCGAGCAAGGGCCGCAGCGCGTCGGACCACCGGTGTCGGCACCGGCATTCGCCGACTTGCGCGAGCGCCAGCAGTCGTTCGAGGCATTTGCCGCCTACACGTCAGACAGTGTCATCGTGACCGGCGCCGAGCGCGCATCGCGCCTGCTCGGCGCAGTGGTTTCGGGTCAATACTTCGGCGTCTACGGCCTGCCGATGCAAAGCGGTCGTCCGATTGAGCGCAGCGACGAGCACAGCGATGCGCCCGCGGTCGCGGTGCTCTCTTACGCTCACTGGCGCGACGCCTATGCGTCGGGCGAGGTGCTCGGCCAGAACATCGTGCTCGATGGTGTGGCGCACGCGATCGTCGGCGTGGCAGCGGAGAAGATGCGCCTTCCTAACGATGCGGCCATCGCGAGACCGTTGAAGGTCAACGATGACACTGCGCGCGGCAACAACTATCTGCTCCTGGTGGGAAAACTCAAGGCCGGACGAACGATCGCCAGCGCGCAGGCCGAGTTCACGGCGCTCGGTGCAGGCCTCGCGGAGCGCTTCCCCGACAACCACGCGCAGTTGAATTTCGCCGTGCGCACGATCAAGGATCTGATGGTGCAGCGCTGGCAAGGCCCGTTCAAGCTGCTGGCTGCAGCGATCATTCTGTTGCTCCTGGTCGGTGGCGCCAGCTTCGTCAACTTGCTGCTCGCCGATCACGCCGCGCGCCAGCGCGAATTTGCCACGCGCCTTGCGCTCGGCAGCAGCGCCGCGCGCATGGCCACAATCGCGCTCAAGGAATCGCTGCTTCTAGTTGCGCTTGCAGGCGCGGCCGGTTTTGCGATCGCCGCGCTGGTCTTGCCGCAGTTGCCGCAGTGGTTGCTCGGTACGCGGCAGTTGAGTCTTTGGCCGCTGCCGATTCTGCTCGTCGCTGCCGCCGCGCTGGTGATTGCCCTCGGCACGGCTGCCATCGTTGGTAGCGCCACCTGGCGCGCGGTCGCGCAGCAGTCGTTAGCCAGCGCCAGTCGCGGCAGCAGCCAGCATCGTCGCGCCATCCAGGTTCGCCGGGCTCTGGTTGTGGCGCAAATCGCATTGTCGCTGGTGTTGCTTTGCGGCGCCGGCCTGATGACCGAAAGCATGCGGCGCTTGTTGAGCGTCGATCTTGGATTCTCAACCGCCAATCTGGCTGCGATGCGCATCGTGCTGCCTGCGGAGACGCTGACCTCGCCGCCAGCCCCCGAAGGTGTCTACCCCGGCGCTGGCGAGGCAGGACAGCTGTTGCTGACCTTGGAGCGCGAATTGAGCCTGCAGCCGGGATTCGATGCCGTCGGCATCGTTTCGCGGGCGCCCATCGTCGATGGCAACGGCACCAATACTGGCTTCAATATCGAAGGCGAGCCGCCCGCGGCTGAGGGTTCGGCACCGCTGGTCGAGTTCCGCTTCGCCACGCCGGGATATTTCGACGCTATCGGTCAGACGCTGATCGAGGGGCAAATGCTTGGCGTGCAACCGACGCCGCTGGACCAACGCCGTGTGCTGGTCAACAGCGCGCTGGTCGAGAAACATTTGGCGCATCGCGCTGCCGTTGGTGCGGTGATCTTGAACGGCCCGCTGCGCCTGCCGATTCAGGGCGTGGTCAAGAGCGTTCGACAGAACGGCTTCGACGAGCCGGCGCAGCCGGAGCTTTACGCGAACTATCTGGACTTCGCCGCAGGCGCCAACGCCACGATAGTGGTGCGTTCCTCGCTACCGCTTGCTGAGTTGCTGGAGCGCACGCGCGCTGTAGTTGGGAGACTGCACAGCGGCATGCCAGTGTATGAGGTGCAAAGTTTTTCCGAAGCAGCATCCAGCTGGACGCAGCGTCGCGAATTCCTGCGTACGCTGATGCAGTTCTTTTCGCTCGGCGCGCTGGCCATTGCGCTGGTCGGACTGTACGCACTATTCGCGCATGCAGTAGCGCAGCGCAGTATGGAATTCGGCATCCGTCAAGCGCTCGGCGCTGCGCCGATCACGGTGTTGGTCCGGGTGCTCAAGGAAGGCTTGGCGATTGTGGCTTTCGGTGTTGCCTTGGGCCTGGTGTTATCGCTGATGCTCGCGCCCGTTTACCAAAGTCAGATCTACGATATCCGCGCCTCCGATCCGGGCGTACATGCGGCAGCGGCACTGTTGCTGTTGCTGGCAGCCATGGCCAGCGTTCTGGTGCCGGCGTGGCGCGCGCAGCGGATTCCGGCATACCTTGCGCTGCGATCGGAGTGAGATCACCGCGCGCATCGCGCAGCTCATCGATATTCGATTAACCAAAAGCGTCGCGCCCATACGCGACCGACGGAGACACCATGCTGCAAACACAGAATCTTGAGAAATCCATTGCCGCTGGGCCGTCGCGTTTGTGGCTCCTACGTCAAATCAATTTCAACGTCGAAGCGGGCCAGTTTGTGGCCATCACCGGGCCTTCCGGGGCCGGCAAGAGTACGCTGCTGTCGATATTGGGCCTGATGGATCACGAATACCAGGGCGAGTACCTGCTCGACGGACAGCGCGTGTCGGCGTTGAACGCCAAGGCCCGGCAAGGGCTGCAACGCGATGCCATTGGATTCATTTTTCAGCACTACCATTTGATCGACGATCTGACCGTCGCCGAAAATCTGGACTTGCCGCTGTCCTATCGCAGCGTCCCGTCGGGCGAGCGCAAAGCGCGTGTCGCCGATGCCCTGGACCGTTTTCAGATCGTTGGTAAGAAGGATCTGTATCCGCGCCAGTTATCCGGCGGGCAACAACAGCTCGTGGCGGTCGCGCGCGCGACAATCACGCGGCCCAAGGTGCTGCTCGCCGATGAGCCAACCGGCGCGCTGCATTCGAGCCAGGGCGAGGAGATCATGAATGTCATCGGCGAGCTGCATCGAGCAGGCAGCACCATCGTCATGGTGACGCACAACGAAGCCAATGCCGCACGTGCGCAGCGCCGGGTGACGATGCGCGATGGCTGGATCGAATAGCACCTGGGCGGGTGACGCCGATCGATTGCAGGCTTTGGCGGGACTTGATTCCTGCCTCCGCAGGATGACCCGATTCAGCGTCCGCGCGCGCTCAAATAGCCGCGGCCGCGCTCCATCAGCGACACGAAGCCAACCTCATCGCCGGCCTCGACGCAGCGGCGGATTTCGGTCACCGCGCTGAGCAGCGCGTCGAGCGCTTCGCGGCGATGGTCGTTGAGGTGCTGGATCTCGAAATACAGACGCGGGTTCTCCTTTGCGACGGCTCCGGCGATGCGCAATTGCTTGTCGAACGTGGTGCTCGATAGCTGCGCAAGCTTGGGCGCCGCTTCGCCCGAGTTGGCGAGCGCGGTGAAGAATGCGATGTTGAGTGCGTGCGACAAACCGAGGATGTACGCCACCAGATGATCGTGCTCGGAGAGCGGCATCTCAACGAGCTGCGCCATGGTGTCGGCAAACAACGCACGCGCAGCCGCGACGGGCTCGGCGCCGTTCACCGGCAGCAGCAGCACGTGGCGATCGGACAGCAGCGCCGCATCGGGGCCGAACATCGGATGCACCGAGCAGATGCGCAAATTCGCCTTGGCGCAAGCCTGCAAGCCCGGCATCAATGGCGATTTCAGCGAGCCGACGTCGAACACAAGGCCAGTCGGTTTGCGCTCGGCCAACGCCAGCAGGACTTCATTGCTCACGCGTAGCGGCGCCGCAACGACGATCAAATCTTGATCGAGCGGCGCGCAGGTCCAATCGACGACAGCCGCGCCCTCGGGCGCGCCGCTGGGATCGCTGACACTCACGCTGAAACCTTGCGCGTCCAGAAAGCGCACCAGCCAGCGGCCCATTCGCCCATTGCCGCCGATGATCAGCGCCCGCCGGCCATCGCCTTTGGCCGCCAGCCGCACGCGATCTTGCTCCTGCGTGGTCAAGGAGGACTCGATCAGCAGCTGCATCACTTGCTCGGCAAGCGCCGGGTCCAATCCATGATTCGCCGCGCGCTCGCGCACGTGCGATATCACCTGGCGCTCGCGCTGGTAATCGCGCAACTGCTGGCCTTGGGCGTGCTTCCAGCGGCCGATCTCGGCCACCAGCGCCTGGCGTTTGGCAATCGCCCCGATCAGTTCTGCATCGACGCGGTCCAGCTCCGCGCGCAGCTCCGGCAACGAGCGACTCATCCGGCGATGTACTGCGTCAACTGCGCAATCTCAGCGTCTTGCGCCTGGATGATCGCGCGCACCAGATCGCCGATCGAGAGCATTCCGACCACCTTATCGCCGTCCATGACCGGCAGGTGGCGGATGCGTTTGTCGGTCATCAAGCGCATGCACTCGCGAGCGCGTGAGGCCGTGCCCACGGTGATCAACGGTGCGGGCGTCATGATGTCGGCCACGGGCGTGTCTTTCGACGAGCGGCCCTTTAAGACAACTTTGCGCGCGTAGTCGCGCTCGCTCAGGATGCCGACGAGCTTCTCGCCCTCCATCACCAACACCGCGCCAATGCTTTTCTCCGCCATAAGCGCCACGGCTTCGAGAACCGGCTGTTGCGGCGCCACGGCAAAAATCTCTTTCGGTTTGTCGGCAAGCAGTTGGCTGACGGGAACCATGTGACACCTCTGGCTGGGCGGGGCTGCGCTCGATTATTGATCCGCGGATGGCGAGGAGTGAAGCAGTTCTTGGTTGTTGGTTCTTGGTTCTTGGTTGTTGGTTCTTGGTTGTTGGTTCTTGGTTGTTGGTTCTTGGTTGTTGGTCCTGGCTTCCCGCTTTCGCCGGAATGACGAATTTTTTGACAACCTGCAACTACCAACCAAGAACCGCGAACCAACAACCCGCTAGTCTTCCCGCGTTACTTTCAACACCTCTTCTACGCTGGTCACGCCCGCCACACACTTGCGCCAGCCATCGTCGAGGATGCTGGGGCTGGAGCGCCGGGCAATACGGTCGAGGTCGATTTCGCCAGCGCGATCGTGAATCGCCTGTCGCAGCGCCTCATCGAGGGCCACCAACTCGTAGACGCCGGTGCGGCCCTTGTATCCGGCGCCGCGTGCTACCCCAGCAGGGCGCCACAGATATTGCTCGCCGCTGCCTGCCTTGCCCAGCGCCGCGAGCTCCGCAGCGCTCGCCAGGTAGCGCTCGCGCGTGGTCGGGTCGAGTACCCGGACCAGTCGCTGCGCGAGCACGCCGATGAGGCTGGAGGACAGCAAAAACGGCTCGATTCCCATATCGCGCAAGCGCGTGACCGCGCCGACTGCGGTGTTGGTATGCAAGGTCGAGAGCACCAGATGGCCAGTAAGCGACGATTGCACAGCGATTTCGGCGGTCTCCAGATCACGGATTTCGCCGACCATCACCACGTCCGGATCCTGGCGCAGGATGGCGCGCAGGCCGCGCGCAAAGGTCATATCGACCTTGGTGTTGACCTGCATCTGCCCTACGCCATCGATGTAGTACTCGATCGGGTCCTCCACGGTCATGATGTTGCGGCTCTTGTCGTTGAGCTGCATCAGAGCCGCGTACAGCGTGGTCGTTTTTCCCGAGCCGGTGGGGCCGGTGACGAGCAAAATGCCGTGCGGGCGATGGATCAAATCGTCCAAACGCGCGCGCGTGGCGTCATCCATTCCGAGCTCGGTCAGATTCAGCCGCCCAGCCTGCTTGTCGAGCAAGCGCAATACCACGCGCTCGCCGAAACTCGCGGGAATCGTCGACACACGCACATCGACCGGTCGCCCGGCGATCTTGAGGCCAATGCGCCCGTCTTGCGGCAAGCGCTTCTCGGCGATATCGAGCTTGGCCATCACCTTGATGCGCGACACCACCGGCTGCGCAATCGATTTCTGCGGCGAGAGCACTTCGCGCAGCACGCCGTCGACCCGGAAGCGCACCACCAACCGGTTTTCGTAAGGTTCGATGTGGATGTCGGATGCATTCTCGCGCACCGCTTCGGCGAGCAGCGCGTTGATCAGCCGAATGATCGGCGCATCGTCTTCGCTCTCCATCAAATCCGTGGGTTCAGGCAACTCGTCCGCCAGCTGCTTCAAATCCAGCCGCTGATCGATATCCGCCGCCATGCTCCGCGAATCCTCGCCGCCGCCCTGATACAGCGACTGCAGCAGCGCATCGAAGGCCTCCGTCGGCATCTTCTCCGGCTGCAGCGGCACCCCCAGAAAGCGCCGCAACTCGATTAACGCCTCCGGCTTGACGTCGCTGCGGCACATCACGTGCGCCTTCGTTCCCGCCATACCGACCACCGCCACACCATGGCGTTTGGCGAAACCGAAGGAAGGGCGAGGTAGAGCAGTCATGCGCAGTGAGTCGAATCGAGCGATTCGCGATTCTCGCACGAGCGCAAGTTGAGTCCTTCGCGATCATCGGTGCCCCGACCAGATGATCGAGCCCAGACGCCGCCAGCAAGCTGTTGCGATACTACGATGCTTATCGTACTCTTGTCATCGTATATTGTCGGAGATGCGCCATGAATCGCTGGCTAGGATTGTTAGGTGCGGTGGGAGTTGCGGTGGCTTGGGCGTGCACGGAGCCGCATCCGGTTTTAGCTAAGCGCACGGCGCCTCTCGCTCAGGAGGGCAAGGTCAGTCCGCAGTGGTTGGGTCCTTGGGTGAGCGGAGCGTGGTACGACACAGGGCGTAGCGGCGAAGGGATCATTGTCCAGTTTCTGGCCGATGGCCGCGCGCTGGCGGTGTGGTTCACCTATCCACCGAGCGGCGAGCCCGGGCGCCAGGCTTGGCTGTTGGCCGATGGCGGGCGGATTGATGGCGATACGTTGCGATTCGACCGCGTGATCCGCCCACAAGGTGCGCGCTTTGGCGCTGCATTCGATCCGGCTGCGGTGCAATTGAATGCCTGGGGCACGATGAGCCTGCGCTTCACGAATTGCGGCGGCGCGCAACTGACCTACGCCGGTCCGACTGCGTTTGGCAGCGGCAGTCGTACCTTGTCGCGCCTCACCACGCTCGATGAGATCGATTGCAATGGTGCGCGCAAGCTGACGCCGCGCGGCGCCAGGCGCAGCGACGGCCTGCGCGCCAAGAGCGGCGCGTGGTTTGTCCCATCGCGCTCCGGCGAAGGGTGGATGGTCGAGGAATTGCCCGACGGTCGCGCTGTCGTTTATTGGTTCACTTACGATCCAGAGGGCAATCAGGCCTGGACCTTCGGTACTGCGACCCGCCAGGGAGAATCGCTGCTGATTGAAGACAACTTGATCGCCCGCGGGACGCGATTTGGCAACGACTTCAATGCCAACGAAGTGCGTCTCGAACCTTGGGGACGGCTGCGTCTGGATTTCAGCAACTGCCAGAATGTCGCCATCGATTACACCTCGCCGCTCGCCGGCTACGGCGCAGCGACGCGCAGCGCGGTGCGGTTGACAACATTGGGCGGTGCGCCTTGCCTGGATCCCGTCACAAGCAACCCGCAAGGGCTGGCTTTTGTCGAAAAGGCGATCAGTCCGGCGCCGTTTCAATCCGAGCATGCCATCGCCGTCGACGGCAGTTCGCTGTACGTACTAGGCGGATTCGGCAAGCCGCGCGCCTTTCGCCGCTACGATGCGGCCAGCAACACCTGGACCGAGTTGCCTGATCTTCCGGCCGGTCGCGATCACCCGACAGCGTTTGCACTCGCGGGCGGCGTGTACATGGCAGGCGGCGCACCCAATGGGGGTGGCGATCAGGCCAACTCGGGATTTCGCTTCGACATCGCAGCAGGTACCTGGAGCCCGGTTCCAGGTCTGGTCGGTGGTTATGGCAGTCACGCAACAGTGCTGTTCGGGCGCGCCTACATCGGTTTGGGCGATGGCAGCGTGCTGCAGTTCGACCCGGCGTCGCGGCAAAGTCGTTTGCTTCGGCCCGACGATGCTCAGCCTCGCGATCATTCGCAGGTGGTGGCTTTCCTGGACGAGATCTGGAGCCTCGGCGGGCGCGGTCCAGAAACCACGAGCGTCTCGATTTACGACCCCGTGAGTGAACGCTGGAGAGTAGGCCCGGCGTTCCGCTCCAAGCGTGGCGGCTTCGCTGCGGCGGTGGTCGGACCGCGCCTGGTGATTGCTGGCGGCGAGGTGATCGATTCCGGGCTCTATGTCGAGGCCAGCAGCGAAATCCTGGGTGCCGGCGCCAACGCCTGGGAATTTGGTCCGGATTTGCCCGTGCCGGTACACGGCACCGTTGCCGGCGGCGTAGGCAATCGTTTCATCTTGATCAGCGGTTCGACGATCGCAGGCCAGGGCATCGGTCGAACCGGGCGTGTATTCGAGATGGCGATTCCGTGAACCAAGCGTAGAGCCAATTGCGGCTTTGTGCTACCGAGTCAACCGTTTGCAGCCGGAGACGTTATCGCACCACAACGCTCGATCGAAAAATGACCGATGATTGCGGTGCTCTCGTCCATCACTCCCTGGCCCGCCGACGCGATGTCCGACGTTGCCGCGACACGAACCCGCCTGAACGACTTTCTGAAGGGTGTGGAACGCCGCGCGTTGCGAATGGCCGAGTTGGCGGTGCGCCAGCGCGAAGATGCGCTGGAGCTGGTGCAGGACGCGATGCTGAGTTTCGTCAAGAGCTACGGCGGCAAACCGGAAAGCGAGTGGCCGCCGCTATTCTGGCGAGTGGTCGACAACAAGATTCTCGATCACCACCGGCGCCACGAGGTGCGTTCACGATGGCGCGTCTTTTTCAGTTCCCGAGAGGATGACCGCGACGACCTGGCAGAGCTGCCGGATCCCGGCCCCGTGGAACCCGCGTTGGCGTTGAGCGCTGCCGATGCCGGCAAAGCCATCGAAAGCGCTTTGCGGGCGTTGCCCGATCGCCAGCGCCAGGCCTTTCTGCTGCGCCAATGGGAAGGATTGGATGTCGCCGACACGGCGCGCGCCATGGGTTGCTCAGAAGGCAGCGTCAAGACACACTTGTTTCGCGCGATGGACAGCTTGCGCGAGCGACTAAAGGATCACGTATGAACGACGAACGCCTGAGCGCGCAGATCGCGGCACAGCTCGATGCAGATGTGGCGCATTTCGATGCCGCCACATTGTCGCGCTTGAATCAGGCGCGGCAGCGTGCGCTGGCCGTCAAACCGCGGCCTGCCTGGCTTTACGTGGGCGCCGCGGTCACCGCTTGCGCAATGCTGCTGCTGGCATCGAGCGTTTTTCGTTTCGCCGATTCGCCGGTTGCGCCCGCCGCCCTCGACCAGGAACTGCTTGCCGAAGCCGACATCGAATTGCTGGAGGATCTCGAGTTCTACGCCTGGCTGGAGCAGCAGGAGATGGACCCGGAAGAGTTCGATGTGCGCGAGCCGACGTGATTTTTGTCGCTGCCCTTTGCCTGGCCGCCGCGGCGCCGCCCGACCCGGCGCTGGAAGCGCCGGAGCCGAAGGCGCCGAGCACCGAGTTGTTGTTGTATCTGGGCGAGTTTGATGACGACACCGATCCTGAGGAGCTGACCGACGCGATGACCACGGAACCGACCGATGACGATGTGCAAAACGATTCGCCTCGCTAGCGCCTGCCTGATCTGGCTATGCGCATGGCCGGCGTTGGCCGCGATCGATTTTGCGTCGTTGCCGAGCGAACAACAGCGCGTACTTGAGGCGCACAAGGACACTTGGGATCAACTCGACGAGCTGACCCAGGCGCAGCTGGTCCGTGGCGCAGAACGCTGGCTCAAGATGGATGCCGCTGAGCGGAGCGAGGCGGCGAAGCGTCTGGCGCGCTGGCAAGAATTGAGCGAAGAGCGCCGCCAACAAATACGCGAACGATACGAGGCCTTCCAGGAACTACCGCCCGAAGCGCAGCACGAGTTGCGTCTGGCCGCGCAGCGCTTCCGGCATTTGCCGGAGGCCGAGCGGGCGGAATTGCGGCGTAAGTTCGAAGCGATGTCGCCAGAAGAGCGCCGCGCGTTTTTGACCGCACTGCGCGCTACCCGCCAAGCCGATGCCGCGCGCAACTACTGGCAGAACATGCCGCCGGCCGAACGCGCCGCCACGCGAGCGATGATCGACAGCCTGACCGGTCCCGAACGACGCGCGCTGCGCGCGAAAATGCAGGCGCTGCCGATGGCCGAGCGCGATGGCTTGCGCCGACGTTTGCTGGAGATGACGCTCGAGGAGCGCCGCGAATTCTTGAAGCGAACACCCTGAGAAAGACATTCAGAGGAATGTCGCGACGCTGGCGTTACATCACGAGACCAGCGCCAGCCAGTCTTCGGCGGTCAATTCGGCGGCGAGATTCTGTCCGGACTCGTCGAAGATCGCTGCGCTCCACTCGCGCTTGCGTGCCTGCATTTCCAGGATGTGCTGCTCGACGGTATCGGCGGCGATCAGTCGATACACGAAAACCGGTTTCTGCTGGCCAATACGATGGGCGCGATCGGTGGCCTGCGCTTCAGCCGCCGGGTTCCACCAAGGATCATAGTGAATAACCGTGTCTGCGGCGGTCAGATTGAGGCCGAAGCCGCCCGCCTTGAGGCTGATCAGGAACACCGCAACCTCGCCACGCTGGAAGCGCTGCACGGGCGTGGCGCGATCGTCGGTCTGGCCGGTGAGTTTGACGTAGCGGATGCGCCGCGACACCAGTTCTTGCTCGATCAACTCCAGCATGCTGGTGAACTGGCTGAACACCAGAATACGTCGGCCGGCCTGGGTCAATTCACTGAGCATGTCGCTCAACTCTTCGAGCTTGGCCGATGGGGAACGAGCGTCGCGATCGAGCAGGCGTGGGTCGCAACACACCTGACGCAGCCGCGTCAGGCCCTCGAGCACGCGGATGCGACTGCGCTCCCACAGCCCCTGGGCGATCAGCGACTTGAGATCGGCCAGATATGCCTGGCGCAGTCCGTCGTAAAGCTCGCGCTGGCGCCCTTCGAGCGTGAGCGTGCGCACGATTTCGGTCTTCGGCGGCAGATCGGCAACGACCTGATCTTTGGTTCGACGCAATAGGAATGGGCGGATCCGCCGGCGCAGGCGCTCGCGCGCATCGTTGTCGCGCGATTTCTCGATCGGCTTGCGGAAATGGCGCATGAAGTCGACCTTGCTGCCGAGCAACCCTGGCAGCAGGAAGTCGAACTGCGCCCAGAGTTCGCCCAGATGATTCTCCAACGGCGTGCCGGTCAGGCACAGGCGCTGGCGCGCATCCAGCTTACGCGCCGCACGTGCGGCAAGCGTGGCCGGATTTTTCACCATCTGCGATTCGTCGAGCACGACGACATGCCAAGGCTGCGCGGCGAACGCAGCGCCATCGCGCGACAGCACCGGATAAGTGGTCAACACCACCTCGGCGGTAGCGATCGATTTCAGCCGCTTGCCGCGCTCTGCGCCAGCGTAAACCACCACGCTCAAGCTCGGCGCGAAGCGCTCGATTTCGGCGATCCAGTTTGGCAACACGCTTTTCGGACAGACCACGAGCGCGGGTCGGTCCAAACGGCCGCTCTCTTGCTCGCCGAGCAAATGCGCCAGCACTTGAACGGTTTTGCCTAGACCCATGTCGTCGGCAAGAATGCCGGACAAGCCGCCTTCGGCGAGGAAACGTATCCACGCCAAGCCTTCGACCTGATATCCGCGAAGCTCGGTCTTCAGCGCCGTCGGCACCGGCGTGGCGGGCAGTCCGACGTAACGCGCCAGCTTCTCGGCCAGCGCGCGAATGCCGGGCGCGCCGGTGAAGATGCGCGCGCCATCGCCGAGCGCGGTTTCCAGCTCGACCAGCGCTGCAGCGCGCGAGCGCGGCATCGACAGCACGCGCTGATCGCCGCTGCCGGCGTCGCCCAGTTCATCGAGCGTGCGCAAGATCGCGCGCAGTTTGCCGCTCGCGACCGGCAAGCGCCGCTCGCCAGGCAAACTCAGCGCCACCACCGTGTCGGCGAGCGGCAAGTCGGCGAACTTGCCATCGCGAATGCCGGCGCGCAGCGTCGGGAGCAAGTCGATCTTCTCGCCGTCGACATCGATGGCGAGCGTCATCCGCAACTGATCTTTGTGCTCGGTGACCGCCGCTTCGAAGCGATACTCGGCGTCGATCAGTTTGAGTGGGAAGCGCGGCCCGTATTCGACGCGCCAGCCCTCCTGGCGGAGCCGCGGCAGCATCACGTAACAGAACTCGTTCAAACTCTGCGGATCGCCGTCCGGGTTGATGATCCAGTCGCTGCTGTTGAGGCCCGGATGATCGATCAGCGCGTGGCGATTGGAGGTCAATCCCAGCTGCTTGAGGCGCAAAGCGAAGCCGCGCTCCTGGCTGCGATCGCGGCGCTCTACGCTGACCGTGTCGCCGTCAAACGTCGTCAGCTCGGGCGCCGGATCGCTTTCGCCCACCCGCATGGCGCCGTAAGCGAAGGACAATCGCGCGTAAGCGATCAGTTGCGCGCTTTTGCGACCTCGCTGCTCGATCGTTCCGGCGCTCTGGTGCAACGACAAGATCGGCAGAGGCGCTCGCGCCTCGCGAACCTGCGTTGGCAACGCGATCGGGACCGGAAAATCCGCTGGTAACGGCGACGACAACGGCGGTGGCCACGCCGCCGCGGAACCCGGCGCGAGTGGCGGAAGTGCCAACAATTCCGCCGCGAGCCGCGGCGTCAACGGCCAATCGATGGGTCCAATCTGCCGCGAGATCCGATCGACGTAGTGCCAATCGCCAAGACGCACCAGGTCGGTCGCCATTCCGAGGCGCAGCTGCAAGGATTGCATGCCGCGCGCGTCGATCTGCCAATACCAAGTCGGGTCGCGGGCGGGTCCCAGCGTCAGCAGCAGCCCCGGCTCGCGCCACGCCAGCGCCCCATGCTCGGCCAGCTCGTCCAGCAACGGCGCAGACGTCAGCGGCGGTTGCCACCAGACGTGGCCGTCGCTATGGCTGTTGCGCAACGGCGCCAGTATTGCCGCCATCTGCCGGACGATCGGCGCTGCCAGACTGTCGGGTAAATCGCGCAGGATCACCAGCGGCACATCCTCAAACCGCCAACCGCCACCGACGGCCATCCAGCGGCCGGGTCTCAGTGCCAGCGCGTGTGGTGGACCCAGCGCCGTTGCCACGAAACCATAGCGACCGGTTTGCGGTACCGACCGCACCCCGGTGGTCGGCTCTGTGGCCGGCTCAACCTGCCCCAACTGCAATACTGCCGCCGCGTGCTTACACGCAACCTGGACCGGGCAGGTGCAATGGCTCTCGAGGCGCCAGCGACCGTTCTTCAGACGCGCACGGATGTGCACCCGATAAGGATGCCGCCGCCCGCCGCGCACTTCACCAAGGGCCGTGCGCTCCTCGCTGTTTTCCGAAAACTCGGTCCACAACACGCGCCCTTCGCGAACATAAGCAAGCCCGCGCCGGAGATCAGCGTCGGCGAAATGCGCATGCAGGATGTCTTTGGCTATCGGCCACATAGTGCGCTTGCGCCAATTCGTTGCAGTCAACAGAGCAGGCTAACACGTGGCAGCGCAATGCCATGACAGTGCGGAACAGGCAGCCTGCGCCGGAAGCCCTGAGAATGCTGAACCGCGATCTGAGGAATGCATCGCAAACCGTTGGTTTGCAGAACGAAAAGCGGTGTTATCATCCAGGTCCATTCGGGCCTTAGCGAGCCGCGCAAAGCCATGAAAAAGTTCTTCGTCGCGCTGTTTCTGTTGGCGTCCACAGGCGTGGCCGCTCAGGATTTGCCGCCTGAAGGTGCGGTATGGCAATACTCGGTCACAGCGGTTGGGCTCAGCGGCTCAGCGTACTCCTGCATTATCAATCGCTTGCCAGCGAACCCCGCGACCAATCAGGCAGGCTTTGCTCCCAACGAAGGGGATTTCTATACCAATCCGGCGTGGCCCGTACCGACGCCGAGCGGGCTGGCGCTGGCGATTCTGGAATGCGCCGTTCCACCCTGGACTGACCCTGCAGCGCGCTGGTGTTTCGCGCCGCCGTCGCCCTGGTACACCGGCTTCTATCCACATCAGCGCATCGCCCAATTCCTGACCTATTTTTGCGCTCATCCGTTTCCTGTGGTCTACGAGTCTTATGTGGTGATGCGTCGCGAAGCCTATTTCCCGCCGCCAGTGATGGCCAACGGCTTCGAATAAGGGATGCCGCGCGCCGATTTTTATCTGATCGAGAAACCGCGCTTTCGCGACGATCCGATGCTGCTGGTCTGTGAGTTGGTCAAACGCGCGTATTCGGCGGAGCTACCGACGTTGGTGCTGGTGCGGACGCTCGAAGACGCAGAAATACTGGACGACAAACTCTGGGCCTTTGAAGAAGACAGCTACATTCCGCATCAGATTGCCGGCCAGGACGACGATGACGTCACACCGGTTCTGATCGTGCCACCCGGCGCAGCGGCGCCGGATCGATCCCTGGTGATCAACTTACGCGACGAGTGCGCGAGCGGTGAATTCGAATCGGTCAAGGAAGTGGTGCCCGCCGATTCGCGCGAACGCGACGGCTCCCGGCAACGCTGGGCTGAATACCGCCGACGCGGTTTTGACGTCCGGAAGTTCGATATGTAGCTCGCTTCGATCCCGTGTTTCCTGCGGAAGTTCTGTGGCTACATTCGCTCGCAACTGACGCGCCCGAACACCCGCCACTCTTCCCCAGAGCGAATGGCATCTTCGATGTCCATCCCGATCTCGGTCAGCGTGTAACGCGTCCTCCCGGTGGTCGCCTCGTTGCTCCAGATCGACGTGAGGGTTTTCGCTTCCATCGTCGCCTGGATGTTGTGCCTTGAGCCCTGGCTGTCGAACCATGTTCCGACCAGGGAACGGTCGTCGCTCGCCAGATAGTAGGCATCTCCCTCGAAGCGTTGTGTGCCCTCCTCGTTGCGCAAATCGTTGCGCCACATCAGGCGCACGAACTTGCCGCCCAGCGCCGGTTCCCAGAGCATCAGCACGCTCGCCTCGCGGCCGTTGACCCCGCCCTGGCACTGCCATTTGCCGAGCAGCGGATCGAGTGTTCCAGCCATCGCAGAACTGGCGAGAAGCAAACAGGTAAAGGCACAGCCGAGGCGAAGACGCATAAAGGTTCCCATTGGATCGGCGGAAGATTTCTGAAGCTTGATGGCCCCGCGTGCACGCGGCGGGCAGAGCTTGCTTGCACCGGAAACGATGGTAACCGATCGCGCATGCGCCTGCCGTGCCGTGCTTTGCGTTCGCAGGCGCGCTAGATTGCGGCAATCGCACGCTGGGATCCTCCGATGCGCATCGCCATCGCTCTGTTATTACTCAGCCAGATCGCCGACGCCCAATCGGATGTGTCGCTGGCCGACGGTTTCGAGTTTCCGCCGCCATCGGCGTATCGCTACTCCGATCTCGATCTTCGCGATCCGCATGTATTCATCAGTACGGGGCCGTTCTGCAGCGACTTTACCGACAATCCGATTCCGTTCACGACGTTTTCGTTCAACGGCTCGATTGCCGACAGTTTCGTCCAGGACACCAATCCCGCCGATGGCATCCTCGATGCCAGCAGCATGCTGTTTTTTCGCCCGCTGCGGCTCGATGGCGGGATCGCGCGCGTCGATTCCGGCGGCGCCAGTTGCACCGCACCAGCCCCGCCAGCGAGTTGTACACCCGGCGGTCAAGTTCCCACGGCGTTCAACTACGCGACGCAAAGCGCGGGCACCTGCCTGGGAGCCATCCCCGGCACGATCGGCAGCCCAGCCTATTCGCCGGCGATAGCCGCGCCCGTCGCCCCATGCTTCGTGACCAACGAACGCACGCTGACCATCGACAGCAATGGCACGCCGATCACACTGAGGCGCGCGCAAATCGCCGCCGCAGTGGTTGGCACCGGCACGCAGTTGACGCAGGGACTGCTGCGCGGATTCATCAGCGAAGCCGATGCCAATGCAGTGCTGATCAACAATCCCTTGGTCCCTGGGCAAACCTTTACCCTCTCGAGCTTGCTGCCGGGCGGCGTCGGCAATTGCAGTTCGCGCAACGACAAAGACACGGTCGATGGCGTCAGCGGCTGGTGGTTCTACTTGAACTTTAACGCGGCCCCTGCGCCATACACAGGGCCTTGAACCCGCCGAGCGTACCGTGTGATCTCTTTTTGCGAGTAGCCGCATGCCAAAGTTCGTATTCGCTGTACTCCTGTTTCCCGCCGTGGCGCTCGCTGATCTGCCAGGCGACGAGCGCTTCCTGCGGTACGACGGCACCGCTTACGATCTGGACGACGGCAGCGTCGCTTACGTCGAATCGCATTACGTGAAGCTCGATGGCGATGCCGCAGCCGACCGCTTCGTTCTGTATCGCTGCACGAATGGCAAGGCCTTCGCACGTAAGCGCGTGACCACGCGCAACGCCAGTCCCTGGCTGCCGAGCTTCGAGCTGCAGGATCAGCGAATCCAGTATCGCGAGGGCCTCAAGGAAATCGACAATAATCTGGCGGTGTTTTATGCGGCCGACGGCGAAGACGACAAGGCGCCGCTGGATGCGCCGAGCGATCTGGTGGCTGATGCCGGCTTCGATCGCTTCGTGGTCGATAACTGGAGCAAATTGACGGCGGGCGAAACCGTGCGCTTCAATTTCCTCGTGCCGAGCCGGCTCGACTATCTGAGCTTCAAAGTCCGACAGGTCGAGACCACCGAGGTGGATGGGCGCAAAGCGAACGTGTTTCGCCTCGGGCTTACAGGACTGCTGGGGCTCATCGTTTCCGGCATCGATGTCGCATACGACGCCGAATCGCGTTTGCTGCTGCGATTCTCAGGTTTGAGCAATGTGCGCAATGAGGACGGCGACAATTACGTCGTCCGCATCGAATTCCCGCCAGCAGATCGCACGATCGGTGATTCGTCGGCGGCGTTCGACGCAGCGAGCGAGGAGCCGTTGGTCGGGAGCTGCAGTGCGTAGGTTGGGTGCAATTGTCCAGAGCGAGTGATTCGCGAACAGGATGCGTGCGCACGTGCACTGTCGTGAAATCAAAGCGCTCGCCGTACCTGGACCCACCACGCAGCCTCGCGCACCGCCTTCATTCGCAGCGCGAGCACTCAGTCGGCTCGGCACTTTGCGGTGAATTGAGGCGGCGCATTATCAAGCATCCGAGCTACCCCAAGCCTGCCGCGTGTCTCACCGAACACGCCGCAACCCGAAGAAAAGCAGGGTGCGACGGATGTCTATGGGCTTACTGATGAAGCCTGGTTAAGAATTGGCGCTCGCCGCCGCTATCGCGCTCGGCGTCAGAAGGCTGGCGCCTGCGCGCGCGATGCGCGCCAGCAGCGTTTCGAACGCAGCAATGCGATGCGCCTGACCCACCACCCAGGCGTGGACCAGCAACATCAGCAGACGCGGACTCGATGGCGAGGCTTCGCTGCCCAGCCAATCGATGGCATCGGAGACTTGCGTGACCCAGCTATGTTCCGAATGCAGGTTATTGAGCATCACGAAGCGATCCTCCAGTTCGGTGGACAGCGGAATGGCCGTGATCGAACCTTTACGCGTAGAAAAGCGATACGGCAGCTCATCATTGACCCAATCGAGCATGTAGGCAAAGCCGGCCTCGTGCAGCAGATCCGGCGTCAGCGAGCTTTGCTGCTTGGCCGGGCTGAGCCAGCCGCGGGGCGTCGGGCCGATCGCAGCGAGCGCATCGCGCGAGGATTCGATAAAGGCGCGCTCCGTGTTTTCGCTTAATCCTTGAAAGTGCAAGGCGTCCATATGTGGACCGTGGGCGATCAGTTCATCGCCGCGTGCGGCGAGCGTTCGCGCCAGTGTTGGGTAACGCTCGATCACGGCGGCGTTGATTGCGAAGCTGGCCGGTACGCGGGCTGCGTCGAGCGCCCCCAGTACACGCCAGATACCCACCCGATTGCCATAATCGCGCAAGCTGTAGTGGCGCAGATCCGGATACGCTGTGGTCATGCCACCGGGCACCTTGAACGGCTTGCCTTGTTGGTTCAGCGGGAAATGCTCTACCGCGACGACAATGCTGATCGCCAGCGGTTTGTCGCCCGGCCAACGCAGCGGCGGCCGCTCGTGCAACATCGAGAACGGATAGCGGTCGTGATCCATGCCACGACGGCGTTTCGGGTACTGCAAGTAGCTCGGATCGAGGCTCATGGTCGTGGGCGGTCAATGGTCAATGGTCAATGGTCAATGGTCAATGGGAAAGCGGATGGCGCGGCCTTCCAAGAGTTGCAGTAGTCAATGGTCAATCGTAAATGGGAAAGCGGATGCCAGGGCACTTCCTATTGACCTTTGACCATTGACTATTGACCGCCCGCCCAGGCGTCATCCCAATAACGGTCCAAATAGTGCCGCGCAATCTCGCGCGCCGTTGCGTGCCACACCCCGTCATGCCCGCAGATATAGTCGAGCGCATCGCGAAATGCAGCGATGCGGTGCGGATGCGAGACCTGATACGGATGCAGCGGAATGCACATTACCGTGCCCGAATCGGCGCCTTCCTGATACAGCCGGTCGAAGTGTGCTTTGAGCATCTCGCCGTATCGCCTGGGCTCGATCTTGTTAACCACATAGACGATCGTGTCGTTCATTTCCAGCGAATACGGCACCGAGACGAAGCGCGCCCCTGAGCGTGTGCGAATCTGCGTTGGTTGGTCGTCGTGAAACAGATCGCAGGTGTAAAGACCGCCGAGTTCGGCAAAAAGATCGAGGCTGGACTCGGTGTGCGTCAGCGCTGGCGCCAGATAGCCGTCGCAGTGCTGGCCGGTATGCTCGGCAATGAGCGCCATCGATTCGGCGATCATTTCGCGCTCTTGCGCCTCGTCCATGCCATACGCATAACGGGTGTTGTAAATGCCGTGGCTGAAGTACTCCCAATCTCGACTGAGGCCCATCTGGATGATCTCCGGATGGTGAATGCAAAGCGCCGTCGAGAGCGACACGCTGACGCGTGTCGGATAGCCATCGAGCACGCGCATCAAGCGCTCGGCGCCGACGCGATTGCCGTAGTCGCGCGTGCCGTAGCCGTCGATGTCCGGAAATGGTCGTGGCCATGCGATGCGCTGCGGGTTGGCTGGCGGGTCGAGCTCATAAAACTCGAGATTGGGGGCAATCCACAGCGCCAGACGTTTGCCGCCCGGCCATTCGATGCGTGGGCGTTCGAAATACGGGGCGTCTTGGTAGTAATCGAGGGCAGGCTTCATGGACGGCGCCGACGGCTGCGACGAGTCGCAATTCTCGCACGATCAGCGGTTGCGAACTTCAAGTTGTCTGTTGCAAAGCCACACTGTAGGCACCTAAACTCTACCGCCCTTCCCAATCTCGCTAGGAAACGCCGTGCACAAAATTTTTGCCGCCCTGTTAGCAGCCGGCCTTTCGACGGGCGCCTTCGCTCAGTCGATGGAGGTTTACGATCCTTCCGAGACGCTGTCCTCCAACCCGGTTGCGCCGGCGAACTTTACGACGCCTACGCTGGTGCTGTTCAATCAAGGCCCGCTGACCAACGGCACCAACGTCAGCATTTTGAACAACGCGGCGCCATTCAATTGGAGCTCGCTCGGATTCACAGGCACCGGCAACTTCCGATTGGCCGACGACTTCACGGTCCCGGCCGGCCAACTTTGGAACGTTGAGGCGATCACCGTTTTCGGCTACCAGACTGGCGCGACGGCCGCATCGATCAATTCGGCCACGTTGCGAATTTTGAATGGCGCACCGCCGGCCGGCGCTCCGGTGTTTGGCAATACGACGACCGCGATTACGCCAACGACTACGCTCACCGGTGCGTTTCGCGTTACGCCAACGACGCTCACCGCAACCAATCGCGCCATTCAGGCGGTGCGAATTCCCGTGTCGCCGCCGGTGGCGCTGACTGCGGGAACCTACTTCATTGATTTCGCAGCCACCGGCACTGTGGCCAGCGGTCCGTTTTTCCCGCCAGTGGTACCGAACATCGCCGCCCCCGCGGCAACCGGCAATGCGCTGCAGAGCAATGCGGGAACCTGGGGTCCGCTCTTGATGGGTTTGACCAGCGACACCGGCGCACCGACCGGCCCGCAGCAGGGCCTGCCGTTCATCGTCGAAGGCACGTTCAACATCCCGGCGCCGGCGCCGGCCATGAACGCCCTTGGCATGCTCGCGCTGGCGCTGATGCTGATGGGCGCTGCCTGGTTCGCCACGCGTCGCTAAACGCCATTCGCAGCAGCAAAAGAGCCCGCTTCGGCGGGCTTTTTTGTGGGCTTCTGCTGCTTCGGCAGCGTTGTCCCGGAACCGTCAACTTTCCGTCGCACCCGCCAGCCACGCTCGCACTACAGCGAACGGCTCGACGTCAGCATACTTAAGCATCATGTCGCACAAGTTCGCGTAATGCGGGATCTCGTGTTTGTCGGCCACACATTCCTCAGGAACGATGGTGCGATAGCCGTGCGCCAGACTATCGACCACGGTGGCACGCACGCAGCCGGAGGTCGATCCGCCGGTGACGATGACGGTGTCGACCTGATGCCAGACCAAAAGGCTCGCAAGATGCGTCTGAAAAAAGACGCTCGGCATACGCTTGTTGATGACCGCATCGCGCGGATCGATGCGCACGCGCGCGTCGAATGCAGCGCGCTCGGAACCAACCTTGATGTTTTGCAGGCTGTCGGGTGTGTTGGTGCGCGTGCCCCAGACGCCCGCATCGTCGGGTGTGTCCATATAGGCGACGTAACTCCAGATCACCGGCATTCCACGGGCGCGCGCCAGATCGGCCAGCGCGTTGACGTAATCGATCTGGTTGGGATCGGTTTCGTAGGCGGTGGCGAAGGTATCGGTGTCGGTGTAGGCGCGCTGGAAATCGACATTCACCAGCGCCGCCTTGCGGCCGAATCCGAACTTGGCGCGACCGGGCCGGGCCTTGATTTCTTCCCAGTATTGGCGCGGCGTTAGCGCGCTCAATTGCATCTTCGGCACGTCTTGCTCCCTTGGTTGTATGCAGAATTCTTGGTCGCCGACAGGTTGCTGTCAAAGCCCTGGTTTTGAATCGCCTCGGTCGCGCCGTACAATCGCGCTGCCCAACGACAAGGCCCCGCCATGCGAGCTGCGCACTACATTGCGATTGTCGCTTGTTTGCTGCCACCGGCTCTGCGCGCCGACGATATCTTCGCGAGCGGTTTCGAAGGCTGCCAGCAGATCACCTCCAGACTGACCATACTGCCGTGGCAAAGCCTGTTCCTGTCGCCTTGGCCGAGCCAGCCGGGGGGCGTAGTCGAATTCAACGACAACGCCGATATCACCTATGCGATCGAATTCGTCGCCACGTCCACCACATTCGGCTATGGCATGTTCCAGGCCGACGTGGTTCCCGGCAGCGACGAGGGCGAGGCTGCGATGTCGATATCGACCGTGCCCGCCTGCTTCGATAGCGCCGCCGTCGCGCCACTATGTCGCAGCGTGGGTACCGCGCCATTTGTCGGATGGAAAACCAGCGGCAATGCGCCGTATTGCCAACTGACGATCGGCACACGCTACTACTTGAACTTTAGCTATGGTCCGGGCACCGCGCCGCCGGGGCCATATTGCAGCGGCACCTGTATTCGGCGTATCGGTTCGTACGTGCAGTAGCGTCGAGCAGAAGTTTCCTGCGGAACTACTCGTAGCTGGTCAGGCCCGCGGAGCAACACGCGGTTCTCCTGCGCGAATGGGCGAGTCTTTGTGTGTTGCCTTTCAGGCTAAGCCGCTGCGGCGACCTAAAGCTTAGGTTTGCGGCGTGCATGGTGAGCTTGAGACAATAGCGTTCAACGGCTCGAAGCCAAATCGCCTTCAGCCGATCGATCCCGACGATTGGACAATGAATGTTTGCCCGACTTGGCGCCCCCCGGCGCTCCTGGTTACACCCCCATCGTCCGCTCGATCTCTGGCTGCTCGTTGGCCTCGCGCTGTGGCTGTTGCTGATCGGGTATGGACTGCGCGATCCGTGGCCTGCCGATGAGCCGCGCTTTGCGCTGATCGGGCGCGACATCATCGAGACCGGGCGATGGTTGGTGCCGCACCGCGGTCCCGAAGTGTATGCCGAGAAGCCGCCGATCTTCCTGTGGTTGCAGGCCGCCGCCTACGCGCTGACGGGTAGCACCCGATGGGCATTTCTCCTTCCCTCGCTGTTCGCAGCCTTGGGTACGCTGGCGTTGGTGTTCGCGTTCGCCAAGCGCCTGTATGGCCATCGCATCGCCGTGCTGACCACCGTCGCGCTGCTGGTCACGGTGCAATTCACGCTGCAGGGTCGCACCGCGCAAATCGATGCGACGCTGGCGTTTTTCACCACGCTCGGTTTGGTGGGCTTGCTGCGCCACTTGCTGCTCGGTCCAGCGTGGGGCTGGTACGCGCTGGCGGGCGCGGCCATGGGTCTTGGCGTGATCACCAAAGGTACCGGATTTCTGCCGTGGTTGATCTTCATTCCGTACTTGATCGCCCGCTACGGCGGGTACCGCGGGCTCGCGCCGATCGGCGCGGACTGGCGTTGGTCCTGGGGGCCGCTGGCATTTTTCGGCGTCATCGTCGCCTGGGGGTTGCCGATCCTGTGGCTGGCGCAACACGATCCCGAGATCGCCAAGTATCGCGACGATTTGTTCTTCCGCCAGACGGTGACGCGGCTGACGCAGTCCTGGCACCACATCAAGCCGTTCTGGTACTACGTGACCAATGTCGTGCCCGCGCTATGGCTGCCGCTGTCGCTGCTCGCAGTTTTTGCGTTCGCCAACTGGCGTAGGCGTCTGCGGCGCCGGGATGCACGGACACTATTGCTGCTTGGCTGGGTGGCGCTGGTGGTGGTGTTTTTCTCGCTTTCGCCAGGCAAGCGAGGCGTTTATATCCTGCCGGCGGTGCCGACGCTGGCGTTGGCCTTGGGGCCGCTATTGCCGGGTCTCCTGCGCTCTCGCCGCGTGCATCTCGCGCTGCTGACGGTGTGCGTGGCGCTGGCATTGATCGTCGGCGGCGCGGCCTTGGCAGCGCTGATCGGCGAACCCTCGTTCGCGCGGCGTATCGAGGAGCAAAACGGCGTCGCGCCGTGGCCATGGTTGCTCGGCGTTGCGCTGATGATTCTCGTCGCAGCTTTTGCTCTTCGCCGGCGCGGGGCGCTGGCGTTCTTGGCCACCATGGGGCTGGTGTGGAGTTCGCTCGGGCTATTCGGATTTCCCAGCATGGACCAAGCGCGCTCCGGCCGAGCGCTGATGGACCGCGTGCTCGCGTCGTTGCCGGTTGGGAGCGAACTTGCCATGGTTTCGGCCTCCGAGCACTTCCTGCTGCAAGCGCGGGGCGAAGCGCGGGTTTTCGGGTTCAAGCTGGCGAAAGAAGAGCAGAAGATTCGGGCGCTAGCGTGGGCGCAGGAAGAACCGGGCCGATGGCTGATGATTCAATCGCGGCATGCCAGGTCGTGTCTCGACCACAATCTGGCGCTCGACATGGGCTGGTCCAATCGCCGTCATTGGTTGCTTTTCCCGTCCGCCGCGATTGCCGCCAACTGTACGCCGTCGCTTCCTGAGGATCCGCGCCAATGACCTTTGCCGATCCTGTGTGGCTGGCGATCGGGCTGGCCGCGCAACTTGCGTTTTCGGCGCGCTTTCTGGCGCAGTGGTTCATGAGCGAGCGAGCCCGGCGCTCACTATTGCCGACGCACTTCTGGTTTTTCAGCTCGATCGGCGCGGTGCTATTGCTCGCCTACGCCGCGCATCAGCGCGACGCTGTCATCGCCTGTGGGCAGCTGGTGGGCCTTGCGATCTATCTGCGCAATATCGAATGGGTCGAGCGCCATGCGCGCGGCAGAGCGCAGTCGTTCGTTTGGCGTTGGCTGGCGCTCTCGGCATTGGCACTGGCGGCTGGTTTGCTCAGCCACGCAGCGCCGCTGACAGCAGGCGCCGAACGCACCACGCCGCTGTGGCTGATCGTCGGTTTCGTCGGCCAGGCACTGTTTACCGGCCGCTTCGTTGTGCAGCTGGTGGTATCCGAGCGCGCGCAGCGCTCCGAAAATCCGGTGCAGTTCTGGTATCTGTCGCTCGCCGGCAGCTTGCTGCTTTTGGCCTATGCGCTCAGCGTCGGCGATGCGGTCATCATTCTCGGGCAGAGCTTCGGCTTCATCGTTTACGTGCGCAACTTGATGCTCATCCATCGTCACCGACGCGCCGATGCGCATGGCGAAGACTTGCAGGCCGATGTCGAAGAACTTGCCAGCTCCGATCGCGAGCATGCCGGAGAGCAAACGCGCTAGTTCGGTGTCGCAGCACTAGTCCGGTCTAATGGCGCTGCGGATCGCGGCAGCAGAAGCTCGGCGACCAGTGCTTGTGTTGGCGCGTGCTCGCAGTGTGGCGCCGCATGACTGCGGTCAGATGCGTTGGCTGCCACTCGCCAATGTCGATGCCGCGTTCGTCGCGGGCGTGAATGGCATCGATTCGGGCGCGGTCGGATTCGTCGTCCGGATTGAAGTGGTGGCCGAAGCTGCGATCGACGAATACGTCGATGATGTTGCCCCAGGCGATAAAGGTCTCAAAGCCGAAGCGCTGCATCAGCAGCGGCAGGATGTCCTGCGCGCGGATGCCTTCGAAGCCGGCTACCGAGCAATCCCAATCGAGGAACTCGCGCTCCAGGCGCTGCAGTTGCAGGTTGTAGCGATAGCGCTCCGGCAGCGTCGCCCAGATCTCATGCACCGCCGCCAGCGCCTCGGGCCAGCGCTGGTGGCCGTTGCGCCCAATCATGTCGCACGTGAGGAACACGCCTTCATCTCCGATGCCGTCGTAGATGGCATCAAAAAGGTGCTCAAGCTCGACGACGTGGTGCAGCGACTGATTGGCCATCACCACATCCGCCCGCTCGCGCCAGGTGTTGAAATCTCCGCGCAACGGTAGCACCACATCGGCCAGTCCTTGCGCGCTGGCATCCGCCTCGCAGCGCGCGAGCATGGTTGGGTTGATGTCGAGGCACTCGATGCGCACACCGTTCACGCCACGCTCGCGCAGCATCGCCGCGATGCGCAGTTCGCTATCACCGTTGCCGGCGCCCAGGCTGACAACGCGAATCGGCCGATCGCGCAACGCGCGCGCCTTGGCGATCTCGCGCGCGAAAAAATCTTCCGGATGCGAGTAGCCGAATGCTTCGAACAACGGCCGCAAATAACGATTGGACCAGTAGTGAAACATTGGCGGCAAGTCATGGACGTTGACTTGGCCCTCGAAGGTCGCAATCTCCGCGGACAGGCGCGCGTCGTAATCATCGCTGCGCCAGCGCGAGCGCAATCGGGTGAGCCAGGGGCGTAGGGATTGGAGCATTGTTGGTTGTTGGTTGTTGGTTGTTGGTTGTTGTTGGTTGGAAATTGCTTGGCGGTTGGACAATCGTCAACGGGATCGCAAATAACGAGGCGGTCCGGCTTTTGCGCAGCCCCCGCCAGCGTCGCGAACCAACCAACAACCACCAACCAACAACCAACCTACCCTGGCAAGGGAATGAACTCCCGCTCTCCAGGCACCTGCCCAAACGCCTCAACGCGCCGCGTCTGCCAATCGACTTTGGCCTGTTCGATTCGTTCCCGGCGCGAGGAGACGAAGTTCCAATCGATGTGGCGCTCGCCATCGAGCGGCGCGCCACCGAGTAGCGCGATACGGGCGAAACTTTCTGCGCTCAAGCCGACGTTCTCGTACTCTGGCAGCACAGCAAGCGTTCCGGCGGGCACGCGCTGGTCGCCCAACTGGGCTTCGCCTTCGACCACGTACAGGGCGCGCTCGATGGGTGCGCTACCAAGTTGCAGCTCGCCATTGCGCAGTTCGCCGACCAGATACCAAAGCTCGCTCTGCGCCCGCACCGGCGAGCGCTCGCCGAAGGCCTCGCCGACGATCAGCTGCAAGTCCACTCCACTGCGCTGAATGCGCGGCATCGCCGCGGCCTTGTAATGCTCGAAGGCTGGCGCGATCTCCTCGGCCGCGCGCGGCAGCGCGACCCACGCCTGCAGCCCGTGCAAGGCCGAGCCGGAATCGCGCAACGCAGCGGGCGTGCGCTCGGAATGCGCGATGCCGCGACCGGCGGTCATCCAGTTCACATCGCCCGGTACGATGTCTTGCACCGTGCCCAGCGAATCGCGATGCGTCAACGCACCTTCGAACAGAAAGGTCACCGTCGCCAGCCCGATATGCGGATGCGGTCGCACGTCGATGCCCTGCCCCGGCGCGAAACGCGCCGGACCCATGTGATCGAGGAACACGAATCCGCCGACATGGCGCACATGCAAATGCGGCAACAAGCGCGCCACATCGAAGCCGCCGAGGTCCTTTTTGCGTCCGGCGATCAGCTGCATGGCCGTTACCTAGAATGCATCGACGAGGCGATAGCCTATCATTTGAGTGGCAAGTTCGTTCGACTGACCGAGGCCGCAGCAATTGCGGCGCTCAATCCGGCACGCACAGCTGGTCGGCAGTTGCATCGCTTCGGTTAACCGACGCGAGTGCGATGGAAAGGCCCGACAGCGTTGCGCCGGTGGGCGATTCGGTCCAGACCAAAACCCGAGATTGAGCGACGTCGAGGTCTTCGGGCAGCGGCAATTGCGCGATCCGCCCGACGTCGCTGAACGCGCGGACGACGTGGTCGTGGCGCAAATCGCGCCCGGCGTTTTCGCCGGACTTCACCTTGCTGGTCAGCCCACTTTCGGTCACCGCCGCATAGACCTGGCCGCGATCCGCACGAGCGCGCACAGTCAATACGCCGCCGTCCAGATGGAAACTCGCGGCCAGGTCTGCGGCGGATTGCAAAGGTGCTGGCAATGGCGCGCTACGCCAACGGCGCCACTCGCGGCCGTCGACCGCGACAGTCGGGGTGTATACGACAGAACGCGCGAAGCGCGATGCAAGCTGCTGCTGCCGGGCAGTGTATTGCGCGTCGGCGAAACGGTCGGGCCAGCCCAGCTGATCCCAATAATCGACATGAAACGCCATCAATTGCCGATCGTCCGGCTGCAAGTCGTTGAGCCAGCGCTCGGCCGGTGGACAAGACGAGCAACCCTCGCTGGTGTAGATCTCGACGCGCAAGGGCGCCACCGGTCCTGCTGCGATCTCGCAGCCAGCCACCAAAACACTGCCAATCAGCGCGAGCGGCAACATGCGTCCACCGGAGTTGTGCGATACCGACAGGACCGGTGCGTGCACCTCGAACTGACATCCGGCACTGATCGAACCGCAACCGAACTACTCGCTGCGCAGGGCCAGCGCGGGATCGACGCGCGCGGCGCGGCGGCCGAGAACCACGCTGATCGACGCCAGCAGCAACAGCAGCGGCACGGCAGCGATGGCGATCACCAGACCTATTTGCCCATCGACACCGACCAAGGTCCGTTGGATCTGATTGATCGCAAACGACGCCAGCACGCCGCCCAGGATCAGCCCCGGTACGCCGATCAGCGCGCCTTGCCGCGCGACCTGTGCGATCAGCGAGCGACCTCCCGCGCCGAGCGCCGCACGCAGCGCCAGCTCGCGCTTTCGACGCGCGAGGTCGACCGACAGCACACCGTAGATGCCCATCACTGCCAAGCCCATGGCCAGCAGCGCAAACAAGCTGGCGTTGCGGGCGAAGAATCGTGGCAGGGCAAGTTGCTGAGCGATCAGATCGTTGGGCGCAAAAGTGGCATAGATCGCCTGTCCCGGATCGGCGCGTTTGACGGCCGCTTCGGAGACCCGCGCCAACGCCATCGGCGCAGCTTGCGCCTCGACCAGGAAGGCCCCGAATGGCACCGGATACTGCAAAAACGATAACCAGAGTTCGGCGCTGGGGCGCCTGAAGTCGACGCGATCGCTGGTCAGGTTGGCCATCACACCGACGATCTCAAAACTGCTCGGCTCGCCGCTGCCGTAGGGCGGGATGACCAGGCGTTTGCCGATCGGGTCGATGTCGCCGAAGAGCTCAAACACAGCACGTTCGTTGACGACAGCGACCAGTGCGCTGCCTTTGACATCGTCCACCGTTAGTCCACGGCCGCGAAGGATTCGCCCTCCCAACATCTCCATGGCCGGACCCGCAACCGATCGCGTTTGGATGCTATGACTTCGATCCGGCGCTGCGCTGGTGTGGATATCCAACGTCAATGATCCGATCTGCGAGAAGGGTGCGCCCGACATCACTGCGGCGCGTGTGGCGCCGGGGGTCGCTTGCAGCGCGCGCAGCGCATCAGCGAAGAAGGCTCCGTCCGTCTCCGGCGCATTGCCGTTGCGCCAGATCTGCAGCGCCAGGAGCTTATCGACTTTCGCCAAATGCGGTTGGTTGGCCATGCGTTCGGCGCTCAGGCTCAGCGCGCCCGCCGTGGCGACGGCCGCCAGCGACAGCGCGATTGCCACACCAGGCAGAACGCGTTCGATCCAGCCCAGCGACGGGGCATTGATCTGCCGCGCCAAAGATTGTTTCGCTGCGCCGCGCAGGCGCCATGCAGGCAGCGATCCTGCGAGCAACATTGCCGCGATAGCGCAGCCTGCTGCGAAGGCGATCACCAGCGGCGAGATGGCGATGTTGTCGAGGCGCGGCAAACCCGAATCGGCGATACCGACCGAGTTCAGCGCAACTCGTGCGAGCCCCAATGCAATGATGAGCGCCAGGCCAGAAATCGCAGCGGTCTCGGCGAAGAATTCAAATGCGGTACGAGCCGGGCTCGCGCCCAGTGCCTGCATCACTGTTAACGATCGCGCACGCTCGTGACCGCGTACGAACACCAGATGCGCTGCGTTTGCGCAGCCCACGATCAGCACCAGCAAGGCGATCGCGAGCAAGGCCATCAATAGCGGGCGGCGGGCGCCGACCTCGGCGTCGAGCAGCACGGTGGCACGCAGCGTCCAGTCATCTCCGGTGCGCGGACGAAGCTGCGCCAGTTGCGCATCCACAGCCGCCATTGAGGATTCTGGGTTAACGCGCGCAATAGCGTTCAGAAAACGGGCGTTGTCGAACACCAGTGGATCAGCACGCAAATCCGACTCGTCCGCGACGATCCAGAGCGCCACCTCCTTGTCGGGGAACGCGAAGCCGGGCGGCATGACGCCGACGACTTCGGCACTGATCCAACCCGTGTTCAGCGTCGTACCGACAATCGCTGGATCGCCCCCCGCGATGCGCTGCCAGGTGGAATGGCTCAGCACAAGGCGCTTTGTCCCGACATCGTCGCGGGTCAAGGTACGTCCGAGAAACGCCGGCGCCTGCAACACCTCGAAGAAACTCGGCGCCACGGTGTTGATCGTGAAGACCACCGTCTCGCCCTTGTCGATCCAGTCGACGCCGCCCCATTGGTAATGGGCAACGTTGGCAAAGGCGTCGATGGTCGGCAAATCCACCATCGCTTCGCGCGGTGTCAATCCACCGCGTGCCCGGCTTTGCGCACGTTCGGCATTCAAATAAACGATCTCATGCGAGTCCGGATACGGCAGTGGCGCAAACGCCACGCCCCAGACAATCGCGAACATCGCAATGCTCAAGGCGAGGCCAACGCTGAGCGTGGCGAGCAGCGTGAATGTGTAGGTCTTGGCGCGGAGCAGACGGTTCAGCATCTTGAGCCTCCGTGGGTCGCGCAAAGGCGCGACGCTTCAGGCTGTTCAGAGCGCATTGCCAATCCGATGCGACAACGGCCAAGCGTGTTCTGGTCCACGTTTCACCTTTCAGAGTTTGGGTGTTCCCGACTTCTTCGCCGCTTCGAACCGCGAGCGGCGCACAACGTCGCGCCACGGCGCGATCCACTTCAACTTACTCAGAGCGCAACGCCACGGTCGGGTCGACACTGAGCGCGCGCCGCGCTGGCAACAAGATCGCGAGCATGGCTACGCTGCCCAAGGTCGCGATCAGCACCAGGTAGGCCCGGGCGTCCGGCGGTACCACCAGGACTTGCTGCAGCACACCGGCAACGGGCACGGCGAGCGCAATGCCAACCAGCAGGCCGAGCCCGACCTGTGGCAGGGTGTTGCGCAATAAAGCTTGCAGCACTTTGCCATTGCTGGCGCCGAGGGCGCGCTGGACGCCGATCTCGCGGGTGCGCTGGGCCACCAGTTCGGCGATCAATCCATAGAGGCCAGCGGCCGCCAGCAACAGCGCAACGAGACCAAAGGCAGTAAAAATTCGCGAGATGACGCGTTCTCCGGCGAGCGCGACGCGTAGCACTTCTTCGTACGTCCTGAGCCAATAAGCAGGCGTGTTCGGATCGTGCTCACGAAGCACCTCGGTAAAGCGCTGCTTGAATGCGCCAGGATCGCCCTGGGTCCGTATCGCAACGCTCACGAACGGCTGCGGAAGCTGCGCGAACGGCAACAGCGCACTTGGCAGCGCTACGCCGTCGAAATCGTCGTTCACGTCGTCGAGAACCAGCGTGTCGACTACGCCGATCACCGTGCGCGATTCTGGCTCGCCGTAAACGTCCCATTGCACCTGCTGGCCGAGCGGATCGCGGCCTTGAAAGTAGCGATCGGCGAATCGCTGATCGATCACGATCACCGGCTCGCTGCTGGCATTGTCGCGCTCTTCGATGCCGCGACCCGCGCGAAGGCGCACACGAAACGTTGCGAAGAAACCAGCATCGACTGCGCCGTAGCGAATGCGGGGTGCACCGTCGTCGCCGACATCGAAGCCGGCTGGAATGGCGTCCTCGATCATCGCCATTTGTCCCGGTAGCGTGGTGGTCGCGCTTGCAGAGACCACACCGGGTTCTCGTTCCAGGCGCTGCACGAGCGTTTCAAAAAATCTCGTGACCGCCGCATCGTCAGGGTAATCGTTGGCGAAAAGTCCAATGCGTGCGGTGAGCAGGTGATCGGTGCCGACGCCGAGTTCGGCGCGATTCAAAGCATCGACGCCGCGTACCGCTACCACGGTGGTCATCAGCACCACGCAGGCTAACGCAAGCTCGGCGGCGACCAGCCAACGTGCGATGCGCGCCGAGCTGCCGCCGGCGACCGCGCGACCGCCGTCTCGCAGGCCGGCGCCCAGCGCATCGGTACGTAGCCGCATGACAGGAATGGCGGCGACGATAAGCGCTGAGACCAGCATCACGCCAAACGCAAACAGCACCAGCTCAGCATCGATTCCAATGCGCAGCCACGCTGGCGGCCCATCGTCGGTGCCCTGAAAGCCGCTAAAGAATTGCGCCAGCGCGAAATCCGACAGCGGCAACGCCAGCGCCAGCGCGATCGCATTCATCCAAAGACTTTGCGCGAACAAATGCAGCGCCAAGCGCCAACGCCCGGCGCCAAGCGCAAGGCGCACCGACAAATCGCGGCTGCGCGCCAGCGAACGCGCCAGTGCGACGTTCGCCGCATTGGCGCACGCGACCAGCAGCACCAGCACCACTGTCAACAACATCACCCACAGAATCTGGCGGGTCGCGGCGTTTGCGTACAAGTTCGCCAGGGGCTCGATCGCCGCGTCCGCATTTCGAAAGTCGTCCGGCGCGCGTTGTTGCTCTGCCGCCAACCAGCGCTCCGCCGCACTCAACATTTCGCTGCGTGTCCGATCCGGCGCCGCTCGCGCGAACACCGGTCCATAAAGATCCTCGCTGTCCGCCTGCGGGCGCAGATTCGACCAGACCTGCTCGCGGCGCGGAAACTCGAACTCGGGCGGCATCACGCCGATGATGGTTGCGCTTTCGCCGTTGACGCGCACGATCTTGCCGAGCACGTCAGCGCCGCCGAAGCGGTCGCGCCAAACTGCGTGGCTGAGGACCAGCGTTCGAGCTGCGCCCGGCGCATCGTCTTCGGGCCGAAAATCGCGCCCGAGGACCGGCGCGACGCCCAGCATGGAGAACAAATTGTGACTGACGAAGGCACCGTCGTAGCGCACCACGCTGGTCGCATCGGCAACGTTGATCGTCGCTGGCGCAGCACCAGCCAAGGTTGCGCTGTCGCCGAGCTGTTCCTTGAGCCTGACAAACTCGCCGCGCGACAGCTCCGCGATTTCGCCGCTGCGATCATCGATTTCCTGCCAGCCGATCTGCACTACTTGCGCTGCGTTGGGGAACGGCAATGGATTCCAGACCAATCCCTTGATGATCGTGAGCATCGCAATGACGCTGGCCAAGCCGAGTGTCAACACGGCGACGATCAGCAGCGAGCTCCAGGGCTGAACCAACAATGCTCGCCATGCCTGTCTGAGTTCGCTGCCTAGGGTTCTCATCTCAAGCTCCGGTGGCCATCTTGCGGATGCGCGCGTCTTCCTCGTGACGGAGCTGATGCAAGGTCGCTTCGTCAACGACGCGACCATCGAACATGAAGACTTTGCGGTCTGCAAAATCCGCATAGCGCGGGTCATGCGTGACCATGCAGATCGTTGCGCCTGCGCTATGCAGTTCGTGCAGCAGCTGCATCACCGCCTCGCCGTTCTTCGAATCCAGGTTGCCGGTCGGCTCGTCGGCGAGCAGGATCGAAGGGTCGCCGACCAGCGCGCGCGCAACCGCAACGCGTTGCTGCTGACCGCCGGAGAGTTGCGATGGGTAGTGCTTCAAGCGATGCGCCATTCCGACGCGATCGAGCGCCGCCTGTGCACGCTGCTTGCGTTCGGCCTTCGTCAGCCCAGGACGATAGGTCAGCGGCAGCTCCACGTTCTCGAAAACGTTCAAGTCGCCGATCAAATTGAACGCCTGAAAGATGAAGCCGATTTCCTTGTTGCGGATCCGTGCTCGTTCGTTGGCGCCGATCTGCGCGACCGAACGATTGTTGATTTCATAGCTGCCGCTCGATGGGCTGTCGAGCAGACCCAGGATTGCCAGCAGCGTCGATTTGCCGCAGCCCGATGGCCCAGAGATCGACACGTACTCTCCCTTCTGGATATCGAGATGGATGCCTGACAGCGCGTGCGTCTCGACGTCTTCGGTGAGATACACCTTGCCTACGTCGCGGAGAGTGATCAAAGGTTGGGTCATGGCGGTCTATTGGTGGGTTGATGTTCTTGGTTGTTGGTTCTTGGTTCACGGTTCAGTTCCCATCGCTGGAGCCGGTACACGCGCTTCCAAAAACCGAGAACCAACAACCAGGAACCTCGCGCTGATCGCGCGCAAGCGCGCAATCAGCGCAGCCTCAATCGGTCATGCGCATCGTAAGCAGAGGTATCCGACAGCACGACGCGATCGCCGGGGTTAAGGCCGCTGGTCACTTCGATCAGGCTGACGCTGGCGCGCCCCAGCGCAACCTGGGTTCGCGCCGCACGCTCGCCGGTGGCATCGAGTTTGAACAAGGTGGTGCGCGAGTCCGATTGCGCGAAGGCGGGGCGGCCGACGAACAGCACATCGGTGAGCTTCTCGATTTCGATGGTGCCATCGACGCTGAGTTCAGGGCGTGCGCCGGGCGGCAGCGCGCCGTTTAGGTCGACGTCGACCTGCACGGTGCCGGCCACAACCGCAGGATCGATGCGCACGACCACGCCTGGCACGATGCCGTTGCGCGTATCGACGCGCACGGTCTGCCCGATTGCCACATCCTTGGCTTGCGTTTCGGGCACGCGCAATTCGGCGCGCAGCACGTCCGGACGGGCAACGCGCGCCAGATTGGTCCCGGCCAGAAGCTGCTGGCCTTCCTCGACCGCGATCACCTGCAAAATGCCCTGCATGCCGGCGCGCACCTGCAGCGCCCGCGCCTGCGTCTGGCGCAACTGGTAGGTGGCCTCGAGCTGCGCCAGACGCGCCTGCTGCGCACCAATCTGCGCGGCGAGATTGGTCTTCTGCATCGCCAGGCGCTGCTGTTCGATATCCAGGCGCACTTCTAACTGATCGGCACGTAACTGGCTCTGGCGCGATTGCAGCGCAGAGACGATGCCACGCGCATTGAGTTCGGCTTCAGCCTCGGCTTGCAGCTTGGCGCCTTCGTACTCGGCGCGCACGGAGGCAATGTTGGCTTGCTGATCGAGCAATTGGCTGGCGAGCTGCGTGCGCAGCGCCTCGGTGTCGGCCCGCGCGGCTTCGAACGCTGCTTTGGCGGCCAGAACTTGATCGTCGAGTTCGGGGTTAGACAGGCTCAGGATCACCGTATCGGGCTCTACAGCGGCACCCGGACGAACGATCACCTTCTCCACACGGGCGGCCGTGTCGGCGGCGATCCAGCGCGTGTCCTTGGGCACCAGCTGACCCGGACCGCGCACTTCGCGCAACAAGTCGCCGCGCTTGACGGTATCGACCCAAAGCGATTGGCGATCGACTTCCGGCGCTGCCGGTTCCAGGCGCGACACGCCGTAGGCGCTGGCAGCGATCAGGAGTACACCAACGATCGCGAAAGCGATACGGCGCTTGGTGCGTTTCTTAACGAGGTCGGGGCGTTGTATGTCCATGAGCGCCTTTACGCAGAAAGCGTGCCAGGCGTGAAATGCGGTCAAAAACCCTCAAAGCTTGCGGTCGATGTGGCGATTCCGGTGAGCATTGCCCGAGCCTTGTTCGCTTGCGGACATTGCGCCGTTCGATTCCGACGAAACGCACCACAACCCGCCAAGCTCACCGCCGCTCAACGCGCACCGTGCGCTCGCTGCTCGCGCCGCGATCATCGACGACGCGCAAGCGCATTTCGCCATCGCGTCTGGGCACCCAGCTGATCTCACTGCCGGGAGCCGAGGTGCCAAGGAAGTTTGCGCCGTCGAACCAATACAGTGCTTTGACGTCGGCATCGGCGTCAGCTCGCAGCACCAGCGCATCGATTCCGAGCGCGAGTCGATAGGTGGTGGCACGCAGCGGCGAGGTGATCGCAGGCGCCACACCCGTCGTTGCGCACTCGGCGCCGCGTGGTGGGATCCGCTTCGGTAGTCCGGCGCGCTCGTATACCGTGCGCAGCTCGCTCGGCCAGAATTCGTAAAGCTCGTGTCGCACCGCCTTGCGGGCATCGCAAGTTACGGCACCGGTCGCGTCGAAAGCGACTCGGCGATGGACGGTCGAGACGCGAATCGGCGATACGCCGGGCACGAACCAGGTGTCGCTACGTTGCGGACAAACGGCGTTGGGCAAGTCGCCCGAAGCGCTGCAGATCTCCACGCGCGCCAAATTCAACGGCCAGCGCCGCGGCGGCTCGTCGAGCTCAACGCCAGCAGCGGCTAGCGCGTCGACCATCGAGAAAAACAAAGGCGCTGCCGCCTCCACGCCAATCAACGCTGGATTGCTCTTGCCATCGAAGTTTCCGAGCCAGACTACGAGCACGTATGGGCCTACGATGCCTGCCGTCCAGGCGTCGCGAAAACCCCAGCTGGTGCCGGTCTTCCAGGCGATGCGGCGGTTCGGCGCATGATCAGGCCTGGGATTGCTGGCGAGCATGTCGCGGACGATGAACGCAGCTTCCGCACTGATCAGGGTTGTGCCGCGGGGCGCTGCGTCGCTTCCGAAGTTCAGCGCGCGCAACTCGCCATCGGCGCTCAGCATCGCGTACAGGCGCGCCAATTCCTCCATGCTCACTTCGCCGCCGCCCAGCACCAACGCCAGGCCATAATGCTCTTCGCTCGCCAGTTGCGAGACACCCGTACTTTTCAGGAACTCATAAAAGTTGGGCGCGTGCAGCTGCCCCGCAACCGCAACAGCGGGGATGTTGCGCGATCGCGTTAACGCATCGCGTGCTGTAACTGGTCCCAAAAAACGCCCGTCGAAGTTTTCTGGCGCAAACGGACCGAACGCACTAGGGACATCGCGCAACACCGATGCTGGATGCAACACGCCTTGGTCAATCGCCAGCGCGTAGATGAACGGCTTGAGGGTGGATCCTGGAGAGCGTTTTGCTGCGGTGCCGTTGACTTGTCCGGCAATGCTGGCGTCGAAGTAATCTGCCGAACCGATCAGCGCCCGCACGCCCATATCGCGAGTATCGACCAGCAGCACAGCGGCATTATTGAGGCCGCGCTGCCTGGCTTGTCCCAGCGCATGCGCCACGCGTTCCTCGATGCGCCGTTGCAGGCCCAGATCGAGCGAGGTCGCCAGCGACGTCGCTCCATTGCCGCGTCGCACCCGCTCGGCGAGCGCGCGCTCGACGAAATGCGGCGCGGCGAACGGCAGTTGCCGCGGGGCGCGCATGGCGAGCGGCAAGGCCATCAGGGCGGCATCGTCCGCCGAACTGCCGTACTCGGATTGGTAACGGGTAAAAAGGCGAGCGCGTGCCGCCGCCAGATTGGCGTTGATTGCCGCATCAGCCGCTTTGCCGCGCCTCGAAGGCGCCTGCGGCAACACGGCGAGCGTCAGGATCTGCGGTAGGTTGAGCGCGGCTGGTGGGCGGTCGAAGTACACCAGACTCGCCGCACCGACGCCTTCGATATTGCCGCCGTAGGGCGCGAGATTGAGGTATGCCTCAAGAATCTCGTCTTTGCTGTAGCGCCATTCGAGCCACAGCGCCGCCCCGATTTGCTTGAGTTTCCCGCCGACGCTGCGAGTATCGAGTCGTTCGATGAGTCGGGCCAGCTGCATGGTGACGGTCGAGGCACCCAGGCGCGGCCCACCGCCGTAGGTGCTGATCGTGGCGCGCACCAAACTTACCGGATTGGCGCCGGGGTGCCAGCGAAACCAGGCATCTTCGTGCAGCAGCACCGCATCGATCAGACGCGGATCGATTTCGCTGAGCGGTGTCCAGACGCGATAGCGCTCATCGCTTGCCAGCGCCAGTCGCAGCAGCGCGCCGTTGCGGTCGTACACTGCCACCGAGCTGGGTGCGTGACGTTTGAGCGGAGGAGCATCGACCGGAATCTGCGCCACGGCGAACAGTGCCAGCATCGCTATTGCCGTTCGTCTAAGCGAGGTTGGGGGCCATCTAATGCGCATGGCGACAGGATCGGGCATCTCGGGCGCACACGCGACCAAGAAACGCAAGTGGCCTCAGTTTTCCCGAACTTAACCTCAATTTGCCACGGCTTATGCCGATCGGCCTTAGCCTCTTCTCGTCTGCGGCGGCAAGATTGCATCGGATCTCACTGCAGGGGCTGGCGTCATGCACTGGCGGGTCACCGCTGTTTGCGGGATCGGGGTAGTCCGCTGCGATGGTGGTTCAAATCGACCGGCAATATTCTTGGGAGGTTGGCTGTGACCATGGTCATTGGGCTATTGAGCGGCGCTGCATTGATGGCGCTCGGTGTGTGGTTGATGTCGCGGCGCCGGCGTTGCGCTTCGAGCGAGCGTGACTCGTCGGATGCCACGTTTCTTCCACTCTACGCTGCCTCAGACAGCGGCAGCGGCGGACGCAAGTCTGACCACAACGACCATCGCGCCGAACCCAACGAAGGCAATGGCGATAGCAGCGGCGACGGCGGGGGTGGCGATGGTGGTGGCGATGGTGGTGGCGGTGGCGGTGGCGGTGGCGGTGGCGGCGATTGAGGAGCCATTTTCCTTAACCGCAAGCAACTGTTCTAACGCTTTGCTTGAACACCCGCCGCGCATCCGATATAAAGCGCGGCTCGCTGACGGCTTTGTTCGGCGATCTATCTCAACTTGGACGAGGTGAACCATGGCGCGCGTATGTGCAATCACCGGGAAGCGCCCCCTGGCTGGCAACAACGTTTCGCACGCGAACAACAAGACGCGTCGCCGTTATTTGCCGAATCTGCAATGGCACCGCTTCTGGGTTGCCTCCGAAAACCGTTTCGTACGCCTGCGTTTGTCGATGAACGCGCTGCGCACGATCGACAAGAACGGGATCGACGCGGTTCTTAAGGACCTGCGCGCCCAAGGCGAAAAAGTCTAAAGGAGCCTGCGTCATGCGCGACAAAATCAAGCTGGTGTCGACCGCCGATACGGGCCACTTCTACACCACCACCAAGAACAAGAAGTCGACGCCGAACAAGCTCGAGTTCAAGAAGTACGACCCGAAAGCCCGCAAGCACGTGGTCTACAAAGAAGCCAAAATCAAATAAGTCGTCGCGCCCTGCGAAAACGACAACGAAGCCCGCCGCAAGGCGGGCTTTTTATTGGTGCGCTTGCAGTGTGCCGAGTTCAATATGTTGCAGTGGCGTTGCGATGTGCAAAGCCTCGCAGCCTCAACGGAACGCCGAGCTGCGCTCGGCATGGATGGGTTCGTAAGTCGAAACGAGGAGCGCCGAGTGAAACTCGGCGTTCCGTTGAATGCCGCGGCGTGGCGGGTTGCGGAGCGCCGAGATCAACGCAGCAGCCGCTCAGCGCCCATCGAACTCGCCGCTACGCACGATGCGCCACATGTCGCGCCAGCTCGGCTCCTTGCCGTACAAGAACATTCCCGCGCGGAAAATCCGGCTCGCGTACAGGCGCATCATGTGCACGCACCAGGCCAGAAGCAGCGCCGATGCGGCGACTTCCCACCACGCGACCTCCGTCAGCGCATAACGTACCGGCATCACCGCCATCGAGGTCAACGGCAGCCAGCTCATGATGACGACGGCGAGATTGTCCGGATGGCTCAACATTGGAAATGCTAGAAAGCTCGGTATCGACGGCACCAGCATCAGCGAGCTGCGCGTCGAGTTGTTCGGGTCGTCGATGGTCGCCGCAATGCCGGCCAAAAAGCTGTTCCAGAACGCCAGCCCCAACAGGATGAACAAAATTCCGACGACCACTTTATCGGCGTCGATACTTCCGAGCTTGGCGTAAAGCTCGGGCGCGAACGTCGCTACACCGAAGGCCACAAGGCCGGCCCACAACGTCAGTGTGAGCATGCTCTTCAGTCCCAGCAACGAAATGCCGATCAGCTTGCCGTCGATCCAGGTTTGCATTGGAATCGCGGAGATGATTTGTTCGGTGACGCGCGCCTGCTTCTCGCTGGTGATGCTGGTGAAGAAATACGCAAAGCAGGTGAACACCGCGCTCATCAGCAGAATCAGGAAGCCGATCACGATCAAGCGTTCGCCGCGTGAGGCTGGCGCCTCGCCCTTTTCGTGATAGCTCAAACTCATCGTCATCGGCTGCGTCCACTTTTCGAACGCGGTGTCTTCAATGCCAGCGCTCTTGAGGGCCGCGCGGCGTCGAGCGTCGTCGAGCAGCGCTTGCAGTTCGTTTTTGAACGCCGGTTCCTTATGCAGCAACACCGTTGCTTCATCCAGGGAAAGGATTTCCACGAGCGCATCGAGCTGGCCCAAACCCACCTGTTCTGTTTTCCACGGCAGGTCGCGCTCTGCGATACGTTCAATCGTGATCTGCGAGCGCTCTTTTTCCAGAAGATCGACACCGACCCGATCGAGTACCGCCACACTGTAGCGTTGCGATGCTTTGCTCCATTCGAAGCCCGCACTGCCGATCAGCATGGCCGCACCGATGGCGATCATCACGGCGATACCGATCAGCTCTTCCTTCCACTTGAAGTAGCGCAGGAACTCCCACTTGGCGACGACCCAACGCATGCCTGCACCGGATGCTTCATTCGATCTCATGCCAACGCCTCCGGCCCGACAGCGCGCAAGTAGATCTCGTGCAGGCCGACAGCGTCAGATTGCACATCGCTGATCTCGGCGCCGGCGCCGAGCGCGGCGAGAACCTGGTTCAAGTTCGCGCCATCGGCGAGTAGCAGCGCAGCTTGACGCTCGTTCAAGCGCTCAACGGCAACAACGCCGGGAATAACGCCTAAGCGCTCTGCATCTAATGGCGCGGCAAATGTCAGCGTCAGCCGTTGCGACAGACCCGCATCGCGTCGCAGCTCGGCCAGCGTGCCGCCGAGTACGGCACGACCGCGATTCAGCAGCAGGATTCGATCGGCGAGGCGCTCCACGAGCTGCATTTGGTGGGCGGACAGCAATACGGTCATGCCACCGTCCCGCAACTCGCGGATCAGGTTGAGCGCCAATTCCTGATTGATCGGATCGAAGCCGCTGAAAGGCTCGTCCAATATCGCAAAGCGCGGCTTGTGCAACACCGCTGCGATCAGCTGGACCTTTTGCTGATTGCCTTTGGACAGCGCCGAGACCTTTTCCTTGGCGCGATCGTCGAGCGACAGTCGTTTCAGCCACGCCAGCGACTCGGTCTGGGCGAGCTTGGCGCTCATCCCGCGCAACTGCCCGAGATAACAGAGCGTCCGCAGCACCGTCTGGTCGAGGTACAAGCCACGCTCTTCGGGCAAATAACCCAGCTCTTGCGGGGGCACATGTGCGAGCGGCCCGTGCGCGCTCGAAAAGCGAATTTCGCCGGAATCCGGACGCGTCTGGCCGATCAGCATGCGAACCGTGCTGGTCTTGCCGGCGCCGTTCGGGCCCAATAGCGCAAAAATTTCGCCGCGTCTCAGCGAAAAACCAACGCCATCCACAGCGCGCACGGTGGCGTAGGTCTTTACCAGATCGCGGGTGATCAACAGTTCGTCCATCGCTGCAGGCTGCCGCGATGCGATCGCCACGGCAATAGGCCATTAGCCCGAACGATGCATCGACATCGGTTTCACAAACGCACAAAAGAAAACGGCCCCGAACGGGGCCGTCTTCTTTCGCTTGGTAGCGGCGCTCAGGCCTTGCCAGGCACCGGCTTGGCCGACGGCGCAGCAACGCGAACCGTGGGCTGCGGGCCGCCGCCGACGCGTGCGCCGGTGGCGAAGTAATCGTGCAGGTCGTGCGCGAATTCGTCGAACTGACCGAGCGTCACACGATTGGCGCGGACAAAGAAGTTGTATGCGAGCACGGACGGAATAGCGACGCCCAGACCGATACAGGTCATGATCAGCGCCTCACCGACCGGCGCGGCAACCACGTCCAGCGAAGCCTGACCGGTAGCGCCGATCTTGATCAGAGCGTGATAAATGCCCCACACGGTACCGAACAGACCCACGAACGGCGCGGTGGAACCGACCGACGCCAACCACGTCAAGCCGTTTTCCAACTTGGCGCTTTCGCGGCTCACGGCCTGACGCAACGCGCGATCGATGAACTCGCTGCGATTCAGCGCTTCGACGAGGCGACTGCCTTCGTTCTTGGCGTGATGCTGCGCGGCATTGGCGCATTCGAGCGCGATCTTCGAGAACGGCTCGCTGGCCGGCTGCGTTTCCATCGCGCGAATCGCTTCCTGCGGATTCGTGGTCTGCCAGAACGTCTCGATCACTTTTCCAGCGCGCGAACGGATGTTCAGATTGCGCACAAAGCAGGTGACGATGAACCACATCGTGCCGATGAACATAAACAGCATCACAAAGAAGACGAACTTACCGACAAAGTCGGAAGCTGCCCACATGTGGGCTAAACCCATTTGACCTTCCATGTTCCTCGACCTCTCAGGTTGGATAAATTTCGTCCGGCGTCGCCGAACCAGTTAACGATGAAGGATTGAAGCGCTAGACGCCGTATCCTACACAGGTTCTGCGGCATGCCGCCACAGTCTTGATGTCAAAGCGATGAGCATTCGATGTCTGTCTCCGTACCGGGTTTAACCACGCTTAGCGTCAACCTCAACAAGGTGGCGTTGCTGCGCAATTCGCGTGGCGCGGACTTGCCATCGATTGAACGTGCGGCGCAGACCGCGCTCGCGGCCGGCGCGGGTGGCATCACCTTGCATCCGCGCCCCGATTTGCGCCACGCCAGACCGGACGATATCGCCGCGATGCGCGCGCTTTGCGTCGCGCCGATCGAGCTCAATATTGAGGGCAATCCGTTTGCGCCGAGGAATGAGCGCTACCCCGGATTGCTGCATCTCGTCGAACAGCATCGTCCGGATCAGGTCACGCTGGTGCCCGATGGCGATACGCAGCTCACCTCCGATCACGGCTTCGATCTGATCGCCGACGCACCGCGTCTGCGGCCACTGGTGATGTCGCTCAAGGCGCTCGGATTGCGCGTCAGCTTGTTCGTCGACATGGACGTTGCAGACGTTGCGCGCGCTGCCGAGATCGGTGCCGATCGCATTGAGTTGTATACCGGTCCCTACGCGCATGCGCACGCTGCGGGCGACGCAACGGCAGCTCTGGATGCATGCGCCCGCACCGCCGAGGCAGCGCGTCGCGCCGGGCTCAAGGTCAATGCCGGACATGATCTGGATTTGCTCAATCTTGGCGATTTGCTGCGCCACTGCGCACCGATCAGCGAGGTGTCGATCGGCCATGCGTTGATCGGGGAAGCGCTCTATCGCGGTCTGGACGCGACGGTGCGCGCCTATCTCGATGTGATTGCCAGGGCCCATGGACGTTGAGCTTGCGCGTTATGCCGAGCTCGACGCGCGCCTCGTCGCGCTGGTCAAAGACATCAAGGTATTGAGCACGCTGAGCTGGCCCAAGCGCGTGCAAGACGCGTTTCTCGACGCGTGGCGGCGCGGGCAGCCGTACTTGCCGGAAATCAAATACAAGCGCTTCGACTTTGCCGAGCGCCGCCGCGAACTGTCGACGCTCGCACAACGCTGCGACCCACATCACCCGGTGGGCGACTACCTGCAGCGCACCGCGCATTCCTGGCAAATCGCCACGATGCTGCTTGAGAACCTGGGGACCACGCGCATCACCGAGTACTCGGTCCACCTATACGGCCGGCCTGGCGATCGCATCGCCGGCACCGAGGTCAACAATCTCGCCGCCGCCGAGCACTTCATCGGCGCCGCAAGCGATGTGATGGGCAACGAAGCGCTCGACGAGGCGGATTACTGCTTGTCCGCTGAGACCATCGCCGACGAGCTGCGCCATCGCCTCGCGCAGGTGTTCACCGATCATACGATCCGCATCGAGATCGACCCGGATTTGGTCGCCAAAGCAGCGGCGGGCCCGACGCGTATTCGATTGCGCGCCAGCACCGGGTTCTCCGAGTACGATCTGTCGCAGCTGCTGGAGCACGAAGCCTTCGTGCATTCGCTGACCTCGCTCAACGGGCGCGCCCAGCAAAACTTGGGCTCGCTTGGGCTCAACAGCCCGCGGATCACGGCAACGCAAGAAGGACTCGCGGTGTTTTCCGAGCTGGTGACCGGCTCGATCGATATCACGCGCATGAAGCGGATTTCGTTGCGCATCCTGGCCATCGATATGGCGCTTCGCGGCGCGAACTTTATCGAGGTGTTCAAGTTCTTCCTCGGCCATGGTCAGAACGACGTCGACAGTTTCACCTCGGCGATGCGCGTGTTCCGCGGCGCTCCGACCTGCGGCAGCGCGGCGTTTACCAAGGACACCGTTTATCTGCACGGATTGCTCGCCGTACACACCTTCTTTCGCTGGGCGCTAAAAGGCGGCAAGCTGGAACTGGCAAGGCATTTGTTCGCCGGCAAGATGACGCTGGAAGACGTAGTGGAACTGGAGCCCTTCGTGCAACAGGGCTACATCCAGCCGCCGCGCTACCTGCCGCCGTGGATGCGACGCTCGAATGGTCTGGCTGGCTACCTTTCGTTCTCGCTGTTCGTCAACCGCATCCGCCTCGATCAAGTCGAGCGCGATGGGGTGCTGGCGGGACGGTAAGGCGGGTTCTTGGTTCTTGGTTCTTGGTTCTTGGTTCTTGGTTCTTGGTTCTTGGTTCTTGGTTCCTGGTTCCTGGTTCTTGGTTGGGATGGCTTGGGGCGCCAACGATGACGCCTGGGCAAAACACTTTTCGCTCGGAACCAATCATCAGGAACCGACAACCAACAACTAACAACCAACCAACGTATTCTTGACACTTTGATGACAAGCGGAGCTAGCCGATGCGCGCTTTCCTGTTGGGATTGCTGATGTTCGCTGGCGGCGCCGCTGCCCAAGACTTTTACGACCCCACCGTACTGCGCCAGGTTTCGCTGACCTTCAGTGAATCCAATTGGGAGCAGCTGCTGCGCAACAACTACGCTTCGGAGACCCTGTTGCGCGGCAACATGGTCGTCGACGGCGTGAGTTACCCGAACGTGGGTGTGCGCATTCGCGGCAACACATCGTTCACCGGCCTGCCTGCTGGCTCGCAAAAGTTCTCGCTCAAAGTCGAGACCGACTTCATCGATCCCAATCAGGATGTGATGGGCTACAACAATCTGAACTTCAACAACGGCTGGCGCGACCCGACCTTCACGCGCGAGCTGGTGTTCAACAACTTCGTTGCGCAGTACATACCGAACCCTCGCGCCAGTCACATCGTGCTGTCGATCAATGGCCAGAACTGGGGCGTGTACATCAATGTGCAGCAGCCGAACAAAGACCTCTTGCGCGAGTGGTTCTCCAACAACGATGGCTTGCGCATCCGCTGCGCGAACAACCCCAACGGCCCCGGCTTGATCTTCAATGGCAACACGGCATCGGGTTACCCGAGCTACGAAATCCAGGAACCGGGCGGCTTTGCCGACCCCTACCAGCCGCTGATCGCGGTCGCTAACTCGCTGACCAACGAGCCGGCTGCGAGCTGGCAAAACATCGACAACGTATTTGCGCTCGACCCTTCGATCTGGGCAGTGGTGCTGGAAAACCTGCTCACGGACGACGATAGCTACGTCAACAAGGGCTGCGACTTTATGGTCTATCGCGATCCGGTCGATGGGCGTATGCATTTGTTTCCGCGCGATGCGAATGAAACCTTCTCGTCGCCCACCTGGACCATCGATCGCAATTTCACGCTCACCAATCGCCCGCTCCTGCGCCGCATCAATACCATCCCCGAACTCAGGCAGCGCTTCATGGCGCACTACCGGCATGCCCGTTCGCGGCTCAATTGGGCCACGTTCGAACCGCTGTTCACGGCCCAGCGCAACCTGATCGACGCCGCGGTGCAGGCCGACACGAAGAAGCTCTATTCCTACACTTTGTTCCAGCAGAACTTCACGACTACCGTGAACATGCCGCTGCCCGGATTGGCCGGCGGCAACATCGTCGGTTTGCAGCAGTTCGTCGACAACCGCGCCGCCGCGCTCGCCGGCAACAGCACCGCAGTGCTCCAAGAGTTGAATGCACAAGGCCCTACGATCGCCAGCGCGCAAGCCTCGCTGACCAACCCGGCGCCGGTGCAATCGGTATTCGTCACCGCGGCGGTAGCGGCCAACGGCAATCCCATCGCCAATGTCTGGCTGTATGTCCGCCCCAGCGCCGCTGCCGGCGTGTTCGTGCGTCGCGCCATGCTCGACGATGGCTTGAACGGCGATGGTACGGCGGGCGATGGCGTGTACGGCGCACCATTGCTCACGGTGCCGGCTGTTAATGGCCAGCGCGTTGCGTGGTACGTGGGCGCCGTGGCGCAGAACGCATTCTCATCGACCACGTTTCTGCCGATTCGCAGCGAACGCAATCCCAACTTTGTCGAGTACTTCGCTGGCGACGCCAACGGATTGCGCATCACCGAATGGATGTACGCCGGCGCTGCGGGCGAGTTCGTCGAGTTGACCAACTTGACCGACGCGCCCATCGATACCGCCGGATACAGCATCGACGACAGCAACGCCATCGCCGATGCCTTCCCGATCGGCGCCTTCGGTATCGTCGCCCCCGGCGAGTCGGTGATCGTCACCGATGCCGATGCGACGGCGTTCCGCACCGCGTGGAGTCTGCCTGCCAGCGTGAAGGTGATCGGCGGCCTCGGCAGCGTTGCATCCGGCGGCAACAACTTCGGTCGCAACGACCAGATCCATGTGTACAACGGCAGCGACGTGCTGATCGATCGCCTGTTCTTCGGCGATCAAACCTACCCCGGCACTATCCGCACGCAAAATCGCAGCGGCCAGACCGCGTGCGCCAATGTCGGCCAGAACAACGTCACGCAATGGGCGCTGTCCGCCGTCGGCGATATCTTCGGTTCCATCGCCGCCGTCGGCGGCGACGTTGGCTCGCCAGGCGCCTACAGTGCGGCGTGTGGGTTGTTCGCCAATGGCTTCGAGTGAATGCCGTCAAGGCGCGATTCCGGTCAAGACCGAATCGCAGCAGGTCATCCGAATGCTCGCCAGCAGTGGCAAAAAAGCGCATCCATCGGCATGCGCTTTCATCCAGGTCCGAATCGCTGCTCACGGCGATTTCGATTAAGCTAGGTTCCCAGTTCAACCGGTTTCAGCCGGATGACCCAGCTTCATTTGATTGGTGTTGTGGTCCGCGTCTTCGCGCTCTACGTGGTGATCACCACGTTGCAAGCCGCGCCAAATATGTTCGCGTCGGCAAAGAGCTGGGGCGCAGATACCTCGCAGATCGCGATTGCGGCATTGGCGCTCTCGGTGCCGATTATTGCCGCGCTGCTGTTGTGGTTTTTCAACCTCTCGGTTGCGCGGCGATTGTACTTTGGCGGCAGTCACGACAAGCCTGTCGACCTCGCTGGCGTCGAGCACCTTGAAGCCGCACTGTTCTCGGCGCTGGGGCTTTGGCTGGTGTGTTCGGGTCTGGTCGACGGCGCCTTCTGGATCGCGTTCTACAACGTGGCGCAGGCGCCGGAATGGATCAACCAGACCGTCGTTTCGCCTGAACAGCAAGCGGGCGTCCTCTCGACGGGCTTTCAGTTGATTCTCGGCATCGTGGTGCTGCTTCGCGGACGAGGCATCGCGGTGCTGGTGAGGAAGCTGAGAAGTTAGTGTGCCCCGAGGAGGCAATGGAATCATTTCCAGGTCTTTCGGCCATCCTGCATTGCTCGTCGTCGCCCTTGCGCTGCTCTGGCGGGCGGCTAACTAATTCGGCGCATGCACGGTGCCGTCGCCGTCGGCATGCACGCGCTGTGCGACACGAGGGTCGATGGCCTGGCCGCCGATCAGGCTGCTGTAGTTGATGTTCTTGGCTGACATGCGCTGCGGCAGCGCGCCCGGAAAGGCAGTGGTGCTGGCGCCGCCGCCATAGGGGTTGGTGTACCAGACGCCCGGGCCGCCAGCGTTGCGGATGACACCCGATTGGAAATACATGCCGCGGTTGAGACCGCGGAAACCGGAGCGTGGGTCGTTCCAATCGATCCCGGTGATCTGTCCGAAGTTCGTTGACCAATCGCAGGGCCCGCCGCGGCTGCGGCGGTTTTGCGCCATCAACGAAACGTCGTAGCAAAGGTCCATCGAGTAGCCCAGGTGGGTGCCCGCCAACTCGGGGCGCTGCAGGTCGTAGCCGCGCTGCGCCTTGAGCGCTTCGGGATAAAAGTAGCGCGCGGCGTCCTGTACGTCGAACAGTAAGTTGATGCCCTCAACCAACGCCTGCGGCGCCGCCGTCGCGCGCACGCTCAAGCTCGCCGGCCAGGCCTCGTAGAAGTTGCCGGACCATTGACCGGGCGGCACCAGAAATCCCGTCTCGACGCACTGGCGGGTGATGATCTCGCGATCGCCGCTGCCATCCGGGTAGTGCGGCGAAAATGCGCTGTGACCGACGGGCACGAAGTCCTGCGGATCGCTGCGGCGTTCGATACCGCACATCGGCATGAAGCTGGTGAATCCGGCTACGCGGCCGAACGGCTGCAACTGCGTGGTCGCGATCTGGCTGTTCTGCGCGTGGTTGTTTGGGCAGGTCGACAGATCGTTGGCGTTGCCGCACGCGGCCAGATCGCTGACGTGGCGGCAATCGGCCAGATACATCACTTCGTGCAGGTTGTGGCGAAAGGCGTCCACCGTGCTGGTGCCCTGGTGCGCCTTGGCCAGAAAGAAGCAGCGCATGCCGGTATCGGCCGTCACCACGCCATTGCCGAGACGGCCGATCCACACGCCGCCGTTGGGCGCCTGGCTCATGTTGTGCGTGGCGATATCCGGCTCGCCATTGGCCCACTCGACTTTGTGGCCGACGTGATCTTCGTGACGCATCGTTGGGATCTGATTGGCTGCGAACCACAGATCCGCCTGCTCGTTGGCGTAGCCGAAAGGCAATCCGGCGAGCGCTTCTTCGGCGTGGTCCATCTGGCCGTTGCCGTTGGCGTCCCAGAAATAGGCGCGCTGGATTTGCCTGGTTCTCCAAAGCTGCGAGAGCTTGGGATCGCGACCGTGTTCGTGGCCGAAGGTGCAGCTCTGGCCGGTGGCCGGATCGATCACCACGGGCGGATGCCAGGTCGGGTAGCGCTTGCCATCGGGGCCAACCACGAAGTAGCTGTCGTGCAATTCGCGCGAGCAGGTATCGAAGATCGGGTGCGGATTCCACAAGCCCATCGCGTGACTGTTCGGCGCGCCTTCGACGAGTTCGAAGCCGGCGCTGAGCAGTCGATCGCTGGTATTCGGCGACTTCGACTGCGACGGCGTGCAAGCAGCGCCTTCGATGGGCGCGACGGCGGCCGGCAAACCCAGGACCGCACCGATGGCAGCGGCAGCGATGACGATGGCAACGCGGTACATGCGAGCAGCTACCGATCCCTCGGGACCACGAGTCTGCGCCGGACGCGGCTCAGATTTCGTGGCGACTGTCGCGTTGCGACAACGTGAGATAGCGGCGATGCGCCGCCTCGGCTTGTGCCCGCAGCGCGATCAGATCGGCGTTGTTCATGATCACATCGTCGCAGCCGGCGAGTCGCTGCGCGCGCGTGGCTTGCGCCGCGAGCATCGAACGCGCCAGCGGCTCATCGATGCCATCGCGCGCGGTCAGGCGTTTTAGCTGCGTGGCCTCGTCGACATCGACCACCAACACGCGCTGCACCCAATCGTATTGCCCGGACTCCACCAGCAGCGGCACCACCAGCAGCGCATACGGTCCGCGCGCCTCCGAAAGGCGCGTCTGCGCCAGTGCGCGAATGCGGGGGTGCACAATCGCGTTCAAGCGCGCGCGCTCCGCATCGTTGGCGAAGGCCCGTTCGCGCAATGCTCTGCGATTGAGCGTGCCATCGGCCGCGAGCACCTCCGTGCCGAATGCCGCGACGACCGCCTCCAGGCCCACGCTGCCCGGCGCCACCACTTCGCGCGCCAGGATGTCGGTGTCGATCACGCTCGCGCCGAGTGCGCCGAGTGCGTCGGAAACCGCGGTTTTGCCGGAGGCGATGCCACCGGTGAGGGCGACGGTGTAGGGGCGCATGGTAATCCTCGTTAACCGCTGTGCATGATAGGTCGGTCTCGCACTTGCGCATCACCAAGAGCCGCGCCAGCATCGGCGACCACCCTCAACTGCCGCCAGCCATGCGCATATTGTCGATTTCTGTTGCCCTCGCCGCGCTGGTGGCGTGCTCTGAGCCCAAGGAAACTGTCGTGCCCCCGAAAGACGCTGCTCCCGCGCCGGCCGCTGTGGCCGAGTCCAATCCGTTCTTCGCGCCGAGCACCTTGGCGTTGCAAGCGCCAGCCTTCGATCAGATCGAGCCAGCGCATTTCCTGCCGGCCTTCGAGCGCGGGATGGCCGAGCAGCTGCGTGAAATCGCTGCCATCGCCAGCGATCCGGCTGCACCCAGCTTCGACAACACCATCGTGGCGATGGAGAAGAGCGGCGCGCTGCTGTTTCGCGTTTCGAAGGTGTTCTTCAATCTCACCGAGTCCAATACCAGCGACGCCATCGGCGAGATCCAGACTGAAGTTGCGCCGAAACTTGCGGCGCACAGCGATGCGATCTACTTGAACGCCGAGCTGTATGCGCGCGTCAAGGCACTATTTGAGGCGCGCGCCGAGCTAGGTCTGGACGCCGAATCGATGCGCTTGCTGGAGCGCTATCGGCAAAACTTCGTCCGCGCTGGCGCTGAGCTCAGCGAGAGCGACAAAACCAAAGTCCGCGCGCTCAACGAAGAGCTGTCGACACTGCAAACGCGCTTCTCGGAGTTGTCGCATAAGGACGCCAACGCCCTGGCCCTGGTGCTGGACAGCGAGGCTGAGCTCGATGGCCTCTCGTCCGGCGATATCGCTGCGGCCAAGGCGGCAGCGGTGGAACGCGGTCAGCCGGACAAATGGGTGTTGGCGCTGCAACTTCCAACCGGTCAGCCAGCGCTGGCGCAGCTGAAAGATCGAAGCGTGCGTGAGCGCTTGTATCGAGCCGCGATCGCGCGCGGCAATCGTGGCGATGACAACGACACCAACACCCTGCTCGCGCGCATTGCGCAGGTGCGCGCCGACAAGGCTGCGCTGCTCGGCTTCTCCAATAGCGCCGCCTATGGCCTGGATGCGCAAATGGCAAAGACGCCCGAGGCGGTCATCGACATGCTCACGGGCATGGTGCCGGCGGCGATGCGCAACGCCAATGCCGAAGCAGCAAAGATGCAGGCGCTGATCGACCAGAGCGGCGGCGGCTTCAAGCTCGAGGCCTGGGATTGGGCGTTCTACGCAGAGGCCGTGCGCAAGGCTGAATACGATCTCGACGATGCTGCGGTACGCCCCTATTTCGAACTCGATCGCGTGCTCAAAGACGGCGTGTTTTACGCGGCAGCGCGCTTGTTCGGCGTCACCTTGAAAGAGCGCACCGATTTGCCCGTGTACCACCCCGACGTGCGGGTGTTCGACGTCTACGATGCCACCGGCACGCAGATCGGCCTGTTTTATGCCGACTACTACGCGCGTCCGAGCAAACGTGGCGGCGCGTGGATGGACAGCTTTGTCGACCAAAGCGGATTGCTCGGCACCAAAGCGGTGGTGGTCAACGTATTGAACATCCCCAAGCCGCCCGCCGGACAACCCACGCTGCTTAGTTTCGACGACACCAACACCTTGTTCCACGAGTTCGGCCATGCTCTGCATGGCCTGCTGTCGAATGTGCGTTATCCGCTGCTGTCGGGCACCAATGTGCCGCGCGACTATGTGGAGTTCCCATCGCAGTGGTTCGAAAACTGGACGCTGCATCCAGAAGTATTGAAAAACTACGCCAAGCACCATGAGACCGGCGAGCCAATCCCGGCCAAATTGGTCGCGAAGATCGACCGCGCCAGCGCCTTCAATCAAGGTTTCGCCACCGTCGAGTATCTGGGCGCATCGCTGCTCGATATGGCGTGGCACATGCTGCCGCCCGGGCCGCCGATCGCCGATCCGCAAGCCTTCGAAAAAGACACGCTGGCGCGCTTCGGTATCGATCACCCGGCGATCCCGCCGCGCTATCGCAGCACCTATTTCTTGCACATCTGGCCGGGCGGTTACGGCGCGGGCTACTACAGTTACCTGTGGAGCGAAGTGCTCGACGCCGATGCCTATCGCTGGTTCGAAGAAAACGGCGGCCTGACCGCAGAAAACGGCGAACGCTTCGCCCGCCTCATCCTGTCGCGCGGCGACACCGCGCCGCAAATGCAGCACTACATCGAATTCGCCGGACGCGAGCCGAGCGTGGACGCGCTGCTGAAGCGGCGCGGGTTGCAGTAGGAGCGGCGTGCATTCGTGCGAGTCGCGTTTCGCCGCCGCTCCGTGAACTGGTTCCTTCGCGTCGAGAGCGACGCACAAGGTGGCGCGATGCGTTGCGCCACGGCGTCGGCTTTTGAGCTGATCGGCATCAATGGTCCTGCCGAGGCGACTGTGCCAATCGGCTAGACCTCTAGGTTTGACGTCAGCCCACCGCCAGCGGCGGCCGGGATGTCAGCGACACTCATCGAACTGCCGCCCGGCAGGATGAGGAACCGCCCGTCGAGACATAGCCGCCCGTCAGAAAATTCTGACAACACCATCAGCGTATTCCTGACAGACAATGCCATCGCGCCGCGCCATGCTGGGAGCATGACGCAAGCCCGCGCACTTACCGTACTTGAAGGCCAGCACGGCCTCTATCACTGCGTTACGCGCTGCGTACGACAGGCTTGGCTGTGTGGCATCGATCCGCTCACCGGCGTCGATCATGCGTCGCGCAAGGCGATGATCGAGGCGCGGATACTGGAGTTGGGCTCGATCTTCGCCGTTGGCATTTATGCCTATGCGGTGATGAGCAATCATTTGCACGTCACGCTCTCCATCGAGCCGGACGCCGTAAAGCGCTGGGATGATCGCGAGGTTGTCGCGCGCTGGGTGCGCCTCTTTCCATCGAGCGAGCCGGAGCAGCGCGAAGCCAAGATCGCCGCGCTGCTCGCCAGCTCCACTGCCGTCGATATTCGCCGCAAACGACTGATGAGCGTGTCGTGGTTTATGCGATGCCTGGACGAGTACATCGCCCGGCGGGCGAACGCCGAGGACGATGTGAAAGGGCGATTCTGGCAGGGTCGCTTCAAGTGCCAACTTCTCGACGACGAGCGCGCGCTGGCCGCTGCGATGGCGTACGTCGATTTGAATCCGGTTCGAGCTGGCATCGCCGATAGCGTAGAGGGTTCCGATCACACCAGCGTGCAGGCGCGGGCAGCGGAATTGCGCGAGCGACCAAGCAACGCGAACAAACTGCTGATGCCGATCGCAGGCTATGGTGTGTTCCTGCCGAGCGGCGACAAGTCCGATGGCAATCTGGAACCGACCGGCAGCCGGGTGCCCATGACGAGCGCGCAGTACATCGAACTGGTCGACTTCACCGGACGCCAGCTGAAGCCCGCCAAGCGCGGGGTGATCGCCGCAAATGAGCCACCCGTGCTACAAAAACTTGGAATCACCAGAGACTATTGGGCCGGCCACGTCAACGGCTTCCGTTCCGCGTACTGCCGATTTGTCGGCAGCGTAGAGGCGATGACGGCGAAAGCCAAGGCGCTCAACCAGCGGTGGCTCAAAGGTATCGGCTACGCGCGGAACCTTGTGACCCGGTGAGAAACGCACACGGGACCTTCGGCGCCGCTGGCGTCTGGGCGCGTTGCCTGCGCGAAAGTTGCGGCTATCTTCCAACAGCGAATGTGGACGGCTAAACGTTTAGACGTCTGATAGCCGATAGGCGTCTTTAGAAAATCAGGATGTCCTGGTTCTCGCAAGCAAACCGCGTCGCACTTCCCGAGAGATCGTCGAGGGCGAGCGACCCAGCAGCTTCGCCAGCGCAGACTGCTTCTTGCCCTCGCGCAAACCCAGCATCAACGCGGCCCGCTCCTCGCAGCTCAGATGATTGTATTTTCGTCCCATCGCAGCACCCTACCTGGAAGTTGGGTGTTGCACTTGAAGCTAGAGCCTAAGGTTCTGCTTGGGTTCTGCTCTGGATCATGGCTAAGCGGGAATGCCTTTGCGATTGGCGTCAATAAGCCAAGTCTTCGCTTTCGACATGAACTCCCACACATCGTTATCGGCGGGGCGTATATAGTTGGCGTTCGCCGGGTCTTCACCCATACGTTCGAACATGCCAATTAGCCAAGACGGGCCGTGCCCGCCCACCCCAAGTTGTTGCATCCATGACTCTAGCTCACCTCCCGGCACGACGAAGACGCCGTACTCGGCCAATTGAGATAGAAGATTCTGCGCGGCCTCACGGTCTTGAGGCTTAAGGATAGCTAGGCCTCCATCTCTTTTCATGTCGCGACCAGTGGCGTCCATAGCTGCCTTCACGGCAGCTCGCATTGCGGCCATTGGGCCGTGCGATATTGGAGGAACGTTTGCGCTAGTGAGTATGTTTGTCCAGTTCGCCCCCCCATCTTTCAGCACATCAACATCGACAATCCCAACAGCAGGGATACCAAGTTGGCGCAACGGCCTGATGATTGTTTGAACGGTTTGTTTGTTCTGAGCATTAATAAATAGGCAGTTGGGTATTCCCCACTCTGGCTTGAACTGCAATAGCCGTTCATTTACTTCCTGATAGAACGCACGATCAGCATCTGACTCTGTGACTACAACAAACTCATAGAACAAGCCGCTCAGGACACCTGTTGAGCGAAGCAGAGGATGCCTCATCAACTCTAGGATTTCAGCGCTTGGGAGAACCCTCGCGGTTGCCACACCCCCGCGATAGGTCAGCCGAATGATATTCACAGGTGCGCCAGACTGGATGCAGCCCATTACGAACGATGGACTGTGCGTAGAAACAAAAACCCGTTTGTCTGCGGATAGTGCTGCGCGAGAAACCTCATATCCAAGCTTTGATGCCAAGGACGGATGTAAAAAGGCTTCCGGTTCATCAATAAGGATGACACTCGGGTCGCCAGCCATCACTTCAGTGACTATGCCAGTGAAAGCTTTTACTCCGTCACTGGCTTGATCTATGAGCTGCGCAGCGGCGTGAAACTGGACCGCATCTGCATGTATCCCACGCTCCTCCAAATCCTCCCGAGGCGGGCGATCCGCTAGGCGAATCCGAAGTTGTCCAAGATGGGTGGGGTCGACTACAAAGTACGTTCCAAACGCCTCTGAAACCATGCGGCGAACCTCGTGCCGTTTCGCATCGTTCCGAAATAGAACTTGGAGGCTGCTTTGAGGCGGGCGTTGTAGATCGCCTGCGGCCTGCTCGTTCACGAGGTTTATACGACTGTGACCGTCAAGTATCAGCGTGTTGTGAGTGAGAAACCACTGGCAAAAGGCAGCGAGATTGTCTGTCGGGCGTTGAAGATACTGAGTCAGTTCCGCTAGTGGAACTTGATTTCTACCGTAGCGACTTCCAATAAACAGATGATCAACATTTACTGACTCACCTGGGTTGGGGGGCTGTCGAATTCGCTCAATAGCTTGTTGAGCGCGATGTGCGTCAAGCCCGGAAAACGACAAGTCGTCAAGAATTACTGAGCGCCCGTCCTTTTTGCCGGACCGACAATAGCGCTCAATCTCCGCAAGAACACGACTCTTCCCAGAATTGTTTGGTCCAACAAATACGGTTACGGGAGTAGCCGCAATTGGCACTCCTGCGGCTCCCGGAACTCGTCCAAACTTAAGCTGGAAACTAGAGATCATTCAATGCTGCTCCGAAGGGACGTGTTGATGGGGCCGAACGCCTGAATCAAGCCGCGCCGCGAAGCGGCGTCGGCTTGAATGAATTGGCTTGCTGAAGCGCTGAACAGAAACATCCCAGCTCACCGCGGGCCTCCCTGATGCCTAACTAAAACTAGACGACAACAAGCCCATGCTGGGAGGCCGCCCATTCCGAAGAGATTGCGCTTAACCTTTCCATCGCCACTTCCCTCGTCAATCGTCAATCCCAAAATTCCGCAGATCAAGAGCGAACGGAGCCTCCGGAGGAGAGCGCCGTGCGATCCGTCAGGACCACAACAGTTTGCACTTTGAGACGGCGTGTGTCGATCTTGACGGACACTTGGCGTTCCAAGCGTCACAACCGCCAGTGCCACGCAATCAACCAGCAACGCAAAGCATTACGTCGAGCGGCCAAGGTCCGTGGTTGGGTGCTGATCTTTAGGGCGCGAGACGACAGCGTTCGGGCGGCGAGCTAGTTTGTTCGGCGTCGGGTGTTCCAGCGTTCCTGCGCAAATGCGCCGCGTTCGGCGTCGAATAGTTTTTGCCCGGCGCCGAGTGTTCGACCATTCGTGCGCAAGTGCGCCGCGTTCGGCGTCGAATAATTTTTGCTCGGCGTCGAGTGTTCGAGCATTCGTGCGCAAATGCGCCGCGTTCGGCGTCGAATAGTTCTTGCTCGGCGTCGAGTGTTCGAGCACTCGTGCGCGAATGCGCAGCGTTCGGCGCCGAGTATTTTTTGTTCGGCGTCGAGTGCTCGATCACTCGTGCGCGAATGCGCAGCGTTCGGCGCCGATCGAATCTTGTTCGGCGTCGAACAAAATGGATTCCCGTTCGTGATGCGGGCGGAGGCTCGTTTGATTGCGCCTGCAGCGCCGCACTCCCGGCGCCGAGCTGGGATCCAAAGAACGGCGCGATGAATCGCGCATCTACTTCGCGGGTTTTTCCGCGGGCGCGGCCGGTTTACCTTTCGCCCGCATGTCGTGGTGGCGCTCAAGCGAGCAGCTGGCTTCCGTCATCACCCAACGCAGTTTTCCGTCGACTTCCATCGCTTCCCACGACACGCGATAGCCATATGCCGCGCCTGTTTTCTCGTCAGGAATGGACCCCTGAAACGTCGCGCGCTGCTGGACATAACTCGGTGGCAAGCCATTGCCCACTTCCAGAGGCGGATCGAATGAACAGGCCTCAAGCACCTGGCCCAGTCTGGCATCCGCCGACAACGGCATCGCCGCGAGCACGGCGACTACGCAAGCCAACATTCGCATCGCTTTCTCTCCCACCGTTGGAATTCTGCTCAAGGTGCACGCGCGCTCATGAGCCATGCCTGACTGCGCGACTTTCCGGAGTTTGCGGCGTCGTGTGAACGATCGCGGCGTAAGGCCTCGCGCGAGAACGAAAGTGGTGCGGCCAGAGCCGCTGCACAGAACTGCTTCGTGCCTGACCCGTCTCCTCGGGTCCCAGCACCCCGGGGAGTACGAGCCGAACTGCCGCGCTTTCGCGGCGACTTTTGGCTGCGATTTACAACGCCGCGGTTTCGCCCAAATCCGTGACCAGCACTTTGTCGACGCGTGCGCCATCGCGGTCGACGACCTCGAAGCGATAGCCTTCCCAATCGTAGGTTTCCGACACTTTCGGTATGTGCCCGAGCATCGCGATCAGCATGCCGGCGAGGGAGTGGTATTCGTGCTCGTCGGCGCCGGGGAGCTGGCTGAGCTGCAGCAGCTCCTGCAAGTCCTCGATCTTCAGCGCGCCGTCGAGCAAATAACTGCCGTCGGCTCGCTGTACGATCAGCGCATCCTCGCTCTCGTCGCTTCCCTGGCCATGCACGCTCGCGCCGATGGCGGCGCTGAGCACGTCGTTGCGCGTGATCAGGCCCATGATGTCGCCGTATTCGTCGACCACCAGCGCGATCCGACTGTCGCTGTCGCGGAACGTCTCCAGCAGCGTCATTGCCTTGGTCGACAGCGGTACGAACAGCGACTTGGTCACGCGCTTGAAGAGGTCGAACTGGCCACTCGCGCCGATCTTGTCGATCAGCGTTTTCACATCCAGGATGCCGAGCACTTCTTTGTCGCTGCCGCGCATGACCGGATACGCAGCGAAGGGCGTGGTGCGCATCACCGCCAGGTTTTCCGCCAATGTGGCTTCGGCGTCGAGCCAGGCGATGCGATTGCGCGGCGTCATCAGGCTCTCGGCGGTGCGATCGGTCAGGCGCAGCGCGCGATTGATGAGCGTACGCTCGACATCCTCGATCTCGCCCTGCTCGGCGCTTTCGGCCACGAGCATGCGAATTTCTTCCTCGGTCACCTTGCCATCGTCGCCGCTCCGGGCGCCGACCAGCTTGAGCGCGAGGCGCGTGATCACCGACAGCGTGACGACGGCCGGGTGCGTGACCTTGGCGAAAATGGTCATCGGCACGCCGACAATCGTGGCGATGCGTTCCGGCGCGAGCAGCGCGAGGCGCTTGGGAATCAACTCGCCGAGGATGATGCTGACAAAAGTGATGCAAACGACGGCGATGCCCAGACCCACTTCTTCGGCATACGGCGTCAGCACCTCGAAGCGCATCAACCACCCTGCGATGCGTTCGCCGATGGCCGCGCCGCTGAATACGCCGGTGAGAATACTGACCAGGGTGATCCCGATCTGCACGGCGGAAAGAAAGTTCTCAGGGTGCTCGGCGAGCGCCAGCGCCGCGCGTGCGTAAGCGTTCTTTTCCGCCTTGTGCTTCAACCGGCTCTTGCGCGCCGTGACGATCGCCATTTCCGACAGCGCAAAGAACCCGTTGAGCAGGATCAATGCGAGCAGCAAGCCGAGCTCAAAGGGCATAACGCACGCCCGTCAATCGAATGCACATAACATCAGCCTACGCACATGGTCGCGTGGAGTTCTCAAACGCGATCGGCCCCGCGAGAAACGATCGACTCCAGTCCGTCGGCCAGCGAGCCCAACTCGTTGACCAGCCGATCCAGCTCGCGCGCATTCAACGTGCTGTAGCTGCGGTTCTCGCACAGATGCACAAAAGCCATGCCATCCATGTCGTCGACCGCAAGAAAGCCGCTGCGCTGCGCCCAGTTGAAGCGCAAACACTTCTCGGCGGGCAACTGCTTCAGCGGCGCAACCGGCGTGGAGATGCGCAATACGCGGCGATCATCTTCGGTTTCCAGGTCGGCGAAGAAAATGCTTTGAATGCGCCCTTCGGGCAGCTGCAAATCCAGGCTGATCATGAACGGCTGGTTCTGACGTAACGCATGGCGCGTGGCCAGATGCGATCGGATATCCTCGAAATTCTGCACGTTGACGGTCACCGGCACATATGGAGAGGAGATGCTAGCAGCCCATGGCGATGCCGCGTAAGAAAGCTGCTGCGCCGACGATCGAGGGTGCCGCCAAGGCGATCCATGCGGCGATTCGGGCCATCCCAAAGGGCACGATTGCCTCTTACGGCGACATTGCGGCACGCGTTGGGCTGCCTAAACATGCGCGACTGGTTGCGCGCGTGCTGTCGCAGTTAAGCGACCCGGCGATACCCTGGCACCGCGTCGTGCGCGCGGGCGATCGCATTGCGTTCGCGGCAGGCAGCGAAGGTTTTGCGCGTCAGCGAGAGCGCTTGCGGGCCGAGGGGCACACCGTGCGCGATAACGGGCAAGTCATCGCGGTGCGCCGCGCGGCCGATCTCGATCAAGAACTGTGGGGCGGATTCTTTTGAACACTCCAGTCACTTACGCGTTACTCGCCACCTGCGTCGTCGGGTTCTTCCTGCAACAGGGCGCGGCAGGCGACGCGCTGCTGATCAACTTTGCCCTGTGGCCGGTCGGCGCCACGCCCGGCATGCCGGCCTTCCAGCCCTGGCAATTGCTCACTTATGGCTTCTTGCACAGCGGTACCGCGCACCTCGTGTTCAATTGTCTGGCGCTGTGGATGTTCGGCTCCGATCTCGAGCGCTTCTGGCGTAGCCAGGCGTTCTTGCTGTTCGTGCTGGTGTGCATCGTCGGTGCCGGCCTCACTCAGTTGGTGGTCGGCATGCTGGGCGACGATCCAAGGCCCACGATCGGTATCTCCGGTGGCGTGTACGGCGTACTGCTGGGTTTCGGGATGATGTTTCCGAATCGAATCATCATGCCGCTGTTTCCGCCGATTCCAATGAAGGCCAAGTACGCAGTGATGTTGTTTGCCGGGATCGAGATCTTCCTTGGCGTATTCAGCAGCGGCGGCGGCGTGGCGCATTTCGCGCACTTGGGCGGCCTGGCGACGGGATTCGTGCTGATCCAGTACTGGCGCGGACGGTTGCCGATCAAGCCAAAACGGCTGTTGAGGTATTAACGATGAAAGCCGCGTACATCGAACGCTACGGCGGACCTGAGCGGCTCACGGTGGGCGAGCGCCCTACCCCGTCGCCCGGTGCGAACGATTTGCTGGTCAAGGTCGCCGCGGCAAGCGTCAACCCAATCGATTTCAAACTGCGCGACGGCAAAATCAAGTCGATGTTGCCGTACGCCTTGCCGCTGATTCTCGGCAACGATTTATCGGGCACGGTGCACAGCGTCGGGGCGGCGGTGACGCGCTTCAAACCCGGTGACCGTGTTGTTGCGCGTCTCGGGAAAGAACGCATCGGCGCCTTCGCTGAGTTCGCGCTGGTGGCACAAAGCGACGCGGCATTCGCACCCTTGAGCATGGACTTGATCGACGCTGCGGGTTTGCCGCTGGCTGGACTCACCGCCTTTCAGGCGCTGTTTGAGTTGGGCCAACTTCAGTCGGGACAAACGCTGCTGGTACATGCCGGCGCTGGGGGCGTCGGCCATATGGCGCTGCAGCTCGCCCGCGCAGCCGGCGCCCGCGTGATCACCACTGCCAGCGAAAAGAACCGCCAGCGCTGCCTGGATTTAGGGGCCAGCGAGGTCATCGATTATCGCCGCGAACGTTTCGATGAACGCGATGAGGTTGATGTGGTGCTCGACACTCAAGGCGGCGAGACGCTGCTGCGCTCGATCGCGATCACCAAGAAAGGCGGTCACGTCATTTCGATCTCCGCGCTGCCGACGCCCGAGGTAGCGCGCGCCTGGAACGTCGCATGGCCGCTTCGCCAAGTGCTGCGTTTTCTCACCCGTCGCGAGCGGGCGCTGGCGATCAAGCGCGGCGTGCATTACCACTATCTGTTCATGCGCCCGGATGGCGCACAGCTCGCCGAGCTGGTGCGACGCATCGATGCCGGCACGCTTCGTGTGCTGATCGACAAGCGCTATCCACTGGACCAGGCCGCCCTAGCGCTGGCGCATGTCGAGGCTGGCCATGCCGCCGGCAAGGTATTGATCGTGCCGTGAGCGTGGGTAGTGTCGTACTGCTGCACGGCATCTGGATGCGTGCGCGCGTCACCGATGTGCTCGCGCGACGCTTGCGCGCGTGTTGCTACGACGTGACGCAAGTCGACTATCCGAGCGTTCGCGGCACCGAAGCGCAGATGCTGGCGCGTCTCGATGCGGCGGTGCAAAAAGCCGCGGCGCCCGTCTCTATTGTCGGCCACAGTTTAGGCGGCTTACTTGCCGCGCACTACGTACAGCGCGACGAACGCCCGATCGCACGGCTGGTGTGTTTAGGCTCGCCGCTGGTCGGCAGCGAACTGGCGCAGCGGCTGCAGCGCTGGAAGCTTGGTGGCGCCACGCTCGGCGGCGCTGAAGGTGTGCTCGTCAAAGGTTTGGAGCGCTGGGACTCGCCGGTGCCGATGGGCGTTATCGCCGGGCGTATCCGCATTGGCCTCAGCATGATCCTGGGGCCGTTGCCGCGCCCCAACGACGGCACTGTTGCCGTGCGCGAAACTCTATTGCCCGACATCACGGAGCATCGCGTCATCGCGGCCAGCCACACCAGCCTTTTATTCAGCGCTGAGGCTGCGCAGCTGACGATCGACTTCCTGAGGCACGGGCGATTTTGCGACGCCGTGGCGCCTACGGCCGGAAGACCGTAAGCGCCACAAATTCCGGTCGCGGCTTACTCAAAACCGTTCGCGAACACGCCATCGCCACCCAGGCAGACTGCCGGACCCGGCGAGCAGATCGGCGGCGGCAGCGTCGCCGGCAGAACCCGTCCCGCGTTGACCACAGCCTGATTGAGCGATGACTGGGTGAACACTGTGCCGGTCGATGCCGCTTGAATCCCCACGGTGGCGCTCAGGCCATTGGCGATGGTCGCTGAGGTGCCGGTCTGCACATATCGATACTCAAACGCACCCGAGGCGCCCTCGTTGAGCACGACCGCAAAGTTGACCGTCTGCGTCGAACCCGTCTCGGAGTAGTGCTTGCCGCGCCATTCAATAACGAACTGGCGGTTGGGCGCAACACCGGTGGTTTGCGTGTAAATGCCGCCACCCGTTGTGCGCAGATCCAGATCGTCCCAGAAGGCAAACAGGATTGGCGCGTTCGTCGGGAACGGGCGCAGAGCATCGCCTGGCGTTGGCAGCGCCACGTTGGCGAAGTCGGTACCCGCACCGCTGGCGACAATCTGGACATTACCGTTGGTGCTGGCATGGATCGTCGCACCCGCGGCGATCGGATTGCCGTACACCGCCGTGGCGAAAGGCACGGTCAACGGCACCACCGCATCGTCGGCCGAACTCGAGGCGACCAGCACGCCGCCCGCCGGAATGGTGCCGCCGGTGCCCGGCGTACCAAAGTTGTAGTTGCCGCCCGCCTGACCTACGGGAATTGCAAAGTTGAACGTCAACGGCGAGGCGCCGCCGGTGAGCGTCACCGTCTGCGTGAGGTTGACGGTGCTGCCGCAAGCCACCGACGGGCCGGTGCTGATCTCAAACGGGTTGGTGTTCAACGCATTGCCACCTCCCGATGCCAGATCCGGATAGGGCGAGGCCGCTTGCGCGATCTCAACGCCCGGTGTCGTGGTCGAGAGCACCGACGAGATCGCTGAGGCCAGGTTGGTGCCAGTGTTGGTCAGACGCACGCTGAGCTGATTGCACTCGTTCGGCTCAAGAATGCCGTTGCCGCCCAGCGTTCGCGCGGTTTGCGCGATCTCGGCCGCGATCACTGTGATCGAATAATTGCGCGCACCTGCGCAACCCGTCGTATCGCTCGCCGCCACCGAGAAGTTGAAGGTGCCCGGCGCAGTGGGCGTACCGGAAAGAACGCCAGCGGGCGACACGGTCATGCCGGGCGGCAATGAACCCGCCACCGAAAACGCGTACGGCGGAACCTCGCCGCCGCTCGCTGAGAAAGTCTGCGTCGGATACGCGACACCACCGACCACATTGGTTGGAACGGTTTCCGGCGTAATCGCAAATTCCGGGCAGGAGGCCAGCGTTCCAGTGTTGTACACCTTGAGCGCGAAGTCCTGATTCGGCCCGGAGATGGTTGGATCGGCCGGGGCACTGACATTGGTCGCTGCCACCGTGATGTTGAATGGCCCCGTCACGCCGGCTGGCAGGAAAACGCTTTCGAGGTTGTTGCGCGTATCGGCCGTGCCGCCAGTCGTCGAATTCGCGCCTGAGAAGCGATTGCCGAGATAGGTCTGGCCGCCAATCGTGACGCGCAAATCGAGGTTGTTGACGAAGGTGTTGCCGGTGGTCGAGCCGGGGACGTCGGTCCATGCCAGCGCCACGCGGAACGGCTTGCTGGCATCGCTGACGGTGCCGCGGAAACTGCGCACCTGGCCAGAATTCGTGAACCGATCGGCGGGCAACTGATCGCGCAGTCCACGCGGCGTGTTATCGAAGGCGCGCTCCAGATTCATGCGACCCATGCCCTGGTTGTTCGAGGGCAGGTTATCGGTCAGCGAGGCCATATAGGTGGACGTGCTGGTCAGATACGCCTTGGTCATCGCTGGCGACGGCGGCGTCAGGCTGTTGTTGATGAACCACTGGCGCAACAGCGCGGCGCCGCCAGCCACCGCGGGGCCCGAGAACGAGGTGCCGTTGCCGGTGCGATAAAAACGCTGTTGCGGCGTGGTGGGCAAGAAGCCACCGGTAAAGCAGGTGTTGTGATTGCCCGGCGCGGCCGTCGAGCGATCGTTCATAACCACACCGCCGGCGACGTTCGTGGCCGGGGCAATCAGCTCGGGCTTGTTGCGCTGGTCTGCCGTCGGGCCGCGGCTGGACGAGACGTACATCGCATCGGCATTCACGGCGTCGGTGATGCCAGGCCGGACGTTCTGCGAACCGCCCACGGCAATCACATTCTTGCCGGTGGCCGGTGCGCCCATCGTTTGCGCGCCGGGGCCCGAGTTACCGGCCGACACCACGACGACATATTCCTGATTGCCCGCCGCTGGGTGCGTAGAACCATTCGGCTGCGCATCGCGCACCACACCGTCGTAGGCCTGGGAGTTTGCGTTGTAGCCGCCGCTGATCGCGGCACCCCAACTGTTGTTACTGATGCGTGCGCCGTTGATGTTGGTGCCAAGATTCGAATAGGCGCGCGATGAGGCGTTGACGACATTCGGCGAGGTGAAACTGCCGCCGGTTGTAAAGAACACCGAGTTGCCGACGCGAACGAACGGCGCGACGCCGCCACCGAAGTTGAAACTGTCGTCCCCGTGTGGGAGTGCGCGCGAAACGCTGGCGACATTACCGCTGACCACGTGGCTGGTCCAGGTGCCGTGGCCAACGCTGCCGCAGCCCGTCAAGTCGGCCGCTGCGGCCGTCCCTTCGAGTTTGTTGTACACCACGAGACTACGCGAGGGGTCGACCGGCGAGCCGGGATCGCCGCCCTTCCACAACGCAAAATGGTTGGGTTGCGTGGTGCCGTTGTCCAGGCCCTGGTCGGAAACATCCACGGTAAACGCGGAAGCGTCGAACTGCGCCTGGGTGAAACCGAGTGATGCCAGCCAGTTGAGATATCCAATGCCGCCCGACGCACCCGGCGCAATCGGCACAGTATTCGCGCCCGATGTGGTCAGCCGGTTGGCGAGAATGATGTTCTGACGCTCATCGTGCAGCGTCGGCAACATGTCGGGCTGGATCGAGATCACATCGGGGCGGTTGGCGATCGCCGACAACGCACCGAAGGGTACGCGTGCCTCGACATTCACGTAGTGACGGAAATTCCACACACGGGTTTCGCCCAGATCTGCGCCGCGCACGAAAGCCAGCGTTTCCGCGTTCGCGGCAGGGTCCAAAACCAACTGGATCGAATAGAAATCTGGTACCGCGCCCTTGCTCTCAAGCTGATACACCCGCTCATTGATTTTGTGCTCGGCTGCAAACCGGCCATCCCAGCGAATACCGCTGTTCGGGGAACGACCCATGGTCTGAACGCGCGCCAGCGCCTGGGTATCGCCGTACACCAGATACGCGTGGTCCGGAATGAAGTCGACGATCTGCACGCCTGCGCTTTCCAGGGCCTCGTACCAGTGGCGCTGGATCGGCCCCTCGAACTGCACCAGATGCAGCTGCTTGCCGTTGGTCTTGGCGACCGGACCGCGATAGGCATCCGCCGCTTTCGACATCGGATCGATAAAGCCCGCATTGAGACGGATCACGCCTTCGTCTGGGGATTGCGCGTGAACGCCTAAACCGAACGCCATAAAAGCGGTCACTGCCAACGAGCGTCGAACAGCGAGAGTCAGTGCGGCCGCACGCGGCCCGCGCGCAGAACGATAAGGCATCGAGAAACCCCTCCCAGTAGAGCGCAGACGAAAGTGCCTGGCGCATGTGAGCCTGAACATACCGGCAAAGAGCGAGGTTGAACAGCAAAAGCCGGGGCAGATTTGCAAGCCGATGCACTCGGCGGGCGCCGGGACTCTTCGCGGTTCTCCCGACGCTCTGAAGCAAAACCGCGAGTCAAGCGGGGAACATCTGCTCGGTGCGATTGAACAGAATCCAGGAGGTTGCGATGTACTTGTCGCATCCGGTGGGGCGATTGCCGCGATGCGTGTGCGTAAACGCCGCCGGCGCGATCAGCAGATCGCCCGTACGCGGAACGATGCGTCGACGCTGGTAGAAGAACTCGGTCTCGCCGTGGCCGAAACCATCGTTGAGATAGATGGTGTACAGCAGCACACGATGCAGCGCGTCGTCATCGCCGCGCTTGGGATAGTGCTCGCAATGCCAATACGGATAGCCCCCTTGATCGGCGACATAGCGCTGCACGTTAATCGTTCCGGGGCGAAACACGAACTGGAGCACCTGATCGAGGTCGGCGAAATCCGGTGCGTTGAAGTCCGCCGGTTCGAGCGGTCGCAGTGAGCCGTCCGGGCGTCGCGTTTTGATCCGCAGCGGGGCCGTGAGCAGGTGGCCATAGCGCCGAGCGTAGCGCCGCAGCCCGGCAAATGCGGCGCCCTGAATAAGGTCATGAAAACGCTGCCAATCGGGTCGACCGGTGATCAGCACATCCCAGGAGTCTTTGAGCTCCAGGTCGACACCGGAACCCACCTCGCCACGCGTTTGCTGGCCGCAGGCGTCGAAGTAGCGCACAATCTCCGCGCACGTTGCCGCGTCGAGTGCGCCCGGATAGACCTCAATGAAATCCGGAACTGCGTCGGCGCCCGATGGATTTCGGGCCGCCGAAAGTTCCGTCTGCAGAGGCTTCAATCCAGCGTCTCGGCAAAAAAGTTGTCCATCATCCCGAACGCCCGCCGCGCGACGGTTTCGTTGTATTCGGCTTGGCCCTTCATGTTGGCGTCGACATCGGTGAATGAGTGAACGGCCCCGCCGAAGCTGACCAGTTGCCAGTCGGCTTTGGCCTCGCGCATTTCGACCTCGAACGCATCGACTTCCGCTTTGGGAACGTACGGATCGTCGGCGCCATGCAGCACCAGAACTTTCGAATGCAGCGCGTCGGCGCTGGCTTTGGCGCCGGTACCCAAGCCACCGTGGAAGGACACGACGGCCGGAAGCCTGGCGCCGCTACGCGCGAGCTCGAGCACGACCGTGCCGCCCAAGCAGAACCCGATCGCGCCCGTGGATTCGATACTGACCGGTGTGTGCGTCTGCCCAAGCAACGTGACCAGCGCCGCGTTGATCCGTGCGCGCATCGCCTCGGTCGCGGCCTTCAAAGCGCCGGCCGCCTTGCCCGCCTCTTCCATATTGGTCGGGCGCACGTCTTTACCGTACATGTCGACCACGTAAACGGTGTAGCCGCGCGCGGCGATTTCGCGCGCCTGGCGCAGGTTTGCCTCGTTGATGCCCATCCAATTGGGCACCAGCAGCATTGCACGCGATGCGGGTTTGGCGTCGTCGAAGATCAGCGAACCGGCGAATTCGGTACCGTCGATTTTGAACGACAGCGGCTTCTCAACGGGCGCAGCGAGCGAGACGTGCGTTACCAGGAGCATTGAGAACAGAGTCAACAGGCGCATGTGAGTGATTCCCATATGAGTTCGCTGCCAAGCATAACCAAGCGCATCGAATGCCAGCGTGACGCAGATGAAAAAGCTGCAGACTTTTTCCCTGGGCATCCATAGCATCCACGTTGCAGCAGACGCTGCTTGGTCGAACTCAGCGAAGGAGCGAGCGATGAGCAAAGGCATGAACCAAAAGAAAGAAACCAAAAAGGCGCCGGCCAAGACGCCTAAAGAAAAGAAGGCCGCCAAGCAGGAAAAGAAGGCCAACAAATAAGCGCGATACACCGAGCGCGCGGCATACTCGGGGGACGTCAAACTCCCCCGACCTGTCATGCTCGCAGCGCTATTGATGACCGCCGCCCTATCCGCCGATCCGCACTCGTACGCCAATTTCGGCGATGTCCGCGTACGCCATGCGGAGCTGGACCTGACCGTCGACTTCGAGCAAAAGCGCCTCCAGGGCTTTGTCGAACTCACGCTTGACGGCGTCGCGCCGGAGCTGATCCTCGACACCCGCGATCTCGATCTCGGCAAGGTCTACGCCATCGTCGATGGCGACTATCGCTGGACGCGCACCCGGCTCGCGCCGCGCGATCCGATTTTCGGCCAGAAGCTCAGCATCGTGCTTCCCGAAGGCACGGATCGGGTGCGAATTCACTATGCGACGCGCCCGGAGGCCTCCGGCCTGCAGTGGCTCGATCCGGAGCTGACTGCCGGCAAGCGCCAGCCGTTTCTTTTCAGCCAATCGCAAGCCATCCACGCGCGTTCCTGGGTGCCGATTCAGGACACGCCAGCCGTGCGTTTCACGTATGGCGCCCGCATCCGCACACCGAAGGGTTTGCTGGCGCGAATGAGCGCCGAGAACGATCCGCTGGATGCGGCGGATGGCGATTATCGATTCCTGATGCGCCAACCGATCCCAAGTTATTTGCTGGCGATTGCGGTGGGCGACATCAAATTCGCGCCGCTCGGCAAGCGCAGCGGCATCTACGCCGAACCTTCGGTGCTCGACGCTGCTGCTTACGAGTTCGCCGATACCGAACGCATGATCGAGATCGCCGAGAAGCTCTATGGGCCGTATCGCTGGGGGCGTTACGACCTGCTGGTGCTGCCGCCCTCGTTTCCGTTCGGCGGCATGGAGAATCCGCGGCTGACTTTCTTGACGCCAACCGTGATCGCGGGCGATCGGAGCCTGGTGTCGCTGATCGCCCATGAGCTGGCGCACTCGTGGTCGGGCAACCTTGTCACCAACGCCACCTGGGATCACTTCTGGTTGAACGAGGGTTTCACCACCTACGTGGAGAACCGCATCATCGAGGCGGCATTCGATGCCGAGCGCGCCGATATGGAGCGCGAACTGTCCGAGACTGAACTGGTGGCCGGCCTGCCCGAGATCGCCACGTCGGACCAGCATCTGCGCCAGGATCTGCGCGGCCGCGATCCGGACGATGGCCTGACCGATATTGCCTACACCAAGGGCATGTTGCTGCTGCGGTTTCTGGAAACGCGCTTCGGCCGCGAGCGCTTCGATCCGGTCTTGCGCGCGTGGTTCGATGAAAACGCCTTCGGCACGGTCACGACCGACGATTTCCTGGTCTTTATCGAACAGAAATTGTTGAACGCCTATCCGGGTATTGCCACGCACACTGAGGTGTTGGCATTTGTCGATCAACCAGCGCTGCCCGAACACACACCACGCACAACCGCCGCGCGTTTTGCCGCCGTCGATCAGGCGCGCAACGGCTGGCTGCGCGGTGGCGATCTGGCGGCCATCGACAGCTCGCAATGGACCACACAAGAATGGCTGCGATTCATCGAGGGCCTGCCGAGCGATATCGCCATCGAGCAACTCGCGGCACTCGACGCGCGCTTCAAATTCCAGGACTCCGGCAATAGCGAAATCGCCTTCGCCTGGTACGCCAAGGCGATCGATCGCAATTACCGCGACGCCTTCCCGGCCATCGAGCGCTTCCTGACCCGCGTCGGCCGGCGCAAGTTCGTGCTGCCGCTGTTTACAGACTTGTTTGCCAAAGACGCCGAGTTCGCCAGACGGGTGTATGCCAAGGCGCGGCCAGGTTATCACCCGATCACGCGGGCGAGCGTCGATGCGGTGGTGCGGCCGTTATAACGCGCTCCGCAGCTGCGACCCGTGATTCTGAGCGCGCGCCGCCGACGCAGCGACACGGGGCAGCGCGGATGGACACTAAAGCCGCCTTGGAGTGAACGGGTTGCTTCGATAACCTCAGGCTGTTCTGGCGGCTGCCTCCGATGACCGCAACCTCGATCGAACTCACGCGGTTTCTGGAACGCTGGCGCGAGGGCGAGGACGCGGCTGCGGGCCGCGTGTTCGAACTGGCCTACGCCGAGTTGCGCCAGATCGCAGCGAAGCGCCTGCGCCATAGCGAGGGCGCAACGCTGACGCCCACCGCGCTGTTGCACGAGGCCTATCTGCGGGTGGTCGAGGGTGGCGCGGTATTCAACAGCCGGGCGCACTTTTACGCCGGCATGTCGCTTTACATCCGATCGGCCCTGGTCGACCACGCCCGTGCCCGTCAGTCTGTCAAGCGCGGCGGTGGGCTTGCCGAGGTGAGCCTGATAAACGAGATCGATGCCGAACCGGCACAGGTATTCGATGTTATCGCCACCGACCAGGTCTTACAGCAGTTGGCCACGCTGGACGCGCGGTGCGCCGACGTGCTGCATTTGCATTGTTTCGCCGGCCTGGATCGACTCAATATCGCGCAACTCCTGCAGCTGTCTTTGGCGACAGTCGATCGCGACTTGCGCTTCGGGCGAGCCTATATCCGCGAGGCGCTGCAAGATGGACGCTGAGCGCTATCGCCGCCTGCGCGACTTGTACGATCAAGCCAGCGCGGCGCCGCCGCCAGCGCGCGAAGAAATCATCGCCCGCAGCGATGCGGATGCGGAGATTCAGGCGCGCGTCCGGGCGCTGCTGGCAGCGGACAGTGGGACGCTCGATCTGTCGCGTCCGATCGCGGCCTTGGTCAGCGAGTTCGTACGCGAGGATATCGGCCCGGGTACGGTATTGGGCGCGTGGACGCTGGAAGATCTTCTGGGCGAAGGCGGCATGGGCGCGGTCTACGCCGCCCGGCGCAGCGACGGGCTGTTCGAACAACGCGCGGCGATCAAGCTGTTGCGCGGTCGCCCGAGTTCGGCCAGCCTGGATTTCCTGGCCCGCGAACGCCAGATCCTGGCGGGCCTGACGCATCCGAACATCGCGCGTTTGCTCGACGGTGGCACCACGCCCAGTGGACAGCCTTATCTGGTCATGGAACTGCTTGAGGGCGTGCCCATCGAACGCCATTGTCGCGAGCATATCCACGATGTGCCGACGCTGCTGCGCATGTTCTTGACCATTTGCGCGGCCGTCGAATTTGCTCACGCGCGCTTGATCGTGCATTGCGATCTCAAACCCAGCAACATCATGTTGCGTGCCGACGGACAGCCCTGTCTGCTCGATTTCGGCATCGCCCGCTGGCTCGGCGACGGTGGACCTGCCGCAGCCAGAGGCGCTGCGGCGCGCGCCTATACGCCAGGTTTCGCCAGCCCCGAACAGGAGCACGGCGGCGCGATCACCACCGCAACCGACGTGTACAGCCTGGGTCGCTTGCTGGACACCTTGCTCAGCGCTGCGGGGCTCAAGGCCGATGCCGAAGTGGCGGCGATCGTACGCCGCGCCAGCGATCCGTCGCCGGCTCAGCGCTATGCCTCGGCGGCAGCCCTGGCGGCCGACATCGCGCGCTATCTGGACCGCGAGCCGGTCCATGCCATGCCGCATACGCTGGCCTATGTGTCGCGACGCTTCATCAGCCGCCACCGTCAGGGGGTAGCGGCCGTCGCGACGGTGCTGCTCGCGCTGGCCATTGGGCTGGTGCTGTCGGTATCCGGCTTCGTGCGCGCGCGCGCGGCGCAGCAGCAAGCCGAGGCCGCCGCTGTTGCGGCACAGCGCGAGGCGACGCGCTCCGCCGCCCTCAGCGAATTCATGCTCGACATGCTTGCGGGCGTCACGCCGGAAGAGGCGCGCGGCATGGACACCACTTTGCTGCAACGTATCTTTGCGCGCGCACAGGAGCGTGTGCAGCAGCAACTGGGCGGCGATGCCGAATTGCTGCTAACGGCGAGTGTCGCCATCGGCAGCAATCTGCGCCTCATCGGTCAGCCCGAGGCCTCCGTCGCCGCGCTGGAGCAGAGCTTGTCGCGCGTCGAGGGCAGCGCACTGGCGGTGTCTTCCGATGCCATCCGAGCTCGGCGCGCGCTGGCAGTGGCCTTATATGACGCGGGTCGCGATGAGGCAGCTATCGCAGCAGCCGTCCGCGCGCTGGCCGATACCCGGGCTCACTTCCCTGACGACCGTCCGGCGCTGGCCAGTGCTGAGGGCGACCTGGCCTGGGTCCGGCAGGTGGTGGATACCGATGCGGCGGTGCTCGGGATGCGCGCCGCCATCGCCACCCTGGGCGATGCGGTGGCCGCCGACGATCCGGTGCGCACCGAACTGGAACTGTCGCTGGCCAGCATTCTGGTCAACCATCGCTCGCCCGATGAGGCGCAAGCGTTGTTCGATGTTGTGCTGCCGCGCCTGCGCGTGGCCTATGGCGATGAGCATCCCAAGGTGATGCGCGCCGAATCCGAACTGGCGCTGGCGCATCTGCGACGGCGCGACTTCGAAGGCGCCGAGGCCATCCTGCGACCGTTGCTCGCGCGCGCGGAGCGCATCCACGGCCACGATCATTACGCCACCCTGTCGGTGGTCAACAATCTCGGTGCGGCCCTTCGCCAGCAGGGGCACACGGCCGAGGCGGCGCCCTACTATGAGCGTGGTTACGACGCGCAATTGCGGCTGCGCGGGCCGGAGCATCCGCAGACCGTGATTGCGTTGAACAATTACGCGCTGCTGCGTATCGACCAGGACCGCGCCGCCGAAATCGTGGACGAGCTGCCGCAGAACCTGCAGCGGGCGCAACGGGCATTTCCCAACAACTCGCGCATGGATGCCGAGTTCCGTCAAACGATGGCGCGGGCGCTGGCCGGTGTCGGGCGGCATGCCGAGGCGTTGCGCGAGTTCGAACAGTCCTGGCAGGACATGGCCGCCAGCGTCGGCGCCGAGTCTGCCGACGCCTGTGAGATCGTAGCCGACGTGGTGAAGTTGAGTGAGAACGCGCGGCGCCCTGACTGGCTCGCGGGCTGGGCAGATCGTCCGCGCTGAGCTTGCGGCCGCGGCGACGGCAGGAGGCGCATCGGGTTCGCTCGGACCGATGACAGTTTGTGCCATCAAAATCCGCTAAGGCGCCTGGCGGCCCTGCACTGACGGTTGAAGGTCCGGGTCTGGATTTGCTCACGCTGGATGCCGGCGGCGGGCGCCGCCATCTAAACGTTGATGCCGGCGGCAACCTGGTGCTGACCGGTCTGCGCTTCACCCGCGGCGATCCGGGGGGCACGGTGTCCGGCGGCGCCATCTTGAACAACGGCGGCACGCTCGAAACACGCGACACGGCCTTCGAGGACAACGCCGCGCAGATCGGCGGCTGCTTGTACAACGTGGGTACGCTGACGCTGAGCTACGTGCGCATGAGTAACTGCAGGGCGCGTGCATCAGCGGGTGGCTTGTTCAATGCGAACGGCGCCACGGCAACCATCGGCGATATCCGCATCGAGGGCTCCAGCGCGGTCGATAACGGCGGCGCGATCGGCAACAACGGAAACCTGCTCGCCTTCCGCGTGGCGATGATCGGCAACCAGGCGCGCTTCGGCGGCGCCTTCAGCGAATACGGCACTACCACGCTGCGCAACAGCACGCTGAGCGGCAACACCGCCAGCGGCCCCGGTGGCGGCGCGATCCACGTCGATGTCGGTGGGCGGCTCATACTGACCCACGCCACGGTCACGCTCAACAACGCCACGGCCGGCGGCGGCGGGCTGTGGAACAACGGCGGCGTGGTCGAACTGCAGAACTCGGTGATCGCTGGCAACACGGGCGCTGGCGGGCTCCACGACGCGCGCGGCGTATTGCGCTCGCTGGGCCATAACTTGATCGGCAATGCCACCGGGTCGAGCTTCGCACCCGATTCGCCGAGCCTCGTCGGCAACCAACTCGGCGTCGCCGCGCGCCTCGGTCCGCTGGCAGACAACGGCGGCTTCGGCCGCACCCATGCACCGGATCACGACAGCCCGCTCTACGATGCCGCCGCCGCGGCCTTGGGCTTCGATGGGCGCGGCTTGATCCGTCCGCGCGATTTCACCCAACTCGCCAACGCGGCAGGCGGCAACGGCAGCGACATCGGCGCCTACGAACTTCAAGTGGCTACGCCGAACAACGTGGTGGCCACCGTGCTGGGCAGTGCGGTCAGCGTGAGCTTCACCGGCGGCGCCACGCTGGGCGACGGTCGCGGGCTGGGCACGATCCAGAACGACGATTCGGCATCGATTGCGATCCAGGACGTCACGCTGGCCGAAGGCAACGTGGACAACACGGCCTTCCGGTTCAACTTGACGCTGACCGGTGCGGTGCAGGACGGATTCACGGTGTCGGTTTCCAGCAGCGATGGTTCGGCAAACGCAGGCTCCGACTACAGCGCGATTCCCGCTGGGACGAACCTCAGCTTCACCGGCACTGATGGCGAGACGCAATCGATCACGGTACAGGTCACCGGCGACACGATCCTCGAAGCCGACGAGACCTTCAGCGTGGTGCTTGGCACACCGAGCAACGCGGCCGTCTTGGTCACCACGGTGAGCAGCACCGGCACGATCCAGAACGATGATGAGGCGTCGATAGCAATCAATGACGTGAGCCAGGTCGAGGGCAGCACCGGGACGACCAGCTTCCAATTCACGGTCACCTTGACCGGATCGATCGAGGGAGGCTTCAGCGTGCCCTTCACCACAGCCGATGGCAGTGCAACAGCCCCGGGCGACTACGCCAGCCAGTCCGGCACGCTGAACTTCACCGGGACTGCGGGCGAAACACGCACGGTCACGATCAACGTGATCGGCGACACGCTGTTCGAGGCCGATGAGCAATTCCTGGTGAATCTCAGCGCCCCGGCGAATGCCAGCGTGAGCCTGGCCGACGGCTCCGGCCAGGCCACGATCCATAACGACGATCGCGTCGCGCTCACGCTGTCCGCCAGCGCCGCGCCCAACCCGTCCTCGGTCTCGGCCACAGTGACGGTCACCGCGACGTTGAGCTTGCCTCAGGGGGCACCGGCGCCCAGCGGCGCCATCCAGGTCGCCAGCGGCGCCGCAACTCTGTGCGCGATCACCCTGCCGGCGCTGAGTTGCAGCTACACGCCCAACTACCTGGGCCCGCAGAACCTTACGCTGAGCTATCCGGGCGACGCCAACGTAGAGCCGGCCAACACCAGCACCAGCCACACCACACTGCGCTTCGCCGACCTCAGCATCAGCAAGGACGACGGCCGCGCGGTGGTCAACGCGGGCGACGTACTGGCCTACACCATCGTCGTTCGCAACGACGGCCCCGATCAGGCCAGCGGCGTGCACGTCGAGGACCTGATTCCTACCACGCTGAGCGCCGCCTCCTGGACCTGCAGCGGCGTCGCCTGCGCCAGTACCAGCGGCACGGGCTCAATCCAGCAGACGCTCAGCCTGCCGGCCCATCAGCAGGTGACCTACACGCTCACTGCCACGGTGGTCAGCCCGGCACCGGTCTTCGTCGAAAACATGGCGCGGCTCACGCTCAGCAGCGGCGCCCCGCACTACCTCTTCGATCCCGACACAGCGGATCACGTCGCCATCGATGTGAATCTGGGCGACGCCATTTTCCGCCAGGGATTCGAGTCGCCATGAGCTGCGGCGCCGGGTTGCGCGGGGATAGCAGCCTTATGGCAGCACCAAGGAGGGCCAGGTAAAGCGCGGCTCGACGATGCGCACAACGCCATGATGATTGAATGTCCGTGCGGTTCCGATGCCGTCGGCGTTTCCGAAAGCACCACCCATCGACGGAACCGACATCATGCATCGCATCACGGCACCGACCCGACTGACGGCCGCTTTGGGCCTGATCCTGGCGGCGACAGCATTCCAGACCGGCGCGGCGCCATGGACGCATCACGGCACACTCGATCAGGGCGGCAAACCGGTCAATGGCGAATTCGACATACGCCTGACGCTCGTGAACCAAAACACGGGCGGCGCCGTTCGCGCGCCGCTCACTTTTTACCGTGTGCCGGTGATCGACAACAGCTTTGCGATTGAGGTCGACTTCGGCATCGAGTTGGCGGAGCTTCCGGCCATGGCGCTGCGCACGGAAGTATCGCGGGACGGCGCCGAGTTCGTGCCCGTGGGCGAACCCGAACGCGTCGATGCCTATGCCAAGTTGGGCACCTTTTGGGATACGCAGGGTAATCTCGGCACCAACCCGACGAGCAACTTTATCGGCACCGTCGATGCCCAGGCGTTCGTGGTGCGTACGGCCAATGTGCGCAGCCTGCGGATCGAACCGAGCGCCCAGACCTGGGGTCCCTTTGTACCGACAGCAATCACTGCCAACATCATCGCCGGCAGCCGCGCCAACACGGTCGACAGTGGCGTGCGCGGCGCAACCATCGCTGGCGGTGGCGTGCCCACCGGCAGCAGCGATCCGGATTTCGGACTGGAAGCGCCGAATCGGGTGACCGATCACTTCGGCAGCGTCGGTGGTGGTTTTGGCAATCGTGCCGGCGACGCCGCGGGCACCGCAGTCGATGGATCTTTCGCTACCGTCGGGGGTGGCATGGTTAACGCCGCTGCGGGTCAATATGGCACCGTTAGCGGTGGCTTCGGCAACGAAGCCGATGGCGATTCCAGCGTCGTTGGTGGCGGTTCGGGGAATACCGTGTCGGGCTTGAGCGGCACCATCGCCGGCGGTTCCAGCAATCAGGTTGCCGGCGAGTCGAGCACGATTGGCGGCGGTTGGGAAAACACAGTCAACAGCTTCAGCAGCGTGGTGTCGGGTGGCCATCGAAATTCAGCCGGCGGGGGTCTATCGGTGGTCGCCGGCGGAAGGGACAATCGCGCTGCGGGCGATCAGTCCGTCATCGCCGGTGGTTTCAAGAACGCTACTGTGGGGCTCGGCAGCACGGTGGGCGGTGGGCGATTCAATTGCGCTGGCGGCGATGGCTCCTGGGTGGGCGGCACCAGCGCAAAAACAAGGCCGGCGATGGAATCCTTGCCCGACACGGGCGTCGATGGCTGCTCGAGTGTCGTGGGCACGGGCACGAACGGCGGCGATGCTGGCAGCTTCGTCTGGGCGGATTCGCAGGCACCAGAGTTCATCTCCACGGGTCGCGATCAGTTCCTGGTCCGCGCTGATGGCGGAATGCATCTCAACACAAACGGGCCACTGGCTGGCAGCGATGATGTGTCGTTCAAGGCGCGCCCGGTCACCGGCGATGCCAACGCCGACCTGCGCCTGATCTCGCGCGGCGGTAAAGACACGCGCTTCTCGGTCGCGGATGCCACCGGTACGCTGGGCCTGACCGTCACGGGACTGAGCGCTGGCAGCGCGCGTTTGTCGGTATCGGGAGGCGCCGGCGGCGCGGCCACCCTGAGCCACGGCGGAACCTGGACCAACGCGTCCTCGCGCAGTTACAAATTCGGCTTTGCAGCGGTCGAGCCAGGCGCGATCTTGGAACGCGTGATCGCGCTGCCGATCAGCCGGTGGCAGTACAAGCATTCCGCCGAAGGCCATCACTTGGGTCCGATGGCGGAGGACTTCAAAGCCGCGTTCGACCTCGCTGGCGATGGCAGGTCGATCTCCACCGTCGACGCGGATGGTGTGGCGCTTGCGGCCATCCAGGGCCTGCACCAGAAGCTCGAAGACGAAAACGCCGCACTGCGCAAAGTGTTGCTGGACCTGCAGGCGCGCCTGGCAAGCCTCGAAGCACAATCGAAGTAAGCTTCCGAGCAAACCGCCAACGGCGTGCGGCTTGGCATGGGGCGGCGCTCAGCCTCGGCACGGCTCAATGCTTTGAAATGCGCCCGCAACATCCAGCGTAGGAGAAGGGCTGATGAACCTGGGTCGCGTGTGGAAAGCGCTCATCCTGAGCGTGTTCGGCGCCGGGAGCGCGAGCCAGGACCTGGCGGCCGCACCGGCCGCGCAACTCTCCGAGGGAACTCACCAGAAGATCGCCCAATTGTCCAGCAAAGGAGACGACTACGCAGAGCGCGGCCGTTACGCCGAAGCGGTCGCGACCTACGTTCAAGCACTTGAGTTAGTGCCAGAACCGATCACCGACTGGGAGGCCAGTACCTGGCTGCTCGCCGCCATCGGCGATGCGCATTTCAAGGCCGGCAGCTACGAACAAGCACGCGCCGCGCTCAGCGACGCCATGCATTGTCCCGACGCCATCGGCAACCCCTTCCTGCACCTGCGTCTGGGCCAAGCTCAGTTCGAACTCGGAAATCTCGACAGGGCCAACGACGAATTGGCCAGAGCCTACATGGGCGGGGGCAAAGCCGTTTTTGCCGATGAGCATCCGAAGTACTTCGACCATCTGAAGACTGTGCTTAAACCACCCGATCACGGCGACTGGTGACCGTCATCGGGCAGCGCTGGCTGGTCCAGCCTGAATCGTCATCGGCTCCAGGCGCCCCGAGGCGCGGCACCGGCGGCGCCCGTCTGCTTCCGCGCGCCAAACGCCATGTCGGTGCGCCGAAGTGACGTTCAGCTCGCGCCAACGAGCTTTATCATGGCGACAATGAGTGCACGACTTTCCTCGCTGATGGGCTTTTGGCCACTGCAGATTGCCGGCTGGATCGGCTTTCTGGCGGTGCACTTTTTGTCGGGCATGGCGCACGGCAAGCACATGACGTACTTGTCGGTGTCGATCACCAGCGCCATTGGTGGTGCGATCATCACCTATCCGCTGCACCATCTGTATCGGCGCATCTATCCACTGCCGCTGGTGCAGCGCGCGCTTTTCGCGCTGCCGGCATTCGTGCTGGTCTGCGTTGGCATGAGCGCGATCTACGCTCTAGCGATCGAGCAATACTGTCCGGAGGAATGCAAGCCAGCATCGTTTCTGGGCTACATCGCCTACACGGGATTCACCGCGTACGTGATCTTGAGCTGGAGTGCGCTGTGGTTCGGGATTCGCAACAGCCGCGCGTTGGCCGAAGCGCGCGAGCGCACGGTGGCGGCGCAATCGCAGGCCAATCTGGCCCAGCTCAAGATGCTGCGCTACCAATTGAACCCGCATTTCCTGTTCAACACCTTGAACGCGATCTCGACGCTGGTGCTCGATCAGCAAAATGGCATCGCCGGCCGCATGCTTGGCGCGCTGAGTCGTTTTCTGCGCTACACGCTCGACCAGGAACCCGAGCAAAAGGTACCGTTGAAGCGCGAGATGGAGGTGCTGGATCTGTACCTGAGCATCGAGAAGATGCGCTTCGACGATCGACTGCGCCTGGACCTGCAAGTCGATCCCGCCGCCGAAACGGCGCTGGTGCCGAGCCTCATCTTGCAGCCGCTCATCGAAAACGCCATCAAATACGCCGTCGCCAAAAGCGAGAGCGGCTGCTCGATCACGCTGCGTGCGCACGCGAGCGGGCAGTGGTTGGAATTGGTGCTGTGCGACGACGGTCCTGGCAGCCCGGTGTTCGCGCCCGGCGCGCCCGAACCCAATGGCGTGGGCCTGCGCAACACACGCGAGCGACTGGCGACGCTCTACGGCGAGCGCCAGCGCTTGTTCGTCGAAAATCGACCGGAAGGCGGCGTGCGTGTGCGCATGACCTTGCCGCTGGAGAGGTGAGTGCAGGTTCTTGGTTGTTGGTTTTTGGTTCTTGGTTGATCGCCTTAGCCAACTAACGACCCGCGAACCCGCATCTTTTCCAAGAACCAAGAACCAACAATCAAGAACCCACCATGAAACCCCTCCGTTGCCTGCTTGCCGATGACGAACCTCTCGCCCGCCGCGGCTTGAAGCTGCGCCTGCAATCGATCGCCGGCATCGACCTTGTGGCTGAAGCCAGTAACGGCCGCGAAGCGCTGGCGTTGATCGGCCAGCATCAGCCAGATCTCTTGTTTCTCGATATCCAGATGCCCGGCGTCGATGGCTTCGGCGTGCTGCGCGCGCTCCCCGTGGCGCGCTGGCCGTTGGTGATTTTCATCACCGCCTACGATCACTACGCGCTCGATGCGTTTCGTGTGCACGCGGTGGATTACCTCTTGAAACCGGTCGACGACGACGCGCTGCGCGCCGCTGTCGAGCGCGCGCGGCGATTGAAATCGCAAACCGAGCTGGAGGCTGAGCACGCACGCCTGCTGGCGCTGGTCGGCGGCGAACGCCCGCAATCGCTGGGCGAACGCAGCGACGACAAACTCACGCTCAAGGACGGCACTACGCTGATCCGCCTGGCGCTGAGCGACATCCGCTGGATCGACGCCGCTGGCGACTACGTCGTCGTGCACTGCTCCGATGCCAACCACGTCGCCCGCGCGAGTTTGCGCGAACTCACGGAACGCCTGCCCGCCGATCGCTTCGTGCGCGTGCACCGCTCCACAATCGTCAACGTCGCCTGCGTCACGCGGCTGCGGCCGCACATCAACGGCGAGTATTTCATCGACTTGAAATGCGGTCAGGAACTGAAGCTATCGCGCGGCTATCGCGAGCAGTTGGCGCGATTCGAGTGAACTCCGCGCCTTAGGAGCGCCGCAGCGCAGCTCGCCTATCGACCGGATCTGATCGGCCAAGACAACGCGTCTTGGCCGATCCATCTCGGCGCCTGCCCGTGTCCTGGATTCGATCGTCAGGCCGGCTGCCAATCCGCTTCCAACACCACCCGATAGCGTGCCTTGCCGGCACGCAGGTGCTCGATCGCATCGTTGACCCGCGAGAACGGGAAGCGCTCGACGGTGGGCGCAAGGTTGTGGCGCGCGCTGAAGTCGAGCATTTTCGCGGTGACCGCGGGCGACCCTAGCGGCGAGCCGGAGACGCTGCGCGAGCCGCCGATCAAGCCGAAGGCGGGAATGGCCATCGGCTCCAATACCGCGCCGACGACGTGCATGCGGCCATGCGGCGCGAGCGTGCCCAGGAGCGCGGGCCAATCGAGCGTAACGTTGACGGTGACAAGCAGGAAATCGAGCTGCCCCGCCAACGCGGCGATGGCTTTTTTCTCGCCCGTTGCGACCACGCGATGGGCGCCCATGGCTTTTGCCTCATCGCTCTTGGTGAGCGTGGAGGTGAACGCGGTGACTTCGCAGCCCCAGGCGCGCAAGAACTTCACAGCCAGATGGCCCAGGCCGCCAATTCCAATGACGCCGACACGATCGGTGGGCTGCACATTGCACTGGATGATCGGATTGAACACCGTAATTCCGCCGCAGAACATCGGGCCGGCGCCGCTTGCGTCCAGGCCTTCGGGGATCGGCGTGGCCCAAATCCAGTGGCAGCGCACGCGCTCGGCAAAACCGCCGTGGCGGCCGATCAGGGTTTCTTCGTTGTTCGAACACAAGTTGTGGTGCCCGGCGACGCATTGCGCGCATTGCATACACGCGCCCGAATACCAACCCAAACCCACGCGATCGCCCACTTTGACGCGTCTGGCCTGCTCGCCAGCAGCGACCACGCGGCCGACGATTTCGTGTCCGGGCACAAAGGGATACGCCGTACGGCCCCAGTCGTTGTCGAGCATCGACAGGTCCGAGTGGCAAATACCGCAGTGCTCGACAGCGATCTCGACTTGATGCTCGCCCAGGGCGCCGGCATCGAACTCGAAAGCTTCCAGAACGCCGCCTCTTTTTTTCGCCGCATACGCACGAATCGTACTCATTTCTCAAAGCCTCCATTGGCGATGACGTCGGCGAGCGCGCCCGGCACGCCGATGCTTTCGAGCTTCAAACGACGAGCTTCGCTGCCGCTGGCGCCTTGCGTGATCACGGTTTCCCAACTACCGTACATCGGATTGGGCAGCACGAACCAGCGCGTGCCCAGCCAGTCGATCCTTGCTTCGACGGCCGCATCGCGACTGACGCGCGTCGCATTCGGCACATCGATCAAATCGTAGAGATTATCGCCGACCATCTGCACGATGCGATGGGTTTTGGCGATCTCGGCGCGGCGCGGGCTTTTGTCCTTCCAACCGCGCGCGCTGTCGCGGAAGATGAAGGTCTTGCTGTCGGCAGTGTTGGGGAAACCGAGCTTCGCCAAGTTTTTGCGCGTGGGCTCGACCTCGTCTTTAAACTCGCCGACCTGCACCTCGCGATTGGACACGTAGAACACGGTCACCCCTTTGCTCGCCGCGTATTGCAAATACTTCAGCGCACCCGGAATCGGCGGTGCGTTTTCGTTCTGCACATAGGCGTTCCAGGACGCCTTGTCGAAGGCTTTCCCTAGACGCGCACGCTCGACCATGTAGTCGGAGGTATCGAGTACGGTCTCATCCACGTCGACAACCACCGCCGGCGGCAGCTGGCTGAAGTTGCCGATTTGCTCGGTGGCCGCGGTCCAGGTCTTATCGGCGAGTGCCGCGTCCAGCGTACGGCGTGCGGTTTCGAAGGTCTGCAGATGCACGGCTTCCGCTTCGGCCGAGGTGCGCGACCAGACCACGCTGTGCAGCATATCCAGCTGATAGTTGTCCGGCGCTCGCGCTGTTTGGCTGGGTGCAGCCTGCGGCGCAGACGCCACCGGCGCGGGCGCCGGCGCCGTCGCGCACGCGCTTAGGGCGAAGATCAAAATCGAGCAAAGCGCAGTCTTTCTCACGGCGGCGTCCCCAGATGGTCGAGAACCGCAAGGCTAGCGCGAAAGCGTGACGCCCGTGGGTCGCGCCGTGCCACGAGTTGCGGCGCGATACCGACGCCCGACCTGGAGCGCGACATCGACATGTCCCGCGCTATCCTCCGCGGCTCTTCGGGATGGCTAATCGGTGCGGCGCGTGAAAGAGCATTTGAATGAACTGGTGATGCAGGCGCTGCTCGATGTGCGCCGCAAGGCGGCGGTGGAATTGCCGCCCGAGCCCGCATTTGCCATCGAGCGTACCAAATCCAAAGAGCACGGCGACTTTACGACCAATGCTGCGATGGTGCTGTGCAAGGCGCTGGGCATGAAGCCGCGCGACCTGGCGACTCAAATCGTGCAGCACCTGCCGCCGTCGCGCCACGTCGATAAGGTCGAGATCGCCGGACCCGGGTTTATCAACTTCACGCTCAGCAAGAGCTGCCTTTATGGCACGCTCAGGCGGGTCTTCGAGCGCGGCGCCGACTACGGACGGAGCGAGCCGATCGAGGGCGAGCGCGTGACAGTCGAGTTTGTCAGCGCTAATCCCACCGGGCCGCTGCACGTCGGCCACGGCCGCGGCGCGGCGTTCGGCGCAAGTCTTGCGAGCCTGCTCGAATCCTGCGGTATCGACGTGCAGCGCGAGTATTACGTCAACGACAATGGCCGCCAGATGGACATTCTGGCCACCAGCGTGTGGTTGCGGTATCTGGAGCTAGCGGGCACGCCGGTGCGCTTTCCGGACAACGCCTACAAGGGCGAGTACGTGTACGACATAGCGCGCGCACTCAAGAGTGCGGCGGGCGATCGTTTGCGCCGCAGCGCTTTTGAGGTCACTTCCGACCTGCCGCTGGACGAGTCGCAGGGCGGCGATAAGGAACTGCACATTGATGCGCTGATCGCGCGCTGCAAAGCGCTGCTCGGAGAGGCCGATTATCGGCAGGTGTTCGACGCCGGCTTGAACTCGATCCTCGACGATATCCGCGACGATCTTGGCCAGTTCAACGTTCGCTACGACACCTGGTTCAGCGAGCGCTCGCTGGAAACCACCGGCGCAATCAAGCGCGCGATCGAGCGACTCACGCGCCTGGGACATATGTACGAAAACAAAGGCGCGCTGTGGTTCCGCGCCACCACCTTCGGCGATGAAAAAGATCGCGTGGTCGTTCGCGAGAACGGCCAGGCGACATACTTCGCCTCGGATATCGCCTACCTGTTGAACAAGTTCGAACGCGGTTTTTCGCGCGCGATTTACGTCTTTGGCGCCGATCACCACGGCTACATCGCGCGCCTGAAGGCCGCCGCGCAGGGCTTGGGGCTCGATCCGTCGAAGATCGAAATCCTGCTGGTGCAGTTCGCGATTCTGTTCCGCGGCGCTGAGCGAGTGCAGATGAGCACGCGCTCCGGCCAGTTCGTCACCTTGCGTGAGCTGCGCGACGAAGTCGGGGCCGATGCTTGTCGCTTTTTCTACGTGATGCGCAGCAACGATCAGCATCTGGACTTCGATCTTGAGTTGGCCAAGAGCCAATCGCGCGACAATCCGGTGTACTACGTGCAATACGCCCACGCGCGCATATGTTCCGTGTTCCGCCAGGCCGCCGAACGCGGGCTGACGCACAATCGTGCCAGCGGCGATGCCGCCAAACAGCGACTGACGGTCGAGCACGAGCTTGACCTTCTGAGCCTGTTGCAGCGCTATCCGGAAACGGTGGAGAAAGCCGGGCAGATCCGCGCGCCGCACATGATCGCCAACTACCTGCGCGATCTCGCTGCCGCGCTGCATGGTTATTACGATGGCGCCAATGTGAAACTGCTCGAAGACGATGATGATCTGCGTAACGCGCGCCTGAACCTTCTGCTCGCGATCAAGCAAGTCCTGGTCAACGGCCTTAAACTGATCGGCGTCAACGCACCGGAGAAGATGTAGATGGCACGCCAGGCGGTTCGCGGCAGTCAGCGGCCACCGTTGCCGTTCTGGGTCTGGCTGCTGGCCGGCTTCGCAGCCGGCGTGGGGCTGACGATGTTCTTCATCTTGAAGGACGGCATGCCCGCTGCGAACGGCCCCACGCCCAATCCCAACGCACAATCGGCCGACGGCGACAAACCGCTGGTGGAGTTGGCCGCCGGCGACGCCGCTGCGCGCAAGCCCAAATACGACTTTTACTCGGTGCTGCCGGAGATGGAAGTGGTCATCCCCGACGCCGAGCTCAAAGAGCAGAACCAACAAGCGGCGCCCGCCCCGCCGGCCGTCGGCGAACGTTTGATGCTGCAAGTCTCGAGCTTCAGCAATGCCGGCGACGCCGAAGCGCTCAAGGCGCGTCTGGCGCTGACCGGCGTGCAAGCCAACGTGGTACCGGTGACCATCGATGGCCGCACCTGGCACCGCGTGCGCTTGGGCCCCTTCGCCGATTCGCGTGCGCTGGAAAGCGCCAAGCGCGAGCTGGAAGCGCAGAAGTATCAACCGATTGCGCTGCGCGAGAAGCAATAGCGACGACGCCGTCAACACAGGCCGGGAGCGTAGTGTGCTGAAACGGACACGATGCCGCTCTGCAAACAGCCGCCTCGCCGGTGCGCTGCTCGCTCTTGGCGCCATGCTCACGACATCGGTACCAGCCGCAGTGCGGGTGGTCGAGGATGTTCCCGAAGCCGCAGTAAAAAAGGACGACCGCATCCTGGCGATGCACGGTGGTGGGCGCACGTTCGAAGTGCACGACCCGCTCGGCTTCGAATTGGCATGGTTACGTTGTTCGGCTCAGCGTACCTGCAGCATCGCGATCGAGCGCGCGGGCGAGCGTCTGACCCTCCCGCTTTGGCAAGCCGAGGTCAGAGTCGTGCCGGAGCGCCTCGACCTTAGCGCGGAGATCAATCCCAACGATCCGCTCCGCACCGACACGACGGCAGCGCAGCGTGAGCCGATGATCGCAGCGTGGTTGCACATGCGTCGCGCCGAACGATCGGTGCTCGATGGGAATCTCGATGCCGCGGCGCGCGCTGCGAATGATGCCCGTGCCGTGCTGTCGGCCCCGGAGGAGCAAGCCTTCGTCTCAATCGAGTTTGCGCGCCTGCTCCTCAGCAAGAACCAGCTCGATGAGACCGCCGCAGAGTTAGACGCACTGATCGGCCAGAAAATGCCGGTGGACTTGCGGGTACGTGCTGTGCGCCTGCGCGGCGCGGTGCACTTCCGGCGCGCGCAACTGGCTGAAGCCGAGGCCGGCATGCGCGCGGTCATCGACCAGGCGCGCGCCGCCGCTCCCGGCTCGCATCTGCTGGCGAGCACGCTCAACAGTCTTGCAGTCGTGATTCGTCCGCAAGGACGTTTGCACGAAGCACGCGCGCTGTTCGAAGAGGCCCGCGCCAATGCGGTCGCGTTTGGATCGCCCTCGGTACTGGAAGTGATGATCCTGTCCAACATGGCGCTGCTGGAGCGCGCCGCCGGGGATTTGCAGCGCGCAGACCTCGTGTTTCGCGAGGCGCTGGCGATGCTCGACAAGCTGCCGCCGCAGCCCTTGCTTCGCTTCGATACTGAAGCCAACTGGGCACTGGTGCTGCTCGATCGCGGGCGCACGCGCGAAGCCGCCGCTTTCTGGAATACGCGGTTGCTCGATGAGGGTTTGGACCAGGAGCGCGTCGGCCAGGTGCTGCACAACCTAGCGCTGGTGTTCGCCGCTCAAGGCGATTTTCACGAAGCGGTGCGACGCCTGCGGCTCGCCCTCGCACACTGGCAACGCGTGGCGCCCGGGGGCATCGAAGAGGCGAGCGTTCATCGCGATCTCGGCGCTTTCGCCGCTGAGACCGGCGAATTTGCCGCGGCACGGCGCGCACTCAAGACGGCGCTGCGCCTGTACCGCGCGATCGCGCCGAACGGCACCGGCGTGATCGGCGCTCTCGATGCGCACGCCACATTGTCGCTGGCGATGAACGATGCGGCAGGGGCCGAACGCTGGCAACGCCAAGCGCTCAGCCTGCGCGAGCGAAGCGAGCAACCGGGATGGCGGCGCGATGCTGCATTGACGCAACTGGCACAGGCGCTGCACGCGCAGCGCAAAGACGACGCGGCGCTCGCGGCGCTCGCTGAGGCACAGGCGCACGCGCGTGGCGCTGGCCGCGATGCGATGCTGGCGAGCGCCCTGGCCCTGCGCGGCGACATTCTGCTGCGACGCGGCGAGGCCGAGGCAGCGCGCAAAGCCGCCTGCGACGGCGTCGAGCGCATCGAAATTCTGCGCGGCACCTCGCCCAGGGGCGCCGAGTTCCAAACGCCGTTTACCCATCAGGCGGCGCCCATCTATCGCTCGTGCATCGATGCGATGCTGGCGGTGGGCGACATCGAGGCCGCACTCGGCAGCTATCAACGCGAGCGCCGCGGCGTGCTGCAGGCGCTGCTGGACGACCGCGACTTGCGTTTTCGCGAATTGCCGCCGGACCTGGCGCAGGAGCGCGGTGCGGCGCTGGCGGCGCTGCAGTCGATCAGCGCCGAACTCGACGCCGCACCCAGTGCGGAGCTTGCTGCGCTGAAGGAACGCCGATTCGCCGCGCGCGCGCAGCTGCGACGCGTCGACGAGCGCATCACCGCAGCGTTGCCGCAATTGTTGCCATGGAGCGCCGAACGGACTTCTGCGCCGACCCGCGCACCGATCGGGCATACCGTTGTCGCCTTTGCCGTCGGCAAAAGCGACACCTTGCGCATTGTGCTGAGCGACCGGGCGCCGCGCGTCGATCGCTTGCCATTGAGTGCCGCGCAGCTCAGCGGTCGCGTCGCCGCTTGGCGAACCGCTTTGCAGCGCGGCGCTGCCGACGAAATACAGATCGCGCGCGAACTGTATGCCGCCTTGCTCGCAGGCGTCGCGCTTGAGGACAGCGTCGTCCTGGTCCCGGACGGCGCGCTGCATCGCCTGCCATTCGCTGCCCTGATCGGCAGCGACAATCGCCGCCTGATCGAAACCCACGCGGTGGCGCTCGCGGCGCTCTTGCCCGACGCCGTGCCGTGCACCGCCCGATCGTGCGCCGCGAACGCCAGTCTCGATCTGCTGGCGCTGGCCGATAGTGCCAGCGTTGCTGGACGCGCAGCCTTGCCCGGCGTCGACTTGGAAGTCGACGGGCTGAAGAACTCGGGTTGGAAGCGTGTTGCTGTCCTGCGCGGTGCGGATGCCTCCGCCGAGGCGCTGTTCGACCATGGCCCGAAGGCCCGCCGCCTGCATTTTGCGCTCCACGGCATGCACGACGCGACGTCGCCGATGGATAGCGCGCTCATGCTGCGCGCAGGGAATGCCACCCAGCCGTTGGCGGTCTGGCGCATTTTCGAGGAGCTCAGGCTCGATGCGGAACTGGTGGTACTGGCTGCGTGCGACACCGCGCCTGGCGCTGGCGAGCGCGACGATGGTTGGCTGGGTTTGACGCGTGCCTTTCAGTTCGCCGGTACTGCACAGGTGGTGAGTGCATTGTGGCCGGTAGGCGATCGCAGCACGGCGGCATTGATGGCACAGTTCCATCGGCATCTTGCGGCCGGCGAAACGCCGACGATGGCGCTTGCCATGAGTCAACGACAGGCGCTACGCGCGGTCCCCGATCGCGGCAAAGATCCAGACCGCGGGGTGGGCGGCGTTGCGCCTGCGGCGACCTCGGGCAATACGGCATGGGCGGCGTTCCATGTCTATTGGGCACCACAGCGCGAGCGCGCCTCCCAACCTACACGCCGATAACTGCCAGGGCTTTTCCGCAAATCGCGAGCGGCATGCATTCGACGCCGCTGTCCGTTAGAACAACGCCGAATGGCCTTCACCGTTCGCGACCACGCGGGTTCCCTCCAGGAAGGTCCGGGCTAGAATCGGCGATTCGATCGCCCTGAGAAGCCCATGACCGCCGACCCCATCGCCTTGTTGCACGCCCGCCTTGGCAAACGTTGGATCGTTGCGGCGCCATTGGGTTTGGGGAAGCCCAATCATTTGCTCAACCAGATTTACGCGGCGGCGAAAGCCGATGCGTCCATTGAGCTCAAAATCCTGACCGCGCTGTCGCTGGCGCGGCCGCAGCCCAAAGCGGATCTGGAGCGGCGATTTCTGGGTCCGTTCGCGGCCCGCTGGTGGGGCGAAAGCTACCCAGACCTGGACTATGTCAAGGACGTGCGCAACGGCACCGTGCCAGCCAACATCGAGGTGCACGAGTTTTATCTGCAGTCCGGGTCGATGCTCGGCCGGCCGCTGGCGCAGCAGAACTACACCAGCGTCAACTACACCCATGTGGCGCGCGACGTCGCCGCGGCGGGAGCCAACGTGGCCGTGCAATTGCTGGCCCGTTGCGATGGTCCGAACGGGCCGCGCTACAGCCTCTCGTGCAACGCCGATGTAACGCTCGATTTGCGCGATCGCCTGGCCGCAGAAGGTCGTCGTTTGCTGTTGATCGGCGTTGTCCACCCCGATCTGCCATTCGTCGGCAACGATGCCGAAGTCGACGCATCGATCTTCGATACCATCATCGACGGTCCGCGGCATGAGTTGTTCGCGTTGCCGCGCCAGCCAGTGGAAGACGCCGAGTACGTGCTCGGGCTGCAGGCCAGCACGTTGGTCAAAGACGGCGGCACACTGCAGATCGGCATTGGCGCACTGTCCGATGCGGTGGTCTATGCCTTGCGCTTGCGGCATCAGGACAACGCCACCTATCGCGCGCTCACGGAAAGCCTGCAAGACCCGAGCGAGCGCCTGCTGTCGGCCAAGATCGGAGGCTTCGAGCCCTTCGCGACGGGGCTTTATGGCGCCAGCGAAATGGTCATGGATGGCTTCATGGAGCTGCACCGTGCCGGCATTTTGAAGCGCCACGTGTACGAATCGACAGCGCTACAGCAACTGCTGAACCGCGGCGCTCTTCGCACGACCTTGAGCGGCGAGCAACTCGATCTGCTGATCGAAGCTGGCGTTTATCCGCGGCCACTCAATGCCGAGGCCATTCCACACCTGATCACGCTCGGCCTGCTGCCGCCGGGCACCGCGCTGCTGACGCGCGAGCGCTTCGCCCTGCCCGATGGCGGCGAGTGCGACACGCTGCTGGCAGAGCCGACCACGCGCGAGCGTTTGCGCGCCTGGATCGATGGGCGAGTGCTGAGCGGCGGGCGTTATCTGCACGGCGCCTTTTATCTGGGCTCCAAAGCGATGTACGCATGGTTGCGCGACCTTCAGGGCGCCGACTTCGACGGCTTCTCGATGACCCGGGTTTCGCATATCAACGAGCTGTATGGCGGCCAAGAAGCGCTGCACCGGGCGCAGCGGCATGAGGCGCGTTTTTTCAACACCTGCATGATGCAAACGCTGCTCGGTGCGGCGGTTTCCGATGGCCTCGATTCCGGGCAAATCGTTAGCGGCGTGGGCGGCCAATACAATTTTGTGGCGATGGCGCACGCGCTGCCGACCGGGCGTTCGGTGCTGATGCTGCGCTCCACGCGCGAGGCCGGCGGCGAGGTGCGCTCCAGCATCCTCTGGAACTACGGGCACACCACGATTCCGCGGCACCTGCGCGATATCGTCGTGACCGAATACGGCATTGCCGACTTGCGCGGCCAGACCGACGCCGAGTGCATCCGCCGCCTGCTGGCGATCTGCGACTCGCGCTTTCAGGACGAGTTATTGGCGCAGGCCAAGACCGCCGGCAAAGTGCCGGGCGATACGACGATCCCTGAACGCTATCGACGCAATCGCCCCGAAGCTCTAAGCGCCGCACTCAGCGCCGCCAAAGCGCGCGGCCTGTTCCCGCTATTCCCGTTCGGCTCGGATTTCGATGCCACCGAGGAGCGCATCGTCGTCGCGCTGCGCTGGCTGAAGGCCAACACCGCGCGCACGCCGGATCGCCTGCGCACGCTGCTGGCAGCCCTCGGCGCCAGCCCCAGCGCGGCTGAGGCGCCGTACCTCACGCGCCTTAAGCTGGATAAGCCGACGAATTTCAACGAGCGCTTGTATGCCCGGCTGGTCACGCTGGCGCTGCGGCGCTCGTAGCAGGCTCGATAAGCCCGAAACTGCCGACAGCGACCGCAGGTCGCGGCGCTAACCGATCAAGTGCCTACGGTCGCAGCAGCTCGCTTCAGGTACGCGGACCCATGGTCCGCAGCTTTTGATCGCCGGTGCGCGGACCTACTGCCCGCCGCTCGAGATTCCTTCGGCACGCGGACCCAGCAACCCATCGGAATCTTGATCTCGAGACGATTAGAAGTTGTACACCAGGTTCGTGGTGAACAAGGAATCGGTCTTTTCCGAGCCAGCCGCCGCATCGGTGTTGTGGCGCAACTGCAGGCCCGCTTTCAGCGCCAACGCATCGCTCATCTTGACCACCAGACCGGCATCGTTCTGCACGAAGGTGTTGTCTGAGCCGGCTTCCACAAGCAGCACGTTTTCGAAGCTGGTGGTTGCCGTGAACACATGCTTGAAGCCCATCAGCCCGCGCACAATCAATTCGCCATCGGTATCGCCGCTAACCGTCTTGAAGCGGCGATAGCCGGGACCGCCTTCGAACAGCAGCTCGGTAGTGTCGTCCTTGATCGCGTAGTAGCCGTAGCTCAGCGCCGCGATCGCCTGGTACTCGAACGGCGCAAAGTCGTCGTTCTCGTAACGCAGCGAACCATTCAGATAGCGACGCTCATCGAACTTGTACGCGCTCGACCCGCTCAGTTCATAGCGATTGGCCGTGAGTGTGAGCTCTTCGCTGCCCGCCACTTCCCCTTTCTGGCGCAGCGCCGCAAATCCGACAATGTTTTTCCACTGCGCGTCTTCGAGCGTAAAGCCGAGTTTGGCATTCAGCGATTCGGTCTCCGAATTGCCGCGCGACAGCGCCAGCCCCAGCTCGCCCGTGCCCTTCCATCCGTCGGCGAAGGCCGCGCTCGACATCGCCAGCAACGAGACTGCAACAACAATACGCATGAGAAACTCCGGTCAAAAAAAAACGGCCGGATGCTGTGTCGATGGCGCTGAATTGCTGGTGAAGCGCCGGGCGGATCGGCAGGCGTTGCATCGCCAGCGACGGCAATTCCTCGTACACGCTTTTGCTCCGCAGGCTTGCGCTGCTTTGGCATTGCCGAACCAGCGTTTCCGCAGGGAACCTGGGTTCGAATTCAAACCAGATCCCGCTGCGGCACTGCCAGTTGGATACGAAAACAGCTGCCGCCGCCGGGCACTGGCACGTACTCGATGGATGCCTGATTGGCGCCCAGCAACTGCTTGGTGATGTAAAGACCTAACCCCGTGCCATCGGCATGCGTGGTGAAAAACGGCTCGAAGAGCTGGCGCTGGAGCGCCGGCGGAATGCCGGGCCCACGATCGACGATTTCGATCAACGCGCCCTGTGCGGAGTTGGGCTGGCGAATGCGCAGCGACACTTCCGCCGGATGATCCGGTTTGCGTCCGTAACGCAGCGCGTTGCGCACCAGATTCCAGACTGCCTGAGTGAGTTGCGAAGGGTCGACCAGCGCGCGCGCATCCTTATTCTCGAGATTCAGCTTGAGCACATCCTGACCCAGCGGTTGCGCCTGCTTGTAATCGTTGATGAAACCCTGCGCCCAGGGCCCCAACACCACACATTCCGGACGCGAGCGCTCGCGACGCGACAGCTGCAGCACGTTCTCGACGATGCCGTTCACCCGCGTGCAGTGATTCATGATGATTTCGATGAGGCGCCGGTCGGCCTCCGGCATGTCCTCCGATTCGGCGAGCAATTGCGCCGAATGGCTGATCGCCGCCAGCGGGTTGCGCACTTCGTGAGCGATGCTCGCCGACAGGCGACCGAGTGAGGACAGCGTCAGTTCCTCGGCGCGTCGATAGACCATGCTTTCGTCTTCCAGAAAGCACAGAGTTGCCGCATCGTCGTCTCCGCCGAGGCGCGTGAAGCGCGGCACCACGGCCGGCACACCCTGCGCGATCTGGATAGGGACGTTGTTGTGGCGCGAGGTGGTGATCCAATACCGCCAGCGGTCGTAAAGCTCCGGCGCGAGTTTGCGCAAATCGGTCTCGGAGCTGGGCGGCGTGCCGAGCAGATACCAGCCCGATTCGTTGAAGCGCTGCACTTGCGCTTTGCCATCGAGCACCAGAATGCCGGTGCGCATACGCTGGATGATCAGCTCATTGATCTGCGCCAGATTGGCGATGTCGACGCCCTGCCGCTCGGCCAGCTCCTGGCTCTCGCGGGTGGTGCGCGCCAGCCAGTAGAAAACCGCCACCGTGGCGAAGAACGCGCTGCCTACCAGCGCCGCCTGCGCCAGATTACGCTCGCCAGCGTTCTCACGAATCCAGATCGAAAAAAATGCTTCCGACATCAGCGCCACGGTTGCGATGGCAGCAGACAACAGCGCCCAGCGCCCGGGCAACAGCAGCGCACTCATCGCCACGGTGATCAGCAGGAGTACGCCCACGCCGCTGCTCAGGCCGCCGAATACGTACAGCAACAACGAGCCGATCACCAGGTCCGCAGCGACGCCCGCAAGCGTCGCCACCTCGATCGACCAGCGCCGCGTCTGCCCCAGCGCGAACACTCCCGCAGCGCTCAGCACATATAGGACGATGCCCACCTGCCCGGCGAACAGCATCACGCCGCCCAGGTTGAAGTAACGTGTCGCGATCGGCGTCAGCAGCAGCACGGCGAACGCCAGCGCGATCAGCAGTCGATACAGATTAAACAACCGCAACTCATACCAGCGCAGCGACTCGGAGCTCAGGCCTGATGGAACTTCGCGGATGAAACGCATGAGTTTGAGAACGCCTTGGGAGATCGTGCGATGCTAAGCGCCACAGTGTAGCAACGTGATCGCAGCGATCGCGCGGAGACAAACGAACCATGCGGCGGTGTTTTCTACTCTCGGTGCTGACCTTGGCCGGATGCGAGTCGCGCGAGCGCGGCGGATGCCCTGGCGATCTCGGTGCGTTCGGACGCGACGAGGCCTTGCGTGCGCAGGCCGCAAGCCTGCCCAACCCGAGCTGCGAGCTGGCTGCCGGCGAGCTTGCGGTCTATGGCAAGGCACGGGAAGAAGGCCTTGCGCGGCTTTGCTCCGGACCGGTCGCATTCGCCCGCGGCGTCGACGGTGGCGCCTTTGATCTGCAGCTCTGCGAGGGCGACGCCAAAGACATCGCACAACGCGCACACGAAACCGGCGCACTGCTGCGCGAACACATCGCCGCGCGCGATGCGCTGCTGGCCAAGGCCAACGAGGCCGAAACCCGGCTCGCGGCGCTCGCCAGCGACGCGCCCGAGCGCCGTGCGCTGGAAGACGAGGCCGCCGGGCTGCGCTTCGACGCGCGCCAGCGCGACAACGACATCGAAGCTCTGCGCGGCGTGGCGGCGGTGGAAAAGTGGCGATGACCCGTTGGCGACTGGATGGCCAGACAGCGCTGCTCACCGGCGCCTCGCGCGGCATTGGTCTGGCGTGTGCGCGCGAGTTGCTGGATCTGGGCTGCGATGTGCTGCTGATCGCGCGCGACGAGGAGCATCTGCTCGCCGTGCGCGACGAGCTGGCCGACGAGTTCAGCGCGCGCGAAGTGCTGGCCTTCGCCGCCGACGTTGGCGATGCCGAGCAGCGCCTGGAAATCCTCGACTGGATTCGCGACATCGACGTCGCGCCCAGCCTGCTGATCAACAACGCCGGCACCAACGTCCGCAAGGCCACGCTCGACCTGCGCGACGACGATGTCGAACACATCCTCAACATCAATTACGTCGCCGCCTTTGCGATGTGCCGCCTGCTGCACCCGCTGCTCACGCAACACGCCGCCAGCGCCATCGTCAACGTCGGCTCAGTCTCGGGCCTGACGCACGTGCGAACCGGCCCGGCCTACGGCGCGAGCAAAGCCGCCCTGACGCAACTGACGCGCAACCTGGCCTGCGAATGGGCGAGCGATGGCATCCGCGTCAATGCCGTCGCCCCGTGGTACATCCGCACCCGCCGCACCCAAGACGCACTCGCTCAGGCCGACTACTTCGAATCGGTCATCGAACGCACGCCGCTGGGGCGCGTCGGCGAACCCGTCGAAGTCGCCGCCGCCGTCGCCTTCTTGTGCATGCCAGCCGCGAGCTACATCACCGGCGAAACCATCGCCGTGGATGGCGGATTTTTGCGGATGGGGTTTTGAGCATTGCGTCGGCCGCGCCAGCCTCAGCCCAACCGTCACCAATGCTGTAAACCCGCGAGTCGCGCTGTAGCGCGACTGCCAGGCGCTCGTGGTCGCGCGCACGCATCGATCCTGGCTGCGGCAGATAGAGCCAACCGGTGAGCGGCCGAAGTCGGCACCGCGAGCCCTCGTCTGAAGGGAGGATCTGGCTGAGCGACGATGCGGCGGGCGTGGCGTCGAAGCCCAGGCCTGCGAGCGCCTGCGCCTGCGCGTCGGGATCCTGCACCAGAATCGGAAACACCCAGTACGAATGCGCCTGCGCACAACGTCCTGGTCTGTCCACCGATGACAGCAAACGCGCCAAGTGCTCGCCCTGCGATTGCCGCGCGCGCACCGACGGGAATGTTTCCTGCGACAGCCGGCGAGCGAGCAATGCGATCAGCGCGGCGGGTGGCGCTCGCCGGATCGATGCCACCAGCGCCTTCCCGCGAAAACCGCGCACCCATTCGCGCAGCCACTCGTCATACGAAACGCCGAGCAGGCGACAGGCCTTCACGAACAACGTAAACACCGGGCGCAGCGACAGGCACTTCGCCAACGAAAACCGCAGCACGCGTTGCAGGTACCATCCGCGCGACAAGGGCTGATAGGCGCGCAGCACCTGCTGAACGCGAGCCGCCAGCCTCGCATCGCGACAGTACAACAGCGCCCCGCCGAGCGCCGTGGCGGTCTTGATCGGGCCAAAACTGAACATCGCCACCGCGCTCGCCGCATCGCCACGGTACCCATCGCCCTGGAACGCCTGCGCACAATCCTCCACCACCGGAATGCCGTAGCGATCCGCGATCGCCGCGATGGGCGCCATCGGCATGCGGCTGCCTAACAAATGCGACACCACGATCAGCCGCGTGGCCGGACCGATCGCGCGCTCCAGCGCCTCAGGCGTCACCGACAACGACACCGGGTCGACGGCCACCGGCACCACGCGCAACCCGTGGGTTTCGACCAACTCCACCATGTGCGGAATGGTGATCGAGGTCATGACCACCTCGCTACCCGGCGGCAGCGCCAACGCCTGCAACAACGCATCGAATCCGCTGCGTACCGAGAGACAGACCAGCGCAAGTCCCGCCGACGATTGGCTCTGCTCCAGCGCATCGGCCACCTCGGACGCATCCGCGGCTCGAAAGCAGGCGCCCAGCGCAAACTTAAGGTCACGCCAGCCAATGTCGAATTGCAAGCGCGGGATCATGACGAGCGCGACGGCGTTTCCAGAGTCGGCGCACATCGTAGACTGCCCGCGGCAGCGAGTCGAACGGCACAGACCGGATTTCTGGCGATACGACGGCCGGTCGCAATACGTCAGAGAGGACGATGGTCACGCGGTACCAGCGATAGAATGATGGCTTGCCAGAGCATCCGACGTTCACGTACCGAGCAATCGACTCGATCGCGTTGCGCATCGAACTTGTTGACGCTGGACAACACTCACTGCAGGAGACTCTGATGACCGTCCTGACCCAGCGTTTTTCGGCAGCGGTGGATTACGCACGCGTCGCCCACGCCGGGCAGTTCCGCAAGGGCACTCAAATTCCTTACCTCTACCATCTGCTCGCAGTCGCCAGTTTGGTGCTGGAATACGGTGGCGACGAGGATCAGGCCATCGCCGGCCTGCTGCACGATGTACTTGAAGACTGCGGTGCCAGACATGAGGTAACAATCCAAGCGCAATTTGGCGATGTGGTGTGCGCCATCGTCGCGGCGTGCACCGATGGCACCGTCGAGGGCAAGGCGAATGCCGAGGCTGGAGGCACGCCAGCCGAGCATTGGCGCCAACGCAAACTCAAGTATTTGGCGCATCTTCAAGCCGAATCCGACCAAGCCCTGCTGGTCTCCGGCTGCGACAAGTTGCACAACGCCCGCGCGATCCTTAGCGACCTCGAAAATCCCGACGTGGGTGTTGCCGTATTCGAACGGTTCACCGGCAAACGCGGAGACACACTGCGCTACTACCAGTCGCTAGCGGAGATTTTCACCGCGCGCCGTGCGCCGACGGCGATGGTGTTCGACAAGACGGTGGCTCGTATGCATGAATTGGCTGGCGCCACGGTGCGCGCGGGGCTTGTGTGAGAGTTCTCGGCCTCACCGCGCGCGCCCCAGCGATCACCGCCGCAGTCTCGGTGCTGGCCGGCAATTGCGAAATCGAGCGCGGCGCGACCGCGCACTCACGCCCGCCGATGCCGGCGAGCCGTGCGGACATTGGGTGCAGTGCGATCTCTCGCTGCCGTGCGGGCTGTCCGATGCTTGACTTCGCCGTAGGCAAACCGCCCTATGGGCGCCAATCCACGCTACGGCGGCGGATCAACCAAGCGGCTGGGGCCTCGCGAAGCGTGAGTTGCTTCGGCGGGACTATGCGGACGGCAAGAAGCTGAACAGGTTGGTGAGACGGGAGGCTGAAGTGGAGTTGCGCTCTACGGGTAAGACTGGGTAATCCGTCGTCCCGCGACAGCACCGCCGCCGCCGATCTGCGAATATCCCAGGATCAGCACCCGATGCAGCCGATGACCCCAAGCACAGCGATCGACGACCCGCGTTGGTGTCCCTTTTGCAACCCGGAGCGGCAGCGCGTCTTCCTGCGCCTGCGCCACGTCTTTGCGCTGTGGGATGGTTTCCCGGTCACCGACGGCCATGCGCTGATCGTTCCTTACCGGCATGTCCCGACCTGGTTCGAAGCTTCCAGCACCGAGCGCGCCGAGCTCTTTTCCGCCATCGACGCGGTCTGCTCAATCATCCGCGAGCGCGGCGGCATCGACGGATTCAACTTCGGCGTCAATGTCGGCGCCGCGGCGGGACAAACGGTGCCGCACTTGCATCAGCATGTGATTCCGCGGCGCACAGGTGACATGGCCGATCCACGCGGCGGCGTGCGTCACGTGATCCCGGGCAAGGGCAACTACCTGCTGATGCGCGACGCGCCGCGCGGCCCATCGATTGCCGATGCCGGCCCAGGCCAACTTTGGCGGATCGACTCGCCGGCGCTGCTGACCACCGGCCCCACGCATCCGCTGCTACCGCATCTCGAACGGGACTTGGGGACCGCGAGCCGCGTCGATATCGCCGTTGCCTTCGTGATGCGCAGTGGCGTGGAACGCCTGTACGCGCACTTCGACGACCTGTTGCGCCGTGGCGGTTCGCTGCGGCTGCTGACCGGCGATTACCTCGGCGTCACCGATCCCGACGCATTGCAGCGCCTGATCGATCTCCGCGCCATCCACGGCAGCAGCCGAGTGGACCTGCGCGTCTACGTCACCTCCGGCCGCAACTTCCACCCCAAGGCTTACCTGCTCACCAGCAACTACGCGGACGGCGTCGCGTACGTCGGCAGTTCAAACCTCTCCGCAACTGCACTCAGCGATGGCATCGAGTGGAACTACCGGGTCGATTCGCAACGCGACACCGCGGGACTGGCGCTGGTGCGCGGGGCTTTCGAGGCGCTGTTTCGCGACCCGCAGACGCGGGATCTCGATGAGGCATGGCTGGCCGAATACCGCGGGCGACGGCCAACCCTGGTAGCGCAATCGACAGAGCCGGTCGGCGTACCGCCCGAGCCCACTCCGGATCTTCCGGTTCCAAATCCAGTCCAGAACGAGGCACTGACCGCTCTCGCCGCTACCCGCGCCGAGGGCGCGCGTGCCGGACTCGTGGTGATGGCGACTGGCCTCGGCAAGACCTGGCTCGCAGCTTTCGACATCGCCCGGCCCGAAATCCACCGCGTGCTGTTCGTCGCCCACCGCGAAGAAATCCTGCATCAGGCCCTGGCCACCTTCCGTCGCATTCGCCCGGACGCGGTGCTGGGCCTGTACAACGGCAACGAGCGGGTCGCCGATGCCGACATCCTGTTCGCGTCGATCCAGACGCTGAGTCGTCGCGAGCATCTGGATCGCTTCGATCCGCAGGCGTTCGACTACATCATCGTCGACGAATTCCACCATGCGTCGGCAGCCAGTTATCGACGCCTGATCGAGCACTTCGACCCGGCCTTCCTGCTCGGACTGACGGCCACGCCGGAACGTACTGACGGCGGCAACCTGCTGGCCCTGTGCGGCGAGAATCTGGTTTACCGCTGCGGTGTTCCGCGCGGCATCGACCTCGGCCTGCTGTGCGCCTACCGCTACTTCGGCGTGCCCGACGAAGTCGACTACCGCAATGTGCCGTGGAGAAGCGGCCGCTTCGACGAGACCGAGCTGACCGCCGCCGTCGCCACCGAGGTACGCGCCGCGAACATCGTCGATCAATGGCGCAAGCGAGCCGGCGCCCGCACCTTGGCGTTCTGCGTGTCGCAGCGCCACGCCGAATACATGAAGCGCTATTTCCTAGACGCCGGCATCCCCTGCGCCGCCGTGCATTCCGGTCCCGGTGCCGATCCGCGCGCCCTGTCGCTCGAGCAACTGGCGGCCGCGCAGCTGAAGGTCGTGTTCGCCGTCGACATGTTCAACGAAGGCGTCGACGTCCCCGCCATCGACACCGTGATGATGCTGCGCCCGACCGAATCGGCAGTCATCTGGCTGCAGCAGTTCGGCCGCGGACTACGCAAACACGGCGACAAGCGCCTGACGGTCATCGACTACATCGGCAATCACCGCAGCTTCCTCACCAAAGTCCGCGCGCTGCTGGCGATCGAGGGCGGTGGTGATCGGGCGATCGCTGCCGCGCTGCGGGCGTGCCAAGACCAACGTTTCGGACTGCCAGCCGGTTGCGAAGTCACCTATGAGCTGCAGGCGCTCGACATCCTGCGCGCACTGTTGCGAACCCCCGCCCACGGCGCCGACGCCCTGCGCGACTACTACCAGGACTTCCGCGACCGCCACGGCCAGCGCCCGACCGCCTCCGAAGCCTTCCACGACGGCTACCTGCCGCGCGCAGCGCGCACCGCTTACGGATCGTGGTTCGGTCTGGTGCGGGATATGGGCGATTTCAGCACCGACGACGAAGACGCGTGGTCGGCAGCCGCCAGTTTTCTCGTTGGCCTCGAAGTCACCCGCATGACGGCCAGCTTCAAGATGCTGGTGCTGCAATCGATGCTGAACGCCGATTCCCTGCCGGGCGAAGATGGCATCGAAATCTCCGTCCTGACCGACGAGTTCGCCCGACTCGCCCGTCGGCTTCCCGCGCTGACCAAAGACGTCGGCCCCGCACTCGATGACCCCGTCGCCCTGCGCAGGCTGATCGAAACCAATCCCATCAACGCCTGGACCGGCACCGGCGCCATCAACAACCAGGTCGCCTTCGCCTACCAGAACCAGCGCCTGCGCTATCTCGGCACCATCCCACCCGCTGCCCGCGAAGCTTTCCGCGGACTGGTGAGGGAACTCGTCGATTGGCGGCTGGCGGAGTACCTGCTGCGGCCTGCCGCCGATGCCGATCTCTCGAGTTTCGTCATGAGCGTCAAGCACGCCGGCGGCAATCCGATCCTGTTCCTGCCTGACCGCGAGCGAACGCCATCGATTCCAGAACAGGGTTGGCATGACGTCACCATCGACGGCGAGGTGTTCCGAGCCAACTTCGTCAAGATCGCGGTCAACGTCGTTTGCGCCGCAGACAGCGACAAGAACGTGCTATCGAAAATACTGCGCGGCTGGTTCGGTCCCGACGCCGGCCTGCCAGGAACCGACTTCAAGGTAAGCTGCGAGCGAGCCGACGACGGATGGACATGGAAGCCGCTGGGCCGCGCACCCGACGTACAGCCCCAGGTCTTTCGCCGCTACTCGCGCGAACAAATTCCCAGACTGTTTGGTGAGCGATACAGCGAGGCCATCTGGAACAGCGGATTCGTGGTCATCACGACCGAGAAACCCCGCGCGATCTGCCTGCTCGTGACCATCGACCGCGAAGGCATGAGCGAACAGTTCCAGTATCAGAACCGCTTCCTCGCGCCAGACCGGTTCCAGTGGCAAAGTCAGAACCGCACCGCACAGGACAGCAAGAACGGGCGACTGATCCGCGATCACCAGCAACTCGGCGTGGCGATCCACCTTTTCGTCCGCGCCGAAAAGAAGCGCGGCAGCGCACCGGCTGCGTTCCTGTATTGCGGGACCGTCACGTTCGAAAAATGGGACGGCAATGAGCCGGTGACGGTCGACTGGCGATTGCATCAACCCGTGCCGGAGCGATTCTTGGAGTCCTTTGGGCGTTAGCACCTGGGCTTCCTTGCCATCCATCGCTGCCACGAACCCCTCAGAAGCCATCATGAGCGGCTTCACGGCTTCCAGATTCAAGCATTGATGCGCAGATCAAATTACCCCATCCTCGTGAAATTCATTTAACAGCTTTATGGCGTGTTCGCAGTCTGAAACCAGTTTGCGGTAGTGGGCTTTGAAGTTGCCGTGCGTAGCGATGATCTGTTCACGGATTTGCTTCGCCTCTGATCCCCCGGAGTGGCCTTTCATCTTGCTTCTGAGGTCATGTAGTGACCTCAATGGCGTGACAATTGCATTTATTTCTTCTGTGTTGACATTTTGCGCGCTTAGAATTTCGCCGATCAATTTGATGCTTTGCCACTGCGAATCGACTTTGATGCTGAGGGACCCGGACTTTGCTTTGAGATAAGCTCGACTCAAACCCTCGACCACCAGTTGGTCGAGCGCCATTATTTCGTTCGCCCACTCATCCTGACTATCGGTGTAAGGATAGAGTGTGTGCTGCATTGCCTTTTCATCTTTGAGTTGCCACCAGGGCGAGCATCGCTCGATCTGCCGTTCCAATATGCTTTTCAGGCCGACGAGCGGATCGTAGGCTAAATCGAATTCGGCCAAGAAATCTGTTTTAAGCGCGCGTGACGAAATTGCGGCCTTGGGTGCCTCGTTGAATGCCTTCCAATAAAGTTGTTCAGTGAAGGGTAAATTGCCGAGGTACCCGACGTAAGTGTGGACTTGGCCGGCCTCATTTATGTCATAGGTGGTCAAAGACCAAGTTCCTCGGCAGTGTATTTGCCGTGGTTCTATTCGATACTTATCGGTATCCGCTTTGTATTTTTGCAGTACTTCTGGGCGGAAAAATGTAGGTGATGTAAAATACGGAAGTTCTGAAACGGAGAAGTAATTACCCAACTTGTCTGGATCGCACGTCCATTCAACGACGCGGTCATTCTTCCAATCCTGAGTGATAAATGTAGCGTATTGCTTAGGATCGGCAGGTTCCCAGGGCAGTTTGCGTCGCGACTTTCGGGCTCGAATTACCGCAAATCCACGTCGATAGCTTTCCTTGCCTGGATTGGTTTGTCCGCGGTAAAAGATGTGGTCTTCAGCAAGCTCGACCGAAATTTCTTCGGCCTGTTTCCAGCCGCCAAATGCGCCAGGTTCGAATCGTGTCGAGTCGAACATTAGTACAAGTGCCGAGCAGGTCATATCAAGCAAAACGTCGAGTTCTGATCGCTTGATCGTTATCAGGCTATTGTTGTCGAATTGAATCATCCTCACGACGTCTTCGATGTCACCATGTTCATCGAGCCGGCAGTAACTTTGACGCGAAGGTACATGGTGAACATCGATTAGTTGGGCAACTTTTTGCGACAACTCGAAATAGTGGCGCTGATCACGGTGTCCGTCGAAATCCCTGGCGAATACGATTTGTTCGCCTTGGGCAATGGTGGCTGAACCGCACGATTGCATGGACGTTTCTATTGCGTGGTGTGTTGCGCCGTCTTCGTTCCAATACGTCCACCGCCAACCATCACTAGGGCTGCAGTTCCACTGCAGAATATCTTCTTTGTCAATTGGTTGGATAGCGGTGTTGGGCACCAGCACACTGTAGAGAAATAGATGCGCAAAGCTGGCGTAGAGAATGATGTCGTCACCGGTCTGCTGCTGTTTGATCAGAGTAATCAAATCGTCGTGCTGGACCCAGCGGTCGTAGTCAGCGGAGCCTCTCGAGGGCTTGCGATTGAGGGCTTGAATGGTTGTCGCCATCGGGCTAAGCATGATTGCTAGTTGGTTGGATGCCTGGATCAGAAGATGAGGCCACCCACTCGCTGCTCTGTCAAGCATTGGAATGGCGGGTTGCAGGTTGTCGGCTGTTGGGTAGCGTTCATAGTGGTATCGGAACAAGAGTCTTAATCACAGAGCACCCAATCTCTATCGCGGCTTGGTGTGACTCGACGACGTCAGCCAAATTGTGTTGGCGCTGCTCGTATCGGACGCCTGCGTCGCATTGAATTAGGCCGACGATTCCTGTCCTGATGTTCTTCAGCCCATGCGCATTTGCGAGCTCTAGGAGCTTCTCCAGATTGTGAGTGCGAGGTGGGTCGTTCATTCCGCTCTGCGACAGGTAGAACTTTAAGAACTTCTCTGCAGCCTGCAAAGAAGCCCAGCGCGCGAGCCCCAGTTCCTCGCTGCCCGCAATCGTATGCCTTGCTGAAGTAGTAAGATCTGCACGTGCGGCATTAGCCAGAGCATTGTTCTTGTACAATCCTTCCATTAGCCGCAAATTCTCGTATGCAGACATAAAGTATTTTAATAACACTTGGCATTCGTCATCCGTGAGTAGTGATGCAAGTCCCTGAGGCAGCGATTGAACGTTCTGTAGAAGATTGATGACAAGCTTTTGCTGTGGCTGCCCAGGTTTGTTTACGACCAGGTTCGGAAATCGCTTGGCAAGATCTCGCTCTACTACTATTAGGCAATTTCCGAAAATTACGGGGATACGCAGCAGCCATGCGTCGCCTCGGATCATTACCACTGAGTAGCCAAGCGCGAGATCCATGGAAAGGCGGTTGCCGTATCGATCGTCGATCCATTTTTCTATATGCGCAGAAAGGCTGAGGCCTGTGTAGTTCCCGGGAATCGCTGGCGTACCTTTCGGAGCGAAAAATACGTCGCACTGGAGGCGTCGCGCCACTTCCTGATAGGCACCCAGTCCTCGCCCTACGATTGGAAGGTTGCGGGCTTGTAAAGCTTGATCCACTTCTAGCATCAGCCGCTCGAACTCGACTGCATTGGTGATTTGGTGGGTCATCGGAGTGCTTCGCCGCGTCGCTTTATCTTGGTTATATGTGAGACCAGTCAGGGTGTATAGCAACTGCGGACGTGGCGTCTCTCGAAGTTGACGATCGGGCGCGCCCGAATCGAGGAAAGCCAGAAGAACGTCGCGCTGCATGGGTACTGGCCGAAGCCGCGTAGCCCGCCGGGGGAATACTGGAGGAATCGTAGAACTCGTACGGCACGCCGAGGGCGTCGCCAACGAGCAGGCCGTAGAGGCCGGCGGTAATGGAGCTGAGGTCACGTCTTGTCGTTGCGTTCATGTAGTACCTTTGCTTGGCATCCACTCTTTGCATTGGCCGAGCGCACACCGAATCAGCGATATCCGCGCGCCGCAAGATCGGCTTTGATCTCGGCATCGCGCTTTTGCTTGCCGGTGTAGAACGCCAGTGATTGCAGCTGTCGCGGCAGTCGGCTTTCGATGAACGCGGCGTAGTCGATTCCCGTTCGATGGATGCGCAAAGTGGACAAGCGCGGCAGGTCGGCAAGCCCCTCGATTCGTGCCAGCGTCTTGCAGTTGATCACTACGATCTCCGCGAGCTTTGGATTCGCTCCCAGCTGGATTTCGGCAAGCCGGACCTGGTCCTCGATCTGCACGCTCTGAAGTTCGGCAAAACGTCCGAGATCACCGAGGTCGGCTAGTCCCTGAACCCGAAGGACCTCGAGCCTTTGCAACCGCGGCGCGGTCAATTTGGCGATCGAGGCGCGTCCGCCAAAACCCAGGTGCAGCGCTGTCAGATTCGGCACGGCGCTGACGAAATCCAGCTCCTCGCCTTTCCGAAACGCTACAAGCCCGAGTGCCTGCAGCGATGGGAGCTGGCAGATCGACGCGATGTTTCGGGTCTGTCCAACGGTGTCCAATCGCTGCAGCCGACCGCAGTCGGCCAATGGAGCAAGATCGATCCGGCAGTTCTTCGTTTCGCCCAGCATCAGCGCTTCGAGCGCGCCAAGGTTGATGGTCTTCAGGATATCCGCGTTGTCGAGCTCGAACACGCCGAGGCGCAGTTCCTTGAGGTTGTGCAGATGGGATAGCGCGTCGAGGTTGCTCGCTTTGATGAGGCAATCCATGGACACGCACTGCGCATCCGGCAAGCACTTCAGAACCGACGCATCGAAATCCCCGTTGTAATGACCGTAGAAGCGGACCGTTAGGTCGCGCCCGTGTTGTCTGGCCAGTTCATTCAAGCTGTCCAAGTGCTGCGCGGTGTAACCGGTGCGCACAAACTGGACGACGACGTGCGTACCGGCAGCGATGTGCCGCGCAATTTCCTGCGCGTCGATCTCCGTCGGGCTGTCGATTCGATGGGTTCTCATGATGTTAGGCCGTCGCGATGCGTTTGAAGGAGCGCCTTCCCGACGCATACGCTTTCAGGCAACCGATGCGTGCCAGATTCTTAAGCGACATCGGCAGCTCCGATCGCGGCAGGATTGGAACGCGCAGCACGCGGATGACGAAGCTCTGATCCTGCCGCCGCCGGTCGTACTCCGGCCGACGCATGACCAGTGGGTTGATCTCGTGACCCAGGCGCTCATGGCAAGGATAAAGCGCACTGACCACATCGGCACAGCTGACATCGCCAACGACCCGCACATCGATATCGCTACCAGGGCGTTCCTCAACCTTGGCGACCGAGCCGAACGCGAAAGCGGATTCGATCTGCTCGGCTAGCGGTGTGAGCGCCTCGCGCAGCACGTCAGCCAGTCCCGACGATTTGCGCAGGATCGTCTGCAATTCCGGGAAGATCAGGCAGTCGCGCCGCACCTCATTCGCTGTGGACATTTACTCAAGCTCGAGCGGCAGGTCCGGCAGCGGTGGCGGCGAACTATCGAGGAAGCGCGTTGCTTCCACCATCGAGCCCTCATGCCACCCGCCGTGCTTGTCCTGGAAGCGCCAGGCGGCGCCCACCTGCAACGCGATAGCCCGGCGGTAATCGAGTGCTTCGGGGAAAGAGAACGCGTCGTAGAGCATGCGCAGCGCTGGCGTCGACGCCAATAGCCAGTTGCCATCGGTGCAACCGACTTCCGCAAGCAAGTTCTCCGGGGGCGCGCTGGCGCAGAAGCGGGCGCACTCGTTGAGACCGCTGCCAACAAAGTTGCGTCCGCCGGTGATGTCGTTGAGCGGCATCAGCGTGCCGACGTGGACCGCCGTGCGCACGCCGGCAAACAGCCCGCCCGCAGCGCGTTGCGTGGCCAGCACCAGGGTCCGCAGCGACAACGCGAGCAATACGCCGTACGCCGCGTAGCGTTCGCGCAGCAGCAGGTAAAGCCCATCCCCCGTCGGAATCAGCCCGAGGAGCACCTCGTCGGCGGACAGATGCGCCTGACAGGCGAGTGCGTCGAGATGTCCGCGCAATGCAGCGGTAAGCTCACGCAGCGTGCGGAACTGATCGATATCAGAGAGTTTCGAGAAATCAACGATGTCGAACAGGATGATCGCCGTGCGCAACGGCGCGGGATCGACGGGATCGGGGTGCATCTGCGAAGTCCATTGGCGGAATTGGTGAGTTCGAGAATGGCATCGCGTGGCGTCATGGCGCCGCGTTGGCATGCGACCCGCTGCCGAAGGCCAGTGCGGTCAGCTGTGCAAGCGCCGACTCGATTCGTGCCCAGCCGGTGTCGTTGGTCAAGTTGATGCCGGCAAAGCGGCCGACTGAGCGCTGTTTCAACACCAGATGGTGGATGCCGGCGAGCAGCAGTGCATTGATCGCCGGGGCATCGATGCCGGCCGGAATGTCGCGGCTGGCGGCCCGGATTCCCGCAGCCCAGCGCTCCATCGTTGCCGAACGCGCGCGCTCCAGCTCTTGCAGCGGTTCACTGACTTCGACCAGCTCCCAGGCGAGGATGCCCTGCAACAAAGCATTGCCGCGCAACTGCGTCAGATAGCCTTGCAGCAAGCGCGTGACGGCGTCGGCATACGGCTCGCCGGGTGCTACCGGCAATGCGCCGCCGAGCCAGAATTCAAGGCGCTCGCCGAGCGCGCGGACGACGCCATCGATGCCACCGAAATAGCGGTAGATCAATTGTTTGTCGACACCGGCAGCAGCCGCCAGCGCATTGACGCCGAGGCCGGCGAAGCCCCGTGTGGAAAGGGCGTCCGCTGCCGCATCGAGAATGCGTGCAGCGGTCGCCTCGCGATCGCGCGTGCGTGCGGCCGCGGTCTTTGGTGTAACGTTCGCCATGACTGGTCGCTCGGGTACTTGAGGCTCACAGGCTCGCATGTGCGGAGCGCCGCGTGAACAGCCATAGCGCCAGCAACAACAACCACACCTCCCACAGCATGAAGGCGATCGGCGTGGTCTCGATCACCGCGACGTGCGGAAACAGCGTGTGCGCCAGTTCGCTGAAACCGAGCAGCCAGAGCGGCAGCGTCGCTGCGCCCATCAGCGTCAGGGCGCGCGCCGCTTTGCCGTGAGTCCACAGCAGGCGGGCGACGCCGGCGGTCCAGATGACCAGCGTCAACTGGCCCAGGAACTCGCCGATGCCAACGCCGAGATATTGGTTTGACAGCCTGAAGCCATGCTCGGCCAGCGCCTGCTGCAGCGGGTCGCCGCTGACAAAGGCCTCTGCCATGAGCGGCACCAGCAGCGGCCAACGCAACAGCGCGATGCACTGCAGCAGCGCCGAAACTACACCGAAGACGGCCAGCAGATGCCCGCGCGCACCGAGCCATAGCGGCAGCAGCCAAGCAGCGGGCAGAAACCACAAGGTGGAGAGCGCGAACAACATCCATTCCAGAATCAATCGCTCGCGTTGCTCGTGGAAGCTAGCCGAAGTCGGCAATCAGCAGAGCGTAGGCCACATTGGCGCAGGCCAGGAACAGCAGCAGGGACAGCCCGAGCCAGATTCTGGCGGATCGCGGGGAGTTCATCGTTGCACCGGAATCTGGTGGAGGAACTGCGCGAAGAGGCGGTTGAATTGCTCGGGCTGCTCCAGCATCACCGCATGACCAGTATCGGCAATCTCCTGCAGCTGAGCGCCGTTGATGAGTGCGACCGGCATGTCTGACTCCATATGTCACTGATAGGTGACTTAAGCTATGTCACTTTGCGGTGACATGTCAAACGCTTGCGTGTTCCGCGGGTCCGCCACTCGAGATCTGTTCAGCAATGCTGGGCGCGGGCGCCGCTGCTTGACCAAGCGGCTGGCTGGCATTCCGGCGCCACGCTTAGAACCGAATTGAGATCGACTGCAGGTCGGCTCATTCAAGCTATCCAATTGCGACGCGGTGTCATCGGTGCACGCAAACTGGAGGAAGACGGTCGTACCGACCGCGACGCGCAATTTCCTGAGCGCCGACCTTCATCGGTCTGTCGATTCGAGGGTTCTCATGATGTTGGGCCGTCGCGATGCGATTGAAGGAGCTTCGGGCCTTCGACGACCGAAAGCCAGGTCCATGCGCTGGCCCAGCCGTGCGCAGTGCATCCGCGAAACATCCATCCCTGGTGCTGGGCGCCGGCCCGTCCATCCTTGGCCGGGCGCTCACCGGCGCGCGGCATGCCGCGCGACAGCTCCGGTTCGCCCCACCAGGATTCGAACCTGGAACCTTTAGGCTTGGCGATGCTTCGAAGGCTCGGAAAGTTCCGAGCGCGCAGGTGTGATTATGAGTCTCCTGCTCTAACCGTTGAGCTATAAGCCCGTCATTTGGATTCTACGCAAGCAGCCGTCCTTGGCGCTGGGCGCCGGCCCGGCCATCCTTGGCCGGGCGCTCACCGGCGCGCGGCATGCCGCGCGACAGCTCCGGTT